>OIYH01000296.1_pt1 | contig 40673 bp, 40 predicted proteins | sample 1587911 | NCBI WGS metagenome assembly OIYH01 (sample SAMN03283252) | human gut metagenome | biome: human-associated habitat; material: feces | host: Homo sapiens | place: USA | collected 2013
AGTCCCTCACCTAAGAGGTGGAGGACTTCTGGCGGATTAGGTTAAAAACTCCCCCTAGTTCTCTCTCATTCTGTTCTCTGTAGAAAAACACGGCATATATAGGCAAGCACCAAATGAAGAGGCCGGCAAAGGCTGCGGAAAGCAGTAAAACGAGAATACCGGAAAGCATCATATAGCCGACGTTTTTCGGAATCAGGTAAATGCGGTCCTCATCCATGAGGCCTTTGAAAGCACTGAGGATGACGCCAACGGAAGCAAAGTTGGCAAACGACGTTACGAAGACGGTCAGCACGGCCTGCATATGATGGCTGAACGTGTCCATGATAGGACCAGCCTGCCCCATGACGACGAATTCGTTCGTGACAATCTTCATGCCCATGTACTCAGCGAGCTGGAAAGCTTCGCTGAAATCAAGGCCGAGCAGCCAGGCAAACGGGAACATCACAAAGCCAAGCATCTTTTCAAGCGAAACGGCCGGATTAATGAGTGCCAGCAGCTGGTCAATGAGTGCGACAAGAGCGACAAAGGCAATGACCATTGCGACGATGATGAGAATCAAACGGCCCGAACTGATGATGGAGTTGCCGAGGAAAGAGAAGAACGGCTCCCTCTCGCGTTTATGGCCCGTGATTTTCGAGAGCAGCTTGCCCGACCAGCGGATGACAAACGGCATGACGCCAATGTACGACAGGATATCGAAGAGTGGCACAATCATGAGGATTGGCAGCAGTGCGCCTGTAAAGAAGTTCATGCGTTCGACATGGACCCAGTCCGGAAACACAAAGGCGATACCGGTATAGGAGACGCCGACAATCCACTGGAACCCCGCAGCCAAGAACAGGACGATATTGCGTCCGACAAAGAACGAGGTCAGGAACCATGCCAGGAACAGATTGAAAAGCGCCAGCACGCCGACTGTTTTCCACGAGATCTCTTTGCGCTTCTTCGAGAACGCCGTGGCAATCCCGATGAACACCAAGAGACCGAGCAGATTGATGCCAAGAGACAGATACACAAAAATCCCTCCCAAATCATTTCTTACGCATAATCTGTATGCTTTACTATGGATGGTTCTTATTCTAACGAAGAACCGCGTTCAAAAACATGTCATGCGGCACTTTCGATCATTTTTTATGAATCAAAATTAGACTACCATTATGCCTGACTATCGCCTCTCTAATACCGCCCTCGATTTACTGTCATTTTTTGTGAAACAGTGAAAACTCACCGCTGTTCCCCCTGATTTTCATAAAAAGGGGCTATCATGAAACTAATTGACTATGCCGCTGAAATATGGGCGGGATACGAATAAAGTAATTGCGCATCTATCAAGCTTTCCTTATAATAAAAATGTAAATACACTCTGCTACAATAGTAGGGATTCATGCATGATTTCAGAAAAGAAGGTATCATTTTGCAAACAACTCCGATTCCCCCGCGCCGTTCGCGACGCAAGCACCGAAAACTGCTTTGGGTGTTTTTGTTTCTCGCTTTCATCGCGGCAGCCGCAGCGGGGGCTCTCTTTGCGTCCAACAGCCTTCTCGACAAGTCGGCTGACGACGTCGTGGAGGATGGCCTGCTGACTGCGAAAGACAAGACGACCATCATGATCATGGGCGTGGATGAACGCGATGACGATGTCGGGCGCAGTGACACCTTGATGATTGCCACGCTCGACCCGAAGAAGGACCAGGCTGCCCTGATGTCCATCCCGCGCGATACGCGCGTCAAGATCAAGGGGCATGGCTGGGACAAGATCAACGCGGCCTACGCCTACGGCAGTGCCAAGGGCGGTCCGGAAGCCGGCGAAAAGCTCACGCAGCGCACGGTTGAGGACTTCCTCGGCGTCAATATGGACCATTACGTCATCATTAACATTCAGGCCTTCCAGAAAATCATCGATGCCATCGGCGGCATTGATATCGACGTTGAGAAACGCATGTACTACGAAGACCCCTGGGACGATGACGGCGGCCTGCTCATTGACCTCCAGCCGGGAATGCAGCATATGGACGGCAAGACCGCTGTCACCTACGTGCGCTATCGCGACGAAGAGGGCGACATCGGCCGCATCAAGCGCCAGCAGAAATTCATGAAGGCCTGCATGGACAAGATCACTTCGCCGGCCATCATCCCGAAGCTGCCGGGCGTCATCAAAGAGGTCATGTCGTCGGTCAAAACGGACCTGTCGTTCCGTCAGATGCTCGAATTTGCCGGCACGCTCAAGGAAGCCCAGAAGAACGGCCTCAAGACCGAGATGGTCCCGGGCAAGCCGCTCTACATCGACGGTGTCAGCTACTGGATTCCGGACCTGCAGAAACTGCGCACGACCCTTGCCGATACGCTTGGCATCACGCTGAACGCCAGCGAAAAGGCCCAGCTTGAAAAGGCTCAGCACGAATACGAATCCTCGATTCCTGCGAATGCCACGAGCAAGGCCCCGGCGGCCAAAGCCTCGTCCTCAAGCAGCAGCCAGAAGGGCACACAGCGGAGTTCATCGAGCAGCAGTTCATCATCAACGAGGAGCAGCCATACGTCAGGCAGCTCTTCTTCGGAGTCGCATTCGACCAGCAGCCAGACCTCGGGCAGCAGCTCAAAATCCTCGTCTGCTTCGTCGAACACGGCACCGGCCGCACCGACGCATTCGGCCAACACCGGCAAGACACAATGATATCCATATAAATAATATAAGCCTCCCTTCGGCATAAGGGAGGCTTATATTATTTATAAACTTTATATCATCATAAATATTTTATATTTGTATTTTGAGCATAAAATAATATAATAGTACTCAACACGATTTTACAACCTTACAAGTTACGCTCATAAAGTTTCAAAAAAGTGTAACATTTATTACTAACATTCGCATTTATCTCACATACAGGGAAAAGCCAGTTCTGATTTTCCCACAGAACTGGAAGCAAGGAGACAAGGAGAAAGGAAGTCTTATTCATGAGTCAGTTAACCGAGCAGGCTTTGGCCTTACATAAAGAGAATCACGGCAAAATCGAGATGCACAGCAAGGTACCTCTCGAAAAGGCAAAAGACCTGACACTGGCTTATTCCCCGGGCGTTGCCGCTCCCTGCCTTGAAATCAAGAAAGATTACAATAAGATTTACGATTACACGAACAAGGGCAATACGGTCGCTGTCGTGACGAACGGCAGTGCCGTCCTCGGCCTCGGCAACATCGGTGCCGGTGCCGGCCTGCCGGTCATGGAAGGCAAATCCATCCTGTTCAAGGGCTTTGCCGGTGTCGACTCCGTGCCAATCTGCCTCGATACGCAGAGCGTCGATGAGATGGTCCGCGCCGTTGAGCTCATGGCCCCGACGTTTGGCGGCATCAACCTCGAAGACATCAAGGCACCGGAGTGCTTTGACGTCGAGAAACGCCTGCAGAAGCTCGACATCCCGGTATTCCACGATGACCAGCACGGCACGGCTATTGTCGTCGTCTCGGCCCTTATCAATGCGTTCAAGCTCACGGGCCGCAATTTCAAGGACTCCAAATTCGTCCTCAACGGCGCCGGTGCTGCCGGTCAGGCCATCACGCGCCTGATTTACAGCATGGGCGGCCGCAACATCATTCTCTGCGACCGCATGGGTGCCATCTACACGGGCCGCAAGGAAGATATGAACCCGTACAAGGACGATATCGCCAAAATCACGAACCCGCAGCACGAAGAGGGCCAGCTCAAAGATGTCATCAAAGACGCCGATGTCTTCATCGGTGTATCCGTAGCTGGTGCCGTCACGCAGGACATGGTCCGCTCGATGAAAAAGGACCCGATTGTCATGGGCATGGCCAACCCGACGCCGGAAATCATGCCGGATGAGGCAAAAGCCGCCGGTGCCCGCATCGTCTGCACGGGCCGCAGCGATTTTCCGAACCAGGTCAACAACCTGCTGGCTTTCCCGGGCATCTTCCGCGGTGCACTCGACGTCCGCGCTACGAAAATCAACGAAGAAATGAAGATGGCTGCTGCTGAGGCCATTGCCAGCCTCGTCACGGGTGACGAGCTCAAGGAAGACCACGTCATCACGAGCCCATTCGACCCGCGTGTAGCGCCGCAGGTCGCCGCAGCCGTAGCCGTAGCCGCCATCAAGACGGGTGTTGCCCGCCGCACGGACCTCACGGGCGCAGATGTTGCCGAGCATACGCGCAAACTTCTCGCCGAGGAACACGCCAACAACTGAGTGGCCGAAAGTCTCTGGATTGCCAACACTATATAAGAATCCCGCTGTTTCGTCTATAAACGAAGACAGCGGGATTTTTGTTTTATCATTCTTTACTATCTTTTAGGGTATTATACCACAATAAAGTGCATTCTTCACAAAAGGATTCTTTGCGGCTAAAATGAAATCATCAGCTGAAAGAGCCGCTACGGCAAGAAATTCAAGAATAGAAAAAAAGGATTTTATGAATCACGGAGGAATGTATTATTATGTTAAATGAAATCAATTGGCCGCATGAGTATCTGCCGGGTCTGACGGACAACTTCGCTTCGAACGAAGTCATCGTCAAGGGCATCAATGCCAAAGAAGTTTTTGCAAACCTCATCGATACGAGCATCTGGCCGACGTATTACAGCAATGCCAGTGACATCGAATTCGACAACACGAAGGGCACGAAGCTTGCCGCCGATACGCGCTTCCGCTTCAAGACGTTCGGTTTCCCGATTGAAGCGGAAATCACGGAATTTGAAGCACCGCATAACGGCCAGCCGGGCCGCCTTGCATGGCATGGCTGGGCCGAGGGCGACGCTGACCACCGTCTTGATGTCATCCACGCCTGGCTCATCGAAGACCTCCCGGAGGGCCGCGTCCGCATTCTGACGCAGGAATCCCAGAAGGGCAAACCGGCTGCCGAGCTCCACAAGGACCCGAAAGACCCGATGAACATCGGCCATCAGGAATGGGTCCGCGGCCTCGCTGCCACGGTACTGGCTGCCAAGGAAAACTAAGCCTTTGCTGAATAGAAATGAAGAAATGGAAATGGGGTGAAAAAATTGGCAAAAGACACGATGTTTCATTGTCCGGTAGAAGCAGCACTCAGCCTGATTTCGGGCAAATATAAATGCATCATCCTCTGGCATCTCATGCAGCGGACGCACCGCTATGGTGAACTTCATCGCCTTATTCCCCAGGCAACGCCGAAAATGCTGACGCAGCAGCTGCGTGAGCTCGAGGCGGATGGTGTCATTCACCGTGAGGTGTATCCCGTCGTCCCCCCGCGCACGGAATACAGCCTGACGAAGCTTGGTCAGAGCCTTGCCCCCATTATCCGTTCCATGTGCGAATGGGGCAAGGACAATATGGAAGACAGCATCCTGCCGCACGAAAATCCCTGACACGATTTCTATAGATTGCAAATCCATACGTAAGTAAAAAGGAGGAAATTTTTATGTATCGTCTGTTTTTACTTTGCCTGGCAGCCCTCGTGGCCATGCCGCTTTTCAGCAGCCGTACTGAGGCTGCCGCAGCCAACAAAGGCAAGATCCTCGTTGTGGCTTCAAGTCAGGACAAAATGGAACTCGCCGACAAGAGCATCATGGACGTCGGCTTCTTCCTCAATGAATTCGCCGTACCGACAGAATATCTTGCCGAGCAGGGCTATCAGATTGTCCTTGCTACACCGAGCGGCCAGATGCCGGTCATGGATAAGAATTCCAATGATAAGAACTTCTTCAACGGCGATGACGCCGCCCGCGCCAAAGCCGTAAAATTCGTCAACGGCCTTTCGGCCATTTCCCTGAAAGATGCCATCAACAGCGGCCTTGACCAGTACGATGCCGTCTTCGTCCCGGGCGGCCATGCTCCGATGACGGACCTCATGCAGGATAAGGACCTCGGCACAATCCTTCGTTACTTCCACGAGAAACAGAAGCCGACGGCCTTCATCTGCCATGGTCCTGTCGCCATGCTCTCGGCCCTTCAGGACCCAGCTGCCTATCGTCAGGCCCTCGTCAGCCATGATGCCAAAGGTGCTATGGCAGCAGCCAAAGGCTGGATTTACAGCGGCTATGAGATGACGGTTCTCTCCGATGCAGAAGAGTGGCCGGGCGAAGTCGCCAAGGGCACGGAAATGCCGTTCCACGTTGAACAGGCCCTGCAAATTGCCGGCGGCAAGATGCGCGTCGATGGCATGTACGGCAGCCACGTCGTCCATGACCGCGAGCTCATCACGGGACAGAATCCGGCCTCAGACATCGCCCTTGCCAAAGAGCTTGACAAAGCCCTGCAGTCCAAATAAAAAACGTTCTGCCTGACATTCTTAATTGATAGAAAAAGCCAGATGACATCGTCAAAAGATGCCATCTGGCTTTTCTTTTCCCGCTATCCGGTAGTATACTTGTACTAATATCACGAAAGAATCATCGAATTATAAAGAGGGGGATCTGCTTGTCTACGCCAAAACGCTATATCCTGCTGATTATCGCGGTCATGATTCAGTCGGCCGGCATTGCTCTTGTCGTCAAGAGTCTTCTCGGTACCTCGCCAATTTCGAGCGTGCCGTATGTACTGAGCCTCATTTCGCCGTTCACCTTTGGCCAGACGACATTTGCCGTCAATATGGTTTTTGTCGTCTTTGAGCTCCTGATGCTCAAGCGCAATTTCCCCGCTGTTTTCTGGCTGCAGATTCCCGTGACGATTGTCTTTGGACTCTGCATCGACTTTTTCATGGCCCTGTTTACCATCGTACCTGAGGCCTATCCGCTCAAAATCGCCCTTTGCATTGTCGGCACGGCCCTGGTCGCCCTTGGCGTCGCCGGACAGGGCGTTGCTGATGTGCTCATGCTCGCCGGCGAAGGGGCCGTCTACACCTTTGCCCATAAATTCCACATCGACTTCGGCAAGGTCAAAGTCGGCAACGACGTCAGCCTCGTCATCATCGCTGCTATCGTCTCGATGGCCAGCCTCGGCACCATCGAAGGCATCCGCGAAGGCACGCTGATTTCGGCCCTGCTTACCGGCGTCTTCGCCCGCTTCTTCCTGCGCCACCTGAGCCGCGTCGACGAACACGGCCGCATATATCTTTCCCTGCACTAAATACAGATTTTATAATTAGAAAGAATGTTTCGTTACCTTGTTGTTCTCTCAAAAAAATGATATAATAAAGATACAAAAAGAAGCCACCGATAGACGGTTGGCCTATTATAGTTGATTGGAATGACCGCTCAGTTTGCTAGGCCGAGGCGGTCATTTCTGTTTATTGGCATTAAAAGCCCTGTTCCAATTCAGAACAGGGCTTTTGCCATAGTAACAATTTTATCAGAGCGGCTGGCCTTCAACGCTCTCATTATCTTTTTTGAGGACGATGAATGCATAGATGCTGGCCACGCAGACAATGCCGGAAATCACGAGGAACGTGCTCTGGTAGCCGATGTTGTCGTGCAGGGCGCCGAGCGGCGTCGAGAAGATGATCTGGCCGACCTGTGCGGCAATCTGGAAACCGACCATGTAAAGGGTTGTCGAGATGCGCGTATCGAAATGCAGCGTGAAATAACGGAAAACCGCGAGGATGAACAGGGCCGTTTCCGGTGCATGCAGCAGCTTGATGACGGCGACGCCGAGAGGATTCGTCACGAGGCCGCAGCCGCCGATACGGACAATCATGATGCAGCAGCCGAGCAGGATAGCCTTGCGCACGCCGATTTTGCGCATGAGGATTGGCACGAGGCCCATCATGAGGAATTCGAGGAAGACTTCAATAGAATTGAGCACGCCGTAAGCCTGCTGGCCTTCAGCCGGCGTTGCAAAAAAGCGCGTGAAGAATTCTGGGAACATCTGCTGGTCAAAGACCGTGTAGAACGTCCAGCTCATGACCACAAACACAATCATCTTCCAGACATCGAGAATCTTGAACACACCGAGAATCTCGCTGAACGAAGGCGTCTTGCTCTCTTTTTGCGTCTCTGCTTTGACTTCATACTGCTGGCAAAGCGCAGGGTCATTTTCCGGTTTCAGAGCTAAGAGCACGATGAGCTGTACAGCCGCGACAGCCGAGCCTGTCCAGAAAATCAGATAAGGATTCATCGTGAAGAGAAAGCCCGCGCAGAGGGCGGAAACCGCGTAGCCAAAGGACCCCCAGGCTCTGGCCTGACCGTATTCAAACGAATAGCGGCGGCTGAGGCGCTCCGTGACAGCCTCAAAGACAGGGCAGGCCGCAAGGTACGACACGGCGAGGTAAATGGCGCCAATCATCGCGCCGAGATAGAAGTTTGCCGCGAGCATCGGCACATAGACCCAAGTGAAGAACGGTCCGACAAACAGCTCGCAGACGACAAAGAATTTCAGCAGCGTCTTTTTCATGCCGAGCTTGTCCTGCAAAGAGCCATACACAAACATCAGCACGAGTGAGACCGCGCAGCCAAAGGAATAAATCGTACCGACCTGCACGCCCGAAAAGCCCTGCTTTGTCGTCAGCCAAATCTGGAAGAACGACCACCAAATGCCCCAGCCGGCGAAGAATAACAGAATCTCAAGCGAACTCGTCCGGTAAAACGGATTGGCAAATGCCTTGAGCAGATTGCCCATGATATGTTTCCCCTTTCAGAAAATAATTCTTTAATCCCTGCCAACGCCTTCATCTCATCCTGCCCTCAGGCAAAAATCGAGGAAAGCTGATAGAATACACCATTCGTCATGCGCACGGAGCCTTCCTGCGGCTCGAGTACAATGACGCGTTCCTGCGTCTGCGGATAAAAACGCGTGCTCATGACAATCTCACCGTCGTTAATGAAAATCTCCAGCGAGGAACGGTCCTCATAGACGCGCACCGCAAGCTTCGTCTGACCGGCTGGCAGCTTGGCGAAGCGTTCTTCCCGACGGCCCGTCGAAGCCGATTTGCGTGAAAGCGTGACACTGCCGCTTTTCTTCTCAAAGCGGATGGCGACCTCGTCATCAAAGCCCGCGGCAAAATGCAGCGCGAGCCCCTCGGCCTCACTGAGGTCAAAGTCAGCCATGAGCTCGCCCGTTTCCTGCGACCATTCGTCAAACGAAGTTTCTTCCGTCAAAACCATATCCGGCTCGGCAAAAGCCTTTTCGCGCAGCGCCGTCAATTCCTTGGCAGGCGGCGTCACGAGTCTGTCATGACGGTAATGGAGCTCGCGCGGCACGGTCATCTGACACGACCAGCCGTCGGCCTGTTCCGGCATGGCCGATTCCCACATCGCGAGCCAGCCGATCATCAGGCAGCGTCCATCGGGAGCCTGCATAACCTGCGGTGCGTAAAAATCAAAACCGTAGTCGAGCAGCTCAAAATCATCATGGTAGAAAATGCCCGACGTATAGTCCATCTTGCCGAGCATCGAAACGGACTGATGCAGATTGAGGTAGCGTCTGCCCTCCGGCTTGACGCCCTGCGGCGAGAGAATCAACGCCTCATGGCCGTCGAATTCCGCGAAGTTCGGGCATTCCCACATGAAGCCCTGATTGCCCTCGGCCTTGGCCATGACGTGCTTGAACTGCCAATGCTCAAGGTCTTCTGACGTAAAGACGAGCACCTGTCCCGTTTCTTCAGGCGTCTGGGCACCGACAACCGCATAATAGAGGCCGTCATGCTGCCATACTTTCGGGTCACGGAAATGATGGTCCTCGCCTGTCGGCACACCCTCGGGAAACGTGATGACCGGATTGTGCTCATCCTTCGTAAAATGAACGCCATCCGTGCTGACCGCGAGATTCTGCGTCTCGATGCGGTCCGGCCTGCCCGGCTTCTTCAAAAGGTCAACATGACCCGTATAAAGAAGATAGAATCTGCCGTCTTTCTCAAGGCCGCAGCCCGAGAAACAGCCATCCGCGTCGTACGGATGGTCCGGGAAAAGCGCCACGGGCTGACGCTGCCAATGCACAAGGTCTCTGCTCGTCACATGGCCCCAATGCATCGGGCCCCATTTCGGCTCGTACGGATAATGCTGATAGAACAGATGATACTGCCCATTGAAATAAGCAAAGCCATTCGGGTCATTGCACCAGCCCACGCGCGGCGCAATATGGAAACGCGGATACCAGCGCTTGTTGACCTCGCCCTCATGCGCCGCGATAAATTCATCCGGCGTCAGCTGCTTCTTTTCCTCAGTCATCGATTTCACCTCATATGATAGACCAGCGACTCTTTATCGAATCGGTTCGACAAATACGTTTTATAAAATCGAAGCGGTCTGACTTGTTTTCTTGACTATCGAACCGTTTCGATAGTTTGATTATATAGCGTTTGTATCATTTTGTCAATCATTTCATCGTTTTTATTTTTCTTGTCACTGTCCTTCTACTTATCTGAAAATAATTGCAACTATGCTTATGGTCCTTCCCTGCATTTTGTGATAGACTAAAATAAAACAAATGGAAAGGACTGCTTTCATGGCCAAAATCAAGGACGTCGCTAAACTCGCCGGCGTCAGTACGAGCACCGTCTCCCTCGTACTCAACCATAAAGGCTACGTATCCGAAGCTACGCGGGCTAAAGTTGAGGCCGCTGTCGAAGCGCTTCATTACGTGCCGAGCGAGGTCGGACGCAACCTCTCATTGAACCGCACAAACCTCATCGGCGTCATCATCCCCGATGTCGCCCATCCCTTCTTCGCCGCCCTGCTGCACGAAATCGAGATTTCGCTTTACGACTACGGCTACAAGACGATGATCTGCTCGACCGAAGAAAAGAAAAACGCAGAGCTCGCCTTCCTCGACATGCTGCGCCGCCATACGATGGACGGTCTCATCATCGGCGCTCATGCCCTGCACATCGAAAATTATCAGCACATCAAACTGCCGGTCATCGCCTTTGACCGCTTTCTCTGCGATGAAATCCCGATTGTGCGCGCCGACCATCATCAAGGCGGCGAATTGGCCGCCAAGGCCCTGCTGCGCCGCCATCCCCATCACGTCGTCCAAATCGCCGGCGCTCCGACCGTCCATACGACGGCCCACGAGCACGAAGATATTTTTACGCGCTGCATCAAAGAAGCCGGCGTCCGGCTCGACTCCATCGTTATGCCGGCCAATGCCCTGCAGCCCAAGGACTTCGCCTTTGCCGCCCATGAGATTTTTGAACGCTATCCCGACGTCGATGCCATCTCAGGCACAGACCTTGGCGCCATCTGCTCCCTGCGCGAAGCCGTGCGCCGCGGACGCAAAGTCCCCGACGACCTCTCGATTGTCGCTTACGACGGCACGTACCTGACGCGGCTCGGCCCCCAGACCTTCACAGCCGTCGTCCAGCCCATTCCCGCCCTCGGCCGTCTTGCCGCCAAGACCATGGTCCACCGCATCCGCCACGAGGCCCTGCCTGACCTGACGCCGCTGCCCATGGGCTTTCAAGAGGGCGAAACCTGCTGAAACGCAGCATAACCGCATACGAAAAGAGCACCTCAGCCGAGGTGCTCTTTTATTATAGAAGCTTATTTAGTTTTTCTGGTCCATGACTGCCATCGAAGCGACGATGTCATTTTCCGCCGTGCTCATGAGCTTGACGCCCTGCGTGTTGCGGCTGATGACCGAGATTTCGTTGATTGGAGTGCGGATGACGAGGCCTTCCGTCGTGATGAGCATGAGCTCCTGTTCCGGATGGACGACGCGCAGGCCGATGACGTCACCGGTCTTTTCCGTGACCTTGAGGTTGATGAGGCCCTTGCCGCCGCGGTTCTGCGTGCGGTATTCGCTGGCTTCCGTGCGTTTGCCGTAGCCCTCGGCCGTGACTGTCAGGACTTCCGCATTCTGGGAAAGCGTGTCCATGCCGATGACTTCATCGCCGTCGTTGAGGCTGATGCCCTTGACGCCGCGGGCTGCGCGGCCCATCGAGCGAACATCTTCTTCGCCGAACACAATGGCCATGCCCCACTTCGTGCCGAGAATCATATCGCGCTCGCCGTCTGTAAATTTGACGCCGATGAGCTCATCATCCTCGTCGAGGTTGATGGCATTGAGGCCGCCCTTATGCAGGTTCTTGAATTCGACGAGACTTGTCTTCTTGACAATGCCCTTCTTCGTAGCCATGAAGAGGTATGCATCCGGATTGAAGCCCTTGACCTGAATGACGGCCGTGATTTTCTCGTCCTTGTCGAGCTGCAGCAGGTTGATGATGGCCGTGCCCTTCGCCGTACGGCTGGCCTCGGCAATCTCGTATGCCTTGAGATGGTAGACGCGGCCGCGGTTCGTGAAGAACAGAATCGTATGGTGCGTCGTCGTAATCAGGAGATTCTCGACAAAGTCCTTCTCCTTCGTCGGCATGCCCTTGATGCCCTTGCCCCCGCGGTTCTGGCGGCGGTACGTGTCAAGTGCGATGCGTTTGATGTAGTTGTTGTGCGTCAGCGTGATGACGACATCTTCCTCAGCGATGAGGTCTTCGACATCGATTTCGCTCGTGTCGACCGTCAGGCGCGTGCGGCGGGCATCGCCGAACTTCTTCTTGACGTCCGTGAGCTCCGACTTGATGATGCCGAGGATGCGCGTTTCGTCTGCGAGGATGGCCTTGTACTCTTCAATCGCCTTCAAGACTTCCTGATACTCCTCTTCAATCTTCTCGCGTTCGAGGCCGGTCAGGCGCTGCAGACGCAGGTCGAGGATGGCCTGAGCCTGTTTCTCCGAGAGCTTGAAGCCCGTAATGAGGGCTGCACGTGCGATATCGGCCGTGCGGCTCTCGCGAATCGTCGTGATGACAGCATCGAGATGATCGAGGGCAATCGTCAGGCCTTCCAAGATGTGGGCACGGGCCTCGGCCTTCTTGAGGTCGTAGCGCGTGCGCCGCGTGATGACATCTTCCTGATGCTTGATATAATAATGAAGGATTTCCTTGAGATTCAGGATTTTCGGCTTGCCGTCGACGAGGGCGAGCATGATGACGCCGAAGCTGTCCTGCAGCTGCGTGTGCTTGTAGAGCTGATTGAGGATGACATTGGCGTTCGCGTCGCGGCGCAGGTCGATGACAATGCGCATGCCGCCGCGGTCCGACTCATCGTTGAGGGCCGTGATGCCTTCAATCTGCTTATCGCGCACGAGCTGAGCAATCTTTTCAACGAGGCGTGCCTTGTTGACCTGATACGGCAGCTCCGTGACAATGATGCGAGGCTTGCCGTTCGACAGCGTCTCGATGCGGGCATTCGCGCGCATCTTGATGACGCCGCGGCCCGTCGTATACGCCTGACGGATGCCTTCCTGACCAAGAATCAGGCCGGCCGTCGGGAAATCCGGTCCCTTGATGACCTTCATGAGGTCCTCAATCGTTGCGTCCGGATGGTCGATGAGCATCAGCGTGCCGTCGATGACCTCGCACATATTGTGCGGCGGGATGTTCGTCGCCATGCCTACCGCGATGCCCGACGTGCCGTTGACGAGCAGCTGCGGGAATTTTGCCGGCAGCACCGTCGGCTCCTTCAAGGACTCATCATAGTTCGGTGCAAAATCAACCGTATCCTTATCGATATCCTGCAGCATGAGTTCCGCAATCTTCGACATGCGGACCTCTGTATAACGCATGGCAGCCGCCGGGTCGCCATCGACCGAACCAAAGTTGCCGTGGCCGTCCGCAAGCATATAGCGCATCGAGAAATCCTGCGCCATGCGCACAATCGCATCATATACAGAAGAATCGCCATGCGGATGATATTTACCGAGGACTTCACCGACGATACGGGCCGATTTCTTATAAGGCTTGTTCGAGCCCATGCCCGCTTCCTGCATCGCGTAAAGGATGCGGCGGTGTACTGGTTTTAAGCCGTCCCGGACATCCGGCAGAGCACGCGCGACGATGACACTCATAGCATAATCGATGTAGGAGTTCTTCATCTCGTGTTCCAGATTGACCGGCACGATCTTTCCCTGACCAAAATCCACAATCTCACCTCAAAATCTTAAAACAAAAAACTTGAATTCTAGCAAAATCATTTAGCATTTTATTATACCATTTCTGACAAAAAAAGTCCATCAACCCCCATATCATAAGGGCTGATGGACTTTTGCCTGTGGGGTTTGCGATGAGTTCTTCTCATCCGAAAGCATGCCAATCCGGACAGGTTCCTTCCCCTCCGGCTGATCATAATAGATGCCATCCCGACAAAAGACATCCGCCCACTGGAACGGCGACTGCAGCATCTCCATGTCCTGTTCTTTCATGCCGTAAAGCCGGGCGACTTCCTTCAGGGACTGCCGCTTAAAGGCTTTGCGCCGGTCCCTGCCATGGTAGAGGAACCCGTTGTAATACTGCCAGCCGCTCAGGACCAGCAGGATGAGGATGCCCGCGAGGAACAAGCCTTCTACCGTGTGAATGGCCACGCTGCGGTAGCTCCCGATGATGATAACGGATACCACGGCGTCCAGAAAAAGATTTTCCAGAGGCCGACATCGTAGCGCGAGTCGAGCAGCAGACTCACGAGCATCTGCAACAGACAGATGCTCGCGATAATCATGCATTCCAGCCCCAACGCAGCCTCTGACGCCAGAGCCCTTTGAGCGTTTCCGGCACGAGCATCCAGCAAAGCATATTCGGCTCGTAGCGGATATCCCAGAAATGCGTCTCGAGACGCCAGGTCATCTCGATATCATCCGTGATGGCCGCTGGATTCCAAAGGCCCAGGACGCCTTCGGCCAGCGTATAGCGCCCGAGGTCGCGGAAAAGGTCCGCGGCTTTCGCCGTTGAAGTCTCATCGAACGGGCTCAGACGCTGGTACCAGCCAGCCTTGCCCGCAGGAGCGGCCTGCACGAGATTGCTGCCGTCTTTTGCGAAAAATGTCTGGCAGGTCAGCGCCGGCAGCCACGCCACGACCTTGATGCTCTCCTGCTGCAGGGCATTGCAGACATCATTGAACGCATCCGCTGCCATCAGCACCTGCTTATTATAGAAGTACACCTTGTCATAATTGCCGTCGCCATCGGGGTCTGCAAAAGCCTGCAGGGCCACGAGCGAAATCTTGTTGTCCGTCAGCTTCTTGACCGTGATGTTATCGCCCATGATGATGCGGCGGGCATACGTCATATAGGAAGATTCTGCCTCATTGATGCCGCCGTCGAGCAGAAACGTCGCCTGCATGCCATGGGCCTTGGCAGCCCTGATCGACGCGCCCGAACACATGCCATACGGCCAGACCATGGCCTTGGCGGGATGGCCGAGGTTTTCCTCAAACAGCCGCTGCGTCTCTGCCATATCGTCATTGAGGCGTTTTTCGTACTCCTCGTCCGTCTCATAACGGCCGTTGAGGTACAGACGGTTCGCAGCGATGCCGCTCGCTCCGCCCTGCGGAGCAATGGCACGCTGCTTGTGCAGGGCGTGCGTATGCGAAACGGCAAAATAATCGCCCGCACGGTCTACCTCATGGTAGCAGAGGATGGGCACCTGCGTCTTGGCAAGAGCCGGCACAGCAGACAAAGCAAAAGCATAGATAAAAAAGAAACAGGCCTGTTCGTACAGACCTGTTTCTTTTGGGAAATTACTGTTAATGAGCCAGGACTTCCGCGTAGATATACCCTTCACGCACGCCCGAATCGCTGTACGTGATGACCTTGCTGTGGAACCGCTCGGCGAGGACCTCCGCGATGATGAGTCCCGGAATGACCGTATGGATGCGGTCGGGCACAGTCTTCATCAGGATGGCAATCATGTCTTCATTGAGCCCATGCCCGCCGTCAAAACGCTGGATGATTTCCGGAATGCGGCTCGTCTTCATCTTGGTATTTTCAAACGGCTCGTCAAACAGCGCGTTGTAGAGAGCTGCTGCTCCCTTGAACGTGCCGCCGATGCCCGCAATCGAGGCCTCGCGCACACCGGCAAACGCTGTGGCCGAACGAATCGTCGCTTCAGCCTCCTCGCGCATCGCCTGACATTCTTCCTTCGTCGGCAGCATGCCATGGACGTATTTCGTGCGGAAGGCCAGCGAGCCAATGGGCAGACTGATTTTCTGCTCGATTTTGCCCGAGCTGTACGAGACGATTTCCGTGCTCGCCCCGCCGATGTCGATAAGCAGGCCCGCTTCCTCGCTGAGGTCATGTGTCGCCCCGATGAAGTCGTACGTCGCCTCTTCGTCGCCCGTAATCACGCGGATGGGCAGGCCCGTGAGCCGCTCAATCTCACCGACGGCCGCCTGACTGTTCTTTGCATTGCGCAGCGCCGCCGTCGTAAAGGCCACGACGTGCGTGATGTTGAACGCCAGCAGAAACGCCTTGAACTCCTGCAGAATTTCCACGGCCTTGTCGATGCCCTGCTGCTGCATGACACCTTCCTTCAGATAGGCCGCGAGTCCGACTGTATGTTTCTTTTTCATCAGCATCTCGACATGCGCGCCCTCAATGCGGTAAATCGCCATGCGGACCGTGTTCGAGCCGATATCAATCATTCCATATAACATGTGTTTTCCCTTGCATCCTTCCGCCATCAGCGCTTGAGGCCATTGCCCGTCAGCGGGATGACGACCTTGTAGTTATCCGGTTTGCCGTGTTCAAAGTACTGCTCCGCACCGGCAAGAGCCGCCGCCGACGTCATCTCGACGTAAATGCCATGGTGGCTGAGCTCCTTCTGCGCCTTGAGGATATCCTTATCCTGTACCGTGATGACATCCCCGCCCGAATCCTTGATGGCCTGCAGCATTTCCTTCATCCGGCGCGGCTTCGTGATGCGGATAGCCTCCGCGATGGTCGCGCGCTTCGGCGAAGCCGGTACCTCATGGAACGCCTCGTAAAGCGGTGCACATTTCGACGACTGCACGGCGACAAAATGCGGCAGACGGCCGATTTCCATGAAGCCGAGGAACAAACCGATGAGCATCGTGCCATTGCCGACCGGCATAAAGATGTAATCCGGCACATGATGATTCAGCTGGTTGTAAAGCTCATGCGCCATCGACTTGATGCCCTCAAAGAACAAGGGGTTGTAGACATGCGAAGCATAATAAGCGTCGCCGAGGTTCTGCTTGACCGCCGCGCAGGCCTTCATGCGGCCATTGGCGACCTTGACGATTTTCGCGCCGTACGCCTCAATCTGCTTGACTTTCTCCTGCGAGATATCATCCGGCACATAGACCGTGCAGTCCATGCCCGCAACCGCCGCATACGCAGCAATCGAAGCCCCCGCATTGCCCGACGAATCGAGCGCAATCTTCTTGATGCCGAGATGATGCAGTTCATTGATGAGGCTGCACGCCCCGCGGTCCTTAAAAGACCCCGTCGGCAAAAGGTGCTCCATCTTGAGTAAAAAGTCCAGCTTGCCTGCCCGATATGGCAGCAGCGGCGTTACAAACTCCCCCAGGGTAATCTCTTTTGTCCCCTCTTCCTGCGGATCCTTGTGCAGACGGAACATGCCGCCGCACTCACATTTGTACGAATGCGTATTTAATGGATACTCTTTCTTGCAGGCTTCACAATAGAAGTACATCTAAATCGTCCCCTTCCTCAGACCAGCGTCCCTCAGGCGCTGCTGGCCGCAAATGGCCAGACGAGTTCTTTCTTAAAGAATTCGTCATCTGCCAGCCGTTCCCCTCTATCGGGACAAGAAAATTTCTACAAAATGTTTGTTGAAATCTCCCCCTATTTGTTGTAATATATCTATGGGAGACCTACTACATCTAGTATGTGGTAGGTGGCAGAAGGTATAGAGGCGACAAAAGCGGGAACGTTCGGTAGTTCCCGCTTTTGTATTACAACGGGCAGCGATGCACAGTCATCTCTGTCCGTTGTTTATCTTTATTTACCGAAGATGACTGTGTATCTGATGCTAGATTTCAGCAGAGATTTATTACAATATATTCTTGCTAAACGAAGTATATCCTATTTAACATCATTTTGTTTTAGAAATTTTGACGATTTCCCATGTTTTTGCTAGGATAAGGAAAGAATCATTTTAGGGGTAATTTAAGGGGGTTTTATTATGCTTACCGTAATGAACTGCCTTTTGTCGATTTTACTGGCTGTGGGCGGCGGACTGCTTGGCAGCCGCTGGATTGCAGCATCGTATCAAAGCGCGGCAGAAGGCGTACTGAGTTTCCCAGAACGCAGAGAAGAACAGGCGAAAAAACGGCCGCTGCGCCTTGCTATGGGCCTCGGTTTTCTCTTCTGCTTCACGCTGCTGACGCTCCATTCCATGCACCCGCTGCGCATCGCCTTTCTCATGGTCTTCCAGTATTTCATGCTGCTCTACACCTGGACCGACCTCGAGCAGCGCGTGATTTTTGACAAGATGCTGATTCCCTTCGTTCTCATCGGACTCGTGTCCATCCCGCTGCTTGACCGCGTCCTCACCGACCATCTGCTGGCCGCCGCGGTCGGCAGTGCCGTCTTCCTCGCCCTGGCCGTCCTCACGCACGGCGGCATCGGCGGCGGCGACGTCAAACTCATCGCCGCCCTCGGCATATGGCTTGGCTCCGACATGCTCATGACCGTCGTCATCGCCGGCATCGTCATGGGCGGGCTCGCCGCCTTGCTTCTCCTCGCCACCGGCAAACGCAAAAAAGGAGATTACTTCGCTTATGGCCCATATTTCACCATCAGCGCCCTGATATTCACACTGCTATAAAACAAATCACTCGCACGCAAAAAAGAGGCTGCTCCGAAGAGCAGCCTCTTTTTTATTTACTTAATGGCACGCATTATCTAGGGCGGGGACCTATATTTCGCCTGCAGGAGGCGCAGCGTCCGCCCGCAGGGCTGGGGACCAGACGTCATTACCTAGGACAGCGCAGTGTAGGAACGCCGCGGCAGGCGGCGAACCCTCTAAATCCAACGATTCCCGCCATGGCCCCCCATTCAGCGGAGCCGCCGAAGCCGAAATACAGGTCCCCGCCCCTTCCACGATATGCGTCAGCGTACGCGCATCTCACGGGCCTGTTCGCGCAGGCGGGCAATGCGGTCGGCCGTATCCGGATGGGTGCTGAAGAGCTTCATGAGAGCCTTGCCCGTGCCCTCAAACGGATTGACGATATACATATTGGCCGTGGCCGGCTTAGCCTCTGGCAGCGGGGCCGAATGCGTCACGTAGTACTCGATTTTCTCGAGGGCATCCGCAAGGTAATTCGGGTTGCCGCAGAGGGCGCCGCCGTCTTTATCGGCCTCGTACTCGCGCGAACGCGAGATGGCCATCTGGATGATGCTGGCCGCGAGCGGGGCGAGGAGCATCATGGCAACAGCAGCAATCGGGTTGACGCCGTCGTCATCGTCGCTCGAACCGCCGAAGAACATGAAGAACTGGGCGGCGTAGGAGATGACCGTGGCCATCATCGAGGCAATCGTCGACGTCAGGATGTCGCGGTTCTTGACATGGGAGAGCTCGTGACTAAGAACGCCGGCGAGCTCATCATAGCTCAGCACGCGCATGATGCCCGTCGTGACAGCAACAGCGGCATGCGAAGGGCTGCGGCCCGTCGCAAAGGCATTCGGCTCATCCGCATCGATGATGCAGACCTTCGGCATCGGCAGATTGTCGCGCTGGGCAAGATTCTCGATAAGGCCGTAGAGCTGCGGCGCTTCGTCGCGCGTGACTTCCTGCGCGCCGCTCCATTTGAGGACGAGTGAATCGCTGCACCAATAGCTGAAGGCATTCATAGCCAAAGCAAAGAACAGCATGACGGTCAGGCCCGTGCGGCCGCCGACGAGTCCGCCAATCAGCATCATGATGACGGCCATGAGCACCATGAGCATCACGGTTTTGATATTATTCATATTCATGATAATCCCTCCTAAGGATATCTTTGACGTATTCTTTATCCATTTGACCGCTGTTCCCGGCTGCGGTTGATGAGATAGCCGATACCGAGCACGAGCAGGACAAAAGCAGCTTTTATCTCTAAGGCATAGGGAGCAAGATAGGCGCCCAGCGCGGGGTCCTCAGTCATGAGCTCGCCGGCCGTCCAGCCGAGAATGCCGGCACCGAGGTAGATGAGGGCAGGCACCTTGAGCATGATCATGAGGAAAATCTGCGCGCCGAACAGCACAATCGGGATGGAAATCATCAGGCCGCAGATAATGAGGCTCCACTTGCCCTGCGGCACCGTATTAGCGACGCCGGCCAGCGAGAGGATATTATCGATGCTCATGATGAAGTCGGCCACGAGAATCGTACGTACGGCTGCGCCAAACGTCGTCGGTTGACTGCCGCCGTCCTCGACGCGCCCGTCATTGCGGTCGGTCACAAGCTTCAGCGCGATGAAGACGAGGGCCGCGCCGCCCACGAACTCGACGTAAGGCGAAGCGAGCAGGCCCGTCGCGAATAATGTGCAGACGATGCGGACAAACACGGCACCGAGGCCGCCGACGATGATGGCCCTGCGGCGCAGCTCGTGGGGCAGGTTCTTGCAGGCCAGCGCAATCATGATGGCGTTATCGCCCGAAAGCAGCAGGTCGAGGAGTAGTATGCCCGAAAGTGCGGCAAACCACTCCGGCGAGAACATCCCCGCAAAGAAATTTTCCAATTCCATTCACTCCCTAAAATCCCTCATATTCCCTGAATATCTTCTCTGGGCTTAATTTCTACAAGATATACGAAAAACCCTGCCCGAACTCTGCGCGATGCATGTGCATCTACCGCAGGCTGGGCAGGGTCTTGCTTGCTTGCGCCGGCCGTACCGGGATTGCTCCGTACTGACGATACTAGCCGTTCAGCTACTCCCCCTGTGGAAGTATCTACGTATCTTGTAAGCTCAATATAGCACAAATCCGTGCATTTGACAAGCAAAAAGTCAAAAAATCAGATATCGAGATTGCGGACAAGTTTGGCGTTTTCCTCGATGAACTGGCGGCGCGGCTCAACCTTGTCGCCCATGAGGATGGTGAAGAGCTCATCGGCTTCTTCGGCATCTTCCATCTCGACGCGCAGCATCGTGCGGCCTTCTGGGTCCATGGTCGTCTCCCAGAGCTGCTCCGGGTTCATCTCGCCCAGACCTTTGTAGCGCTGGACCGTCACACCGTCGCGGCCGACTTCGTCGAGTTTGCGCGAAAGCTCTTCATCACTGTACGTGTACCAATGCTTCTTGCCCTTGCGGATCTGGTAAAGAGGCGGCTGGGCAATGTAGACATGGCCGTGCTCAATGAGAGGCTTCATGTAGCGATAGAGGAACGTCAGGAGCAGCGTGCGGATATGCGCGCCATCGACATCGGCATCGGTCATGATGATGATTTTGCCGTAGCGGCGCTTCGAGAGGTCGAAATCCTCGCTGATGCCCGTGCCGAACGCCGTAATCATCGTGCGAATCTCGGCATTGGCGAAAATCTTGTCGAGACGTGCTTTCTCGACGTTGAGGATCTTGCCGCGCAGCGGCAGGATGGCCTGGAAGCGGCGGTCGCGGCCCTGCTTGGCCGAGCCGCCTGCCGAATCACCCTCGACGAGGTAGATTTCGGCCTGCTCCGGGTCTTTGACGGAGCAGTCAGCGAGTTTGCCCGGCAGGCTCGAGACCTCGAGGGCATTCTTGCGGCGCGTGAGCTCGCGGGCCTTGCGTGCGGCTTCACGTGCACGCGAAGCCATGATAGCCTTCTCGATGATGCGCTTCGTGATGACCGGATTCTCGTCGAAGTACTCGGAAAGACCTTCCGTGACAATCGAGTCAACGATGCCGCGGACTTCGGAGTTGCCGAGTTTCGTCTTCGTCTGCCCCTCGAACTGCGGCTCGCGGATTTTGAGGCTGATGACGGCCGTCAGGCCCTCACGCACATCATCGCCCGAGAGATTGCCATCTTTGTCCTTAAGGATGCCGTTCTTGCGTGCAAAGTCATTGGCCGCACGCGTCAGCGCGAGCTTGAAGCCGGCGAGGTGCGTGCCGCCCTCTTCCGTGTTGATGTTATTGACAAAGGAGTAGATGTTCTCCTGATAGCTGTCATTGTACTGCATGGCAATCTCAACGACCGTATCATCCTTGACGCCGTTGAAGTAAATCGGCTCAGGGTTCAAGACTTCCTTCTTGCGGTTGAGATGCTCGACAAACGAGCTGATGCCGCCGTCGAAATGAAACGTCTCGCTGCGCACCGGCTCGACGCGTTCATCGTGCAGGCCAATCGTGATGCCGTGGTTGAGGAACGAGAGCTCGCGCAGGCGATGGCGCAGCGTCTCATAGCTGTACGTCGTGACCGAGAAAATCTCCGGGTCCGGTACAAAATGAACGCGCGTGCCCGTCTCCTTTGTCGTGCCGATAACCGTCAGCGGCTTTGTCGTCACGCCGCGCTGAAACTCAATCTCATAGACCTTGCCGTCGCGCTTGACTTCGACTTCCATGCTCGTCGACAGGGCGTTGACAACAGAAACACCGACGCCGTGCAGGCCGCCCGAGACTTTATAGCCATCGCCGCCGAACTTGCCGCCCGCATGCAGGACCGTCAAAACGACCTCAACGGCCGGTTTGCCGCTCTCGTGCATGTCCACAGGGATACCGCGTCCGTTATCGACGACCGTGATGCTGTTGTCTTTGTGAATCGTCACATCAATGTGGTCGCAGTAGCCGGCCAGGGCCTCATCGATTGAGTTGTCGACGACTTCGTAAACGAGGTGATGCAGGCCGCGCTCACTCGTGCTGCCGATGTACATGCCCGGACGCATGCGCACGGCCTCAAGGCCTTCGAGAATCTGAATCTGCTCCGCGCCGTAATCAGCCTTGACAGCCGTGACCTCGGCACTTGACTCATCCGTATGGATTTCAACGCCCGTCGTGTCGAGGTCTTTATCCGTAAGGTCTTCCTGCGGTTCCGGTGCAGTCTCTGGCTGGTCATCCGGCGTCAGCGTCAGGTCGATGGATTTCTTATCGTTATCGTTTGCCATAAAATCTCTTACGCTCCATTCTATTAGTCATTGCCTGTATCATAAATCATCTCTGCGCGCTTTTTCAGGGCCGTAGAGGACAGCACCGAGAGATATACCTTGTCCCGCGTCACGATAATCGACTTGATGAGTTCGTTCGACTCATCCGTCCGCACGACACGGCCTTCTTTTTGGCATCTCTGCAGATAATGCTGGTTCTCCGGGATATCTTTGATGAAAAATCCCATGTAATCGTATATTGCGATGATGTCTTTCGTACGTACGGAGACACCATTGCCGAGATGCAGGAACATATCAAATCATCCTTTCTGACGTTCCGGCCCATTTTTTTGGCCGTACTAGCCGCCCTGACTATCATCCTGTTGATTTTCCTGATTTTTTTTGCCGTACTGGCGCTTTTTTGCATGGCGCAGCGGAATGACTTCATAGCGCTTAGGCATCTTGAAATCCGGCGGCCAGTACATATTGAAACGCAGCTCGTAAAGGGCGCGGTTGATGGCATCCTCCGTAAGATGCTCCGGCGGCAGGCAGCGGTAGAGCATGACAAGAGTCTTTGCCTCCATGCTCTGGCGGTCGTTTACAGCAACTTTCGATGCCTGCAGCTGTACGAGGGCAGCCCTCTGCTCATTGAGGAGGCGCGGCGTGCACTCGGGCACATACTCCTTGACCTCTTTGTAGCGGGCCCAGGGGATATCGCGCAGGACGGTACGGATTTGTTCCCTGATTTTTTCCTGCCGCTGGCTCTCGCAGCGATGACATATCTCAGTCTCCGGAGGGCAGAGGCTGCCGCACACGGCACAGGGATGCCAGCCCTTCGCTGCCTTGAACTTGTTCATCTGCCGGTTCTTGCGGTAGAGCTCACGTATCTTCAGGGCCAGGTCTTCATCTTCGATTCCCCGGCTCAGTTTCTTTGCAGCGCTGAGCTCCGCCGGCGTCAAGGGCATTTTCGCCCGCTCGCGTCCGACATGGATTTCCGGCTTTTCGGGAGGAGCTGCCTTTTTTTCATCCTCCGGCGCTTTGACATCGCCCTCTTCATCCTGTTCGTCCCAGGGCTGGGAAAGCTTGATGTCCTTAATCATCTTCGTGCCGGCATAATTATTGACCTGCTGGATAATCTGCGGCATGCGGAAACGTGTCTCGCTGCCCCAGACAGAATCACGGCAGTAGACGTAAAGAGTCTGCCGGCGGATGCGCAGGGCCTTGACATTTCTGGCATATACCTCGCCGACGATGTCAGCCCAGTGCCAGAGCACCCAATGCTGATAATACTCTCTTTCCTGTTTGGAGCCGAGCTCATGGATGGCCTTAGGGATGATGCTGACCACCTTCTCAAGCCCCGGTGTGCGTTTTGCCATCAGTCCACCTCCCAAGCGGGGAAGAAAATCCTATCTCAGAGGATACGGCCATTCCTGACCTGATAATACGTTCCCATGTGTTCGTTCGGGAAATAAGCCGCGTCCGTCGCCGTAATGAGCGTCTGGATACGCTCTTTCCGGATAAACTGCAGCAGCTGCTGCCTGCGCTTGACGTCGAGTTCACTCATGACATCGTCCAGGAGCAGGATGGGGTATTCCCCCGTCTCGGAGCGCAGAAATTCCAGTTCCGCCAGTTTCAGGGAGAGCACGCCTGTGCGCTGCTGTCCCTGTGAGCCAAACGTGCGCAGATTGATGCCATTGACCGTCAATACGAGGTCATCATGATGAGGTCCATAGCTTGTCGAACCGCGCAGGATGTCCGTTTCCTGAGATTTCCTCAGTATTTCATTATACCATGAAGCAAACGTTTTTGTCATGTCCCCGCTTTTCTGCGGCTCCCAGCCGTGAATGTCATAAGAGACTGTCAGATTCTCCTGGTCGCTTGAGATACGCCGCTGCATGAGATTCGCGAGCATGTTGAGCTTGCGCACGGCTTCAAGGCGCTTCGCGACAATCTTCTGCGCGCTTTTGACGAGCTGGACATCCCAGAGCTCCAGCATAGAAGCATCGCCCCGTCTTTCACGGATGCGTTTCAAGAGGGAATTGCGCTGGCTCAGGATGCGGTTGAATTCGACGATTTCATGGTAATAGGCAGGGCTTGCCTGCGAAATCTCCCCATCGAGGAAACGCCGGCGGCCTGCCGGCGCTCCCTTGATGAGGAACAGGTCCTCAGGAGAAAACAGCACAGTGTTGAGGCTGCCAATGAGTTCTTTGAGGCGGATGGGATGCTCATTGAGGAGAATGCGGCGCCGTTTCGTGCGGCTGAAATGGAATTCCAGATGATTCGTCACACCGCGCCGGTCAAAATCAATGATGACCGCCCCCTGTTCGGCTTGCCAGAAGATGAGCTCCGCATCCTGATGCGTGCGGTGGGAATGGCCGAGCGAGGCATAGTAGATGGCTTCGATGATATTCGTCTTGCCCTGAGCATTCGGGCCGAGGAAAATGTTGATGCCCGGCTGCAGTGTCAGGTCAAGCTCATTATAGTTCCGATAATTTCTGAGCTTTAAAAAGCGAACATACATTCAATTTTCAGCCTTTCTTATGCGTGACCTTCCAGGCACCGAGCCCCTCGACTTCGACGATATCCCCGTCATGAAGTTTGCGGCGGCGGGCCGATTCGACCTCGCCGTTGCGCTTGATGCGGCGTTCGGCAATCAGGGCCTTCGTTTCTCCGCAGGAAGCGAGAACACCGGCCCATTTGAGGAACTGGTCGAGCTGGATTTCTTCGGTGTCAATGGCGACTTCTTCAATGTTCATGATAATTCCTTTCTGCTGTCTGTGGCCAGATGAATGTATCGCAAAAGCGTAAAAATGTGTATAAGCAAGCCCCGGCAGGAAATTTGCCGGAGCTTGTGTGGAAAAGTCAAACTGAAATATGGGATGATGTCAAGATTAATGATTCGTGCGGACCGGCGTTACGACATAAACGAAGCTGTCGCTTTCCGCCTCCTGAATCGAAGCAGGGGAGAGTGGCTGATTGAGACCGATGCGGCAGGTCTTCGTATCGATAATCTTGAGAACATCGATGATGTACTGGGCATTGAAGGCAATCGCGATGTCCGGACCGTCAATCTCTGCCGGGATATACTCTTCGGCATTGCCGATTTCCGGGTTGTTCGAGGTGATGTGAATCTGATTTTCTGCAAAGTCAAGCTTGATGATGTTGTAGACGCCGGATCTTGAAATCAGGGAAATGCGGTCAACCGCAGCATTGAAGGCTGCCGTATCTACCGTGACATGCGTAGCAAATTCCGGCGGGATGACGCCCTGATAATTCGGGAACTGGCCTTCAATCAGGCGAGAAGTCATGTAGAGATTGTCAAACGAGAAGCTGATCTGGTTGTAAGTGCAGGCAATCTTTACATCGGTCGGAATGTCGGAAGACATGTTGTGGACGAGTTCCTGCAGAATGCGGGAGGGGATGATGACCTTGATGTTGCCGATGTCTTCATTGAGCATTTCCGATTTGACGGAAAGACGATGCGTGTTTGTAGCAGCCATGGTGACTTTGTTTTCCGTGACTTCTAAAGAACAGCCCGTGAAAACGGGACGGGAGTCATCCGTGCTGCAGGCAAAGACCGTTTTTTTGATAAGGTCTCTCAAAATATTGTCTTTAATAGAGAACGATACATCGGTTTCGAGCGGTTTGAGAACCGGGAATTCCGCTGCGTTCATGGAAAGCAGTGTGAATTTTGCCATGTTGGACTGGATGTGGACGATATTTTCATCCGGGGCAATGGCGATGCTGACATTATCTCCCGGCAGCTTGCGGACCACTTCCTGGAAATAACGTCCGGCGGTGGTCAGTTCTCCCGGTTCTTCAATTTCTGCTTCAATGCGGGCAACGAGGCCAATTTCATAATTGGTGGCCTGGAGCTCTAAGATGTTATTTTCTGCTCTCAGGAAAATGCCCGAAAGGATGGGGGTCTGTGGTTTGCTGGCCACGGCTCTGGTCACGATCTGCAAGGCATTGTTGAGTTCGTTCTTATTGCATGTGATTTTCATCTTTTGGCGCCCTCTCTTTTTTTTATGATATAACTAAAATATTTATATAAATAGCCGACGTAGTAGTAGGCCGTGTGGAAAAGTGGATAAGTCGCGCGGCCCGTTGGGATTCATCACAGAAAGCTGTGGACAAGTTGTTCATAAGAATAGGGGAGGTTATCCACAGTATCCACGGTGATAAACTCCCCTATGTGTTATCCACAATGTATCTACAGGCAATTCAGAGGCTTGTCCACATGGTTATCCACGTACCCTGTGGGGGCTTTTACATCTTCTGGATGCTGTCGATCAGGTCCTTGATGATCTTATGAAGCTTGGCGTTTTCTTCCCGCTCTGTGGAAATCTTGTCATAGGCATGCAGGACCGTCGTGTGGTCGCGGCCGCCAAAGAAATTGCCAATCTGCGGCAGGGACGTGTCCGTGAGTTCACGGCAGAGGTACATGGCAATCTGGCGCGGGAACGCGATGCTTCGCGTGCGCTTTTTGGAATGAAGGTCTTCGATGCGGATCTTGAAGTAAGAAGCGACGATTTCCTGGATGACCTCGAGCGTGACTTCTTTCTTATGGTTGTTCGGAAAAACATCCTTGAGGGCCTCGGCGACAACGTCGGTCGTCACAGGTTTTTTGATGAGGGACGCGTAGGCTACGACTCGCGTCAAGGCGCCTTCGAGCTCACGAATGTTGCTGTCGATGCGGTTGGCGATGAACATCAGGACGTCGTTTGGCACGTCAACGTGGTCTAAAAGGGCCTTATTCTTGAGGATGGCAATGCGTGTCTCAAGGTCCGGGGCCTGAATATCCGTGATGAGGCCGCCCTCAAAACGGGAACGCAGGCGGTCTTCAAGTTTCTGGACTTCGCGCGGCGGCCGGTCGGATGACAGGATGATCTGTTTGTCGGCCACGTGCAGGGCATTGAAGGTATTGAAGAATTCTTCCTGGGTACTCTGCTTGCCCGACAGGAACTGGATATCATCGACCATCAGGACATCGATGGTGCGGTACTTCTGACGGAAGAGTTCGGCTTTGCCCTCCTGGATGGCGCGGATGATCTCGTTTGTGAACTGTTCACTCGAGACATAGAGTACGCGCATTTCCGGATGATTCTGCAGCACGCGGTTGCCGATGGCGTGCATCAGATGGGTCTTGCCGAGCCCGACGCCGCCGTACATAAAGAAGGGATTGTACACCTTGCCTGGCGATTCGGCCACGGCCATAGCCGCGGCATGGGCAAAACGGTTGGAACTGCCCGTGACGAACGTTTCAAATGTATATTTCGGGTTCAGCGATGAACGGTCGCCAGGGGCGACAATGTGCATATCGCCGGTATCGACGGCTGCGGGCGGCTGTTCCTGAAAGAGCGTCCCTTGGTTGGGATTCTCTTTTTTGCGGCTGCCGGCATGTGCGGCCGCCGTGCTTTCTGCTTTTTTCGCTTCCGCGCTGCCATCAGCTTCTTTAGAAGAAGGTTCGGGGGCGGCTGCGGGAGGCAGGACCTCAAAGACTACCTTATGCTTGGTGCCGAGTACAGCACTGACAGCATCTTCGACGATCGTGAGGTAGTGGCTGGTGATCCATTCCTTTACCAGTTCGTTCTGCGCGCTGAGGACAAATTCGGTATCGGTCAGGGAGAGCGGCTTGACCGACGAGAACCACTTGAAGGCTGACTCAGCGAGAGTTTCCTTCATTTTGGTGAGGATATGCTCCCAAGCAGCCTGCAGCTGTGTCTGCTCCATGAAAAAAATCCTTTCCTGCTATAAGAATATGTAGAAACTTTTTCCACAGGTGCATAATTTTATCCACATTTTTATCCACAGCTGTGGATAACTACAGAGATTCCCTGGGATAGAGGCGGGAAGTGTGGACGGAATCTTATCTTTACGAGCCTTGCCTCGCAGGGCACCAATGGGGTTTTCCGCACAATAATCAACAATATCTTATCAAAAGTAACGGGACTTATCAACAGTTTTTCTGTGGGCAAGCCGGAATCGGCCGAAAAATATCCACAGGCCTGAGGGAAAAAGACAAGGGAAAATCCTTGACAGGCCGCGAGTCCGTAGTCTATAATTTGACATAGTTAAAATTCTGATACTATGCTTCTATACAGCCAATTAGTCTCAGAAAATAAGCGAAGGAGGTGTTACGTAATATGAAACAGACTTTCCAGCCGAACAATCATTGGAGAAAGAAGACCCATGGCTTCCGTGAGCGCATGAAGACGAAAGGCGGCCGTCTCGTTCTGAAGAGAAGACGCCAGCGCGGCAGAAAGAAGCTTTCGGCATAAATCGGATGAGGTCACTTCGGTGGCCTTTTTTGCTTATGTTTTACTCGTTTTATTTTTCAGTTGATTTTTGGGGAAATGCGAATGCTTACCTTACCGAGAAGACGGATCATCAAGCAGCACAGTGATTTCCAGCGCGTATACCGCGCGGGACGGTCTTTTGCGAACCGGTACTTCGTGCTGTATGTCTTTCCGTCCGCTGCGGTGCGCGGCCGCGTTGGCTTTGCTGCTGGCAAGAAACTTGGCTGTGCTGTCACGCGCAACCGTGTCAAGCGGCTGCTGCGCGAGACGTACCGGCTGCATCAGGACCGTGTGCGCGAGGACGCAGCACTGCTGCTCGTCGGCCGCAAGGCCATGGTGGATGCCAAATGTCCGGAGGTCGAGAAAGCTTTCCTGCATCTTGGCGAGAAAGCCGGCATCTTCAAGGATGCGAAGAATCTCAAGGATATACAGGAACTCGTGGCTCGTCATGGCGGCCAGCACAAAGCCTGTGCCGCAAAGCGAAAGAGGTCTTGATGTTGAAGACGGTACTCCTTTTATTGGTGCGATTTTATCGCGGTTTCATTTCGCCGATGTTCCCGCCTTCCTGCCGCTATGTCCCGACGTGTTCTGAATATGCTCTCGAAGCAATCGAACGTTACGGCGCCCGGCGCGGGGGCTGGCTGGCCCTCAAGCGCATCCTGCGCTGCCATCCTTTTCATAAGGGCGGCTATGATCCTGTACCGTGACTGCTTTTCGGCAGTCTGCTGTGAAAACTTATGATATCTGTTATATTTATGAAGATTAGGATGTGATACATTGGGTTTCTTTGGAACAATATTCGAACCGATCGAGAATCTCCTGCACATTGTCCTGCAGGCACTCTATAATGTCACGGATGTGGCTGGCTTTGGCAGCTACGGTGTGGCCATCATTCTCCTGACGATCCTCATCAAGATGATCCTGTACCCGCTGACGGTCAAGCAGGTTAAGTCGATGAAGGCGATGCAGGAACTTTCTCCGAAGATGAAGAAAATCCAGGAGAAGTATAAGGACAACCCTCAGGTCATGCAGCAGAAAGTCGGCGCACTTTACAAAGAAGCCGGTGTCAACCCGCTCGCAGGCTGCCTGCCTCTGCTCGTGCAGATGCCAATCCTCATGGGCATGTACTACGCCCTGTATAACTTCACGTATCCGACGCCGGAATCGGCTGCCTTCCTCTGGCTGCCGACGATGTCGGAGCCGGACCCGTACTACATCCTGCCGGTCCTTTCGGCCCTGACGACGTTCCTGCAGCAGAAGCAGACGACGACAGAAATGAATCAGCAGATGAAGATCATGATGACGGTCATGCCGCTCTTCATCGGCTGGATCAGCTTGAACTTCCCGTCCGGCCTCGTGCTGTACTGGGTAACGATGAATATCGTCCAGATTGCGCAGCAGTGGTGGATGTATCGTCATGACGATAAGAAAAAGGAGGCTGCCTGATATGGCAGAAACCATGGAATGGACGGGAAAAACCGTTGAGGCTGCCCTGTCCGCAGCGGCTGCTGAGCTTGGCTGCGCGGCAGACAGCCTGGAGTATACGGTGATTGAACAGCCATCGCGCGGTTTTCTTGGCCTCATCGGCCGTAAGCCGGCACGCATCCGCGTCCGTCAGGAAGAGGATGCAGCGGCTGCCGCGCCGCTGGCTGAAGATCCTTCGGCAGATATGATAGAGCTTGAGACGCATCTGGCTGAAGAGGCTGAGGAAACCGGTACTGAGAGCGGGGCAGATGAGGATAAGCCTGCAGTTTCTGAGGAGAAACAGGCCGTTTCTCTTGAAGAGCAGGAAGTCCGCGCAAAGAAATTTCTTGAAGAAATCTTTGCGGCGATGCATATCCCTGTCAGCCTGCAGCGTTCCGAAAATGAAGACGGCGTGCTGTTCCAGCTCGAAGGTGAGGACCTTGGCATTCTCATTGGCAAACATGGACAGACGCTCGATGCTCTGCAGTATCTGACAAATCTCGCGGCTAACCGCGGCGTTTCAGGGAATCGTCTGCATGTGCTTCTGGATGTCGAGGGCTATCGTGCCCGCCGGGAGGAGACGCTTTCGCGTCTTGCCGGCCATCTGGCAGAAAAGGCCTGCCGCATCGGTCAGGAAATTCATCTGGAGCCGATGAACCGCCATGAGCGCAAGATTATCCACATGGCTCTGCAGGATAGCCGCAGGGTCACGACGTACAGCGCCGGCGAAGAGCCGCGCCGCTGTGTGGTCATCGTGCCGCGCCGCCGCCGTCGTGCGGAGGGGCGCCGCAATCGGGATCATGAGGAAGAATAATGCTTCCCGCCCGTCAGACCGTATGATAAAGAGAGCTGTGAAAGGGCTTTCTCCTTCTGGGAGTGGGCCCTTTTTGTTTATGTAATTTGTAAGAAAGATTTAGCCAGTAAAATCGTGAAGAGAAGAAAAAAGAAAGGAAGGAAACTATGCAACAGGGAGATACAATCAGTGCAATTGCCACGCCGCAGGGCGAAGGCGGCATTGGCGTTATCCGCATCAGTGGGGAACATGCCTTAAAGACAGCGGGCAGGGTTTTTCGTGCTGCTAATGGCAAGCCGCTGGTCATGGCCGGCAGTCATCATGCAGTTTATGGTCATATTGTGGATGAAAAAGGGCAGATTATTGATGAATGCCTTGCCCTGGTCATGCTGGCGCCTCATTCGTATACGGTGGAAGATGTTGTCGAGCTGCAGTGCCATGGCGGCCTCATGACGCTGCGCAAAACTTTGGAACTGACGTGGCAGGCCGGAGCACGTCCTGCGGAACGCGGCGAATTCACGAAAAGAGCGTTCCTCAACGGGCGTCTTGACCTTTCGGAGGCCCAGGCCGTCATGGATATCATCAAGGCCAGGACCGAAACGTCGCTGACGATGGCGGCAGGCCATCTCACGGGCCACTTTTCCAAACTCATCAAGGAGATGCGCCACGATATCCTTGGGATGATTGCGCATATCGAAGCGGCGATTGATTTCCCTGAGGAAGAAGTCGATGATGTACTGACGTATGATATTCAGAAAAATGTGGTTGAGCTACGCAACAAAATTGCCAGCCTGCTCAAGACGGCTCATGCCGGCCGCATTCTTCGCGACGGTCTGCTGACGGCTATCATCGGCAAGCCGAATGTCGGCAAGTCGAGCCTGCTCAATTCCTTACTCAGGGAAGAACGGGCCATTGTCACGGAGATTCCGGGCACGACACGCGATTCGATTGAAGAATATGCTAACGTGGGCGGTATTCCGCTGCGCATCATTGATACCGCTGGCATCCGTGCGACCGATGACGTGGTCGAACGCATCGGTGTGGAGAAGGCACGTTCCTATGTCAGGGAAGCTTCTTTGATTCTCGCACTTTTTGATGCCTCGCGGCCGCTTGATGAAGAGGATGCGGAAATCCTCAAACTCGTCAAGGGGCGTGATGCCATCCTGCTGCTCAATAAGGATGACCTTACCCCTGTAGTCACGCCGGACACCCTGCACGAACGCGTCAAGAAAGAGGTCCCCGTCATTACGATTTCGACGCGCACGAAGGACGGCCTTGAGGCCCTGACACAGGAAATCACGAAAAAAGTCTATGCCGGCACACAGGCAGGGGAGGAAGGCTCCTTTGTCACGGATGCGCGTCAGGCTGAGGTCCTGCGCCAGGCCGATGAGCACCTGGCCGCGGCCATCCGCACGATTGAGGCCGACATGGGCCTTGACTTCATCTCCATCGACCTGCGTTCTGCCTGGGAAAAGCTCGGTGAACTCACGGGCGAGACGGTCGGTGAAGATATCATCAATGAGATTTTCAGCAAGTTCTGCATTGGCAAGTAACACTGCTTTGTTTCCTATATAATATAAGGAGGATTTTCGTTGTTTACCGCTGGAAAATACGATGTCATCGTCATTGGTGCCGGTCATGCCGGTGTCGAGGCAGCTCTCGCGGCTGCCCGTATCGGTTGCCAGACTCTTTTGGCGACGCTCTCTATGGATAATATTGCCCTGATGCCCTGCAATCCGTCTGTCGGCGGCCCCGGCAAGGGACATCTTGTGCGCGAACTCGATGCTCTTGGCGGCGAGATGGGCGTCAACGCCGATAAGACCTGCATCCAGTTCCGCATGCTCAATACCGGCAAAGGCCCGGCTGTCCATGCGCTGCGCGCCCAGGCGGATAAGAAGCTCTACCAGTTCACGATGAAGGAAACCTGCGAGAATACGGAAAATCTCGATGTCAAGCAGATTCTCATCACGGACCTGCTTTTGACGGAGGATAAAAAGGCCGTGCGCGGTGTCGTTGTCGAGACGGGGGAAGTTTATCTCGCGCCGGCCATCATCATGGCGACGGGCACGTATCTCAAGGGACGCATCATTGTCGGGGAACACACGTACAGCGGCGGCCCGAATGGCCAGCGTCCGGCGATGAAATTCTCGGATTCGCTGCGCGAGGCCGGCATCCGCCTCATGCGCTTTAAGACGGGTACGCCGGCCCGCGTCGATGGCCGTACGCTCGATTACGACAAGATGCAGATTCAGCCGGGCGATGAAGAAGCGCGCAATTTCTCCTTTATGAGTGACGAGACGACGCGCGAGCAGGTGCCCTGCTGGCTGACGTATACGAATGAAAAGACGCACAAAATCCTGCGCGACAATATGGACCGTGCACCGATGGCCAACGGCATCATCGAGGGCATTGGGCCGCGCTACTGCCCTTCGATTGAGACGAAAATCCTGCGCTTCCCGGATAAGGACCGCCATCAGCTGTTTTTAGAGCCGGAAGGTCTTCATACGAATGAGGTCTATGTGCAGGGCATGAGCACGAGCATGCCGATGGATGTACAGCTGGCCTTTTTAAAGACCATTCCGGGACTTGAACATGCTCATGTCATGCGTGCCGGCTACGCCATCGAATACGACTGCATCGACCCGACACAGCTCAAACCGACGCTCGAATTCAAGGATATACGCGGTTTTTTCTCTGCCGGTCAGGCCAACGGCACCTCGGGCTATGAAGAAGCTGCTGCACAGGGCATTATCGCGGGCATCAATGCGGCGATGTTCATCAAAGGGGAGGAGCCTTTGATTCTCAAGCGTTCGGATGCGTATATCGGCGTGCTCATCGATGACCTTGTGACGAAGGGGACGAATGAGCCGTACCGCATCATGACGAGCCGCGCCGAATACCGTCTGCTGCTGCGTCAGGATAATGCCGACCTGCGTCTGACGCCGTACGGCCGCCGCGTCGGTCTCGTCAAAGATGACCGCTGGGCGCGCTTCACGAAAAAGCGCGATGCGATTGCCGCCGCGATGAAAGTTTTAAAGGAAACGATAATCAATCCCAGTCAGGAAACGAACGAAAAACTGCAGTCGGCCGGCATCGAAGCCATCAAGAGTGCTCAGCCGCTCGCCGACCTTCTGCGCCGTCCGGCTGTCAATTATACCATGCTGCGCACGGCTTATCCTGATTTGCCGGAGCTTTCGAAAGAAGTCCGTCAGCAGGTGGAGACGAGCATCATGTATGAAGGCTATATCAAAAAACAGCTGGAACAGGTCGCTCATATGGAAAAACTCGAGGCCAAACTGCTGCCGGAGAATATCGATTACAAGGAAGTGCCGAGTCTGCGCGACGAGGCGCGCGAAAAGCTCATGAAGATTCGCCCGCGTTCGGTCGGTCAGGCCGGCCGCATCAGCGGCGTTTCGCCGGCGGATGTTTCCGTACTGCTCGTCTGGCTTGAGCAGCAGAAACGCCTGCAGGAAGCAGAAAAAGCAAAAGATGAAACGAAGTAAGGGGAGAGAACATGTTTCAGGACGAGATGAAAAAGGCTGCTGAGGCCTATGGCCTGCATCTTCGTGAAGTGCAGCTGCAGCAGTTTACGCGCTATTACGAACTCCTCATTGCATGGAATGAGAAAATGAATCTTACGGCCATCACGGAAGCGCACGAAGTCGCGATCAAGCATATGGTTGACTCCCTCACGGCTTATGATAAAACTTTGTTCCACAAGGGTGTTTCGGTCATTGACGTTGGCACCGGCGCTGGTTTTCCGGGACTGCCACTCAAGATTTTCTGTCCGGAGATTCGTTTGACACTGATGGATTCTCTCAATAAACGCGTCAAGTTCCTGCAGACGGTTGTTGATGAACTCGGGTTAACCGGTGTGGAATGCGTTCATGCGAGGGCAGAAGAGGGCGCGCGCAATCAAAAATACCGTGAGCAGTTTGATATTGCCGTCTCGCGGGCCGTGGCAAGACTGCCGATTCTCTGTGAGTACTGCCTGCCGTTTGTCAAAAAAGGCGGTCATTTCCTCGCACTCAAAGGTCGGGCCTATGCCGAAGAAGCGGAAAAAGCAAAAAAGGCCATCAAGGTCATGGGCGGCAGCCATACCGAGGTACGTGAGGTCCATCTGCCGGACCTCGAGGATAAACGGGCCATCATCATCGTGACAAAGACGATGCCAACGCCTAAGGCTTATCCGCGCAAGGCCGGAACGCCGGCGAAAAATCCGCTTTGATATGCTGTATGGATGTTTCACGTGAAACATCCATGTCAGATGATGCACGCTTCTAAGGAAGCTGTGCTTTTAAGGGACAAAGCCGCAGCAAAGCGTCTTTATCCCTTTTATTTTTTCATAGTTTATAGGAGTGCAGTATGGAAGTATCCTATATCGTAAAAGCGGTGCAGTCCGGCAGAGAACTCCGGCAGCTGGCACTTGGCCCGTGGGGCTTTTCGCAGAAAATGTGGAAGCGCGTTAAGTGGAATGGCAGAATCCTCGTGAATGGTGTGGAATATCACGATGCCCGTTACCGTGTCGCGTCCGGCGATGTCGTGAAATTCTTCTGGCAGGAAAAAACAGCAGTAGTTCCTGCAGTGATGCCGTTAGATATCCTCTATGAAGATGATATACTGCTCCTCGTGAACAAGCCTGCTGGCATGCTCATTCATCCGACCCATCGGACGGCGAGGGACACGCTCGTTCATGCTGTAGCAGGGTATTTTTCCCGCAGGGGAGAAGTGGCAGGGGTGCATCCTCTTTATCGTCTGGACCGCGATACGACGGGTGTGGTGGTCATTGCCAAGTCAGCCAAGGTGCAGCATGAACTGACGCGCAGCCATGACCAGATTTACCGCGAGTATCTGGCCGTGGCCGCCGGTCATTTCCAAAAGAAACAAGGAAGAATTGCATTGCCGTTAGGTCCGAATCCAGCGCGGCGAGGCTGCTGGCAGGTTCGCTCCGACGGCAGAAAAGCCGTGACAGACTATGAAGTCTGTCATGAGGGAACGGATTATTCCGTAGTACGGCTTCATTTACTGACAGGTCGGACGCATCAGATTCGCGTACATCTGGCCAGCCTTGGCCATCCGCTGCTCGGCGATGCCGTTTATGGCGGTTCGTGTGCCAGAATTGGCCGTCAGGCCCTGCATGCTTACATCGTGCGTTTTCGTTATCCAGAGACAGGAACGGAAATCTTCTGTCAGGCTCCTGTTTCCAAAGATATACGCAGCCTGTTTTCTTCATGTTTCACGTGAAACATTTTCGCGTTGACAGAGAAGGACTGCTCGAGGATTTTGTCGAACACAAATAAGAGCGTAGAAAACGCAATGAATCTTCGCAAGGGAAAGGTTATGATAAAAATGGATCTCTCTCTGCTGTCTGCCCATATACTGCCAGCCTTGGCCATTTTTGTGGCGGCGTTTATGCAGGGCATTACAGGCTTTGGCTTGGTCATCATCGCGGCGCCACTGTTGATGCTTTTTTACGATCCGAAGCAGGCTATTCTGCTCATGTTTGTTGTAGGTTTATTTATGAGCATCATGCAGGCATTTCTTGTCCGCAGGGATGCGCAGTACAAACTGATTGGCGTACTTTTCGTCGGCTTTCTATTGGCACAGCCCGTCGGACTTTGGATATTTACGCACTTTTCCGCTGACCAATTGAAATTACTGGTCAGCACGGTCCTGTTGGTATCTTTGCTGCTCATGCAGTTCACGCATCATCGTTTTTCTTTGTGTCATCGCAATTCTCTTATAGCAGGCTTCCTGTCCGGTATTTGCGGTTCGACAACTGGCATGGGCGGACCGCCGCTCATCATGTATCTCGCTTATACGAAAATGACGCCGGCACAGCTGCGCGGCACCAGCGTCATTTTTTTCCTGTTCAGCGGTATGTTATCCATAGCTTACTTCATGGCCAATGGCGTTTCTATGACGCAGGCAGCATCGGAATCCATCTACATGCTGCCTGCCCTAGTAGTCGGCCTGCTGCTTGGCAATGCTGCGGCACATCACGTATCGGTCAAGCTTTTCCGGTTTATGATTTTTTTCATGCTGTATTTCATTTGTGCATATATGTTTTACAGTCTGCTGGTGGGATAAAAATAAACGGGATGTTTCACGTGAAACATCCTGTTTATTTTATTGCCCAAGTACATCGGTCATAGCTTTCTGCATGATTTCTATCGCCATAGAAAGTTCCTTCCGTGTGATATTCAGTGGGGGATTGAAATAGAGTACATCGCCGAGCGGGCGCAGGACGAGACCATACGAGAGGGCTTTTTTGTATATGGCATAGCCAATGCGTTTTTTGGCGTCGAAGGGTTCTTTCACTGCTGGAGCCTTGACGAGCTGGACCGCATGGATAAGGCCAAGATGACGAATCTCGCCGACATGGGGATGGCTGCCAATGGCATGCTGCATCTCTTTAGTGAGCCAGTCCGCATTTTCCTGCGCAGTTTGCAGGATGGGCTGTTCCCTGAAAATCTTTTGGACAGCCAGGGCCGCGGCACAGCCAAGCGGATTGCCGGCATACGTATGACTGTGCAGGAATGCGCGTCCTTCGCCATAGTCGGCGTAAAAGGCATCGTAGATTTCCTCGCTGACACAGGTGACGGACATCGGGAGATACCCTCCGGTCAAGCCTTTGGAAAGACACAGGATATCCGGACTGACATCGGCCTGCTCACAGGCGAACATCGTGCCCGTGCGGCCAAAGCCCGTGGCAATCTCGTCAAAAATCAATTTGACATCATAGCGGTCGCAAAGACGGCGAAGTTTTTTCAGGTAGAGCGGCGGATAGATGCGCATGCCGGCACTGCCCTGCAGCAAAGGCTCGACAATCATCGCGGCTGTCTCCTCTGCGTGCGCGGCAAAAGCTTTTTCGGCATGAACGAAGCATTCGCACTGGCAGGTCTCCCGTGTTTTGCCATACGGACAGCGATAGCAGTCGGGGGCCTCGATGTGGATATTGTCCATCATCATGGGCTGATAGAGTTTGGCATAGAGGTCCATGCTGCCGACGGAGAGTGCGCCAATCGTCTCGCCGTGATAGCCTCCGGTCAGGCACATGAATCTCTTTTTTTCGGGATGGCTGCCCTGCTGATAGAATTGGAAGCACATCTTCAGGGCACATTCGACAGAAGCAGAGCCGTTGTCGTTGAAATGAAATTTCCTGATTTTGGCCGGCGTGATTTCCTTGAGTACTTCCGCGAGTTCAATGGCCGGTTTATGGCTGAAATTCGCGAAGATGACATGTTCAAGACGATCGAGCTGCTCCTTGATAGCCTCATTGATTTCTTTGTTGCAGTGGCCGAACAGATTGGCCCACCAAGAGCTCACGATGTCGAGATATTTTTTGCCGTGAATATCGTAAAGCCAGACTCCCTTGGCATGATCAACGATGATGGGCGGCAGTGTTTCGTAGTCTTTCATTTGAGAGCAGGGATGCCATATGAGGTCAAGGTCGCGCTGCTCGTAAGATTTACAGGTATGCATCGATCGTTCCTTTTCGTCAGGTGTAGAGATGTTTCAGTACGTCGGCGTCTATATCTAAGCTGCTGTCACCATCTTTTACAAAAGCGAGGATAGCGACACCGGTCATTTCGGCAATCATCCTGGCGTTGTCGTCCTGCATGATGTCCCCAGGAATATAGTGGTTGAAGATAATGCCGCGAATCGGGATATGACGGGCGTTCAGGTGCTCAATCGTCAGCACAGTGCTGTTGATGGTGCCAAGGCCGGCGTCGGCGACGATGAGTACGCCGAGATTGAGTCTCTTTACGAGGTCGTCGAGCCCCATGTGCATCGTATCGTCCCAGCGCAGCGGGCAGATGATGCCGCCGCTGCCTTCCATGGTCAGGTAGTCGTATGTTTCTTTCGCCCGCGTAAAGTCGTTTTCGACGCGGTCAAAGTCAATAGGCTGCCGATTGATTTTAGCTGCGAGGTGAGGGGAGACGGCTTCTTTATATACGTAGGAAACGAGATTTTCCTGACGTTCGCCAATCTTAGCGATGCGGTTGACGTAAAGGGCATCGCCGGCCTGCAGGCTGTCCGTATCATCCGGGACGGCGCCGGAAAGAGCCGCTTTGTAATAGCCGGCGCTGAGTCCTGCGTCACGCAGTTTCTTGACAATCAGGGCGGTTACATAGGTTTTGCCGACATCGGTACCTGTGCCTGTGATAAAAAGTGTTTTGCCCATAATCAGTCAGCCTCCTTGACAGCAGATGCAGCAGATGGCGATGCCTGCGCTGCGTTGAGCCAGAGTCCTGCGCGGTAACAGCGCAGACCGAGACCGGCCGCGGCCATGCAGAGCAGGAAATCCGGGCCTGCCTGCAGGATGCCGCAGTAAAAAATCGCGGCCCAGAGGGCAATCGGCGCGTCGATGACGTAATTTGAGACGAGATAAAACCAGCTGATGCCGATGAGGTAGACAATGACCATGCCGCCGAAATTCACGGCCAGCAGGCTGCGGAAAGAGATATGTTTTAAGCTGCGGGCAAATTTACCGCAGAACCACGCCTGCAGGATAAAACCGAGGAGATAGCCGAACGTCGGCTGCAGCAGGTAGGCAGGGCCGCCGCCCGAGGCAAAGACCGGCACGCCGAGAAGTCCCAAAAGGACGTAAGCCCCGACGGCGATGGCGCCAAGGCGCGCGCCGAGCATGAGCCCTGCGAGCAGCGTGAACAGGAACTGCAAAGTATAGACATCCGTGCCCACGGGAATGCGGATGAAGGTACCAATGGTAATCAAGGCAATGAAGAGGGCGCAGAGCACCAATTCGCGAAGCTGTAGTCTTTTCATGAATAAATCCTCCTGATACTATGATATTCATGGTTAATAGGATACCCCTTTACTGGTTTATTGTCAACTTTAAATAAATATATAGTTAACAATAGGGGCAAAAAAGGGTATACGGCCCCTTTCCCCATAGAATGGTGCAACATTCATTTATGCGGCTTGTCTCATTTTTTGCTTTTTGTTGTAGTATTTATACAGGTTGTGCCCTATCGAAACCAAGAAAATCTCTGTGCGGACGGCAATACTGCCTCTCCGCACTATTTTCCTGTACCAACGGTCCGTCTTCAGGATGCCAAACGTCCCTTCTGCTTGAATCGAACGGTTCATCCGTAGCAGCGCGCCCTGGATGCTGTTCAGGTTTTCCACGACTTCTTGGTGCATGGCAGTCAGTTCTCGGTTCATCCGGACGGTCCTGTTCCCGTCTCGTCTGTCCGCTTGCAGTCTGGTGCATAGGGACAGCCAGTACAGTCCTCGCATTGGTAGACTTTTTCCTGGCGGCCAAAATGGTTTCCTCTTACATGCTGGCGATAGAAGAAACGGAATGCCCGTTTATTGGGGCAACGCAGCGTGCCAGTCTCATCGGGTGTGTCAAGAGTTTTGTGTAAATCGATTCAATAAGCAACATCGTATTGCT
>OIYH01000302.1_pt1 | contig 40173 bp, 32 predicted proteins | sample 1587911 | NCBI WGS metagenome assembly OIYH01 (sample SAMN03283252) | human gut metagenome | biome: human-associated habitat; material: feces | host: Homo sapiens | place: USA | collected 2013
TGCCGGTGGTCTCGATCTTATTTTAGACCAAGACCCCAACACTTGTTATAGAACCAGTTTTTTTTTGTATTTCCGGCACTAGATGAAAAAATGCTTCCCCGCAAAGGGAAGCATTTTGGTTTTAGTAACAGATTATTTTGCCGCGCGGTAGATATTTTCCATATCTTCGATAGTCAGAACTTTAAACTGGCCGATGGTACGCGTATTCATGAAGCTGCATTTATATGCCAGCTCTTTGATTTCCTCTTCTGTAAGGTTCTTGCCAGTCAGTTCGTGAATGCTGGTAGGCATACCGATATGACGGAAGAAGCTTTCCATTGCAGCGATACCTTCCAAAGCTGTAGCTTCGGGATTACGGAAGTTGTAGGGAATATGGAAAACGTTAGCTGCCAGCTGGGCAAAGCGTTCGATATTTTCTTTATATACATAGCGTGCCCAGCTGCCCCATACTGCTGCAAGGCCTGCACCGTGAGCAACGCCGAACATGCTGCTCAGCTCGTGCTCCAGCTGGTGGCAGGACCAGTCACCGAAGGTGCGGTCGCCGGTGGTTTCGTTGTGGGATAGGGTACCGCTCCACATAATTTCAGCGCGTGCATCGTAATTATTCGGCTCTTTGAGCGCAATTTTGGCATAACGCATAACATTGCGCAGCAATGTTTCGGCGATGCCGTCGATTAGTGCCAGCTGATGTGTTGACGGTGCGGTAAAATAACGCTCCAAGGTATGTACAATGATGTCGGTGCAGCCACTGGCTGTCTGGTAGGCAGGCAATGTATATGTAAGCTCAGGGTTCATAATAGCGAATTTGCAGTAGCCGTAGTCGGTAGAAAGGCCACGCTTGAGCATGCCGTCTTCGTTGGTGATAACGCTGCAGTTGCTCATTTCGCTGCCTGCTGCCGCAATAGTCAGCACTGCGCCGAGCGGAGCGCAGGCGGTAATCTCTTTTTTCTTAGCATAATAATCCCAAACATCTCCGGGGTTAGCCAGGCCGTAGCCAATGCCCTTGGCACTGTCGATAACACTGCCGCCGCCGACTGCGAGAATAAAATCAACGTTCTCCTCACGGCAAAGCTCTACGCCCTTCTTAACCATGGAAAGCTGCGGATTAGGCACAACGCCTCCCAACAGTACGTATTCCAGGCCTGCGTCCTTCATGCTGGCGCAGACGCGGTCCAGCAGACCGCTTTTCTTGGCGCTGTGACCGCCGAAGTGTACGAGTACCTTGTGGGCACCGTAATATTTACACCATTTACCTGCTTCATTTTCGGTATTTTTACCGAAGATTATTTGTGTAGGTGCGTGAATCTGAAAATGATCCATAATATCAGCTCCTTGCCAGTAATAATTTCTCAATGGATAAAAGGGAATAAAAGAATAACAAAAAGACTGCCTGAGGTAGCAGGCAGTCTCTCGCAAAACAAAATCCGGAGAGGACTGACATACAGCTATCAGGAATCTCTCTTACTTTGCTTATTATAGGAAATTATTTTTTCTTTGTCAATTTATTTTAAGTGTAAGGCTTAGCGCTTCTTTAATCCCAGTATTTCTTCCGGCAGCTGTGCCAGCGTAATAGCTGCAAAAACCAGAGCACAGCCAAAGATTTCACGGCTGCTCATAGCCTGTCCCAAAATAAGCCAGCCGCTTACCAGTGCGAAGGCTGATTCCAGACTCATCAGCATGCAGGCAACAAGGGAGCTGACATGCTTCTGACCGACAATCTGCAGCGTGTAGGCTACACCGCTGGACATGATACCGGCGTAGGCGATAGGTGCCCAGCCTGCAATAATATTGCTCATGGATGGTGTTTCGAAAATAAACATCAGCACACCGTTGACAACGGTGCAGGTCATAAATTGTATGAGTGACAGGCGCACGCCATCAAGATTTTTAATGATATTTTCTATGGCGATAATCTGTGCAGCGAAGCAGAAGGCACAGATGAGTGTGTATAAATCACCTTTGTTGATAGAGAAGCCTTCGTTGATGCAGATGAAGTACATGCCTACGGCTGCTACAAAAACGCTGAGGCCCTGCAGCAGGGAAACGGAGCGACGGTAGAAGATATAGCTCAAAACAGGTACCAGAATGATATAGAGTGCTGTAATAAAGCCGCTTTTGCCGACGGTGGTGTACATTATGCCAAGCTGCTGGAAAAAGCAGGCGAGTGAGAGGAAAAGACCACAGGTGATGCCGCCCTTAAGCAAACGGTCTTTATAAACAGGGTCATCACTGCCTAAAACAGTAAAGCGCTTACCTGCCGCTTTGTCGAACAATAGGCAGCAGCCAAATAAAAAGACAGTAGCTAAAACACTGCGCGCGCAGTTGAAGGTTAACGGTTCGGCGTAATTGCCGCCGACGCTTTGCGCGATAAAGGCAGTACCCCAGATGAAGGCACACAAGGTGAGCATGAGAACGCCGCGTGTACTGTGATTATTTGCTGATGAATTATTCATAAACAACACCCCTATAACAAAACAATAAGATGAAAATAATTATACCATATTTTGCAGTGCGTGTACAAAGGTAACAGCTTGAAAAATCGCTGCTGAAGGGATAATTTTGAGCTGTTTTTCTGCGGAACATTTCCTCTCGCAGGACTTTTTTGTAAAGCGATTAGCTGAAAATAGGAAAAATAAGGCGAAATGCTAAATTGGCGAAAAAATCGTCTACAAAGAATTTTATCAACATATTGATGAATTTATCTTTGACACCTACGACATATTGTGGTAGAATAAAGCTACAGAAAATGCTACGCTGAACCGTAGCTGTTTTTTATGATTAAGACAAGGCTTTGACCGTTACGGTCAGAGCCTTGAATAACGTATAGGTGTATTTTAAGAATAACTTATGGATTTTTGCTCTTAGTTATTATACGAAGATATTGATTTATAACTTTGATTTTTACAAGAAAGGATGCTGAAAGGTTATGAAAGTAATTAAGCGCGATGGCACAACAGTAGATTTTGATGCCGCAAAGATTGTCGTTGCTATTCAAAAAGCCAATGCTGCCGTAGAACCGGAATTTCGTATTGAGGAGGATAAAATCCAGGAAATTGCGGATAGCGTACAATCTCGTAACCGTATGCGCCTGCTTGTAGAAGACATTCAGGATATGGTAGAGCATAGCCTGATGGATGCAGGTAAATTTGAGCTGGCAAAGCAGTATATTATTTACCGTTATAAACGTGCTCTGGTGCGTAAGGCCAACACTACCGACGATTCTATTCTGTCCTTAATCCGCAACAGCAATAAGGACGTTATGGAAGAAAACAGTAATAAAAATGCGACAATGGCTGCTACTCAGCGTGACCTGATTGCCGGTGAGGTTTCCAAGGATTTGACAAAGCGTATCATGCTGCCGGCAAAGATTTCCAAGGCGCATGAAGAAGGCGTGCTGCATTTTCATGATGCTGACTATTTTATTCAGCCTATTTTCAACTGCTGCCTGATTAATATCGGCGATATGCTGGATAACGGCACGGTTATGAACGGCAAAATGATTGAAAGCCCCAAGAGCTTTCAGGTTGCCTGCACCGTTATGACACAGATTATTGCATCTGTTGCTTCCAGCCAGTACGGCGGTCAGTCTGTTGATATCCGTCATCTGGGCAAATATCTGCGTAAGAGCTATGAAAAGTTTAAAAAGAGCATCAAGGAAACCTCCGGAGGCAACATTGATGACGAAACTCTGGAGCGTCTGACAAATGAGCGCTTGCGCTATGAGCTGAAGGGCGGCGTACAGACCATTCAGTATCAGATTAATACATTAATGACTACCAATGGACAATCTCCGTTTGTTACCCTGTTTTTGAATCTGCAGAAGGATGATCCGTATCTGAAGGAAAACGCTATGATTGTGGAAGAAATTCTGCGTCAGCGTCTGCAGGGCATTAAAAATGACAAGGGCGTTTATGTAACCCCGGCCTTCCCGAAGCTGGTTTATGTTCTGGATGAGCATAACTGCCTGAAGGGCGGCAAGTACGATTACATTACACGTCTGGCAGTAAAATGCAGCGCTAAGCGTATGTATCCCGATTACATCAGCGCCAAGAAGATGCGTGAAAACTACGAAGGCAATGTTTTCTCCCCGATGGGCTGCCGCAGCTTTCTGTCTCCCTGGAAGGATGAAAACGGTAACTATAAATTCGAAGGTCGCTTCAATCAGGGCGTAGTTTCTCTGAACCTGCCGCAGATTGGCATTGTTGCCAAGGGCGATGAGCAGAAGTTCTGGAAGCTGCTGGATGAGCGTCTGGAGCTGTGCTTTGAAGCGCTAATGTGCCGTCACAATGCGCTGAAGGGCATTAAGAGCGATGTCAGCCCTGTACATTGGCAGTACGGTGCTATTGCCCGTCTGGGTAAGGGCGAAACTATAGACAAGTATCTGGAAAACGGTTATTCTACCATTTCTCTCGGCTATATCGGCCTTTATGAGCTGACCAAGCTGATGAAGGGCGTAAGCCATACCGATCCTGCAGGCGAGGATTTTGCCCTGCGCGTTATGAACCGTCTGCGCGGTGCCTGCGATAAATGGAAGGCACAGACTGGCCTTGGCTTCGGTTTGTACGGTACACCGGCAGAAAGCCTTTGCTACCGCTTCGCACGTATCGACAAGGAACGTTTCGGCACGATTGAGGATGTTACCGATAAGGGCTACTATACTAACTCCTATCATGTTGATGTACGCGAGAAGATTGATGCTTTCAGCAAATTTAAATTTGAAAGCCAGTTCCAGAATATTTCCTCCGGCGGTGCGATTTCTTATGTAGAAATTCCTAATATGCGTCACAACACCGAAGCATTGGAAGAGGTTGTCAAATTCATTTATGATAACATCCAGTATGCGGAGTTTAATACCAAATCCGATTACTGCCATGTTTGCGGCTTTGACGGTGAAATTACCATTAATGATGACAATGAGTGGGAATGCCCCGCATGCCACAACAAGGATCACTCCAAGATGACGGTTATCCGCCGTACCTGCGGTTATCTGGGAGAGAACTTCTGGAATGTAGGCAAGACTAAGGAAATCAAAGCCAGAGTAATGCATCTGTAATTTGCGAGGTGAGGGCGTATGAATTACGCAGAAATAAAAAATCTGGATATTGCTAACGGACCGGGCTTGCGTGTATCGCTGTTTGTAAGCGGCTGTACACATCATTGCAAGGGCTGCTTCAACCCGGAGTCCTGGAATTTTAATTACGGACAGCCATTTACGGAAGCAACGCAAGAGCATTTGCTGGAGCTGTTGGAGAACGAACATATCCGCGGCCTGTCGCTTTTGGGCGGTGAACCCTTCGAGCCTGCCAATCAGGCAGCGCTGCTGCCGTTCCTGCGCAAGGTAAGAGCACGCTTCCCCAAGAAGGATATCTGGTGCTACAGCGGCTATGATTTCGAAAAGGATATGCTGACCGGTAACCTGGGACCTTGGGAAATTACTGAGGAAATGTTGTCCTACATTGACGTACTGGTAGACGGAGAATTTAAGCTTGAGCTGAAGAATCCTAATCTGCGCTTTCGCGGCAGCGAAAACCAACGCGTTATCCTGGTGCAGGAATCGCTGAAGGCAGACGGCATTGTACAATGGGATGACGGCGAAGGCTTGAGCATCTGACAAGCGGTGCGTTTACCAATTTATAAAAAATAAAGCATCCCGGCTCACAGGAGCAGGGATGCCCGGAAAAAGAAATAGCATTGTCGGTCTTAGTAGGACTGACAATGCTATTTTAATTGTGTGCGCAAGGCTTGCGGAATAACAGATTCGATAAAGGCTTTGACTATTGCCGGTTCAAAATCCAGACCGGCCTTGTTCTGCAACTCGATGATAGCGTCGGCGTGAGTTTTTTGCCAATGCTGGGTGCAGGGGTTGAGGTTGCGGTCATAATAATTGGCTACGGCGACTATGCGTGCGCCGATAGGGATGTTCTGTCCCTTCAGGCGTTTGGGATAACCGGTGCCGTCCCATTTTTCATGGTGCGCGCGGATGATATCGCTGATGGTATCAAAGCCGGGAATATTCTCCAGCATGCTGGCGCCTGCGATGCAGTGACGTTTATAAATAGACTGTTCGCGCGTAGAAAGAAACGGCAGCTTAGCCAAAATAATATTGGGTACGGAAAGCTGACCGATATCATGCAGCAGCGCTGCTGTTTTTATCTGCGAAACTTCGCTGGCAGGCAGACCGAGCTTTGCAGCAGTGCTGGCAGAATAATTGGCAACCTGCTGACTGTGCAGATAAATTTCCCTGTTTTTAATTTCCAGCATTCTTAAATAGAACTCGCAGATATCCTTCGTCAGGCGAGCATCCGCAAAGTCCAGACATTGTGGTATAGCAATCATAAAGCGTATTTCCTTTTTTTCCGTTCAATATTGAGTACCAATAGTATAGCACTTTTTGACAAAAGATAAAAGTATGCAGAGCTATTGACTTGCAAAAAAAATTTTTTCCCATTATAATAGATAGGACAACTCAGGTCTGTGGTTGCAAGTCGATGCCAGTTGCAGGCGAAACGATCCACGTAAGCAGCAAAATTTTGCTGTGAGCACGGTGCAGCTTAGAAGTAAGTCCTGCCGCAAAAAAATTATGGGCGAGAGAGGTAGTAGTGGGGAGCGGAATGCTTAGGAGCGAACCTTCCAGCAGGCGAGTGTGGGGGCGAAAACCAGGTCAGCTGAGTTGTTTTTTGTTACCTAAATTACAATTTGCTGTATTTTGAAAAAAAATGCGGCAAATTTTTATTTTTATACTGTTTTTTTTCATAAAAATACTTTACCTTGCGGGTATTTAGGTATATAATGTACGTATCTCAAAAATGGCTTACAATATCGAAAGGGGAAATTGATGATGAAGAAGATTTTGTTTTTAGTTATGGCGGTTCTGGCTGCTGCTTCTATGATGATTGCCGGTTGCGGCGGTGGCGATAAAAAAGCTGCTGAACCGGAAAAGGTACTGCGTGTAGGTACAGAACCGACCTTTGCACCTTTTGAATTCCAAAAAGAGGGCAGCAAAAGCTATGATGGTTTTGATATGGATCTGGCACGTGCTATCGGCAAGCAAATGGGCTACAAGGTTGAAATTGTCAGCATGGGCTTTGATGCTTTGATTCCAGCACTGAACTCCGGTAACATTGATGTTGTTGCTGCAGGCATGAGCATTAATGAAGAACGTCAAAAGGCTGTTACCTTCTCTGAGCCTTATTATACTTCTGGCCTGATTGTCATGGTAAATAAGGACAACAACGAAGTTAAGAGCGTTAAAGATCTGGAAGGCAAACGTATTGCCTGCCAAATCGGTACTACCGGTGAAAAGAATGCCAGAAACGTTGCTAACGCTAAAGTAACTGCTTTCAACACTAATGATGAAGCTGTTATGGAACTGAAAAACAAAGGCGTTGATGCGATTATCAATGATAGTCCTGTAGTTGGTTATTACCTGGCACAGGGCGGTAACACCAGCATGAAGACTGTTGGCGATATCATGGAAGCAGAGCAATACGGTCTGGCTGTTAAAAAAGGTAATGATAAGCTTGCGGGCGAAATCAACAAGGCTTTGGCTGAGTTGAAGAAAAATGGTGAATATGACAAGATTTACAAAACCTGGTTTGGTGAAGTAAAGAAATAATATTTTGTTCACTACGGAGCACGACAGGGTTTAATTGCCGGACGTGCTCCGTTTGATATTAAAAAATTAGAAAAGAAAAAATGAGGGGGACCAACAAATGAAAAAGGTATTAGTATTTTTAATGATGGCTATTATGGCCTGTAGCATGCTGCTGACCGGTTGCGGCGGTGAGAAAAAAAAGGCGGCTGACAGCGCTAAGGTTTTGCGTGTCGGCACTGAGCCTGTATTCGCACCGTTTGAATTTCCTAAGGAAGGCAGCAAAGATCTGACCGGCTTTGATATTGAGCTGATTGAAGCTCTTGGCAAGCAAATGGGCTACAAGGTTGAAATGGTAAGCATGGGCTTTGATGCTCTGATTCCGGCGCTGAATTCCAACAATATTGATGTTGCTATTGCCGGTATGACCATTACCGACGAACGTAAAAAGGTTGTTGATTTTACCGAATCCTATTATACTTCCGGTCTGATGATTATGGTACGTAAAGACAGCAATGTAAAATCTATCGATGATTTGAAGGGTAAAACTATTGCCTGCCAAATCGGTACTACCGGTGAAAATAAATCCAGAACTGTTGAAGGTGCTAAGGTAAAGGCGTTCAATACTCAGGATGAAGCTTCTCTGGAGCTGAAAAACGGCGGTGCTGATGCTGTAATCGGTGATGCTCCGGTTGTTGAATACTATATGACCAAAGCAGGCAAGGACTTTGCTAAAACTGTTGGTGAAAGAATGGAAGCTGAGCCTTATGGTATTGCTGTTAAAAAAGGCAGCAAGCTGGCTGGCGATTTAAATAAAGCTTTAGCTGAATTGAAAAAGAGCGGCGAATATGATAAGCTTTATACTAAATGGTTTGGAGAGAAAAAATAAGCAGTGGTTCTCTCCAGCCTGCAACTAAGAATTTAGAAGGGATTGGGAGAATATGAATTTTGAGCTTATGGCAAATTCGTTTCCGCTTTTGCTGGCCGGTGCCGCTATTACCGTAGAGATTACGGCGATGAGCGTTACCTTCGGTCTGCTGATTGGCTGCATGATCGGTATTGCGCGCTTGTGCAGCATTAAGCCGTTGCGTTATTTTGCCAATGTTTATGTCGATTTTATCCGCGGCACCCCGCTGTTGGTACAAATCTTCCTCGTGTATTTTGCGTTGCCTAATATTATCGGCAGCCGTGTTGATCCGTTTGTGGCAGCAATTTCCGCCTGCTCCATCAACAGCGGTGCGTATGTTGCCGAAATCTTCCGTGCCGGCATTCAGTCTATCGACAAGGGCCAGATGGAAGCAGGCCGCAGCCTCGGTATGACCTGGGCGCAGACTATGCGCTATATCATCATGCCGCAGGCCTTCAAGCGCATCATTCCGCCTCTGGGCAATGAATTTATTGCGATGCTGAAGGATTCCTCTCTGGTTTCCGTTATCGGTTTCGAAGAGCTGACTCGTCGCGGACAGCTGATTATTGCCCGTACCTACGCTTCCTTTGAAATCTGGATGGCTGTAGCTATTATCTATCTGATTATGACCTTTGCTGTTGCAAGGTTTACCGGTTATCTGGAGCGGAGGTTTGACACGAAATGAGCAAGGAAATGATTGTAATCAAAGATCTGAAGAAAAGCTTTGGTGATCTGCACGTACTCAAGGGTGTAAACCTGACGATTGCGGAAAAAGAGGTTGTTGTTATTATCGGCCCCAGCGGCAGCGGTAAGAGTACTCTGCTGCGCTGCATCAACTTTTTGGAGGAGCCTACCGGCGGTAGCATTGTTATCGACGGTATTCCGCTGAACGGTGAGGCTAATATCAACGAAATCCGTAAGGAAGTCGGCATGGTATTCCAGCGCTTTAATCTGTTCCCGCATATGACTGTTATGCAGAATCTGATGCTGGCACCGATGAAGGTGCGTGGCGTTTCTAAGGATGAAGCAGAAAAGACTGCGCATATGTACCTGAAAAAGGTTGGCATGGAAGATAAAGCCAACAATTATCCTGATCAGCTCAGTGGTGGTCAACAGCAGCGTGTTGCAATTGCGCGTGCGCTGTGCATGAAGCCGAAGGCTTTGCTGTTTGACGAGCCTACCAGTGCTCTTGACCCGGAAATGGTTAACGAGGTTCTGGACGTTATGAAGCAGCTGGCTAACGAAGGTATGACCATGGCTGTTGTTACTCACGAAATGGGCTTTGCCCGTGAGGTTGGCGACCGTGTATGCTTCGTAGACGGTGGCAAAATTTTGGAAGAGGGTACTCCGGAGGAGATTTTTGGCAATCCGAAAGAGGAGCGCACCAAAAACTTCCTGTCTAAGATTTTATAATTACTCAAATTCTATTAAAAGCACATCTGCAAAGGTGTGCTTTTTTCAACTAATCATAACTTATGGAGTGATAACTATGCAAATGCAATTCGACGGACAACAATATCCTTACGCTTCGCGCCGTCGCGTAGTTTATGGCAGACGCGGTATGGTCTGCACTTCGCAGCCATTGGCATCGCAGGCCGGCCTGCAGATTTTGCAGCAGGGGGGCAACGCTATTGATGCAGCCATCGCGACAGCAATTTGCCAGACCGTAGTGGAGCCTACGAATAACGGTCTTGGCAGTGACTGCTTTGCGATTGTCTGGGTAAAGGATAAGCTTTATGGTATCAACGGCAGCGGTTATGCACCGCAGAACCTGACGGCGGAGGCAGTACGCGCTGCAGGCTATACAGATAAAATGCCGTTCAGAGGCTGGCAGGCTGTGACGGTTCCGGGGGCGCCTTCTGCCTGGGCAGAGCTGCATAAACGTTTCGGCCGTCTGCCCTTTGCGCAATTATTTGCCCCTGCTATTGATTATGCGGAAAACGGCTATCCTGTTTCGCCGATAGTGGCACGTTTCTGGCAGGAGGGCATTGAGGCACTGATGCCGTATAAGGATAATCCTGCTGTTGCGCCCTGGTTTGCAACATTTGCTCCCAAAGGCGTGGCACCGCGTACAGGCGAGCTGGTACGTCTTCCAGACCATGCCAAAACACTGCGCTTGTTGGCGGAAAGCTATTGCGAAAGCTATTATCGCGGTGAGCTTGCCGAAAAAATTGTCGACTTCAGCGAAAAGACCGGCGGTTGCCTGACGTTGGCGGATTTGGCTGATTATCGTGCGGAATTTGTTGAACCTGTGCATATTAATTACCGTGGCTATGATGTGTGGGAGATGCCGCCTAATGGTCATGGCATTACGGCGCTGATGGCTTTGAATATCCTGAAGGGTTTCGATTTCGACGGACGTGACGGCGTAGCAACGTTGCATAAGCAGATTGAGGCTATGAAGCTGGCCTTTGCCGATGGCATGCAGTATATTGCTGACCCGCGCTATATGCGCACTAAGGTGGAAGCTATGCTGAGCGAGGAATATGCTGCCAAACGCCGGGTGCTTATTGGCGAGCAGGCCTTGCTGCCGGAAGTAGGCGAGCCCTTCTGCGGCGGTACTGTTTATCTGTGTACTGCAGATAATGAAGGAAATATGGTATCCTTTATTCAAAGCAACTACAAGGACTTTGGCAGTGGCGTTGTGCTGCCGGGTTATGGCATCAACTTTAATGACAGAGGCGCAGGCTTTAGCTTGGACGAATCTTCGGATGATTTCCTGCTGCCGCGTAAGAAGCCTTATCATACAATTATCCCCGGCTTTTTAACTAAGGACGGCGAAGCTGTTGGTCCGTTTGGTGTTATGGGTGCCTATATGCAGCCGCAAGGTCATGTTCAGGTGCTGATGAACACGATTGATTTCCTGCTGAATCCGCAGGCTGCGCTTGATGCACCGCGCTGGCAGTGGATTGATGGGCGCGAGGTGTGGCTGGAGGACCGCTTTTCACCGGAGATTGTTGAAGAGCTGCGCAAGTTGGGGCATGATGTGCGTGTAATGAGCGATTACACCAGCTTTGGCAGAGGTGAAATTATTTGGCGCTGCCCTGACGGCGTACTGGTGGGAGCAACGGAGCCGCGTGCTGACGGAACTGTGACTGCCTGGTAAGTTTTTGTGTATTAATATGATATTCTCTACTGTGGGAAGTACGCACGTAATTATGATTAAGCTGCGTTTTCAAGAATGGGCAAACGCATGATACTACAATAGTAACCTTGCGGTAACTGGCGCACTTTAAAGTGCGTACTTTACAGGACTGCCATTTGGTACTATGATATGTACAGATGATGCGCAACGCATCACGAGGAGGTTAACAGATTATGACACAAGAAACTTTAAATTATGTAAAAGAACACACTGAAGCTCTGATTGCTGCTTCGAGCTGCAGCGCTGAAGCAAAGGCTGCTGCTGAAAAATGGCTAGCAGCTGTTGGTACTGCGGAAGAAGCAGAAGTAACCAAGGCTTATATTGCAGAGCTGGAAGCAGACATCATGCCGATTGACGGTCTGATTGCGTTTGCCGGTTCCGAAGCAGGCGTTGGCGTTTTCGGCGCTGAGCTGGCTAAAAATATTCTGGCACATGCTAAGGAAATCAAGGCTGCTGGTGCTGCCTATTGCGATTGCCCGGCCTGTGCTGCCTGCAAAGCAATTCTGGATAAAAAGGCAGAGCTTCTGTAATTAATCTTCAAAAATAAAACTGATCGCCCGTATCTTAGGTGAAGTGGAGATGCGGGCGGTTATTTGTTTGTAAAAAGTTTTTCTCTTTGGTGCACCGACAAGTTTGAAAAGTATAAAATTTTAATAACTCAAATCTTGTCGGGGGGGGCAACAGTGCTATAATATTAGTATAAGCAAACATTGTTATAATATGAATTTAATATTGATTGTTTGCTGAGATGATATTTTAGTGAGTGTATTCTTGTTATGTTATTGTAATCAGAATTAACTGCTAAAAAAGAGAAAGGGCGTGTGGTTGTGAAATTAAAACATAATGACAAATTTTTGGCTAAAAAAGTTCTGCTTTCCGTTGTGGCAGCAGGCGTGATGACTGGATTCGTGATGAATGCGGAAGCTGCTGAGGGAAAATTTTCTGGAAATCAAGTATTTAATGAAACAAATGTAACTTATGAGAAGGTAAATGCATCAGGTGAAGCTAATGTTACTTTAACAAATGGTGTTGTAACTGGACTCAAAGAAAATCGTTCTGATCATGATGATCCTGAAGATGCTGGCAGAACTCATGCTGATGTTGCTACCGAAATTAAAGATTCAGGTACTCGTGTGGAAGCAAATAATATAGCTTTTACAGGTGAAGTGAGCGCTGTTAATGGTAGTACTGTTATTATTAATGGTGGTAGCATAACGGCTGGTAATGCTTATTATGATGCTGCATATGGTAATAAAGTAGAGAAGCTGGCTACTGAAATTGGTGCGCATGATGGTTCTACAATTGAACTTAATAAGGTAAAAATTGATTCTAATATTGGTGCTTTTGATGGCGGTGTTGTTACTGTTAATGATTCCAGTGTAAATGCAGCGTTTGCTATTTATGCTGAAGGCAAGGGCACGATTAATCTGATTAGCAACGATGGCAAAGCAACCTATACTGTTGGTGAAGATGGTATTGGAGCTTTTGATGGCGGTGTTATTAATATTAAAGGTGGCGGCACCTTGCTGACTACTACAAATATTAGTGCAGAAGGTAATGGGAGCAAGTTCGTTACCGATGGCAGTGTTGAAGCGAAAAAGATTGAAGCTATCTCTAATGCGAGCGTAATTTTAAATGGCGGTGGCAAAATTACAGGTGCTGAACTGCCGAGTGGAACTAAAGTAGCTGCAACAGTAACGGGCAATTCTACTCTGACAGCAACTAACGTTGATTTCACGGGTGATTTTAAAGCAGAAGGTGGCTCTAAGATTATCCTTAAGGGCGGCAGTGTAACTGCAAGCGATTACTATGAAAATGGCAAAAAAGATGGATATACTGAGTTTGGCGCAATTGGTGAAAATTCCATCATTGAAGCAGATGGCGTAGATATAAAATCTGCAACGCTTGCAAAAGATGGTGCAACGGTAACCATCAAAAACTCCAGCATTAATACCGTTGAAGGCATTTGGGCTTGGAACAAAGAGAAAGTTGGCAAAGGTTCAGTAATTGTTTTAGATGGCACAGCTGCTAATGTTTATACTGTTGGCGAATCCATTGTTGCTTACAATGGCAGCAAAATTTATATCAACGGCGGTACGCTGAAGGAAAATGAATTAAGGAGAAAGATGTTCGGTATTGAGACTGAGGATGGAACAATTAATACTGATGCCAAAGGCATTGTCCTCGACAAAAACGGCGTAATTTCCACCATGTCTGACCAGATTTATGCTAACGCCGCATCCGCAAATCAAAAAGAATCCGGTGCAATTACTAACGAAGGTATTGACTTCAAAGGTGGCAGCCTGATTTTGAATGATGCTAAGTATACTCAGTCTTATACAGATTCTGCACAAGCTGAATTGAAAAAGCAGGGCGCAACCAAGCTGACTATGAGTGGCGAGCTGGTAAAAGAAGAAACCGGTGAAGTCAAGACTGAAATTTCAGTAGATGAAGCAGCTGATAAATTTGGTAGCGATACCGAGCTTGATAAGGTTACTGCTAAGGCTGAAAACAACCTTTTGGTTGGCAGCAAGGATTCTTCCTTAGCAGGCAAAGATATTGCAGGCGTTAATGTTAAAGACCAGGTGGAAAATGGCTTTGCTGTCGGTAAGCTTGACCTTGGCGCAGGCAGCAATGGTGTGGTAATCACTAATGATAAAGAAGTAACTCTTGGCGGCAGTCAAGGTGGCAGTGTAATTACCGTTGATGGTGCAGATGCAAAAGTTAAAGTAGTTGTTGGTACTGATGAAGCCGGTACTGATAAAACAGCTGGTAAGCTGAACATTGGTAATGCATTGGCAACCGAGAATACAAATTATAAGCTTAATGGTGACGTTGTTGTTAATAAAGACGGTCATTTTAATATTAGCGGTCAAACGGAAATTACTGATAGCGTATCTCTGAATGATGCAAATATTGATGTAAATAAGGGAGCATTAAAAACAGCAGATTTGAATGTTGCTGGTAATAGTCAACTTATTGGTGCTGTCAATGCAGATAAATTAAATGCTGTAGCTGGTGCAAGCTTGGCTATTGGCAATAAAAATGGAGCAGGTAAACTCATTGTTGAAACAGCAGATTTGAATGGCAGCATGATTTTCCTTGATCCTGCATGGAATGTTTCCACAGGTATTGAAGGTGCTAGTGGTTTGGCAGTAAAAGATGTAACCGGTGGCTTGAATGGCGCATATGTAGCTGGTCAGAATTCCAAGCTTTCCTTTGGTGCTGATTTGGCAGCTGCTGATGCAGCTTTCGCAAGAAGTGGGGAAACATGGAGCCATAGCGGAGTAACAGCTGGTGCTTATGTTGATTCTACTGTTGATGTAGCCAATGGTTCTATCACTGTTGATGGTTCTTTGACCACTGCACCTACTACTGTACCTGCTAATGGTTCTGTGAAATTTGCAGATAATTCCATGCTGATGGTAAACGCTTCTAAGATTAGCGATACTCAAGCTGCTATTACTGGCGTAGCTACTGCTGATATTTCAGCTAATTCCAAACTCTATATTGATAACGCAGAAAAGGATAAAACCTATAAAATTATCGATGGTACTACAGCTAATTGGAATGTTGACAATATCCTCAGCAATAACAAACTGCTGAAATTCACTGTTGATACAGATGCTAATACTGTAACTACTACTTCCCAGTCTGTAAAAGCTGCTTATGGTGATGCAGTTATAGCTGGTGATGTATATGATGCGGCAGTTCTTGTCGGCGGCGCTGCTGCTGATTTTGTGGCTAAGGCTGCTGATGAGCATGTAAATGCAGATACCGCTACCCAAGTAAGTGCATTCAATAGTGCAGCTGCTTTGAGTGAGCTGGCAGGTGTAGAACACGGCACTTATGCAGCAAGCAACTTGTTTACTGATGCTATTAGCGAGCATATGTCTTTGACTAATGAAAAAGAGCATGATAGCGATATTTGGGCAAAATATATCCATAGCAAAGAAAACATTGATGGTTTAGCAGTTGCTGGCGCAGATAGCAAGTATGATGTAAATTATAACGGCATTGTAGTTGGCGCAGACCTGTATAAGAATGGCAAAGCAACCATCGGTGCAGCACTGAGCTATGTTGATGGCAGTGTTAAGGGCAATACTCTGGCAGCTAGAACTGAAAATGATGCGACTTACTATGGCGCAAGCATTTATGGCGGTATTCAGAACGAAGATAGCGCTGTAATTGGCGATATCAGCTATCTGCATGGTAAGAACGATATTACTCAACGTAACAGCGGTACTGCTTTGACTGCTGATGCAAAATCTGATGCTTTCAGCATTGGTGTACGTGCAGAAAAGAGCCTGAAGGCTGGTGTTGGTAAATTTGTTCCGTATGCAGGCATCCGTTATATGCATCTTGGCACTGGCAACTATAATAACAGCATTGGCATGAGCTATGATGGTGACGATATGAACCTGTGGCTGCTGCCTGTAGGCGTAAAATACAGCGCTGATGTAAAAGCTGGCGGCTGGACAATTCGTCCTATTGCGGAAGTTGGCTATGTATGGAATATGGGCGACCGTGATGCAACGCAGACAGTAAGCCTGAACGGTGCAAGCAATGGCTTTGGCTATGATGTAGCTGATAATGGTAGCTATATTGGCCGCTTTGTTGTTGAAGCTGAAAAAGCTAATGTTACTTATGGCTTAGGCTATGAATATCAGAAGGGTGACAGTGTAAAGGCTAATAAATGGATGGCCAATGTAAACTGGAGCTTCTAATTAAAACAAATTAATCTTCAAAAATAAAATTGACCGCTCGTATCTCAGGTGAAGTGGAGATGCGGGCGGTTATAATTTTCTTTCAAAAAAATGCTGCTTGCGGTATAATATAAAAAATACTGAAGGAGGGAAAAGCATGGATAAGTATATAATTATGAATAAAAATATTCCGTTGGTTAAGACAACGATGTCCGCTGCAGGCTATATAACCGAAGTCCTGCAGATATACAATCCAGAAGCCTTTCCTGTAGGTATTTTTACTGATGATTTTAATAAGCTCGCAGACAAATTAAATCAGTGGTGGCGTAGCCGTATTATTCCTGCAAGTCGCGACGGATTGCGCTATATCCTGCATTTGTATGATGTCGAATCTCCAGCGGTTTTGAGCAAGCGCAGCTTGGGGTTGAGCCTATCTGATCAATATTGGCTGAAGCCTGTCGGCAGTGAATTGACATGGCAGGAGGTAAACTTTTTCACCAACGATTTTTCCAAGGAGTTAGGGGAAGCGTTTTTTCAAAAGGAATCTTCCAGGCCTGCAATAAATCCGTTCACGCCTGATGCTTCAAGCAATGGCTGGTTAAAGAAAAAGTGGGTGAAAATCAACGGCGTCACGTATCTTGCCAAAGCAGGTTCAGTGCCGCTATTGCAACAACCATATAATGAAATTGCTGCCGCTAATGTAGCGGAGTCTCTGACGATTAAGCATGTTCCCTATGAGCTGATTATAGAGGATAATCGTCCGCTGTGTCTGTGTCCTAATTTTATTACTACTGAAACAGAATTTGTTCCTGCTTATTTTGTTAAGGATATTCTTTCCAAGTCGAATAACGATTCTGCTTACGGACACTTCCTCAGATGCTGCGATTATTTGCAAATTCCTGATGTGGTAGGTTATTTACAGCAGATGCTTTGCCTTGATTACCTGATTGAGAACAGCGACAGGCATTATGGTAATTTCGGTTTTATCCGTGATGTTAATTCTTTGAGGTTCCTAGGTCCTGCACCGTTATTTGATAATGGTACAAGCCTGTGGTGCGAATCATTAAATAGCGAAATAGGAACAGAATTACCTGCTATGCCATTTAAAGATACGCAGAAAAAGCAGCTTGCCTTAGTTAAAGAGTGCCTTATTGATATCAATGGAATTAATGCTTGCGCTGAGATAGTACAGAATACCTTGTTGACAAGTCCGTATCTGGATAAAGAGCGCGTCACACGTATCAGCGAAGCTGTTGCTAACCGTGCGCGTGGCCTGAAAAATTATTTGAGCAAGCTAAACTAAAAGTGAGCATCAAAAAACCGCTAAAGCATTCAAAAAGCCTTAGCGGTACTTTTCTTTTTGTGCGTCTGGGAGAAATCGAACCTCCGCACACGGTTCCGGAGAAATAGCATGCTTGCATTGTAACGATATTCAAAGTTATAAACTACTTGTCTTTAGTTGTTGTATATAGTATAATGGACATAGAAAAAGTGCTACCGATAGACGGTTGCCTTTTAAATCATGTAGTTAAAAAATAACCGCAAGTTTGCAGACTGGGCGGTTATTTTTTTGCGTTTTTACCGAGTTCATAGCCGAATTTGACACAAGCCAAACCGAAGCCTAATAATGCGAGGACTTCAAGAATATTCATCGGCACCACCCTCTTTCTTGTAGATTTCCATAATGACATGGATTCTTGCAATAGGAGAGCCGTAAAGCCCTCCGAGGAGAGCAACCGCCTACCGCTGTGGTAGCACTAATTAATTTTAACATACGTTTGGGTAAAAGTGAATATAGAGGAATATAAAACCGGTCGATAATATTAGTGAATAAAAAATCCCTTCCCAAACAAATGGAAAGGGTACTTTTCTTTTTGGTGCGCCTGAGAGGAATCGAACCTCCGCACACGGTTCCGGAGACCATTGCTCTATCCACTGAGCTACAGGCGCAAAAACTACAATGGAATTATACCACAGATGTGAAACTTATGCAAAGAAAAGCCTTCTTTTTTGTCTTGTGCGCGCTTATATGTTACAATAATATTATTAATTTAATGAGCATGTATTACCTTGGACATGCGTTTTGAATAGAGGGTGCTTATGAAAGAAAGAAATCCTTATTGTCTGCTGGCCTTTGCAATTGTGCTTATCTGGGCGCTGTGGAATTACAATGTCAGCCTAAAACTGCTGGCTGGTATATATGATGTTTTGCTGCCGTTTGTCATAGGCGGTTGCATGGCTTTTATTGTCAACGTACTGATGAAGAAGCTGGAGCAATATTGGCGCAGAATTTTTAAGCAGAGCGTGGTATCGCGTTTCGAGCGTCCTGTGTGTCTGCTTCTGAGCCTAGCGATTATCATCGGCTTTTTGGCCTTTTTTGTGCTGACGATTGTGCCAGAGCTGCATGCCAGCATGAAAATGCTCGTCAAGATGCTGCCGCCGGCGTTGGCTAAGTTGAATATTTATCTGCAGCAGAAGGCGCAGGAGCTTTCCTTCTCGGCAGACGAGCTGGCTGTGGTACAGGCGCAGGCTAAGGAAGTTTATCAGACGATGCTTAATTATCTGCAGAACAACAAGCGTCTTTTGCTGGAGCAGACGTTTTTGGCAACGGCCTCCGTTCTGGAGGTGCTTGCAAGCTGTGTTATCGGTTTTGTCGTAGCAATCTATTGTCTGCTGGAAAAGCATCGTCTTGCGCGCAACTTTAAATGCGTAATTTTTGCCTTTTGCTCGAAGGAGCGCGCTGCTTATATTCTGCATGTATTGCAGACATCAGAGCAGATTTTCCGCGGTTTTGTGGGCGGACAGCTGGTAGTGGCGCTGCTTTTGGGCGTGATGTATTTCGTCGGTATGACGCTTTGCGGTTTCCCCTATGCGACGGTCATTTCGCTGCTGGTGGCTGTGCTGAGCCTGATACCGATTCTCGGTACCTTAATCAGTGCTCTTATCGGTTGCTTTTTAATACTGGTGGCCGCGCCGGAAAAAATCTGGTATTTTATCATATTATACATTGTGCTGCAGCGCATCGAAGCTGACTTGCTTTATCCTAAGATTGTGGGCAAGGCTGTCGGTCTTTCGGAGCTGTGGGTGCTGGCGGCAGTAACAATTGGTGCGAGCCTTGGCGGCGTTGCCGGTATGATTGTCTGTGTACCGCTGTTTTCTGTACTGTATGCTTTGTTTGCTGAAAAGGTTAAGCGCCTGCTGGCAGAGAAAAATTTACATAATTTATAAGATTTGTTAGGCACTCGGCTTTAAAAGTGCTATAATAATAAATTGATTGTAAGCCTGTTATCTGCAGGAAGCCTTGAATATGAAAAGGAGATTTTATGATTACAATACGAGATAAGGTGCGTTTTGTTGAAACTGATATGATGGGTGTTGTACATCATGCCAATTATCTGCGCTGGTTTGAAATGGGACGTGTAGCATATCTGCGTGCCTGCGGTATTTCCCTGGGCGAGCTGATGGCTGACGGCGTTATTTTCCCGATTACAGAGGTACGCGCCAAGTATAAAAATTCCTGTACCTTTGATGATGATTTTGAAGTGCAGGTAAAAATGAGTGCCTTTAATAAAGCAAAAATGGAATTTGATTATACTGTTATCCGCCTGCGCGACGGCGCTGTAGCGGTAGAAGGTCATACGCGCAATGTGTTTACCGATAATGAAGGCCACATTGTTCGTCTGAAGCCTGAATGGTATGATAAAATTCAGAAGGTATATGCAGCGGATAAGGCTGCGGAGGAGATGTGAGAGTATGGAAAAATATAAGATTGTTCCTGTGCCGACAAGAATTTTGACTCATCATGATGATATCTGTGATGCTATTCTGGAATATGCCAAGGATAAAATCGGCCCCAATGATGTTGTCTGCACTGCCGAAAGCGTAGTTGCTATTACCCAAGGCAGAGCAATGCGCTGTGAGGAGTTTCATCCGGGACCGCTGGCTAAGGTGCTGTCGCATCTGTTCCCGGCCAAGGGCAGTATCAGCAGCTGGTACAGCATGCAATCCCTGATTGACGCAGAGGGCGGTGCACGTGTTCTGTGGGCAGTAATCTGCGGCTTTGCGGCTAAATGCGTAGGCGTAAGCGGTACCTTCTACCGTATGGCAGGCAAACAGGCTCGCCTGATTGACGATGTTACCGGCACAATGCCTCCGTATGACAAGCATATTGTTTATGGTCCGGCAGAACCGGAAAAGGTTGCCGAAGCTATTACCAAGGCTTGCGGCTGCTATGGCGCTGCTATTGCCGACGTTAACGATTTGAAGCGCTCTGCAGTGCTTGGCTGGTCTAAGGGCGTTGATCCGGATAAGGTTGCGGAAATCCTCATTGATAATCCTTTTGGCAACGGTAGTGAAAAAACACCAATCTGCATTATCAAGGATTATCATAAGGCGTAAGGGGGAAGCAAGATGCTGATGACGATTGTGGGAGTCCTTGTAGGACTGTTGATTTTAGGCGTTATAATTGTAGGTGTATATATTTCTATTCAGGGTGATGCTGTAATGCGTCTGCTGGTAAAGCAGCGCACCAAGGCTGTTTTGGATAAGGTATATGCCGATAGAATTGATTTTTCCTTAGAGGTACCTTTTGATAACGTAGGCAAGCAGGAAGGTACTATTCTGGATGCTTATATGCGTATTTATCTGCCTCAGGAACAGTATAGTGATGTGCTGCTGCGTGGCAAGGTTAATCGTGAGGGCTATTTGCGCGAGGATGATTATTTTGAAGCAATGCTGGTTCCTGCAGGTACCGGCGAAAAATTTGTCCTGCGCTTTGAGGCTTATGCCAAAAACGGCAAGAGCTTAGAGGAAGCAATGGAAAATATTCCTGATGTAGATGTTGCTTTGTTTGCTGATTGCCGCGGTCGCCGTGAGCTTTACACCGTAAAGGAATACTTTACTCTGACTGCGGATGAAATGCGTGCATTGGTAAAATAAACTGATGCGTTTATGTATTACTTTTAAAACTATACAAATAGTAATTTATAACGGATGCTTCTCTGATTTGGGAGAGGCATCCGTTTTTGTATGCGGTGAAGGTTACTGAAGGTAATCTGCAAAAAAAATTCAAAAAAATGCAGTTTTTTGCTCAAAAATGATTGATTTTGCATGAAAATGGTTATATAATATCTGCAAGAGGAGAGATGCTCATGTTAACGCAAGAAAGATTTGAAGAAATCACTCGCATTGTCACGCGTGACGGTGCGGCGACAGTACCGGAGCTGGCAAGGCTTCTGGAAACCTCTGAGTCCACTATCCGCCGAGATTTGGTACAGCTGGACAGCTTGGGCAAGGTACGCAAGGTGCATGGCGGCGCAACTGCCGTGCGCGAGGCGGAGCCTGTGCAGGAGCGCAACATGCAGGAAAAATACAGTCGTAATATTGAAGACAAGCGCACGATCGCTGCGTATGCGGCAACGCTGGTGCGTCCCAACGATTTTATTTTTCTTGATGCAGGCTCAACAACCGAGCAGCTGGCAACCTATCTGACGGAAAAGGATGCTGTTTATGTAACGAACGGTATTACGCTGGCACAGAAGCTGGCGCAGCGCGGTCTGAAAACGCTGCTTATAGCAGGGCGCGTTAAGGCAACAACTGATGCGGTAATCGGCACGGAGGCAGTAGCTTCCCTGCAGCATTACAATTTCAGCAAGGGCTTTTTCGGAACGAACGGCATTACTGTGGAAGAAGGCTTCACAACTCCTGATATCGAGGAGGCCATGAATAAGCGCGTGGCGATGGAGCATTGTCATAAATGCTATGTGCTTGCAGATGCCAGCAAGTTTGAGGCACTGTCGAGCGTGTCCTTCGCCCCGTTGTCCAAGGGCGTGATTATTACGGCTGCGCAGGAGGCTCTGAATGTTAACTCCTATAAGCAGCATACGGAGGTGATTGTGCTTTGATTTACACTGTAACCTTTAACCCTTCACTTGATTATGTGGTAAAGGTTGATGATTTTGCGGTAGGCGAGATTAACCGCACCCAAGCAGAAAATATATATCCGGGTGGTAAGGGAATCAATGTTTCGCTGGTGTTGCAAAATCTGGGGCTGCAATCGGTAGCCTTGGGCTTCACGGCTGGTTTCAGCGGTACAGAAATAGAACGCCTGCTGCAGGAGGCAGGCTGCCGCTGTGATTTTATTCGGGCCGGTCAAGGCTACTCGCGGATTAATACAAAGATTATTTCAGACTCGGAAACGGCGCTTAACGGTCAGGGACCGCAGCTGAGCAAGGAAGAGCTGCAAAAGCTTTTTGCTAAGCTGCAGGGACTGAAGCAGGATGATATTTTAGTGCTGGCAGGAAGCATACCTGCTTCGCTGCCAGATGATATTTATGAGCAGATTCTGGAGCTGCTGCAGCCTGCTTGCACACGGGTTGTGGTAGATGCTACTGGCGATTTGCTGCTCAAGGTGCTGAAATATAAGCCGTTTTTAATCAAACCAAACCATGAGGAATTAGGAGAGTTCTTTGGCCAGGGACCGTTGCTGAATGAGGATGATATTCTTGATGCTGCGCTGAAGCTGCAGCAGCAGGGAGCACGTAATGTGCTGGTTTCGCGTGGAGCGGACGGAGCTGTACTGTTGGACGAAAATGGCAGGCAGCATATGATGGCTTCACCGAAGGGTAAACTGGTAAACTCTGTTGGTGCCGGTGACAGCATGGTAGCAGGCTTTTTAGCAGGCTATCTTAAAACGCAGGATTATGAGGAAGCGTTGCGCCTGGGCGTAGCCGCAGGCAGCGCAAGCGCGTTTAAGGATTGGCTGGCAACAAGTGATGATATTGATAAAATTATTTTACAGGGCGTGACTAATAAATAAAAAAGAAGGGGCAAAAATAAGATGAAAATAGTTGATTTGCTGAAGGTAGAAAGCATTGATCTTAAAGCGCAGCCTAAGGATAAGGCAGCAGCGCTGGAGCATTTGATTACGCTGATGGAGAGAGGCGGTAATCTGCTTGATAAGGATGAATACAGAGCCTGTGTGCTGCGGCGTGAAGAGGAGGGCAGCACGGGTATCGGTGAAGGCATTGCCATTCCGCATGCCAAGACAAGTGCTGTAAAGGCACCGGGACTGGCAGCTATGCTGGTAAAGGACGGCGTTGACTTCGACAGTCTGGACGGAGAGCCTGCGAAGCTGTTCTTCCTGATTGCTGCACCTGATACGAAGGATAATGTGCATCTTGATGTGCTGAGCCATCTGAGCATGCTGCTGATGAACGATGATTTCCGCAGCGAGCTGCTGAATGCCGGTAGCGCCAAGGACTTTTTGGCAGTTATCGACAAATACGAAAACGAAAAGTTTGAGGACGAGGAAGAAGAGGCACCGGCAGCAGAGCCTGCTAAGCAGCGCAAGGTGCTGGCTGTTACTGCCTGCCCGACAGGTATTGCACATACCTATATGGCAGCAGAGGCTTTGCAGGAGATGGCCAGTAAGATGGGCGTTGCAATGAAGGTTGAAACCAATGGCAGCGGCGGCGTAAAAAATAAGCTGACGGCGGCAGAGATAGAAGAAGCCGAAGGCATTATTGTGGCTGCAGACAAGAACGTGCCTGTGGAGCGCTTTGCAGGCAAGCCGGTTATCTTCGTTAAGGTAGCTGACGGTATCAACAAGCCGAAGGAGCTTATCGAGGAGATTCTGAGCGGTAATGTTCCTGCTTACGCAGGCAAGGGCGGCAGCGAGGCGACAAGTGACGTGGCAGATGCTGAGGAAAGTCTGGGGAGACAAATTTATAAGCATCTGATGAATGGCGTTTCGCACATGTTGCCGTTTGTAATCGGCGGTGGTATTCTTATCGCGCTGGCATTTATGTTCGATATGGAATTTGCCGGCACGGCTAAGTTTGGCAGCGGCACGCCGCTAGCAGCCTTCTTCAAGAATATCGGCGGTTTGGCGTTCAGCATGATGATGCCGATTTTGGCAGGCTATATCGCAATGAGTATCGGCGAGCGTCCGGCACTGATGCTTGGTATCGTAGGCGGCTTTTTGGCAGCCTCCGGCGGCAGCGGCTTCTTCGGCGCGCTGTTTGCAGGCTTCATTGGCGGTTATCTGATCCTGACATTGCGCAAGGTGTTCAGTGTACTGCCTGACAGCTTGGAAGGTCTGAAGCCGATTCTGCTGTATCCTGTTATCGGCCTGCTGCTTATGGGCATCTTGATGACCTACGTTATCAACCCGCCGACTGCAACCTTCAACCAATGGCTGGCAGGTGCGCTGGCAGGCATGAGCACAACCAGTAAGGTACTGATGGGCTTTGTATTGGGAGCTATGATGTCCATTGACTTCGGCGGTCCTCTGAACAAGGCAGCTTATGTATTCGGTACTGCTTCCTTGGCAGCTGCTGACGGCAGCGCTGTAAGCAGCGAGATTATGGCTGCGGTTATGATTGGCGGTATGGTGCCGCCGCTGGCGATTGCACTGAGTACCATGCTGTTTAAGAGTAAATTTACTTCTAAGGAGCGTCAGTCCGGTGTGACCAACTTTATCATGGGCCTGTCTTTTATTACCGAAGGCGCTATTCCCTTTGCAGCAAGTGACCCGTTGCGTGTAATTCCGACCTGCGCTTTGGGCAGCGGTGTAGCCGGTGCTTTGTCCATGGCCTTTGGCTGTAGCGTTCCGGCACCGCATGGCGGTGTATTTGTTTTCGGCGTAGTGCAGAACTGGCCGATGTATTTTGCAGCTTTGGCAGCAGGCAGTGTGCTGGCAGCTGTGCTTATGGGGTTTGTTAAAAAGAACGTGAACGAATAATATATAGAGAAAAAAGATAAAAACAAAAATAGGATTTTAAGAATTTAGCGGCAGAATATTTTTATTAGCGAATCGGAGGAAATAAAAATGAAACAATTTACTTATGTTATTACTGATGAAGCCGGTATCCATGCACGTCCGGCAGGACTGCTCGTGAAGGAGGCTGCCCAATTTACCAGCACCACTACTATTGCCAAAGGTGCTAAAAAAGGTGATTTGAAGCGTATCTTCGGTGTTATGGCCCTGGGCGTTAAAAAGGGTGAAGAGATTACTGTTACCTGCGAGGGTGCGGATGAGGATGCGGCAGCAGCAGCTTTGGAGTCTTTCTTCAAGGTTAATCTGTAAGTTCGCAGTAAGAGAGATTTTTCGCGAGGTGATAAGATGCTTTCATTAAAGGGTAAGGGCGTTTGCGGCGGCGTAACGCTGGGAACCTTAGCTGTACTGCGCCGTAATACAGCAGCAGTTAAACGCTGTAAGGTGCAGAATGCCGAGGCTGAGGTTGCACGCTTTCAGACAGCGCGTCAGGATGCTATAGATAAGCTGGCAGAGCTTTATGAAAAGGCTGTTGCAGATGTAGGCAAGGATAATGCCGCTATTTTTGAAATCCATCAGATGATGCTGGAGGATCTTGATTATATTGAGTCCGTTGAAGGCATTATCCGCACACAGCAGGTTAATGCGGAATATGCAGTGCAGACTACCGCAGCTAATTTTGCAGAAATTTTTTCTTCGATGGAAGATGATTATATGCGTGCACGCGCTGCAGACGTTAAGGATATTTCCAATAAGGTGCTTGGATGTCTGGGTGATGGCGGCAGCAGTTGGGAAAGCGGCAGCGGCAGTTACATTCTGGCAGCGGATGACCTGGCACCAAGCGAAACTGTGCAGCTTGATAAATCGCGTGTACAGGGATTCGTGACGGCAGCAGGTAGTGTAAATTCACATACGGCAATTCTGGCGCGCACGATTGGCATTCCTGCGGTTGTCAACACAGGCAGCAACATCGGTGAGGAATGTGACGGAAAGCTGGTAGCGGTAGACGGCTATACCGGTGAGGTTTTCGTTGATCCTGATGAGGCTACGTTGGAACGCATCAAGGCAAAGATGGAGCAGGATGCACAGCATAAAAAGCTGCTGGAGGAGCTCAAGGGCAAAAAGAGCATTACCGGCGGCGGTCAGCAGGTGCATGTATATGCAAACATCGGCGGTACTGGCGACCTGGCCAGCGTGCTGGCGAACGATGCCGAGGGCATCGGTCTTTTCCGCAGCGAATTCATTTACCTGGAAAGCAAGGATTATCCGACGGAGGAGCAGCAGTTTGAAAAGTATAAGCTGGCAGCGGAAGCGATGGCCGGCAAACGCGTAATTATCCGTACGCTTGATATCGGTGCCGATAAGCAGGCTGATTACTTTGAGCTGCCGCAGGAGGAAAATCCGGCGCTGGGTTATCGAGCAATCCGTATCTGTCTGGAAAGACCGGAGCTGTTTGCTACGCAGTTGCGCGCTATCTGCCGCGCTTCTGCTTATGGCAAGCTGGCAGTGATGTTCCCGATGATTATCAGCGTAGAAGAGGTGCGCAAGGCACGCAAAATTTTGTGCGAGGTGCAGGCGGAGCTTAAATATGCAGGCGTACCCTTTGATCCGAAGATGGAAGTAGGCATTATGATTGAAACGCCGGCGGCAGCGCTGATCAGCGCGGAGCTGGCGAAAGAGGTTGATTTCTTCAGCATCGGTACAAACGATTTAAGTCAGTACACATTGGCGATAGACCGCCAGAACCAGCGGTTAGAGCCGTTCTTTGATGCACATCATCCTGCAATTTTGCGCCTGATTGAAATGACGGTGCAGGGAGCGCATGCAGCAGGCATCTGGTGCGGCATTTGCGGCGAGCTTGGCGCTGATTTGAGCCTGACGAAGGAATTTGTACGCATGGGCATGGACGAGCTTTCTGTAAGCCCGGCAAGCATTCTGCCGCTGCGCAAAAAAATCCGCAGCCTGTAATTTTTACTTATACTCAAATTTATATATAACGCATGAAAATACCCCTGATAATGCTTGAGCAGTATCAGGGGCAGCTTTCGGCGTCAATGCTTTGTTGTTGCTTTGGGGAGAACCGGTTGTATGACCGGTTCTTTTTTTGTATACGAAGGATTATTTTTTATCAGAAAAACAAAAAAACATCGCAATCTCTTGTTTTTTCCCCTTTGGCGTACAGTTCGAAGGATGCATTCGCATATTTCCACCTCCTGTGACTATATTCTATATCGCTTTAAGCGTTTTGTTAATACGTAATGCGTGTTTTTTCCCGCTTTTAGGTATATAATTGTCTTGAGGTGATTATGATGCCGGTAGATGAAATTAAAAGGTTATTTTCAATCAACCTAAAAAGGATTATGTTAGAAAATGGCAAAACTCAATCTGATATAGTGAAGGATTTGAGTTTTAGGCAGGCTACAGTATCAGATTGGTTAAATGGTAAGAAGTACCCTAGAATGGATAAAATAGAAATGCTTGCTCAATACTTTAGAATTTCTATTGATGAGCTTATTTCAGTTAGCAAACAAGAAAAGATGTCTTTGTCATCTTTGGAGTTGGCTTTGATAAAAAAATATCGCCAATTGAGCGCCAGCGATAAACAGGAGATTTTGAACATGATAGATTTCAAGCTTTTCCAATACACTCAGTATTCTGAGCAAGAAGAGAATTACATATAATTCATTGCCAAAAGTATAGGAGGTAGTTGTTTATGGAATATGTAGCTATTGATTTTCAAACGGCCAACAGGTGGCACAAAAGCGCATGCTCTGTCGCTCTGGCTACGGTGAAAGACGGAAAGATTATTGATACTTTTTACAGTCTTATCCGTCCCGGTATTTTGCATTTCGACAAAGAAAATACGGCTTTGCATGGTATCACAAAAGAGATGGTGAAGGATGCGCCGTATTTTGATGAGCTGTGGCCGCTGATTAAGGAAAAAATCAACGGCAAAACGCTTGTCGCGCACTATGCCAAGTTTGACATGGACGTGTTGGCGGAAGAGCTGGCAGGCAACGAGCTTGCGTTCCCAAGCTGTCCCGTGTTTTGCACGTGCGTGCTTTCGCAAGCAATGTTCCCGGAGATGCCTCATCATCGCCTGCAGGACGTTACCGATAAAATAGGCTTTAACCTTGAGCAGCGTTATAACGCTATGGCGCACGCCAGAGCCTGCGTAGCTATCGTGGAATATGCCCTGAAAGCAACAGGCGCTGAGTTTTTGCAGGACGTGGCCGACGCTTATCACTTTCACCTTGGCTATATAGGCAAGGATATTGTGACGGATTGTGAATTGAAGTATGGCCGCGCTCGAGCTTATGATAGTGATTTCAAGCTGCAGCGCTCTAAGCCCATAACTTATAGTGATATGGATAATAAGGAGTATCTGAAGTATTGGGGAACGGGTGTTGTCCTTATGCTTTCAAATAAACTTTTCGGCTCGTTCGGTGATGCTGCTTTTTCAATAGGCTATTTGTTGATTTTAATCGCCACAATTTTAAGATTTAAGGATACGCAAAAGCCGTGGTTATATGGCGTTCTTAGTATTAGTTTTACTCTAGGCATTCTCGGCTTCTTTGATGTAGGCCGCGCCCCGAAAAAGTAGAGCAGCGGAACAAAAATGGCAAATGACAGGCAAATAAGAAGGTGAAATATCCCAACGATTGCTATTTTCAATATTTTGGGATGTAATGAAAGGAGGGTAAAGCGTGGTTAAATGTATGAAAAGCGTGGCCGAGCGTGCTGCAGGGCATGGCCGAATGGTACAGCGTTGACCTGTCCGAAAAGGTTACGCGTGGAATGCAGGCGTACCATTTGACCCGAAGATGGAAGTAGGCATTATGATTGAAACGCCGGCGGCAGCGCTGATCAGTGCAGAGCTGGCGAAAGAGGTTGATTTCTTCAGCATCGGTACAAACGATTTAAGTCAGTACACATTGGCGATAGACCGCCAGAACCAGCGGTTAGAGCCGTTCTTTGATGCACATCATCCTGCAATTTTGCGCCTGATTGAAATGACGGTGCAGGGAGCGCATGCAGCAGGCATCTGGTGCGGCATTTGCGGCGAGCTTGGCGCTGATTTGAGCCTGACGAAGGAATTTGTACGCATGGGCATGGACGAGCTTTCTGTAAGCCCGGCAAGCATTCTGCCGCTGCGCAAAAAAATCCGCAGCCTGTAATTTTTACTCATACTCATATTTCTATATAACGCATGAAAATACCCCTGATAATGCGTAAGCAGTATCAGGGGCAGCTTTCGGCGTCAATGCTTTATATTCTTTTATGCGGAACCGGTTTTATAACCGGTTCTTTTTTTATATACGAAGGATTTTTTTATCCGAAAAACAAAAAACACCGCAATTTCTTGCGATGTCAATCTCAAAATGGTGACCTCGGCAGGACTCGAACCTGCGACCTTTTGATTCGTAGTCAAACGCTCTATCCAGCTGAGCTACGAGGCCAACAACAATACTTATTTTAACTGTAAGAGGCTATTTTGTCAATACTTTTTTGTGAAAAAATCTTGACTGTTTTTTCCTGGCGGGATATAATTTAGCTAATATATATGTGGCTGCTTTGCAAGGAAGCATCAGGAGGCGTATATTTGGTCTGCATTGGGATGCTTGCCGGTATGGGCGATGGGGAATTGTAATGACAGCACAAATGGTTTTTGTATTATATGTTGTTGAAGTCTGCACGATTAGGTCTGATGTGAGGCAGTATAGGGATACTGCCAGCAATGACGTTGTATTTCTTTAACAGGCATGTATAATTTAAAGGAGGATTTTTTGTGCCTGTTTCTTTAGTCATCTTAATATTGTACATTGTTGCTTTGTTCGCTATCAGTTGGTATGCAAAAAAACGTAGTGAAGGCAATAACGAAAACTTTGCTCTTGCGGGACGCAGACTTTCTGCGCCTTTGATTTGTGTTACTATCATCGGTCTGGCTGTCGGCGGTGCGTCGACTATCGGTGTTTCCGAACATGCCTTCCGTGTTGGTCTGAGTGCCGGCTGGTATACGATTGCCTGGGCTTTGGGCGCGATTGTTATGGGTTTGTTCATGGCTAAAAAATATCGTGAACAGAACATTACAACTATCACCGAGCTTATCGAACGCCATCATACCAAGGGCGCGGTAATCTTGGGCGTTTTCTGCCAGATTGTTATTCAGTTGGTAATCATCAGTCTGCAATATATTGCGGGTGGCAGTATTCTGCACGCAATTCTGCCGGATATCTTTGATTTCCACACAGGTATGATTGTCAGCGCTATCACTTTTATCGGTATTACCTTTATCGGTGGTATGTGGTCTGCATCCTTGTCGAATGTATTGAATATTATCCTGATTTACGTAGGTATCTTGGCGGCAACGATTATCCAGTTCAAAAAAATTGGCAGCATGGATCATCTGGCTGCTGCTTTGCCGGCTAATGTGCCCTGGTTCAGCTTCATTGACGGTGTTGGCCCTGTAACCATCACCAGCTGGGTTGTAACCCTTATTACCGTAAATCTTTCTCTGCAAAGTATTCTGCAGATTTCTTTAGGCGCTAAAGACGCTGCAACTGCTAAGAAGGGCTTCGTCTGGGGCGGTATTCTGATGTTGCCGGTAGGCGTTCTGGCTGCCTTCCTTGGTCTTGTTGCCAAGGCTATGTATCCTGATGCGCAGGCTGCACTGGCGCTGCCGCAGGTTATCGTTGGCCTGCAGCCGGTATTGGCAGGTGTTACGCTGGCAGCTCTGTGGGCTGCGGATGTATCTACCGCCTGCAACCTGTTGCTGAGCGCCGGAACTCTGTTCTCAAGTGATATCTACAAGCGCTTTATCAATCCGCAGTGCGACCAGGCGCGTCAGCTACTGATGACACGTGCCTGCATCATTATCAGCGGTATTCTTACGTTGGGACTTGCTATGAGCGTATCCAGCATTTTGGGTACGATTATGATTGGTCTGTCCCTGACTGCTGCCTTCAGCGTTATCGTAATCGTAGCGCTGTTCTTCCCGCAGTATGCTTCTAAAGCCGCAGGCTTCTGGACTTTGCTGGCAGGTCTGGTGCTGCTGGTGCTGTGGCAGCTTACTCCGGCAGTACGCATTTTCCCGAACGTAATCTATATGGAATGGCTGGTATGCATTGCTGCTTATGCTATTGCTGCAATTATTTGCCCGGCCAAAAAAGCAGTTGCTGTTGAAGGTAACTGATAAAAATTTTATTCAATAATTAAAGCCATCTCTGTTCTTCTGAAGAATTGCAGAGATGGCTTTCTTGGTTAGCAGCGTAAGCGCATACTTGCAGCAAAAAATCCCGTTAACAGGCCTGTACCTGGTAACGGGATTTTGTTTTGTACATTATAGAGAAGCGTGACCTGATTAAAAATTTTTACGCATTATCTTAATCAGAGGACATTGTCAGGCTTCTGTTTTTTTGATAATTAAACGATTTGCTCGCCGTGGTAGCGTTCGCCGTCATTGTCGGGCAGCAGGCCGTAGCGTTCGGTCCACAGAGTTTTGTATTTCAGAGCCTGAGCGTGGATAGCAGCAATGCCTTTTTCGTCCAATGATTTGATAACCTTGGCAGGAATGCCGGCAACCAGGGAATTCGGCGGTACGATGGTGCCCTTGGTTACAACGGCACCGGCAGCAACGATAGAGCCGTGGCCGATTACAGCGCCGTCAAGTACGGTGGAATGCATGCCGATGAGGCAGTGGTCCTCAACGGTGCAGGCATGCAGCAGAGCGCAGTGGCCTACAGTTACATAATCGCCTACAATGCAGGCGTAGTTATCAGCAACGTGCAGCACGCTGTTGTCCTGAATGTTGCTGTAGCGGCCAACCTCGATGCGGTTAACGTCGCCGCGGATAGTAACGCCGGGCCAAACGCTGGCGTACTCTTTGAGCTCAACCTTGCCAATCAGGGTGGCAGTATTAAAGGCATAGGCCTTTTCATCAATTTTGGGGGCTTGTGCTTCAAATTTAAAAATCATGGTATCACCGCTTTCTGTAAATTGGCTGCCTTCGCGGCAGTCTTGAAAGATAAACAATTTCTTCTCACACTATTATTATCATATGAGCAGATAATAAAGTCAAGGCGTTCACATTTATTTTGCAGATGTGAAGGATTGGATTTAGTTGTGGGTGGGCAGTAGAAAAAAATTCTTGTGTTAGCTTGACAGATTTACTGATTCGTTATACAATAATTGCACAGTAATCAGACAAGCTGTATGCATTTGTTTATATAAGAATTTTAAGCTATTATAATGATATTTTCCTATGCGAAAATTTCATTATAATAGCTTTTTTGTTGCGTTTTTCGCATATTCAGTGTTAAATGAAAGGATGATTCTTATATGGCAAATTACAGTTACACAAATTTATACGTTTACGGTCCCCAAGAGGAGCTGGCAAACCTCTTTAAAAAGCTCAAAAGCTGGACGCGCAAGGATGAGCGCAAACCGAAAACTGCCTTTGGCTGCGGCTGGCTCGGCTTCATCGCTGAGGGCGCCGGTATCCAGGCCTTTGATCTCCGCGCTGGCGTTGAAAAAATCCAGTTCGACGGCAAAGGACAGCTCTTTATCAAGTATATATCTGCAGACGGCCCGCAACCCGCTTTCTGGGAGGCGCTGGTGCGTAAGTTCGCACCGCGCAGCTGGTCCTGCTATCTGGCGGAGGAATCCTGCACAGGCTTGTACCTTACCAACGATAAATTGAAGCGGAAAATCACCGCAGATTACGCCATTCCCGGACGTTGCGCCGATGGTTCCTACACCTCGTCGTTGGTTCGCCGCAGCACCTTCTACACGCAGTCAGCGTTGCGCGAGCTGCTCAGTAGCAGATATGGTGCCGGCAAGAGCATGGACGAGCTGGTGAAGCTGGCGCGGCAGGATGGCCTGCCTGTGTATGAGGTAAAGCGAGAGGCTTGATGGGTGCAGGAAGCGGCAGCTTTGGGGGCTGTCGCTTACCATAAAAATAAGCGCAAGTCTAAAAGGCTGTTTTAGGCGAGCAGCTTTGCAACTTCAAGTTGTTGGCACAGATTAACTTAAAAGCAGAGAAAAAACTCAGTCAGCTTATTAGCCTAGAAAAACAGACTATATACCTAAAAAATTATTTATATAAACTGCTAATATAATATAGAGAAGTTTTAGCAAGAGGTGATGACGTTGTTTGCTGCGCGTTACAAGAATATTGGATTGAAAATAGCATATTACAGAAAAAAGAGAGGTTATACGCAAGCAGAGTTGGCCGAGCGGATTGGCATGAGTGTTGCCTATCTTGGGCAGATTGAGCGAGGGAACAGAGGCAACAGCTTTTCTTTGGAAACTCTGTATCAGATTGCTGATGCGTTGAAGATTGATGTTAATTTGCTGATAAAAAATGAAATATTGGCTTGATAGGTGGTAGTTGCTGTGTCTTTACAAACTGAGTTCAGAAATATATTAGAAAGAATAAAAAGAGATCAAGGTACGCATACTAAAATTGCTGTCGTCGGGCAACCGGGTGCTGGTAAATCAAGTATCATCAATGCGCTTATCGGACATAAAGTTGCGAGAACAGGTCAAGGAACAGATATTACTCGAAAAGCTGTGAGATATCGTTATGAGTTTCTGGAGATAGTTGATTTGCCTGGATATGGAACGACGATGTTTCCACTAAGTGAATGGAAAGAAAAATTCAAGATACATCAATATGACATTATTTTTTTCGTTTTTTCGGGAAAACTGACCAAAGATGATTGTGATTTATTCGAGAGCATAGCTGCTTACAATAAATCTGGCCATAAAAGACCTTTGCTGTTAATCAGAAATCATTGTAGTGATTTGTTGAGCAATGAAGATAGAGAAGCGATACGGCGAGATATTTATGCAAAATTGCCAGAAGGACTCGTTGGGGAGCTTTATTTTGTTGATTGTAGATATCAAAATGGTATAGATAAAGTACGAAATGAAATTTTAAATGAAAAGTATCAGTTGATTTGGAAGCCGAGAATAATAAAGGAATTCAATAAAGCGAAAAATGTACATTATGATATAAGAACATCGAAGGCTAAGAATACTGTTTCGACATATGCAAAATTTGCTGGTGCTAATGGGGTAAATCCTTTTTTAGGTGCTGATATTGCAGCAGATTTAGCAATTTATTTTAAAATGTTTTCTGCTATTAAAGAAGATTTTGATATAGATGATAACGAGCTAAAGAGAAGGTATTGTAATTATCCAGGTGCTAAAAAGCTTTTAGAGCTAATGACGGAAAATGGTGTTATTATCTTATTAAAAAATTTTGGCGGCAAGCAAGTAATAAAAAGTATTGGCAAATATATTCCTTTTGTAGGTCAAGCAGCTGCAGCTGTGATAGGGTATACGTTGGCTGAAGATGCAGGAAAAAGTTATGTTAATGATTGTGCTACTTTAGCTTGGCAAGTAATGGATAAGGAAATAGAAAACTATAAGCTATATAGTGATCTAAATGGTTCTTCTAAACAACCAATATGTATAGAAAGTTATAAACTATATCAATTAAAGGAGTGATTTTTAAATGGTTAATTATCAAGATGATTTACGTGAGCAACTCAAAAGAAGGTATGAGGAAAAAGAGCATACGGTTGTAAAAATTGCTTTAGTTGGGCAGCCGGGTGCAGGTAAGTCGAGCGTCATTAACAAGTTGATAGGTAAAAATTTATTTAAATCTGGAGTATATACAGATACTACAGTTGATAGCCAAGAGGCATCTTGGGGAGCACTGAAAATTGTTGATTTGCCGGGTTATGACACGAAAAGATTTCCGTTTGAAGAGTGGTGTAAAAAATTTTCTGTAGAAGATTATGATTTGTATTTGTTTGTGTTTGCCGGCAAATTACATGATGCTGATGGAAAGTTATTTAAAAAATTTAAGGAATGGAATCAATCTAGGAAGCATCCTTACTTTATTGTACGTAATAAGGAAGATGATATATGGGATGGTGAAAGAACTCTAGAAGAGCTGAAGAAAGAAATCATTGAAGATGTTTATTCTAAAGTAGGGGCTACAGACATAAAAGTTTATTTTACAAGCTGTAAAACTGATACTGGGTTCAAAGAATTAAAAAACGACATTTTTGCTTCCGGCATTGATGATGTAAAGAAGGATAAAATTATTGCGGCCTTTAAAGCAGATAGTATTAAAGATTTAGATAGAAAAAGAGCAAAATGCCTAGATGATATTAATATCTATGCTTGGGCTGTAGCTGCGAATGCTTTGAATCCAATTCCTGGTGTTGATGTTAGCTTTGATTTAACAGCTTTTTATAAGATGGCTAAAGAAATTAGAGAAAGCTTTGGGCTTGATGAAACAGTTATAGAGAAATACATGACTGTATTAGGACCAGTAGGTAAACAACTTGCAGGTAAGGTGCTTGCATATCTTACCGAAGAAGGTATAATGCTGGTTCTCAAGCAAGTAGCTGTGCGATATGCTAAAAAACAATGGTTAAAATATATTCCTTTTGTCGGGCAGGCTGTAGCAGCTTGTGCTGGTTTTGCTATGACCAAAACATTAGGAGAATATTATATAGATAATTGCTTTGAATTAGCGAAGGAAATTCTTGAATATGAAGTAATGAATAGCAAAGATAAAATGTAAAAATGAAAAGAGTTGTGATTAGTGTATAAAAACTAGGGTTGCTAATGCTTGAAGTGTGTATTATTTTGTCATCTATCTGCTGGCGCTGTGGTGCAGGCACGCATTCTTTGAACTTGACTGAGCAGGTGGAGAAAATGCTCCACTTGCACCACTTTTTTTCAGCCATTTTGCTAGAAATTGAGGGACTCGAAGATTTTAATATAAGATAAATAAAAGAGCCTTAAAATAGCTGTAAATGCCCTAAAATAAAGGTTTTGAACCCTTACGAAGACTTTACTTACAGGGATATATATTAGAGCTAGTGGTGCAGTTTTTCTTTTTGCACCAAATGAAGTGTTCAAGTGGTTCAAGTGGTGCAGCATGGCGGTAGAGGTATGCATTCTTTGAACTTTATGAAGGGGAGAGATGTGCTGAATATATCATCATAATTATCAGAAAATATATTGATTTCTGACTACTTCTCTGCTATACTAATCACATAGACTAGTCTGAAAATTATAAAAGGAAGCAGGTCGAGATATGCAAAATGTAATGGAGCGTTACCAAACCTTCAGGCAGGTTGTCGATGATATTACCTTGATGAATAACCGCTTTATGAATAAGGTTTTTGACGGCAATATTCCCGCAACGCAGAGAATGTTGCGTGTTATTCTTAAAAATGATAAAATTAAAGTACGCAAGGTAAGTGTGCAGCAGTGGCTGCAAAATCTTTACGGTCATTCTACGCAGCTGGATATTCTGGCTGATGATGAGAATGGCACGCAGTTTAATGTGGAGATACAGCGAAGCGATGAGGGGGCGTCTGTGCAAAGGGCACGCTTTTATAGTGGTGCGCTGGATATGCACTTTCTGGATACTGGAGAAAAGTATGAGGATTTGCCTGACGCTTACGTGATTTTTATTACGGAAAGCGACGTTTTCAAAGAAGGCAGGTCAATCTATAATGTTGAGCGCAGTATTAACGAAAGTGGGAAGGCTTTTGGTGACGGCTCGCATATCGTTTATGTGAATGCTGCCTGCCAGGACGATACGCCGCTCGGTAGGCTGATGCAGGATTTTAATTGCAATGATCCTGCCAAGATGCATTATAAGGAGCTGGCAGATAGAGTTAATTATTTTAAGACTTCGAAGGAGGGCGAGATTGATATGACAGATATTATTGAAGCTTACGCAAATAATAAGGCAAAGGAAGTAGCTGAAAAAGCAGCGAAGAAAATGCTTGCAGACGGTATGAGTCTTGAAGCTGTTGTACGTTATTCTGATCTTTCTGAAGAAGAGGTGCGTGCTCTGGCTGCTAAGCAGAGCGCTTAATAACACCTGGCAACAAAAAACTGATAAAATGTGGCAGTCGTGCTGAGCCGGAGGGCAAGCACGGCTACTTTTTTAGTCATTAATGAATGGGAGAAGGGAGCTCTATAATAAAGATATGGTATGGCAATGACAGTGCTGCTGTTTGGCGAATGTGTTTGGTTTGTCAAAGTACTCCAAAAGAGCTGTTCTGGACAAGGGTTTCGAGAGGTGCTGTTACAACAGTGATTACCGCTTGCGGTATGTAAAAAGAACTGATTTGAAGAATATGAAAAACTGCTTATTGAAGAAAGTATTCTAAAGGTTGATAAATCCCAGGGCTGCCACTCAAGTGGCGGCCTATTTACATTTGCCAAACTATTTGGCAATAATGCTTGCGCAACGTCCTCTAAACGCCGTATAATAGATGAGAGTTTGAAAATCAGAGGTTTATATGAAGAAAAAATATCTATATTTACTTTTGCGCGTGCTGGTTTATCTGTTGGTGCTGGGAGCAATTTTGTATGGCTTGTATGAATCACCGTATAATCCGCATCCGCACAGTGCCGAGGATATCCGCCGCTGGGTGGTGGGCTTCGGTGTGTGGGCACCGCTTATTTATGTAGCGGTGTATACGATTCGCCCGTTGCTTTTATTCCCGACGCTGCTTTTGAATTTAAGCGCAGGCGTGCTGTTCGGTCCGTGGTGGGGAATATTATTCTTACTTCTGGGTGGCTTTGGCTGTGCAAGCTTTTGTTATCTTTTGGGACGTTTTGGCGGCGGCAGCTGGCTTTTGCGCAACTTTGGCGGCAGCTGGGGCGAACGCCTGACGCGTTATCTTGTTGGCGACGGCAGCTTTAAGAAGATGATTATTTTGCGTACAGTGCCGATTTTTCCGTATGATCCGGTGAGCATTATTGCCGGCAGCGTGCGTTTGCCGTTCAAGATTTATGCGGCAGCAACAGTTCTCGGCATGCTTCCGGGGGCCATTGCCTATAACTTTCTGGCAGATGCTTTCGGTACGCCGCGTTTTTATGCGGCGCTGGCTGTAACGCTGCTGGCCTTTGGTATACCGTTGGTTTGGTGGCAGAAGAATTCGGCATCGCAGGCGTTGGGCAGTTTAAAAAATTTCGGTAAAGGCAGTGATAATAATGGCAAAGAATACAGAGATTGAATTAAAGCTTTTGCTCAGCAGAGAAGGCTTGGAGAAAATGCTGCAGCTGGATTTTATGCAGCAGGCCATGCGTCCGGACAGCTACAAAAAGCGCCGTCTGGTGAGCACCTATTACGATACTGCGGATATGACGCTGACGCAGCATGGTATTGCTTACCGTGTACGCGATAAGGGCGACGGCAGCTTTGAGGCGACGGTAAAGACTTCTAAGCAGAGCAAGGATGGCTTGAGCGAGCGTCTGGAGCTGAACCTGCCACTGCAGGAGTTTAAGCCTGAGCTGAATGGCTTTGCAGCGCTTGGACTGGGCTACGAGCTTAGAGAGCTTGCTCCTGCCGGCGTAAAGGCTTTGTTTACGGTTGACGTAGAGCGTATAACCTATATTCTGGATTATGCCGGTGCTGTAATTGAGCTGGCGATAGATAAAGGCGCCATTCATTGCGGTGAAAAAAGCGACAGTATCGATGAGGTAGAATTTGAGCTTATGAGCGGTACTGTGGACGCACTGCTGGAGCTTAAGGAAAGAATAGCGTCACAGGTGGAGATGCGTGCGGAAGAACGCAGCAAGTTTGCACGCGGACTGGCGCTTTTGCAGGCAAAATAAGGAGCAGGACAATGGCGGAATTAATACATTATCTGCATCAACAAAAGGAAGATAATCTTTCCGGTGTTAATCATTATGGCTATGAGCAGGCGGAGAAGGTGTGCCGTTTTCATAGCAGTTTTCCCGAATATACCGTTACGCCTTTGGTGCGTCTGGAAAATCTGGCCAAGCTTTTCGGTGTTAAGGATATTTATGTTAAGGATGAAAGCTATCGCTTCGGCCTGAATGCCTTCAAGGTTTTGGGCGGTAGCTACGCTATTGCCTGCGAGCTTGCCAAGCGTCTGCAGCTTCCTGGGGAAGAGCTTACCTATGACAAGCTTATGGCGCCTGAGGTAAAACAAAAGCTGGGCGAGCTGACCTTTGTTACTGCTACCGACGGCAATCATGGCCGAGGAGTTGCCTGGACAGCCAGCCGTCTGCAGCAGAAGGCTATCGTGCTGATGCCTAAGGGAACAGAGCTTGCGCGTCTGGAGGCTATCAAAGCGTTTGGTGCCGAAGCCTATATTACGGATGTTAACTATGACGATACTGTGCGTATGGCAAGAAAGATAGCTGCTGAATGCGGCGGCATCATGGTGCAGGATACATCTTGGGAAGGCTATGAGGATGTGCCTCTGCATATTATGCAGGGCTACACTACCATGGGTTATGAAATGGTGCAGCAGCTGCAGGGAGTGCGTCCGACGCATGTCTTTCTGCAGGCCGGAGTGGGCGCTATGGCCGGTGCTGTAGCAGCTTTTTTTGCTGACTATTATAAAGCAGATAAACCGATTATCACCATAGTAGAGCCTGAAAAGGCGGACTGCATTTTCAAAACGGCAAAGGCTGATGATGGAAAGCTTCATAATGTAACAGGTGCTTTGGATTCGATTATGGCCGGTCTGTGCTGCGGTGAGCCCTGCAGTCTTGCCTGGGATATGCTCCGGCGTTACGCAGATAATTTTGCTTCTATGCCGGATGAATTTGCTGCCTATGGCATGCGCGTGTTGGGCAATCCCTTAAGTGGCGATACTGCTGTTGTTTCTGGTGAAAGCGGCGCAGCAGGCCTTGGTTTTGCCTTGCTGGGCCGTAGTGACGCACAGGCCAACTCTCTTCTGCAGCTTGATGAAGGCTCTGTTGTGCTGTGTATTTCTACCGAAGGTGATACAGCGCCGGCAAAATACAGAAGCATTGTCTGGTCCGGAGAATATAGCCTGGATAAGCTTTCGGGTATCGAAAAATAGCTTAGCGATGCGGCTTACATCTGTTTTCAAAAATAATGCAAATAAATTTATGGAAAGCTGTTGACAAACGGGCCTAAATCCTGTATAATTCTTTTTGTCGCAAACGGATGGGTTCCCGAGTGGTTAAAGGGAGCAGACTGTAAATCTGCCGCGTTTCGCT
>OIYH01000306.1_pt1 | contig 39978 bp, 39 predicted proteins | sample 1587911 | NCBI WGS metagenome assembly OIYH01 (sample SAMN03283252) | human gut metagenome | biome: human-associated habitat; material: feces | host: Homo sapiens | place: USA | collected 2013
AAATCCTTGGGACATCTGCGTTTGCGGGAACCAAGACGCCAGCCGCTCTGAAATTTTCTTCAAAAGGCGCCACAACCGACTGCGCTGAAACCCCCGTCAACTGCCCGCACTGCAGGCAGAAGTGACGGCTGCGGCGGCGCTTGCGACGCCAGCCCTTTCTCCTGCTATAAATAAGATGCGATGAATCTTTAAATAATTATCCGTTTTCCTTGTACATTTACCGTATGCTATCCTCGTCCAACGGTGACGATGATATAATTCCCTCATGCAGACAGAGGTTCCTTGCTTTATCCCTGCGGCACTGTCCGCTTTACAGCAGTATGGGACCTCTCCCTTATGGGATTTCATGAATGAGCCGGATGCGGGAGTGATCTCTCCGCAGATTTCTATGCAGGATATGACTCATAAGGACATGAGGAACTGTCTGTACATCAACAGGAAAGGCAGGTGCCAACACTATGTTCATTGTCGGGATCGACATTGCCAAGCGGAGTCACGAAGCCATCATCATCGCTGAGGATGGTCAGGTTGTCCGCAAGGCATTCAGCTTCCGGAATAACTGTACCGGCTACAATCTGCTACTGGAACAGGTACGGAAACTGACCCTTGTAAAGAGCCAGATCGTATTCGCCATGGAATCCACCGCCCACTATTGGCTGGCACTCTACGCCAGACTTTTGAAAGACGGATACACAGTCATGGTTCTGAATCCTATCCAATCCCATTCCCTGCGGGAGCTTTACATCCGCAAGGCCAAAACCGACGCCAGAGATTCGCTCATCATCGCGGACCTTGTCCGCTTCGGTCGCTGCAAAGCCAGCAACGTACCTCAGGACAAAATCCTGGCTCTGCGAGAGCTGTGCCGCAGCCGCGCCTATCTGGTAGACATGGCCGCTGATCTGAAGCGGAAGCTGATTGCCTTATTGGACAGAATATTCCCGGAGTACGAATCCCTGTTTGATTCTGTTTTCAGCAAGGCTTCTATTGCCGTACTGTGCAAATACTCTACACCCCAAAAAGTGAAAAATGCAAATCTCAGGAAACTGACGGATCTCCTTATGGAAAGCAGCAACGGACATTTTGGCGAGTGGAAGGCCCATCAACTGAAAGAGGCCGCCTGCAGCAGCTTTGGGATCGATGACAGCGGCGGCGTGTATTCCACGTTGCTTGGGATGTTCCTTGAGCAGATCCTGTCTTTAACCGCACAGGCAGATTCTCTGGAAAAACAGATATCCGTATTCTTCCAAGAGTTTAATAACCCTTTAACCTCTATACCGGGAGTTGGGACTGTTCTCGCCGCAACAATTTTAAGCGAGATCGGTGACATTACTCGCTTTTCTTCTGCCGATAAGCTGTTGGCTTACGCGGGACTTGATCCATCCGTGAAGCAGTCCGGCGAATTTAAGAGCAACCAGAATCGTATGTCCAAGCGGGGATCTCCTTATTTACGTCGTGCCATTTGGTTGGCGTCCACGGTAGCAGTGCATCGTGATCCGATGTTTCAAACCTATTACGAAAAGAAAATATCCGAAGGTCTGCATTACATGAATGTGATTGGTCATGTCAGCAGAAAGATGACCGCTGTGATCTTCGCTGTCCTCCGGGATGGACAACCGTACCAACCCATTTTGCAATCTGCCGGTTGACCAAGCTGCATCATTTTCATCCGGCCCGCAAAGGGTCTGGTTCTTTGCGCCCTTTTCCAATATACCCCTTATACACGCAAACTGTAATTTTATCCCTTGACAAACCCATAGCCGACTGCTTTCTTTTTCGTCCTCGAAAAAGCCGTGAAAAGCGCAGGAAACGCAGTCATACCAACGTTTCCAGCACATTGTCCACACGGTCTTCAACACCTCCGGCACAAACGGCCACGTTTGTTTTCACCAGTGAAAGTGGGTACACACTCGGCCTTCGGAGAAAAATCGCACACAGTGGCTCGCACGCCGAAACAGGGGGGCATCTTTGCGTAGTTACGCGGAGTATTTGGTTGCCGCCTCATCACTCAAAGAACAGCCGGAGGAAGCGGATGTGCGCGTTTACAGCGTGCGTCCGCTTCCTCCGGCGTCGCGGCCCCGCTGGGCTGCGGAACCTTTTCTTTGATTACAGCGTGGTCATTTTTGCACCGCTACTAGTCTGACCAGCAATGGGAATTTTCAATCAAGGCTATTAGACATCCCAACGTCCATTGCAAAACCGAGTGTATTCTGCTACAATATTCTGAAAAGTCGTTAGATTGGAGGCGATACATGATATGCCCCTTATCATCGTTCGCAATGACATCACGAAAATGAGCGTGGATGCCATCGTCAACGCGGCCAAGGAGTCCCTGCTGGGCGGAGGCGGTGTGGATGGGTGCATCCATCGCGCGGCGGGGCCGGAGCTGCTGGCCGAGTGCCGGACGCTGGGCGGCTGCAAGACCGGCGATGCCAAGATCACCAAGGCCTACCGTCTGCCTTGCCTGTACGTGATTCACACCGTCGGCCCCGTGTGGAACGGCGGCAGCCACGGCGAGCGGGAGCAGCTTGTCTCCTGCTATCAAACGAGCCTTGCGCTGGCCAAGGAGCACCACTGCGAAACGGTGGCCTTCCCGCTGATCTCCTCCGGCATCTTCGGCTACCCCAAGGATCAGGCGCTGCGCGTGGCGGTGGACACCATCGGCGAGTTCCTGCTGCACAACGACATGACAGTCTACCTCGTCATTTTCGACCGCAAAGCCTATCAGATCAGCGGCAAATTGTTCGCCGACATTGCCGAGTACATCGACGACCACTATGTGGATGCCCACACCGACCTTCGCCGGGAGCGGATGCGCCGGATGGGCGTCGTCGAAAGCCGGATGCTGACCGCCTACGAGGACGCGCCCATGGCGACCTCCGGGCTGGACGAGGCGCTTGCGCATTTGGACGCCGGGTTTTCGGAGACGCTGCTGAAGCTCATCGACCGCAGCGGAAAAAAGGACGCTGAGGTCTACAAGAAGGCCAACGTAGACCGCAAGCTGTTCTCGAAAATCCGCAACAACCCGGACTACAAGCCCTCCAAGTCCACGGCCATCGCCTTTGCCATCGCACTGGAGCTGGATCTGGACGAGACCCGCGACCTCATCGCCCGCGCGGGCTACGCCCTCAGCCCCAGCAGCAAGTTCGACGTCATCATCGAGTACTTCATCATGCAGCGGGACTATGACATTTTCAAGATCAACGAGGCGCTGTTCGCGTTCGACCAGAGTTTGCTGGGGGCGTGAAAATAATGAATAATCAAATGGATTGGGATTTCTTCTTTCGGCAGTTGACTGCCGGCATGAACATAGATGAAACCTGCTTTTATTTCAGTGATGACCCCAATGAGGAAGAACATTATCTCGGCTACTTACCACAGTACGACAAGCCGTACTGGGTAGGTTATTGTGATATTGTGGGTGGGTGCGATTTTAAAACTGCGGAGGAGATGGTCAATGCACCAATATTTGACGGGAAAAGTCTTAAGGACCGCTGGAGCTGTGTTGTAATTTGCAGCATTGAGGGCCTCGGCTACGAAGATTGGTTGGAAGATTTTGAGCATGAGCCGGTGAATCCTCAAAGTGATGAAATTATTGAATAGAACAGGAGCGTGAACCATGACTTTTATCTGCTACCCCAAATGCACCACCTGCCAGAAGGCGCAGAAGTGGCTGGACGAGAACGGCATTTCCTATACATTCCGAGACATTAAAATGGAAAATCCTACTTACAACGAGCTGACCGCATGGCACGAGCGTAGCGGTCTGCCGCTGAAAAGGTTTTTTAACACCAGCGGTCTGCTATACAAATCTATGGGGCTAAAGGACAAGTTGCCCCAAATGAGCGAGGACGAGATGCTGAAGCTCCTTGCAGCAGACGGGATGCTGGTCAAGCGCCCACTGCTGGTGGGCAATGACTTCGTGCTGGTCGGCTTCAAGGAAGCCGAGTGGGAGAGCCATCTAAAAAAATAAAGAAGAGGTGAAGCATCATGGATGTGCAACGGGCAAAAGAACTGCTGACGGTTTTGGCGGATGGCGTTGATCCCTTGACGGGGGAGGTGCTGCCGGATGACCACGTGTGCAACAAAGGGGAGATCGTGCGGGCACTGCACTGCGCCGTAGAGGAACTATCTCGCAGACGGGAAAAAACGCTGCCCGAAAGCAACGGAAAACCTTGGACGAAGGAACTGGACGACGAGCTATGCCGCTTGTTCGACGGCGGTATGAAAAAGAAAGACCTCTGTACGCACTTTGGCCGCACCTCCGGCGCGATCAAGTCCCGGCTGGCGAAGCTGAGGAAGCTGTAAAATGTAACATAAATGTCGCCCCACAGGCGACCAAACCCTCCTTCGGATGCGCTACAATGGGAGCGTAATCAAACGAAGGAGGGCTTTTTTGTGACGGAATTGGTTTTTATTTTGGATCGCAGCGGCTCTATGTCTGGGCTGGAGGCGGACACCATCGGTGGCTTCAACTCCATGATCGCACAGCAGAAGAAGGAGTCGGGGGAGGCGCTGGTCTCCACGGTGCTTTTCGCCAACGACAGCACGGTTATCCATGACCGCCTGCCGCTGAGCGAGGTGCCGCCCCTGACGGAAAAGGAGTATTTCACCTGCGGCTGCACGGCGTTGCTGGACGCCGTGGGCGGCGCCATCCACCACATCGGCAACATTCACAAGTACGCCCGCCGGGAGGATGTGCCGGAAAAGACGCTATTCATCATCACCACCGACGGCTACGAAAACGCCAGCCGCCGCTATAATTACGAGACGGTGCGGCGCATGATTGAGCGCCAGAAGGAGAAATACGGCTGGGAGTTTTTGTTCCTCGGCGCAAACATCGACGCGGCCAAGGAGGCAGCCCGCTTTGGTATTGACGCCGACCGAGCAGTGAACTACAAGTGCGACGAGGCGGGCACGGCGCTCAATTACGAGGTCATCAGCGAGGTCGTGTGCAGCGTCCGCGCCGCCCGGCCCCTCAGCGCCGACTGGAAGCGCCGCATCGACGAGGATGTGCAGAAAAGAGGGAGGTAAGCGTATGTACGGAGCGATTTTGGGCGACATCGTGGGCAACCCCTACGAGTTCGACTGCAACAACTATAAGGCGAAGGATTTTCCGCTGTTCAGCCGCCGTTCCGACTTCACTGACGACACGGTGATGACGCTGGCGGTGGCGAAAGCGCTGCTCAGCACCCGTGGGCAAGACGATGCTGCTATCAAAGCGGCACTGGTGCGGGAGATGCAGCAGCTGGGCCGCGCCTACCCCGACCGGGGCTATGGCACCCATTTTGGCGGCTGGCTCTATGAGGATGATCCGCAGCCCTACCACAGTTATGGCAACGGCAGTGCCATGCGGGTGTCTCCCGCCGCATGGCTGGCAACAGATATGGCGGAAACGCTGCATCTGGCGCGGCTCACCGCCCAGGTGACCCACGACCATCCGGAGGGCATCAAGGGCGCACAGGCCACCGCCGCGGCCGTTTTTCTCGCCCGCACAGGTCACGACAAAGCGGAAATCAAAGCGTATGTGGAGCGCGAGTTTGGCTACGACCTCAGCCACAGCTGCGATGAAATTCGCCCCACCTACCACCATGTAGAGAGCTGCCAGGAAACCGTACCGCAGGCGATCACCGCGTTTTTGGAAAGCACAGATTTTGAGGACACGCTGCGCACGGCAGTGTCCCTCGGCGGTGACAGCGACACCCTCGCCGCTATCACCGGCAGCATCGCCGAGGCGTTCTACGGCGTGTCGGAGGAACTGCGGCAGGAGTGCCGCACGCGCCTGACACCGGAGCTGGCGGAGATTCTGTGTGAGTGGGAAAGTGCGCTTTACAACGAAAAAAATCTGTGGTAGAATTTGAAATAAAGAACAGAATAAGGAGGGGTTTCCATGGCGATTTTGAACTTTTCCGATGTGCTTAAAAATGTGGGGCTTGACCCGAAAGATGTCAAGCTGATCCGACATGCATTATCTGACGAACGTTTCAGAGAATGTTATAAAGCCGGTATGGCGCATGAATATACACAGCACCAAAAAGACGGGTTCAGCAAAGGATATTCCTACTGGATCACATTCATCAGCGATGGCGGTACATACGCGAGACTGCACTCTTGTTATCGTGTCAATGGTTCTGTGCCTGATACACCGGATGTATGCCCTGCCGGATTACCTGACTGTGAAGCCATGGAATACTGTGGTGAAATGGCGTTTTTTGATTTGCAATATGCGGATTTGCTGAAAGAGTACGAAGGAAAGCTGGTGATTGACTGGGGCGGGTCAGCTCGGATGTGGCATCAAAAAGCTACCACCGGAAAGCCCATCGTGGCAATTGAGTCAAAGAACCAGAAGCCTTTTGTGGGATTTGAAAATCTTATTCTATCCTTCGATGAACTAAAAGAAGTTGTCGAAAACGATACGGACTATGAGCTGTGGCAGGCAGCCATGGCTGCGGTCAACGCGGTCTATCTGATTGTGGACACTAAGACGGGAGACAGATATGTCGGCTCGACCTATGGCTATGACGGCCTGCTGGGGCGTTGGTCTGTCTACGTCGCTACGGGCGGTCACGGAAACAACAAGGGAATGATCAGCCACTTGAAGTCTGTAAATCATAGTTGCCACGATTTGCAGTTTTCAGTGTTGCAGGTTTTGTCCAAGGCACTTCCAGACAATCAAATCATTGATGCAGAGACCCTCTGGAAGAAAAAGCTGCTGACCTATGAGCCTCTCGGCATGAATGCGAACTGACTGTTCGAATTCTCCTGCCATACATCTGTCTTTGACCCAGTTTTGACCTAGAATAGGATTGGAGCGGGCAGGGCTGGACGGAAACAATGGAAAATCCGCCGAGCGAACGGTGGTAAAAAGTGTAAATCGGAGCCGTTTCGGCTCCGATTTGCCCTTGAGACAACCTACGGGCCAGAAGGCCGGGGGTTCGAATCCCTCACGGCGTGCCAAAAGTCCTCGAAATCGTCTGATTTCGAGGACTTTTGCTTTTCATAAGTTGTCATTTTCGGATACCACCTTTTCCTGACCAAAACGCTGACCCCAACGGGAGCGGATAGCGGAAACCATCAGACGGCACAGGAGAGTATATTCCCTATTGTCTGGGCAGCTTTGAGTTGGGCGTCGGTGGTCACACGGGCGTAAGTGTCCAACGTGAAGCCCGCCGAGTAGTGTCCGAGCATCGTGGACACCGTTTTTACATCCACGCCGTTCTGGAGCGCGCAGCAGCAAGTCGTCGGGCCGGGCGGGGATTCCGGCCCCCAGTGCCTCTACATAGCCCCGCAGATATACCGGCAGATCTGTGTTATCCCCAACAGGCGCAGCACGCAGTGCAGCGTTTCCGGTGGTAGACCGTGGAGTTTGTTTCGTTATACTTCCCGGCGCAGCACACGGTAGACGAAGGACATATCCAGTCCGCCGCGCACCACGTCTGCCAGCAGGTCATACTGCCGCTCCTTGTAGCCGCGGGTGTCGAAGGTCGCCAGCGCGTCAAAGGACACGCCTTTTCTGGCGCACAGCGTCCGCAGGATCGTATCGGCGATTCCCGGCGCGTCAAAGATACCGTGGACGTAGCTGCCGTACACGTTTCCGCCGCCGCTGAGGGCGGGCATCTCCTGCCGGCTGCGCCCCATGTGAATCTCGTAGCCCTCGTAGGCCAGACCGTTCAGGGGGGAGAGCATCCCCTCCACGCCGCTGATGATGCCCTTCGTCTGGGCCTGCACCTTCTCGCCGCGGAATTCGGTGTCCATGTCCAGCAGCCCCAAGCCGCTGATCTCCGTGACCCCGGCGGCCTCCACCTGCTCGGGGTCGGACACGGTGTGCCCCAGCATCTGGTAGCCGCCGCAGACGCCGAAGATCAGCGTACCGGCGTCTGCCGCTTTCAGGATAGCCGCCTCCAGACCGGACTGCCGCAGCCACCGCAGGTCGGCGATGGTACTCTTGGTACCCGGCAGCAGGATCATGTCCGGCCGATGCAGGTCGCTCACCTGATCCACATAGCGCAGCGACACGTTCTCGTAATGTTCAAAGGGACTGAAATCCGTGAAATTGGAGATACGCGGCACACGGATCACCGCGATATCCAAAAGCTTCCGCTCCGTGGAGCGGCCGAACCGCTCGGTCAGGCTGTCTTCATCGTCGATGTCCACATGGGTGTAGGGGATGACCCCCGCCACCGGGATGCCGCACAGCTCCTCCAGCGTCTTCAGCCCCGGTTCCAGAATGGCCCGGTCGCCCCGGAACTTGTTGACCACCACGCCCTTGATGCGGCGGCGCTCGTCCTCCTCCAGCAGCGCCACTGTACCATAGAGCTGGGCGAATACGCCGCCCCGGTCGATGTCGCCTACCAGCAGCACCGGCGCGTCCACTAGCTTGGCAAGCCCCATGTTCACAATGTCATCCTGCTTGAGATTGATCTCCGCGGGGCTGCCAGCCCCCTCGATAACGATCACGTCGTACTCTGAGGCCAGACTGTTGTAGGCCTCCAGCACGGCGGGGATGTAGTCCCGCTTGCGGCGGAAATACTCCATGGCCTGCATATTGCCCCGCACTTGGCCGTTTACGATGACCTGACTGCCCACGTCGGTGGTGGGCTTGAGCAGGATGGGATTCATGCGGGTATCCGGCTCGATCCCGGCGGCCTCTGCCTGCACCACCTGCGCCCGGCCCATCTCACCGCCGTCCCTGGTGATGAAGGAGTTTAGCGCCATATTCTGGCTCTTGAACGGTGCCACGCGGTAGCCGTCCTGCTTCAGAACGCGGCAGAGTCCCGCCGCCAGCAGGCTCTTTCCGGCGTTGGACATGGTTCCCTGTATCATAATATTCATAGCCATAGCGATTTCTCCTTGCAGAATTGCCGGATGGCCGTTATCAACGCTTCGTTTTCCTCATGGGGCCGCACGGCGATGCGATACCACCCGTCGTCCAGCCCGCTGTAATTCTCGCAGCCCCGGATTGCGATGCCCTGCCGCAGAAGCCCCTCCCGCAAGCCCCGCGGCCCGCGGAACAGCAGGTAGTTGGCTTGGGACGGACACACCCAGAAGCCCAGCGCCGTCAGGTTATCCGTGAGCCAGCGCCGCTCCGTATGGACGAGGGATCGTGTTCTTTGCAGGAAATCCTGCTCCGTCAGCGCCGCCACACCGGCGCTCTGCGCCAGCGAGGATACGTTCCACGGCTGGGATGCACTCGCCATGCGGTGCAGCAGCGCGCTGTCGGCGCACAGGCAGTACCCCAGCCGGATGCCCGCCATGCCGTAGCTCTTGGTAAAGGCCTTCAGGATCAGCAGCTCCGGGTGCGCCGCCAAAAGGGCTTTGGCGCTGACACCGTCCTCCGTAAGGTCGATGAAGCACTCATCCAGAAACACCCGCGCACCCCACGCCGCACAGCCTTGCAGGATCCACTCCAGCAGCGGCAGCGGCAGCAGCCGTCCGGTGGGGTTGTTGGGGGTGCAGAGGAATACCGCCTCCGGCTTTTTCTCTTCCAAAAAGGGCAGAAAGCCCTCATCCACATCGAAATTCTCCGCCTGATGCAGAAAATACGGCGTCACGCGGCAGCCCACCTGCGCCAGACCCAGCCCGTACTCGGCAAAGGTAGGCGCAGGCTCCACAGCTGTCCGGGGCCGCAGAGCGGCGCAGTAAGCGTAGATCAGGTCCGCCGCGCCGTTTCCGCAGAGGACATACGACGCCGGCACCTGCTCATGGGCTGCGATGGCCTGCACCAGCCGGCGGCAGTAGGGGTCGGAGTAGCGGTGCAGCTGGGGCAGAGCCCGGCACACCGCCTCCAAAACGCCGGGGGGCGTGCCAAGTGGGTTGGTGTTGGCGGAAAAATCCAGTGTGATACCGCCGCCGTACACGTCACCGCCATGTTGATTTTCCATTTGATACAGCATCTACGTCTCCTTTACAGCGCAAAGGGCAGCTTGACCCCGCAGCTCAAAAGCAGGGTGAGGATGGCTGTGACGGTCATCAGGTGACACACACGGGGGATGTCCTCGTGGGTGATCTCCCGCGTTGCGTCGCCGATATACTCCTTTTTGTGCAGCACGCCGTGGTACCATGCATCCCCCGCCAGACGCACGCCCAGCAGCCCCGCGCAGACGGATTCCGTCTGCGCTGAGTTGGGACTGGCGTGCTTCCGGCGGTCGCGGCGGAAGATCCGCCAGCCTGACGCCGTATCCAGCCCCATCAGGCCGCCCGCCGCCAGCATCAGAAGTGCTGACAGCCGCGCCGGGATGTAATTCACCACATCGTCGGCCTTGGCGGGTACCAGACCAATGTTCTTATAGGGCGGCTCCACATACCCCAGCATGGAGTCCATGGTGTTCACCGCCTTGTAGAAAAAGCCCAGCGGCGCGCCGCCGATGGCCAGAAACAGCAGCGGCGCCACCACGCCGTCGGAGGTGTTCTCCGCCACCGTCTCCACGGCGGCGCGGGTCACGGCGGCATCGTCCAGCCGGTCGGTGTCTCGCCCTACGATCATGGAGACGGCGCGGCGGGAGGCGGCCAGATCGCCGCTCTCCAGCGCGTCATAGACCTTCATGGTCTCGTCCCGCAGGGACTTGACCGCCAAGATCTGCCAGCACATCACACTCTCCAGCGCCAGACGCAGCCACGGACTGACCAGACCGCACAGCCACAGCAGCAGAGCCGGGACGGCGGTGGATATGATGACCACCGCGCCCCACAGAATGGCACCCGCCGCCCGCTCGCCGGCGGGCGTTTTGGGGCATACGCACCGCAGCACCCGCTCCAACACGCTGATACATTTTCCAATCAGAACTACCGGATGGGGAAAACTGTGGGGGTCGCCCACCAGAAGGTCTATGCAAAAGCCGATAACAAGTGCCGCAAGCGACCACATCATGCCGTTTCTCCTCCGCCCTGCATCGTAAAAATATAAATGGGATTCTGCCCGCTCATCAGGTGATAGCCTCCGGCCCTTCTGTCCCGCGCCGCCTGCAGCAACACCACCTCCGTCTCCGTAAAGGGAAACGCCGTCAGGCACTCCGTCAGCTCAGCCACGGACTCCAGTGAAACGGCCGTGGCCACGATGCGGACACGGGGGTTTCTTGCCAGCAGCAGCGCCACGATCTCCCGCATATTCCCGGCGCTGCCGCCGATGAATGCGTGGGTAGGCGCGGGCAAACCGGCGCAGGCCTCCGGCGCACTGCCGCAGACCACCTGTAGGTTCTCCAACGAAAACCGCTCCCGGTTCTGCCCCAGCAGCGCCGCGGCGTCCTCCCGCCGCTCCACGGCACAGACCTGCCCCCGCTTTGCCTGTAAGGCCATTTCCACCGACACCGAGCCGGTACCGGCGCCGATGTCCCAGCAGACGCTCCGCTCCGTCAGCCGCAGCTTGGAAAGGCACACCGCCCGCACCTCGCTTTTCGTCATAGGCACCACCGGCATTCCCTCCGCGCTGCGGAGGAAGGCGTCATCCGGCAGACCCGGCGTGACCACCGCGTCGGGGTGGGGATTTTCGATGAGCGCCACGCTCAGGGGCACGTAGGCACCTTCTGCCAGCTCTGCTGCCGTGCCGCACACAATGCGCTCATCCGGGTAGCCCAGCCGCTGTCCCACAGACACGGTGACGCCGCCCAGACCGCCTGCTGTCAGTGTGCGGCACAGGTCGTTGATGCCGCGCTCACCGCCCACCAGCGCGAAGAGCCGGCCGTTTGCCCTCACCTCCGGCAGGATGTTGTGCTGCCGTCCATGGAGGCTCACCACCCGCACATCCTCGTAGGAGGTTTGCAGCCGGGCGCACAGATAGGACAGCGAGCTCAAACCTGGCAGCACCGCTGTGTCGCAGCCCTCCAGCAGAGGAAGCAGCTTTTTGGTGCCGCTGAAAAAGCCGGTGTCGCCGGACATGACCACCGCAAAGCGGCGGTATTCCCGGTGGGCGCGGATAAAGTCCGCAATATCCTGCGGCGCAATGGCGTCATAGGTAGGCTGTCCCGGCCGCGCCACAGCATCCAACATCCGTTTTGCGCCAATGAGACAGTCCGCCGTCTCGATGGCTTCACTGACCTCGCGGGTCATAGCCTCCCGGCTGCCGGGGCCGATGCCGACGATCCGCACCTGCGGCCGGGCGGTGCAGCCGAACCGCTTACACAGCACGTCCAGCACCGCCACAAAGGGCAGACCCTCCCGCTGGGGCGGGCGGCCGATGACCACCAGCCCCGCGCCCGCCTTTCGGGCGGCGGACACCTTAGCAGGAAAGCCGCCGGCTTCTCCGCCGTCCTTGGTCACCATCCACGCGGCGTTGGCAAACCGCAGTGTGGCCAGATCCATCTCCTCGGAGAAAGGCCCCTGCATGGCGATGATATGAGAGGCTTTTAACCCCGCTGTGCGGCAGGCCTCCAGTGAGGCATCCATGGGCAGCACACGGGCGTATACCCGCTGGGTAAAATCGAGGATACCGCTATACGCCGCCAATTCCTTACTGCCGGTGGTCAGGAGGATGCTGCCCTCGGTATTCGCCAGAAACGCGGCGGCCTCGGCAGCGTTTTCCACGCACACGAGCGCCTCCTTCGGGTCACAGGACTGCCGCAGCAGGCGCAGATATTCTGTTTCCGTCTCCCGGCAGGCCGTGCAGATGCTCTCGGTGATGGAGGCGGCGTAGGGGTGGGTGGCATCGATCACCAGATCGAACCGGGTCTCTTGCAGCATCCGGATGATGTCCGCCACCGGGATGCGCCCCGCCAGAACCGTGACGTTTTCCGCCTCTGGCAGCAGCGTCTCACCGTACTCCGTTGCCACGCATACCGTGGCCTGTACCGGCTGTCCGGCGAGAAATTCCACCAGCTCCCGCCCTTCGGTGGTGCCGGCAAACACGCAGATATTACACATTTCGGTATCCTCTGGGGGTGATGAGCTGTCCCGCCACCGTCTTTGCCGCACTGTTGCCGATAAACACGGTGCAGAACATATCCACCTCCGCCTCCCGCAGCTCTGCCAGCGTCAGGATGCGGCGGCTCTGCCCGTCGCGGCCGATGTTGCGAACGATGCCGCAGAGTCTGTCCTCCGGCAGACGGCGCAGCAGAATGTCGCAGGCGCGCTTTACATGATCCGGTCTGCCGTGGCTGGCCGGGTTATACAGGACGATGGTCAGATCCGCCGCCGCCGCGCAGTCCAAGCGCTTTTCGATGGTCTCCCACGGTGTTAGACGGTCGCTGAGGCTGATGACCGCGAAATCATGGGTCAGCGGCGCACCTAGCACCGCCCCGCCGCTGCATGCCGCCGTCAATCCCGGCACCACCTGGATCTCAGGCTCCTGCGACTCGCCCCGCAGCTCATAGACCAGCGCGGCCATGCCGTAGATGCCGCTGTCACCGGAGCAAACCATGGCAGCGGTCTTGCCGCTGCGCGCCAGCTCCAGCACCAGCTGGCAGCGCTCTGTCTCCCGTGTCATGGGCGTGGAGTGAAGTTCCTTGCCGGGATAGCGATCCCGCACCAGATCCACATAGACGGGGTACCCCACAATGGCGTCGCACGCCTGCAGGGCCTCGTCTGCCCGGATGGTCATATCCTCATAGCCGCCAGGGCCGATGCCCACTACAATTACCTTACCCAAAGTGCACCTCCCAATGCTCCGCCGCGACGGCGACGGTCACGCCGTTCCGCGCTGTTTTTTGTACGATCAGCTTTTCGGCATCCAGCAGCGCCGCCCGTTCACAGACATTGTCTACGCCGGTAACGGAACGGACGAAGTCGGAGGGAGTGAAGTTACCCGCCACATCCCGCAGCTGCTGCGCCGTGTAAAAATGCACCGGCCAGTTGTTTTTCTCACAGGCGGCCAGCAGTCCCGCCTCGTCCTGCTTCAGGTCGATGGAACAGACGCCGCAGATAGCCGCTGTGTCCAGGCCATTTTCCGCGAACACTGTCTGCACCGCACGCACCACCGCTTCGGCAGAGATACCCCGCCGGCAGCCTACGCCTACCCGCAACACGCGAGGGATCAGCCGCAGGGTGCGGGCAAAGGGTGTTCTGACATGCCAGCCGATGAAAATGCCCAGAGGGCCGGTCTCCCCGGCAAACGTACCCTCCGGCAGGGGGACAGGCAGGTAAAACTGGCTACAAAGAGGCACGTCCCCCTCCAGTATCGCCGCCGATACCGCCTTGGCAAGCCCCATGTCGGAGATGGCACAGCCGTGCCGGGCGGCCCATGCGTCCACGGCGAATTTTCCCCGGACGTCGGTGGCGGTGGTGACCACCGCCGTGGCGTCCAGCTTCTCCGCCAGCTTTTCCGCCAGCGCGTTGGCGCCGCCGATGTGGCCGGAGAGCAGGGGGATCACAAACTGCCCCGCCTCGTCGATGCACACCACCGCCGGGTCGGTTTTTTTGCTTTTGACATAGGGGGCGATCTCCCGCACGGCGATGCCGCAGGCCCCCACAAAGATCAGTGCGTCCATGGAGGAAAAGCACACACCATATATCGCCCTGTCCAGCGGCAGAAAGCCCGGCTCTTCAAAACGCGGCATGGTATAGCACATCCATACCTCCTCCGGCAGCGCCTCCAGTACCCGCCGCGCCGTGGCACAGCCGCCCCGGCTGTAGGCAAACAGGGCGGCTCTCATTGGGCCCCCTTGCGGAACTCCGTTGTAAAATCGGGGTGGTACAGCAGCGACCGGAGATAGTTGTCGCCCAGGCAGTTGCCCACCACGATCAACGATGTCTTGGTCAGACCGTTGCCCGTCACTGTCTCGTGGAGCGTCCCCACAGTGCAGCGAAAGATCTTCTCCTCAGGCCAAGTGGCCTTATACACCACTGCTACCGGCGTCTCGGCGGCATAGCCACCTGCCAGCAGCTCGACTTGCAGCAGTTCCGTCAGTGAGGTGCTGAGAAACAGCACCATGGTGGCCTGATGGGCCGCCAGTGAGCGGATGGACTCCCGTTCCGGCACCGGCGTGCGGCCGGGGGCGCGGGTGATGATGACGGTCTGGCTCACATCGGGCAGGGTGTACTCCGCCCGCAGAGCGGCCGCCGCGCCGCAGAAGGCGCTGACGCCGGGGCAGACATCGTAGGCGATACCGCGTTTTTCCAGCTCGTCAAACTGCTCCCGTACTGCGCCGTAGATGCTGGAATCCCCTGTGTGCAGGCGCACGGTGGTCTTGCCGGCGGCCTCCGCCTTCTCGATGAGGGCGATGACCTCTTCCAGCGTCAGCTTGGCGCTGTCGTGGATCTCGCAGCCCTCCCTGGTATAGTCCAGCAGCGCCGGATTCACCAGTGAGCCGGCGTAGATCACCATGTCGGCCTCGCCCAGCAGCTTGGCGCCCCGGACGGTGATGAGGTCGGCAGCGCCGCTGCCCGCTCCCACAAAATGTACCATTGTCAGTCCTCCTTTATCCGGCGCAGCAGTGCCGCTGCGTCCTTTGTCTCACAGAGATAGCCATATTCCTTGGAAAAGAGGATGGCTCCCGTCTCTATATCACTGCATTTATAATGCATCATGTCGTCGATGCGCCCGGCCAGCCGGTGCAGCACCGCGTCATAAAGTCCCTGCTCCTTCAACAGCCGCAGGGCGTCGTCACAGGTGGCGCAGCAGAGCATCTCCGCCGCCGCACCGCTGTGCAGCCCCTCTGCGGCGGCACAGGCCGTCAGGATGTCCATGCGACAGTCGCCGTAGCGGGAGTGGGTGTTCCACATACCGCCCGCCAGCTTTACCAGCTTGCCGATATGACCGATGAGCAGCGCCCCTCGGAAGCCCAGCTCCCGGCACATCTCCATCGTGTCGCCGATGAAGTTGGAGGTCATCACCGCCGTGGCGGGGTCGATGCCCATGACACCCTTGATATAGTCTGCGCCGTAGTTGCCGGGGGCCAGCAGTACATAATCCGCGCCGCCCTCCCGCCGCTGCCGCAGCTCTACATGGATGGTGTCCACCAGCGCCTGCTCGCTCATAGGCTCTACGATCCCCGTGGTGCCTAAGATGGATATGCCGCCCTCAATGCCTAATCGGGGATTGAAGGTCTTTTTCGCCAGCGTCTCGCCATCGGGAGCGGAAATCACCACATACAGGCCGCCGATGTATCCGAACAGGCCGCAGACCTCCTCCACATTCTCCTGAATCATCCGGCGGGGTACGGAGTTGATGGCCGCCGCACCCACCGGCTGGTCAAGACCTGGCATGGTTACCCGACCTACACCCTGTCCGCCGTCAATGACAATGCCAACAGTCTCTGTTTTCCGCACCTCGGCATAGATCAGGGTGTCACGGGTGATATCCGGGTCATCACCGCTGTCCTTCCGAATGGCACAGCGCACACAGTTTGGGGACAGATGGATGTCCTCCACCGCCAGCGTCAGTTCCATGCCCTTGGGTGTCAGTAGGCGGATGGACTCCTTTTTACTGCCGCTCAGCAGCATCCATGCGGCGGCCTTGGCTGCTGCCGCGGCACAGGAACCGGTGGTGTAGCCCAGACGGAGTTTTTTTCCGTCCCGTATGATAAATTCCTTCATAACCTACCGCCTGATCTGGTAGAGCATGGCGTTGCAGATGGCCGCCGCCACGTTGCTGCCGCCCTTGCGGCCCCGAGCCACGATGTAGGGCGCGGCAGCGGCCTTGATGATGCGCTCCTTGCTCTCCACCACGTTCACAAAGCCCACCGGCACCCCGATGATGAGGGCGGGATGGAGCTTGCCTGCCTCCATCAGCGCCTCTAAGGAGAAAAGCGCCGTGGGAGCGTTGCCGATAGCAAAGATGCAGGGCTTGGGCAGGGCTGCCGCCCGCTCCATGGATACAAAGGCACGGGTCACACCGCGCTCCTTAGCCTCCGCCGCCACGTCCGCGTCCGACATGAAGCAGTGTACCTCTCCGCCCAGCGAGGCGAGGATCGTCTTATTGATCCCGGCCTTGGCCATCTGGGTATCGGTGACGATGTCACAGCCTGCCCGCAGGGCGGCAATGGCCTTTTGTACCGCGTGGTCGGAAAAGGCCAGATTGTCCACATAGTCAAAATCCGCCGTGGTGTGGATGACCCGTTTGATGACCAGCTCATTCTCCGGATCCAGCCGCCGGTCACCCAGCAGCTCGGTGATGATGGCGAAGCTGCGCTTCTCGATATCCATAGGCTTCATCTGTTCCGTCATAGCGTCTCCTTTCTGCAAGCCGCCAAAAAGCGCTGTGCCATGACGGGCTTGGCGTAAAAATGGAAGTGAGGGAAACCAGCGTACAGCGTATCCGTGGCATACGCACAGCGCCACTGCTTGCCGGAGGGCTTTTCCGCCAGAAAAGCGCTGCCCGGCAGGGGCGTGTCCCAATGGTGAAATTCATGCATCGGCACCTGCTCCCCGGCGCGGCACAGGAGACTGCCCTCTCGGGCCGTGGCGGTGATATAGCCGAACCGGGTCAGCTTCCCCGTGTCAAAGCAGTCCCCGGGCAGCGCACCCACCATGGCGTGGCCCGCGATGGTCTGCGTCAGGTACATAAAGCCGCCGCACTCGGCGATACAGGGCATCCCCGCGTGTACGGCCTCCCGAAGCTGCCCGCGCAGGGTACGGTTTTCCGCCAACTGCGCCGCGTACAGCTCCGGGTAGCCGCCGCCCAAGTACAGACCCTGTACGCTGTCGGGGAGCCGCTCATCCGTCAGGGGGCTGAAGGGCACCAGCTCCGCACCCAGCTGCCGCAGCAGGTCGAGGCTGTCCTCATAGTAAAAGCAGAACGCCCGGTCCCGCGCCACGCCGATACGCACCGACGCGCCTGCCTCCGGCAGCATCGGCGGCGTAAATCGAAGGGGCGGCGCGGCAGCCGCGATTTCCAGCAGAGCGGCTATGTCCAGCGTTTTTTCCGCCTCGGCTGCCAGCTTGCGCAGCTTCTCTTGCAGATCGGCCACCTCGTCCGCTGTGATGAGCCCCAAGTGGCGGCTCTCCAGCGCGCACTCCGGCAGACGGGGCAGATAGCCGCAGGCGCGGACGCCCAAACGGTTTTCCAGCTCCCGTGCCAGTGGGCCATAGCTCATGGCGCTGCACCCGTTGAGGATGACACCATGGATGCCGCTGTCCGGCGCGAAGTGGAGAAAGCCCTCCACCGCCGCCAGGACGGAAAGGGCCGCCCCTCGGGCATTGACCACCAGCACCACGGGGCTTTGGGTCTCCCGCGCCACCTCGTAGGTGCTGGCCCGGGTAGAGGTGAGGCCCAGCCCGTCATAATAGCCCATGACCCCCTCTATCACCGTGACATCGCAGCCCCGGGCGTTGCGGGCCAGAAGATAGCGCAGGGTATCGGGATCAAAGAAGAAGGCATCCAAATTGGAGCTCTTCGCGCCAATGATCCGGCTGTGGAACATGGGGTCGATATAATCAGGGCCGCATTTCGCCGCGCCTACCCGCAGGCCCCGCGATACCAGCGCCTGCAAGACGGCACAGGTGACGGTGGTCTTGCCGCAGCCGCTGTTGGTACCGGCCAGCACCAGCCGGGGGACTTTTTGCTCCATAGCGCCCTCTCAATCCGCCACGATGGTGGCAAAATAACTGATTTCCTCCGGCAGCTGCCGCAGGTCGGTGTAGACCTGCTCTGTCTCCAGTCCGCAGTCCGCCACCATCCCGGCATTTGCCAGCAGACCGTGGCGCTCCAGCGCCGCTGCCGCTTTGTAGATGGCCTTGCCGGATTTCATCACGACCTTTGTTCCCGGCAGCGGCAGCGCGTTGTCCAGATCCGTGCCGCCCGGCAGAATGTGGAGCGGCTCCTCCATGCGGGTCAAACTCCGTCCCAGCCGCGCCGCCACGGCGCAGAAGCTGGTGACGCCGGGACACATCACCGTCTCAAACCCATCAGCGCGGATGCGCTCCAGAATATAGTAGGCAGTGGCGTACACGGATACGTCGCCCAGATTGACCATGGCCACGTCCCGTCCTGCCGACAGCTCCGCTTCGATAGCGGCTGCCGCCATGCGGTAGCTGTCCTCCCGCACTGCCTCGCTTCGCTCCATGGTAAAGTCCAGCGGCAAGATGGTCTTGCCCTGCGTATCTACCGCCCCGGCGGCGATATCCAGCGCCAGCATCCGCCCGGACTTCATCCGGGGGGCTGCCACCACAGGACAGTCCGCCAAGACCCGGCAGGCCTGCCGGGTCAGCAGCTCCGGGTCGCCGGGGCCTACGCTGACGGCGTAAAAAACACCCTGTTTTTCCATGTCGCTACTCCTTACGGCACAAATTCCAGGCTGTCGAAGCAGGGGTCGTACTTCCCGTGCTCCATCCGGTACAGCTTTGCAATATATGCGCGGGTGAAGATCTCCTCCGGGGTGCCGATGCGGTCGATGCGGTCGCCCGCCACACACACCACCGTGTCCGAAATGCGCTCCGCCAGCTCCAGCTCGTGGAGGGACAGCAGCACCGCCAGATCGTTCTCCCGCACCATGCGCTTGAGCACCGTCAACAACTCCAGCTTATAGCGGATGTCCAAAAAGCTGGTAGGCTCGTCCAATACGATGATCTCCGGCTCCTGACACAGCGCCCGGGCCAGCAGAATGCGCTGGCGCTGTCCGTCGCTGATGGCGGAGAAGGGGCGGTCGGCAAACTCCATGCCGCCTACCTGCGCCAGAGAGCGCTCCACGATAGCCTGATCCTCCGGCTGTAGGATGCCCAGCCGCCCCGTATAGGGATAGCGGCCGCTGCTCACCACGTCCCTGCAGGTCATCAGCTCCGGCTCCATGCGGGCCGTCATCAAAATGGCCATGCGCCGGGCGATCTCATTGCGGCTGCGCGCCTCCATGGCTTTTCCATCCAGAAACACCGTGCCGGACACCTTGGAGAGCTGGCCGATGATGGTTTTCAATATGGTGGATTTTCCAGAGCCGTTGGGGCCGATGAGCGTCACGATCTTGCCCCGCTGCACATGGAGGGCGACATCCTCGATCAGTGGCTTGCCGTGGTAGCCCACGGACAGGTCTTTTGTTTCCAGATATGCCATACTCACGCCGCCTTTCTGTGGATCATCATGTAGATCACGATGGGTGCGCCGAATACCGCCGTGACGGAGCTGATGCTCACCTCTGTGGGGGCAAAGGCGGTGCGGGCGATGAGGTCGCAAAACAGGCAGAACACGCCGCCGCCCAGGAAGCAGGCTGGGATCATGACGAGCGGCTCCGCCGATTTGAACAGGGATTTCATCAGGTGCGGCACTGCGATGCCGACAAAGGAGATGGGGCCAGCAAAGGCCGTGACGCAGGCGGACAGCACGCTGGACAGCAGGATAAGCGCCGTACGGAAGGCCCGCAGGGGGACGCCCATGTTCTGGGCGTAGACCTCGCCCAGCTGGTACGCCCGGATGGGCTTGGACAGGAAAAAGGTCAGCAGCAGTGTAACGCCGCATACACCGGCCATGGTCTTTACATTCTCCCAGCTCATGCCGGAGAAGGAGCCGAGAGACCAGTTGTGCAGGTTCACGATGCTGGAATCGTCGGCGAAGGTCACGAGAAAATCCGTCAGCGCCGAGCAGATGTAGCCGATCATCACGCCGCAGACCACCAACAGGCTCATACGCTTGACCCGCTGAGAAATCAGCAGCACGAAGCCCATGGACACCATGGCGCCCATGAACGCCGCCGCGATGAGGATGGCGGAGGAGGTGGTCTTGCCCCGGCTCAGCAGCGCCAGCATGGCCACGCACACCGTCATCTTCGCTCCGGAGGAGATACCCAGCACAAAGGGGCCGGCGATGGGGTTGTGGAAAAAGGTTTGCAGCAGATAGCCGGACAGGGACAGCGCCCCGCCCAGGATCAGCGCCGACAGAAGCCGGGGCAGACGGATCTTCATGATGATCTGGCTTTGGTTAAAGCCCGCATCGCCGCCCAGCAGGATCCGCCATATCTCAGACGCGGAAAGAGAAACGCTTCCCGCGAAGATGTTCCAAATCAGAAATGTGAATAAAAGCAGGAGGAGCAGCCAAAAGCCTCCCCAGATGCGAAGTGTTCGGGTCCTCTTCATGCCGCTCCTCCTTATAATGCAATGATGTAAAAAATGCTCACTTCATCCGTGTCAGGAAGTGAAACGCCGTATCCGGCGCGTCGTTCAACGCATGGTTGACGTCCAGAATGAGGTCGCTCAGCTCCAACGACTCCTGATAGAAGTTTTTGGTCAGGCACCACACGTTACCGCTCTTGACGGCCTTGAAGTCGGCCATCAGTGGATCCAGTGCCACCAATTCGTCCAGCGTGTGCAGCTCGCCGTCGATGATGCTGTTGTAGATCAGCACATCGGCGTCCACTGCACCATGGTAGAAGGATTCCATCTGAATATTGATGGTGGACTGAGCGTTGTCCTCCGCCGATTCGTCGAAGGAGACATAGTCGCCGCCGGCGATGGCGACGCACTTCGCCACATAGTCCGTGGATTTGCGGACGTTTACAGCGCCGCTGCTGGTGATGTAGAAAAATGCCACGGTCTTGCCGGTGGGCTGCTGCTCCAGTACGTCCGCCACGCTGTCCATCTTCTCATTAAATAGCGCCTCGGCCTCGTCCTCCTTATCCAGCAGCGCTGCGTACAGCTTGATCCACTCCATCCGACCCAAGGGCTGGGTCTCGTAGCTGGAGGTCTCCACCAGCACGGGGATGCCCAGCCGCTCCAGTTGCTCCAGCACCGCCGGGGAGTGGTAGATCATGGTGTTTTCCACCGCCAGATCGCAGCCCTGCGACAGGATCAGCTCATAATCGGGTTCGGAATATTTGCCGGCGTAGGTCATTGCCCCGCTGTCCATGGCGTCCTTGGCGCGCTGGATATACCAGTCCGACTGCTTTTTACCGCTGAGGGTGATGCAGTCGATGGCGTTCAGCTTGTCGAAGTAGTCCATGGCAGCGGCGGCTACCAGATAAATCTGGTCCAGCGGCTGCTGCAAAACGGTGACACCGGTAGGTACCCCGTCAGGCACAGCTGCACCCTCCGCCACCAGCAGGTATACCCGGTCGTTGTTGATGGTGATGCGCTTGTAGCTGTCCCCGGCGTACTCCACGGAGAACTGCTCCGCGTAGCGCAGGGGCATGGTACGGTCGAAGACCAGCTCGTCCCACGACACGGCGGCGGTTTGTCCGTCTGTTTTGCCGGGGGCGTCAGCCGCGCCGCAGGCGCAGAGGGACAAGACCATCAGCGCCGCCAGCAACCCGGCGAGAAAACGCCTCACTGGACAGCCTCCACCGCCGTGGCGGACTTAAAGGTCAGGGTGTACTCGATCTCGTGGGGGGTGCTCATGGCGGTGGTGTCGCCGATGACCGTCAGCGGGGTATCCAGCGCCCGCACGGGAATCTCGAAGGTGGAGCCGCCCTCGGTGGTGAGGACATCATAGCGCTGGCCGTCCACCAGCATATAGTCATACTTCTCACTGCTCCACACGATGGTGGCGGTGGCAGCGCCGTTCTCCACCTTCAGGGTGCAGGGAGTCAGCACATGGGACTTACCGGAGCCGCCCTCAAAGCCTACCTCAATGGTGTAGGTACCGTCCGCCAATGCAATGGCGGCAGCGTCATCGCCGTTCTCCTCCTTCAGAACAGGGTTGGAGACGGACACCTTGTGGTCATACCATACGCCCTTCTTGCCGATGAGGGCCACGTCGAACTCCGTGTCCAAGGCGGGCACGGGGATGTCAAAGCCGTTGACCTCCTCGGTCAGGCCATCGGGATAGGTGACGGTATCCTTGGTGGGCTGGAGCAACACGGCGCCGTCCTTCTGGGCGTCCTCCTTCAGACCAGGGAACAGATTGACGATGCTGGTGGAGGCCAGGCTGACGTGGATGGTCATCTGGCCGTCCTTCACGGTCAGCACGCCCTTGCCGTCACAGGTCTCGTTGGCGTGGAACATACTGCTGTCGGTGTTGAAGTCGGCGGTATACACGCCGTCCGCCAGAGCGGGCTGGTCAGGCTCATCGTTGCCGGGGGCATCGGTTTGCTGCTGTCCGCAGCCTACCAGCAGCGCCGCCATCATCAGAACGGCCAGCAGATAGGAAAAAATTTTCTTCATGGTCAAGGTCCTCCTTACTTTGAAAAAGGCTCCGAGGCGATAGTATACCGCCCCGGAGCCAAGTCAGTCCTTGTTACGCGATAGCATCGATGGCAGCCTTGGTGTGTGCCACGTAGAGAGCCTGCACGTCCGCGATACGGCCCAGACCGGAGATCTGGCAGTTCACGGTGAGACCGGCGGCCTCAAACATGGTCTTCCAGGAGTCCTCGTCCGCACCGGCCATGTCGTTGTTGGCGTGGTCGCCCGCCACGACCATCAGGGGACGCAGCACCACGGTGGTGTAACCGGCTTCCTTGACGGCCGCGATCACGGCCTCGCAGGAGGTATCCTCGGGCTCGCCCTCCACGGTGCCGATGAACACGTTCTCATAGCCCAGCTTGTCCATCTGGGCGGCCATCTGGCTGTAAGTGACCTTCGCCACATGAGCCGTACCGTGACCCATCAGCACGTAAGCCACACCGGCCTCCTTGGCGGCGGCGGTGGACTCGTAGCCGCTCTCGCTCAGAGCAGCGGCGACAACGGCCTTGGCAACGGCTTCCTTGTCGGCGTTGATGACGGTGGCGTCGCTGCCCACCTCACCCAGCATGGGCTCGGCGATCTCAACGGACTCAAACTTGTCGCGGACCTTGTCGATGGCGGCGCACATCTCGTCGTACTCAGCACCGTGCATCAGATGGGTGGGCTGCACCACCAGCTGCTTCACGCCGTTGGCGACAGCACGCTCCAGAGCCTGCTCCATGTTGTCGATCTTCTCGCCGTCACGGGCCTGGATGTGGTTGATGATGATCTGAGCGGTGAAGGCGCGGCGCACGGACCAATCGGGGTTGGCCTCCTGCAGGGCATCCTCAATGCTCTTGATGTCGGCTACGCGGCTGTCGTTGAAGGAGGTACCGAAGGATACCACCAGCAGCTCCTTCTCGCCGATCTCGTCCTGGTTGCGGGGATCGTCCTTGGAGGCGTCGCCGGTGTCCAGACCGAAGTAATCGGGGCTGGCCTCCTCGCCCTCCACCAGCGCCTTCTGGGCGTCGGTCAGCGCGTCCCAAGCGGCCTTGGCGGCCTCGCACTGGGCGTCGGTCTCCTCGGTGCGCTCCTGCACGTAGATGGCGTCGATCAGGGCGGCGACCTTGTCGGCGGCGGCCTTGTCGGTCTCCTCGGTGTTTACGTCGTTGTCGTTGTTGTCGGCAGCATTGTCCTTGTTGCCGCAGGCGGTCAGCATGCTCATCAGCATCACAGCCGCCATCAGAAAGGCAAGTGCTTTCTTCATGGTTGATCTACCTCTTTCCAAATATTTGTTCTGAAAGAAATATAAAAGCGGCTGTGTCTCATACAGCCGCCCTCGGTGCTTCTTACTACATATACACCCGTGCGGCGCTCCGCGACGGATCATAAGTTCGTAGGAAAACCAACCTGTTGGCAGCAGGCTTGAGATTCCACACAGAGGCAGGTCTCCTGACTTCGTTCATCACGGCGTTGCCCTTCCCGGTTTCCCAGTGGTTTGCAAGACCGCTCCCGTACACAGTGACTGCATCGCTCCGGATTCGCACCGGATTCCCTTTTCATCTGCTTTTTGGCAGACACCTCTGTGCTACAACTTTATATTTTTCCAGACAGTGGGATTATATCACATTTTGTCGAATTGTCAATCCATTCTGATGGCGGGCTACCTAAAATCTGATGTGAGATTTTTTATTTTAAGCGTTTTAAGACCTGCGGTTGCTTTAAAACCTTTTTATCCATGATAAAAGCTTCTTGTTCTTTGTTTTGCCCGCTCTATTCTCTAATACATAAACCCGGCTTCAAATCAAGTTATTTTTCATGATCGGAAAAGCGAAATGCCGCGTGCCCCATGGGCACACGGCATTCCACTTTTCAGGAGAGAAAGTACCCCGTTTGCAAGGGTACGGAACCACAGGGCCTGGCGGAGCCCGGTGGGATCGGAAGCAAAGTCACTCCACACCAAACAGCAGATCGCCGTAGGTGGGAAACGGCCAGCAGCCCTCGGCCGTGCGCTGCTCGGCCTCGTCACAGGGGGCGCGCAGCGCCGCCATCTTGGGCAGCAGCACGTCGCGGACCATGTTGGCGCTCTCGGTCACATCATCGATCTTATGGAAAGTGGCCAGCGCGGCAGCCAGGTCCTCCACGGCAGCGTCGATGTCCTCTACCAGATCGGACAGGCGCGTGACAAGCGTCGTCTCATAAATGCCGGACACCACCGGCGCGATGGACTTCTTTACGGCGATATCCTGCGCCAGCTTAGAGGAGAACTTCTCCACGGCGGGCAGGATCTGACGGCGGGCCATATCCACCATCGTTTCGGCCTCGATATTGACGATCTTGCGGTAGTTGTCCAGTGTGATCTCATAGCGGGAGCGTATCTCCGCCTCGGACATGACCTTCAGGGACGTGAGCATTTTTACGTTCTTCTCGTGCAGCAGATAGGGCATAGCATCCGGCGTGGTACGCAGGTTCAGCAGGCCGCGGACCTCGGTAGCCTCCTTGATCCAGGCATCGTCATAACCGTTGCCGTTGAAAATGATACGTTTGTGGTCCTTGATGGTCTGCCGGATCAGACTATGCAGTGCTGCGTCAAAGTCCTTGGCCTTCTCCAGCTTGTCCGCATACTGACGCAGAGACTCCGCCACGGCGGCGTTGAGCATGATGTTGCAGCAGGCAATGGAGTTGGCGGAGCCCAGCATACGGAACTCGAACTTATTGCCGGTGAACGCAAAGGGCGACGTCCGGTTCCGGTCGGTAGTATCACGCAGGAACTTGGGCAGCACATGGGCTCCCAGCTTCATCACGGTCTTTTCCGTGCCGCTGTACGGCTCATCCTTCTCGATGGCATCCAGAATAGCCGTCAGCTCGTCGCCCAGGAAGATGGATACCACCGCGGGCGGCGCCTCGTTGGCGCCCAGACGGTGATCATTGCCGGCGGTGGCCACAGAGATACGCAGCAGGTCCTGATAGTCATCCACTGCCTGAATAACGGCACACAGGAACAGCAGGAACTGGGCGTTTTCGTGGGGTGTCTCACCGGGAGTCAGCAGGTTCACACCGGTATCCGTGGCCATAGACCAGTTGTTGTGCTTGCCGGAGCCATTGACACCGTCAAAGGGCTTTTCATGCAGCAGACAGACCAGCCCGTGGCGGGCAGCCACCTTCTGCATGATCTCCATGGTCAGCTGGTTGTGATCGGTGGCGATATTTGTGGTGGTGTAGATGGGCGCCAGCTCATGCTGGGCCGGGGCCACCTCATTGTGCTCCGTCTTGGCCAGAATACCCAGCTTCCAGAGCTCCTCATTCAAATCGGCCATATACTCGGCCATACGAGGCTTGATAGCGCCGAAGTAATGGTCATCCATCTCCTGACCCTTGGGGGGTCTGGCACCGAACAGCGTGCGGCCGCAGAAAATCAGGTCCTTGCGCTTGCGGTACATGGCGCGGTCCACCAGGAAATACTCCTGCTCGGGGCCGACAGAGGTGCGAACACATTTGACATCCGTGTTGCCAAACAGCTTCAGGACACGCATGGCCTGCTTGTTCAGGGCCTGCATGGAGCGCAGCAGCGGGGTTTTTTTATCCAGCGCCTCACCGCCGTAGGAACAGAACGCCGTGGGGATACACAGTGCCTTGTCCTTGATAAAAGCGTAAGAGGTAGGATCCCAGGCAGTGTAGCCCCGGGCCTCGAAGGTAGCACGCAGGCCACCGGAGGGGAAGCTGGAGGCATCCGGCTCACCCTGGATCAATTCCTTACCAGAGAACTCCATGATGACGCCGCCATCCGGCGAGGGGGTAATAAAGCTGTCGTGCTTCTCGGCGGTAATGCCGGTCAGCGGCTGGAACCAATGGGTAAAGTGGGTCGCGCCGTGCTCGATGGCCCAATCCTTCATGGCATCCGCCACCACATTCGCTACCTGGTTGTCCAGGCTTCCGCCCTCGTCAATAGTCTTCTTCAGGGAAATATAGACGTCATGGGGAAGGCGTGCTTTCATCTGTCGGTCGTCAAATACCAGTGTGCCAAAAATGTCCGATACGGTTTTCATGTGTTCCACCCCGATCTTTTGTAGATTTGGAAAATAGAAAAAGGCGTCAGGAAGCCCGCAGCTTCAAGACGCCTTTGCCTTTGATGTGCGAAATTATAGGCGGTTGTGACGGATTTGTCAATCAGCTTTTTACACAATTTTTGGCGTTTTATTCATTGACTTTATGCACATCTGATGCTATAATGCCGAACCATGATGAGCAAAGGCGTTCATCCGAGCAGGACATTTGTCCCTGCCGGATGGGCGTTTTTTGCTTTTCGGGGCTGCTCTACAGCGGATCACGCCGCGGAACGGCCGGAACCATACGGAAGCACATAAAGAAAGGGTGAGAAACTATGAAACTGGAGGGACAGGTACGTATCCCATCCGGGTGCGCCATTTCGGCGGTCATTTCCCGGGAGGGGCGGCGCATGACCGGTGAGGACATCATCAGGAGCATGGTCCCCATGCATGATCGGTCCAACGGTCTGGGAGGCGGCTTCGCCGCCTACGGCATCTACCCGGAGCACCGGGAGGAATACGCCTTCCACATCTTTTTTGATGATAACACCACCCGGCGGGAGTGCGAGGCTATGCTGAAGGAGGGATTTGAGCTCGTAGACGCGGAGCTGATCCCCATCCGCATCATCCCGGAGATCACGGACATTCCCCACATCTGGCGGTACTTTGTGCGGCCCCTTAATTCGGTGCTGGCCCGCCTACAGCTGGATGAAAAGGAGTTCGTGGCACGGACCGTGATGGATATCAACACCAAGCTGAAGGGCGCATACGTGTTCTCCAGTGGAAAGAACATGGGGACCTTCAAGGCCGTAGGATATCCCGAGGATGTGGGACGCTTCTACCGGCTGGAGGAATATGAGGGATACAGCTGGACGGCCCATGGGCGCTATCCCACCAATACCCCCGGCTGGTGGGGCGGCGCGCACCCCTTTTCCCTGCTGGACTGGTCCATCGTCCACAACGGAGAGATATCCTCCTACGACGCCAATCGGCGCTGTATTGAGATGTATGGCTACAAATGCAATCTGCAGACAGATACGGAGGTCATCACCTACATCGCCGACTATCTGCTGCGGCGTCAGGGGCTGACACTGGAGGAAATGGCGTCGGTGATCGCGGCGCCCTTCTGGAGTACCATACGCACCAGAGAGCCGGCCGCGGCACGGCAGCTGACCTATCTGCGGACCATATACCCCAGCCTGCTCATCACCGGACCATTCTCCATCATTCTTGGGTTCAACGGCGGACTGATGGCGCTGAACGACCGATTGAAGCTGCGCTCCATGGTAACGGCTGAGAAGGACGACAAGGTATTTATCGCCAGCGAGGAGGCCGCCATACGGGTCATGGCCCCGGATGCGGAGAACCTGTATGCGCCCATGGGCGGCGAGCCGTTTATCGTGAAAGTGAAAGAAGGTGCCTATTGATGGCTCTTGACTACATCATACCGGAATTTGAAGTGGTACGAAACGACGTACGGTGCACCCGCTGCCGCATCTGCGAATCCCAGTGCGCCAACGGCGTGCACACCTATAACGCGGATGGGAAGGTCATGGTCAGCGACGAAAGCAAGTGTGTCAACTGTCAGCGCTGTGTGTCCTTCTGTCCCACTCACGCCATTAAGATCGTAAAAAGCGACAACTGCCTGCGTGAAAACGCAAACTGGTCCTGCGCCACCATCAAGGAGATATACAAGCAGGCGTCCACCGGCGGCGTGCTGCTGAGCTCCATGGGCAACCCCCAGCCCCTGCCGGTATACTGGGACCGTATCCTCATCAACGCCTCACAGGTGACGAACCCGCCCATCGACCCCCTGCGGGAGCCCATGGAGACGCGGGTATTCCTGGGTAAGAAGCCAGAGGCCGTCCGACGGAACGGTGACGGCAGCCTATGCACCGAAATACCGCCGCAGTTGGAGCTGTCGGTGCCCATTCTGTTTTCGGCCATGAGCTATGGCTCCATCAGCTACAACGCCCATGCGGCGCTGGCCAAGGCTGCCCGGGAGCTGGGCATCTGCTACAACACCGGCGAGGGCGGACTGCACCGGGATTTCTATCCCTACGGCGCCAACACTATCGTACAGGTGGCCTCCGGCCGTTTCGGCGTCGATGAGACATACCTGAACACCGGCGCGGCCATCGAGATCAAAATGGGCCAGGGCGCCAAACCCGGTATCGGCGGACATCTGCCTGGCGCAAAGATCGTGGGCGAAGTGTCCAAGACCCGGATGATACCAGAGGGCGCGGATGCCATCTCCCCTGCCCCGCACCACGACATTTACTCCATCGAGGACCTGCGGCAGCTGGTGTACTCTCTAAAGGAAGCCACGGCGTACAAAAAGCCGATCATCGTCAAGGTGGCGGCGGTACACAACATCGCCGCCATCGCCAGCGGCATCGCCCGCAGCGGTGCGGATATCATCGCCATCGACGGCTTTCGGGGCGGCACCGGCGCGGCACCCACCCGAATACGGGACAATGTGGGTATTCCCATTGAGCTGGCGCTGGCAGCGGTGGACCAGCGGCTGCGGGACGAGGGCATACGCAGCAGCGTATCCCTGATTGCCGGAGGCAGTATACGCTCCGCTGCCGACGTGGTCAAGGCCATTGCTCTGGGCGCGGATGCCTGTTACATTGCCACCGCGGCACTGCTGGCCATGGGGTGCCACTTATGCCGTTCCTGCCAGACAGGCCGGTGCTGCTGGGGTATCGCCACACAGCGGCCGGAGCTGGTGAAGCGTCTGGACCCCGAGGAGGCTGCGGCGCGGCTGGTAAACCTGGTAACCGCCTGGAAGCACGAGATCAAGGAGATGATGGGCGGTATGGGCATCAACTCCATCGAGGCGCTGCGGGGCAACCGGGTCATGCTGCGTGGTATTCACCTGAATGAAAAAGAACTGGAAATTCTGGGAATTGCCCACGCCGGTGAATAAGGTCTGTCGAAAAAGCGATATTTATAGGAAAAATAATGGAAAACACTCGAAAGGAGTGGTACAATATGGACTTCATAGAGGCGAGTGGTCTATCCTTCTCTCAACTGAACGAAACGATACGCCACGCCGGGAAGGAATGCCGTATCTGTGCCTGCCAGGGCCAGCGGTTCATCGCCGCCGGTATGAGCAGCAAACGGCTGGAGATCGACGGCATTCCCGGCAACGCGCTGGGCGCCTATCTGGGCGGCGGTTCTATTACCGTAAACGGCAATGCACAGGACGCGGTGGGCGACACCATGAGTGCCGGACGCATCGTGATCCACGGCAGCACCGGCGACGCTGCGGGGTACGCCATGCGGGGCGGTGAGATATTTATCCGGGACAATGCGGGCTACCGCGCCGGGATACACATGAAAGCCTATAAGCAGCATAAGCCGGTGATCGTCATCGGCGGGCGGGCCGGCAGCTTTCTGGGCGAATACCAGGCCGGCGGGCTGATTTTGGTGCTGGGCCTGCACACCGACGGCCGGCCGATAGTACACTTCTTCCCCTGCACAGGAATGCACGGCGGAAAAATGGTTTTCCGCGGCGATGTGAGCAGCATACGGTTTCCGGATCAGGTCACGCTGCACAACGCCACGGCGGAAGATATGGCGGAGATCGCACCCTATGTGCGGGAGTACTGCCGTCTGTTTGACCGTGACGCGGAGGCGATGCTCCGCGACAACTATACCGTTATCACACCGGACAGCAAAAACCCCTATCAGCAGATGTATGTAGCCAACTGAGAAAGGCAGGAGCACGATGGAGTACACAGTGGATGAGATCAGGCAGTTTACGGCGGAGGAGGATGTAAAATTCCTGCGTCTGGCCTTCTGCGATATTTTCGGCAGCCAGAAAAATATATCTATTTTGCCGGATGAGCTGGACCGGGCCTTCAGCTACGGCATCGCTTTCGATGCCTCCGCTGTGCCCGGCTTCGGCGACGAGGTCCACTCGGACCTGTTCCTGCATCCGGACAGCAGCACCCTCTGTATGCTGCCCTGGCGGCCGGATCACGGCCGAGTGGCGCGGATGTTCTGCCACGTGCTGCGGCCCGATGGCGCCGCCTTCAAGGCCGACTGCCGCGCGCTGCTGCGTCAGGCGGTGGCGGACGCGGAAGCACTGGGCATCCGTTTCTCCTTCGGCACGGAGATGGAGTTCTATCTCTTCCGCCGGGACGAAAACGGTGAAGCGACCCACATTCCCTACGACAACGCAGGATACATGGACATCGCGCCGGAGGACAAGGGCGAGAATGTGCGGCGGGAGATCTGCCTGACGCTGGAGCAGATGGGGATACGGCCGGAGTGCTCTCACCATGAGCAGGGCCCCGGACAAAACGAGATCGACTTTCGCTATTCCGATCCCTTGACGGCGGCGGATAACGCCGTGACCTTTAAGGCTGTCGTCAATTCCGTGGCGGTGCGAAACGGCCTGGCGGCCGACTTCTCTCCCAAGCCGCTGATGGGACAGCCGGGCAACGGGATGCACATCAACATCTCCGCCAAAAGCCGCGATGGCGCAGAGGTAATGCCGCAGATCATCGCCGGTATTCTGGCCCATATTGCCGAGATGACGGTGTTTCTGAACACGCGGGAGGAGTCGTATCACCGCTTTGGCAGCAGCAAAGCACCGCGATATATCTCCTGGTCCAGCGAAAACCGCAGTCAGCTGATACGCATCCCTGCCGCGCAGGGCGAGTACCGCCGCGCGGAGCTGCGCTCTCCCGATCCGCTGTGCAGCCCGTATCTGGCCTTTACGCTGCTGATCCGTGCCGGCCTGGACGGTGTAACGCGGCAGCTGGTACTGCCGGAGGCCGCAGACGTGAATTTCTACACGGCGGCTAACGACGTAAAGGCACGTTTCCACACACTGCCGGAGACTCTGGAGGACGCCAGATCACTGGCTGCATCCAGCGCATTTATTGCAGAGCACTTACCCAAGACCATTATACAGCAGTACACCCACTGAGCCGGTCTGCTTTGGAGAGGAGGGACGCATATGGAGGACAGCCGCCGGACGTACAGCGTGCTGGTGGTCGCTGCCGCGGCCAAGTTCCATATGTCCCTGCGTGAAATGCTGCCGGAGGATCGGTACGACCCGGTGTGTGCCGCAGGCAGCGTGTCTGAGGCACGGCGTGCCCTGCTGGAGAGGCCTTTCGACATCGTGGTCATCAGTACGCCGCTGCCGGATGAATTCGGCACGAAGCTGGCGCTGCACATCATCGACAAATCCAGCGCCGGTGTGCTGCTCCTGGTAAAGGCGGAGCACTATCCGGACCTGGCGGCGCGGCTGGCGCCTCAAGGCATCCTGCTGCTGCAAAAGCCCACCACGCCGCCGCTGCTGCTGCAATCCATGCAGCTGCTGTGCGGCACACGGGAGCGTCTGCGGCGTGTGGAGGAAAAGACTGCCACCATCGAGGAACGCATGGCGGAGATACGGCTGGTGAACCGGGCTAAATGGGCACTGATCGACAAGCAGGGCATGACGGAGCAGGAGGCCCACCGCTACATTGAAAAACAGGCCATGGACCGGTGCGTTACACGCCGGACAGTGGCGGAGGAGATATTGGCAGAGTGAAATAAGCGCGTTCCTTTGACAAACAGTGTAAGGTCTGCTATGATAGCGTAAACCGTTTGAAAGGAGCACACTATGGAAAAGTTTATTCCTTATGAAAAACTCTCGAAAAAAGAGAAGCGCCGGCGTGACGCTATGCAGCGGGGCACCTGGGGCGTGCTGAACCCCGTTACACGCAAAAGTCCAAACCCCAAAGCTTACAACAGGAAAAAGACACGGAAATGGATGGAGGATCCATATACCGTGTCTTTTTTATATGCAGAAAAGATATCCCCCGGCCGCTGGCCGGGGGATATCAAAGGAATGACAGCTTACTTCATGAAGGTGCCGTCCATCATCTGCTGCAGATAGGCGTTATACTTCTCCACCTTCTCAGCGGGAACCAGCTCGGTATTGATGGCACCGGCGGACAGGGCGCCGTTCTCCAGCGTACCGAAGATGGTGTTGCCGCCGAAGGTACCGGCCACAACAGCCTCCATGCAGACACCGATCATAGCGGCGTTATCGGTGACCTGGGAGCAAATGATGCAGGGGTTCTGACCCAGGATATCGGCAGGCTGGCCGATGTCGTAGATCTTGATGGCGCCGGCCTTCTCATTGGCGGCGTCGATGGCCTCACGGGCACCGGAGTCAACGGCAGAAGCATCGCCGAAGAACACGTCAGCGCCCTGGGAGATCAGCTCAGTGGCGAACTCCTTGCCCTTGGGGGCATCGGAGAAGGAGTTGGCATAGGGGACAGCCAGCAGCTCAACGGTCTTACCCTCCTGCTCGCCAACATACTTGGCAGCAGCCTCGAAGCCCGCGATCTTGCCCTTGGTGGTATCCAGCTCCATACCGCCGATGAAGCCCAGTTTGCCGGACTCGGTCATCAGACCGGCCAGAGCGCCGGCGATCCAGCCGATCTGCTCAGCGTTGGGCAGCAGAGACGCGACATTGCCGTTAGCGGCCTTTTCGGGGGTGGACTCAGCGCCGTTCAGCAGAGCGAAGGCGATGTCGGGATACTCCTCAGCAGCCTGCAGGACCGCATCGGTGTACTGGTTGCCGGGAGCATAGATCATGTCGTAGCCCAGGTTGCAGAAGGCAACGATAGTCTCGTAATACTGATCCTGAGAGATAGAGTCGGTGACGTCGTAGGTCCAGCCTTTGTCCTCAGCAGCCTTGACCATGGCGTTGTAGCAGGCAGCGCCCCAACCGCCGTCGTTGATGCTGGAGTCGCAGATCATGGCGACCTTGTAGGTCTTCTCGCCATCACCGGCGCCGTCCGTCTTGGTGTCGTCCTTCTTCTCGCCGCAGGCGACGAGGGCCAGCGTCATAGCGAGCGCCAGCAGCAGTGCAAGAAACTTTTTCATGGTTTTCCTCCTTGTTTTTTGTGACTTGCTCTTTGTTCTATAACAACGTCCTTGCGGACATCATTACCGTCATGTCACCGCTGTTCGCGGCGATAGGGCTGTCCATTGGCCTTGGGTCCCGCCTGCTTCGTACCGATGACGGAGAGGACGACCACGGTGGCCACATAGGGGATCATCTGGAAGAACTGGTACGGGATGGCGATGCCGGAGACCTGAAGCCGGATCTGCAGCGCATCGCAAAAGCCGAAGAACAGGCAGGCCAGCAGGATGCCGCCGGCACTCCAGCGGCCAAAGATCACGGCAGCCAGGGCGATGAAGCCGCGGCCGGCCACGATACCGTCGGTGTAGGTGCTGGAATAGCAGGTGGTCAGGTACGCGCCGCCCAGTCCGGCCAGCGCACCGCAGATCATGCAGGCCAGATACTTCACGCCGATGACATTGATGCCCAGCGTAGCGGCCGCCTGCGGATGCTCTCCCACGGATTTATAGCTCAATCCCGCACGGGTACGGTTGAAGAAAATGGAGGTGAACACCACCAACAGCAGCGTCAGATAGACCATGGGACTCTGATCAAACAGCAGTGGCCCGATGACCGGGATGTCCTTCAGGCCGGGAATAGCAATGCTGGGCATGGTAATGATCTGCTTCAGGTCTGAACCGGTACCGAACACGATGCGGTAGATAAACGACGCCAGCGCCGGAGCGAATATGTTGATGGCCATGCCATAGACCGTATGGTCCGCGCAGAGGGTGACGGTGGAAAAGGCGTAGATCATATTGACCAGCAGGCCCGCCAACGCACCGCACAGCAGACCGATCCAGTTGGAACCGGTGATGTAGCACATCAGAAAGCCCACCAGCGCGCCGATGGCCGCCAGGCCCTCCAGGCCGATATTCACCATGCCGGCCCGCTGGCCGTACAGCTCGGCCAGTGAGATAAGCAGCAGAGGGATGGCAAGCCGAACCGTTGCCAACAGTAAGCTGGAGATCCAATCCATTACTTGTCACCCGCCTTTCTCTTGGAGAACACACGGTCCTTCCACGCCTGGAATTCAGGCAGCTTGGTCAGCGCCATACCGGCCACGGAGAACACGATGACCAACGCCTGGATGATATCGGAAACGCTGGTGGGAACACCGGTGGCCGCCTGCATAGTGGTGGAACCCACACGCAGCACAGCAAAGAACAATGCCACCACCATCGTCGCGATAGGGTGCAGCTGGCCGATCAGCGCCATGGCCACGCCATCGAAGCCGTAGCCCGCCCCGAAGCCGTTGATCAGCCGGAACTGGGTGCCCAGCAGCTCTGCGCCGCCGCCCAGGCCGGCAATGGCACCGGAGATAATGAAGCTGGTCAGCATACAGCGCTTCACATGGATACCATTAAAGCGGCTGGCGGTCATGTTATAGCCCACCGCCCGCAGCTTGAAGCCGCCGCTGGTCCAGAACAGCACGTAATACAGCACCAGGCCCACCACCACGGCGATGACAAAGCCCCAGGTAAAGCGCATTCCGGTGATTACACGGGGCAGCTTCACCAGGTCATCCACCGCAGGGGTCTGTGGTACGCTGGCGTCGCGGATCCAGCTGGTGTACAGCACGCCCATAAACAAGGTAGCTACATAGTTGAGCATGATGGAGATGATCATCTCGTTCTGGCCGCGGCCGATCTTCAGCAGGCCGGGAATCATGCCCCAGATACCGCCGGCCAGCGTACCGGCCAACAGTGCCAGCAGCACACCGGCAAAGCCGGTAACACCGGAGAAATACGCCGTAACGAATGCGGCGATGGAACCCATGAGAAACTGGCCTTCACCGCCCAGGTTGAACACACCGCACTTGTACGCGAAACAGGCACACAGAGAGGTGAACATCAGAGGTGTGGCCTTGGTAAGTGTAGTGCCAATATTGGCCTTGGAGCCGAAAGCTCCCTGGAAGAGGTATTTCACCGCGTCAAAGGGATTGGCACCCAGGGCCGCCATGATGATACCGCCGATCACAAAAGCCAGGATAATAGACAGTAGTGGGACAATAAAGCTGCCCAGAGAACGTTTTAACTTTTCCATATCGCAGCTCCTCCCCTCACTTGCCCGTCATGGCGAGGCTGATCTCCTCGATGGGCGGGTTCTTCCCGGAGAATTCGCCCATGATCTGCCCCTCAAAGCAGACCAGAATGCGGTCGGACATCTCCAATATCTCATCGAAGTCTGCGCTGATCAGCAGGATCCCTACACCGCGCTCACGGGCAGCGATCATCTGCTCGTGAACAAAGCTGGCCGCGCCGATATCCAGGCCGCGGGTGGGATGCGCCATCACCAGCAGGGACGGCTGGGACTCCAGCTCACGGGCCAGGATGACCTTCTGCTGGTTGCCGCCGGACAGGCTGCGGACCGTCTGCCCCACAGAGGTGCAGCGCACGTCGTACTTCTGCACCATCTCCTCGGCATAGTCGTGAATGGCACGTTTGTTCAGCCGCAGCCCCCTACCCCGGCTGAACTTGGGAGAATCGGTCTCCTTGAGCACCAAATTCTCCGCAATGGACATATCTCCCACCAGGCCCTGCGCGTTGCGGTCCTCAGGAACGTGGGAAACGCCGTCTGTAATGAAAGAATGGGGGTCGAAGACCGCTACGCTCCTATCCTTCAGGTATATCTTGCCGCCTTGAGGCGCGATAACGCCGGTGATCAGCTGCGCCAGCTGGGTCTGACCATTGCCGTCCACGCCGGCGATTCCTACGATCTCACCGCTGCGGATCTGCAGTGTCATATCGTTGACACCGCTGTGCTTATGTTCCTTGTCATAGTCCACATGGTCCAGAGACGCCACGATCTCAGCGCCGGAGGCATCCACCTTCTCGTACTGTGACTCGGTCAGTTCCTTACCGATCATCATATTGGCCAGTTTCTGACCATCGGTATCAGCGCGGGCCACGGTGCCCACCACCTCGCCCAGACGCAGGACGGTGATGCGGTCAGAGATATGCAGGACCTCGCGCATTTTGTGGCTGATGAAGATAATACTCTTCCCTTCGCCGATGAGCTTCTGCATAATGGCAAACAACCCCTCGACCTCGATATCGGTCAGTGCGGCAGAGGGTTCGTCCAGGATCAGCAGCTCCGCACCGTGGTACAGCGCCTTCAGTATCTCGGTGCGTTGCTGTTCGCCCACGGATATCTCGGTGATAAGCTTGTCCAGCTGCACGTCCAGGCCGTACTTGGCAGACAGCTCCTCGATCTCCCTGCGGCGAGCCGCCCGGTCGATAAACAGGCCCTTGGCGTGCTTGTCGCCCAGGATGATATTTTCAAAGACAGTCATTGCCTCCACCAGCATAAAGTGCTGGTGCACCATGCCGATTCCCAGCTTGACTGCCTGGCTGGGGGACTCGATCCGCACCTCTTTACCATTGAGGAATATCTTTCCCTCCGTGGGCTGATAAAGGCCGATGAGAATGTTCATCAACGTGGACTTACCGGCACCGTTCTCACCCAGCAGGGTCAGTACCTCGCCGCGGTTGACGGTCAGGCTGATATCCTTGTTGGCGTAAAAATCACCAAACCGCTTGCTGATATGCTCCATACGCAGCAGCTCGCTCAAGTTCCCTCACTTCCCTTCGTTCATGTGTTTGCAGAAGTTGTCATTTTCCACTTGGAAAATGACAACAGACCGTGGTCTGTTCTCAAATATTAAATCGGGAGTAGTATACCATATCTGTCGGATTTTGGGAAGAATTTTTTTGTAAAACTCCTACATTTTTTTAGCGTTTTTTATCTATTGCACCGGTACCGTTCCCATAGTATAATCAAACGCAACAAAGCGAAAGAAGGTGTTGCATATGATACATATCCGCCCCGCAGTCTCTGATGACGCCCCGGCGCTGCTGGATATCTATGCGCCCTATGTCATCGAAACCGCCATCACATTTGAGTATGAAGTGCCCACGCTGGATGACTTCCGCCAGCGTATTAAAAACACACTGCACACGCATCCTTACCTGGTCATAGAACGCGATGGCGAGATCGTGGGCTATGCCTACACCGGACAGTTGGGCAGCCGCGCAGCCTACGCCTGGGCGGCTGAAACCAGCATCTATCTGCGGCAGGATTGCCGTCGCGGTGGTTTGGGCACCCGGCTGTACCACGCGCTGGAGGACGCCTCCCGCGCTCAGAATGTACAGGTGCTGTACGCCTGCATCGCCGCACCTGTTTCGGACGGCGACCCCCACCTGACTCGCGCCAGCATTGATTTCCATACCCGGTGTGGCTACGAAATCGTGGGCACCTTCCACCGCTGCGGATACAAGTTTGACACCTGGTACGACGTGGTCTGGATGGAAAAACGCCTGTCCGATGCCGCTGTCCCTGCGCCGGTGACGCCGTTTTCCGCTTTTGTGAAATAAAGTATTGCTGTAATGCATTTATACTTTACAGAATATCTAAACGCAGTTTATTCCCCACGCAATAGATAATTGCTTGTCAACGATCCACCTTCCTGTTATACTGGCGGCAGTACATACGGGAGGTATAGCAATGGAAGCAAAGGATGTCTTGAAGGAATTACGGCAAAGGCACAATATGACACAGGATCAGCTGTCTGAAAAGCTGGCCGTCACACGACAGGCTGTCTCCCGCTGGGAAAACGGCGAGTCCGTCCCCAACCCGGAAACATTAAAGCAGTTGTCCGCACTGTTTGATACCTCCATCAATCATCTGCTGGGTGACCCTCGCAAGCTGATCTGTCAGTGCTGTGGTATGCCCTTGGACAGTGATGAGGTCATCAGCCGGGATCTGGACGGCAGCTTCAACGAGGACTACTGTAAGTGGTGCTATACCGACAGCAAGTTCACCTATGACAGCATGGAGCAGCTCCTGGAGTTTCTCGTCACCCATATGTCCAACGAGCAGTTCCCTCCGGAGCAGGCCAGAACCTATTTCAATCAGATGCTGCCAAAGCTGAAGCACTGGAGCAAATAATTTCTTCGAAGATATAACAAAAGCACCCGAAAGGGTGCTTTTGTTATCGATGTGTATAGCTAATTATCGCAGCGGTAGCATGATACATCAGCAGCGCGCCCATAAGCATCGCCCCTGCCGACCTATTTCCCCACTCCCATGGCGTATTCGTTATGGTCAATACAATGAGGCATATCACTGGCAGCAATAGCCAAATTGCAAAAAGCTCCACATGATACTTTGCTGTGTTCCGCATCCGTCTTTCAACGGTTTTGCTTATTACGTCATCCGGTACATCCTGCCGTAATTCCGCCACAAAGGAGTAACTGTCGCTGCATTCGAAGATCTCTGCACAATAGGGGCTGATCTCCTCCTCGGCGATTTCTTTCGGAGATCTTCCGTGTGCACCCCACTTTCCGATATCGTCCTGTCGGAATACATAGAACCGCCGCGGCAATGGCGGCGCACTCTCAAAGGAGAATGTATAGAAGCTTCCAAAATTTTCTACAGCCATAAGCAGATAACCCATCTCTGCTTGTTTCTGCAATACATGCTCGGCCCGCCAAGTCAAAAATGAGGGCAGCCACATTTTTAGCTGCTTCTGCTCCATATGTATTTCCTCCGTATAAGTTCACCACCAATATACCATCTACTGCAGCAGACGTCAATCAGGCAAATACTCTATGTCACGGAAAGATGCCGCAGGCATACCGAACCGTACTCCCATATATGCCAAAAGCCTGTGACATTTGTCACAGGCTTTTGTGTTGGCGCTACCTATCTTTCCGGGCCGTCTCCAGCCAAGTATTGTCAGCAGAAGCGAGCTTAACTTCCGTGTTCGGGATGGGAACGGGTGGACCCTCGCCCTAATCAGCACCAACTATTCAATTGAAGGTTTGCACCTTCAAAACCGAACAATGAAGAGGTGAACGGAGAAGGCTAAGATTGCCTGCAAATTGTAGGTCAAGCCCTCGGGCTATTAGTACCGGTCAGCTGCACACGTTACCGTGCTTCCACCTCCGGCCTATCAACCAGATCGTCTTTCTGGGCCCTTACTCCATAATGGATGAGAGATCTCATCTTAGGGAGAGTTTCACGCTTAGATGCTTTCAGCGTTTATCTCGTCCGTACATAGCTACCCAG
>OIYH01000308.1_pt1 | contig 39886 bp, 41 predicted proteins | sample 1587911 | NCBI WGS metagenome assembly OIYH01 (sample SAMN03283252) | human gut metagenome | biome: human-associated habitat; material: feces | host: Homo sapiens | place: USA | collected 2013
TGGCGGCGCAGGCCACGCGCGCCGTCCGGGACCGGAGCGCGGCAATGACCTGCGCTACGATTTGGAGATCACCTTTGAAGAGGCTGCTTTCGGCAAAGAAGTGGAACTCACCATTCCGCGTACGGTCGAATGTTCGACGTGCCATGGCACAGGTGCAGCCCCAGGGACGCAGCCTGAGACCTGCCCAGTCTGCCATGGTTCCGGCCAGCAGCAGGTGGTCCGCAACACGGCCTTTGGCCGCATGATGAGCAGCCAGACCTGCTCGCACTGCCACGGCACAGGCAAGGTCATCAAGACCCCGTGCAAGGACTGCCATGGTACGGGCCGCAAACGCGAGACGAAGACGGTCAAGGTCGGCATCCCAAAGGGCGTAGACCAAGGGTCGCGCGTCCGCGTGTCCGGTGCAGGCGAGGCCGGCCGCAATGGCGGCGGCTACGGCGACCTCTACGTTTACATCTTTGTCAAGCCGCATAAACTCTACACGCGTCATGGCAATGATGTTATCGTGGAAGTGCCGATTACCTTTGTACAGGCAGCCCTCGGCGGCTCTGTACAGGTGCCGACGCTCGATGGTCCAGTCGACCTCAAGATTCCGGCGGGCATCCAGTCGGGCAAGGTCCTGCGCATCCGCAACCACGGCATCCCGTTCCTGCGCGGTTCGGGACGCGGCGACGAGCTCGTCCACATCAAGGTACTGACGCCGCAGAATCTGTCCGCACGTCAGAAAGAACTTCTGCGTGAGTTTGGCGAAATCAGCGGTGACAAGGTCAATCCGGAGCAGAAGAGCTTCCTCGATGACCTCAAGCGCTTCTTTAAGAAATGAGCAGTTAAAAAATACTGCCGCGAATGCGGCAGTATTTTTTATTTCTCTTGACATACATATACCCTTATGGGTATTATAAAAGCGGAACAACTTATACCCCTATATGTATCTTGGAGAGAGGCTGCGCTTATGAAATATGGCAGATTTATTTGGGACGGACTGGAGAAATTATTGGCATACGGCACGTCAAAGCCTCCTGTCTGCCCGAGACAAAGCTTGCGGCCGTACGGCAGATGGAAAAATCGTCTCTGCCGGTCTGCATGATTGGCGATGGCATCAATGATGCCCCTGCCCTCAAGGCTGCGTGCGTCGGCATCGCGATGGGCGGTGTTGGCAGTGACATCGCCGTCGATGCGGCCGATATTGCCCTTGTCGATGATGAAGTCAAGGAACTGCCGCATCTCTTTGCCCTCCCTAAGCATATGATGAAGACCATCCGCTATAATCTGACGTTTTCCATGGGCCTGAACTTCACAGCTATCGTGCTGGCCATGACGGGCATCCTGAATCCCGTGACCGGAGCGCTTGTCCACAATGCCGGTTCCGTCTTCGTCATCCTCAATTCGGCTCTTCTGCTGAAGTGGAAGATGCGGTATAATGATAAAGAAGTCAATATCGTACATGGGGATGAAGCAGTTTATGAGAAAGTGCATGGATGAGGCGAACCTGCATCGCCGTTTAAAGAAGATTATCGGTCAGGTCAATGCCATCGACCGCATGATTGAGGAAGATATCCCGTGCGAGGATGTCCTGTCGCAGATCAACGCGGCCAAATCGGCTTTGAACAAATGCGGCCAGATTGTCCTCGAGGGCCATATCAATCACTGCGTCAAAGAGGCCATTGAGAAGGGTGACGAAGAAGAAATCAAGACTTTCACAAAAGCTATTGAACGATTCGCCAATATGCAGTAAAAATCCGGACTGGCTGGTGCTGGTCCGGATTTCTATTATGGGATGTGCTCATGAATTTCTTTGTGAGCAATTTCCTTGTTTTTTACAGCCGCATCACATATAATAGAAAGACTTAGAAAAAGAAAGGACGATGCGCTTTGAAATGGGCCGAAGTCAGTATCCGCACGACACATGAGGAGACAGAACTCATCGCTGAAATCTTTCACGATGTAGGTGCCTCGGGGGTTGTCATTGAAGACCCGCAAGAACTCAACAGCTATATCGATGAAGGGCTTTTTGATTATTCCGACCTGCCGAAGGCAGAGCAGACGAGCGGTGTGACCATCAAGGCATATCTGCCGGTCGATGAAGAGCTCGATGCACGCCTGCGCACATTTGAGCAGCGCGTCAAAGAACTAGCGAAAATCGATGGCTTTGACGCTGCTTCGTGCCCGATTGAATGGCATACGGTGCAGGATGAGGATTGGGCAGACAACTGGAAGGCGTATTTCCATACGACGAAAGTCGGCGGGCTCATCGTCATCAAGCCGGCCTGGGAAGATTATGAGGCAAGCCCTGACGATATCGTCATCGACCTCGACCCGAGTGCTGCGTTTGGCACAGGTACGCATCCGACGACGGCCATGTGCATCCGCGAGCTCGAATCCCTCGTCAAGGGGGGCATGCGCGTCTTCGATGTCGGTACGGGCTCGGGCGTGCTCGCTGTCGCTGCGGCAAAACTTGGCGCCGGTGAAGTTATCGCCAAGGACTACGACCGTACGGCGGCGAAGGTCGCGCAGGAAAATGTCGAGCGCAATCATGTCGAAGACAAGGTGACGACGGGCGTTTCGGACCTCCTGAAGTCGTTTGACGGCAGGGCCGACCTCGTCATTGCGAACATCATCGCTGATATTGTCATCCGTTTGTTCGACGAACTCGATGCACATTTGGCCGAGAATGGCAGACTGCTGGCTTCAGGCATCATCGACGAACGCGTTGCCGATGTGACAGAAGCGGCCCTTGCTCACGGCTTCGTGATTGACAAGGTCATTGAGGAAAGCGGCTGGGCAGCCATGGTCATCAGCAGGGGAGATGCCAAATGAGAAGACTGTTTTACAAGGGCATTCTTGCCGATACGATAGAAATTGGCGGCCCCGATGCCCATCATCTCATGCATGTCATGCGCGCCAAGCCCGGACAGGAAGTCATTGTCGTTGACGACGAGAATCAGGTGGCCCGCATGGAAATGGTGGCTTTTTCTGCGGAAAAGGTGACGCTGCAGCTCAAAGAACGGCTGGAAGCGAATACAGAGTCGCCCATCGAGCTGGCCCTTGGCATGTGTCTGTTAAAAGCCGACAAGATGGATTTTGTCGTGCAGAAGGCCGTGGAACTCGGGGTAAACCGCATCGTGCCGATTTTCAGCCACAACTGTGTCGTGCGCTACGATGATAAAAAGGCAAAGCAGCGCCGCGACCGCTGGCAGAAGATTGCCGATGAGGCCGCGAAGCAGTGCGGCCGCACGGCACTTGTCGAGGTCCTGCCCATCGAAACGATGAAAAAGTTCCTCGAGCATGCCCCTTACGAAGATGATATGGATACGGAATTCTTATTCTGCTACGAGAATGAGGATAAATTATCGCTGAAAGAAAGCCTGCGGCGCACGACGTCGAAGCGCTATTTGCTGCTGGTCGGCCCCGAGGGCGGCTTTACACTCGAAGAAGCCGAGGCCATTGTCGCGGCCGGCGGGCAGAGCGTGACACTCGGACCGCGCATCCTGCGGGCAGAGACGGCCGCCGTGGCCGGACTCAGCATTGTACAATATGAAAAAGGAGATTTGGGGAGTTGAAAGTTGCACTGACAACACTTGGCTGCAAGGTCAATCAGTTTGAGACAGAGACCATGGAAGGACTCTTTAAGAAGCGCGGCTATGAGGTCGTGCCGTTTGAGCAGCGCGCCGATGTCTACGTCGTCAACACGTGCTCCGTCACGAGTCTCGGCGACCGCAAGAGCCGCCAGATTATCCGCCGTGCGCACCGCGAGAATCCGCAGGCCGTCATCGCGGTCTGCGGCTGCTACGCACAGGTCGCACCGGAGGAAATTAAGGCGATTGAAGGCGTGCGCGTCGTGCTCGGCACGAAGGAACGCGCGCATATCGTCGATTACGTCGAGAAAGCCATGCACGAAGACGGCATTCAGGGGACGATTACGGACATCATGCAGGCCAAGACGTTCGAGGATATCCCGCTGTACGACAGCCCCGAGCGCACGCGCGCCTTTTTGAAAATCGAGGACGGCTGCCAGAATTTCTGTTCGTACTGCATCATTCCGTACGCGCGCGGCCCCGTGAAGTCGCGCCTGCCGGAGCACGTGCGCCGCGAGGCGGAAAAGCTCGTGGGCATGGGCTTTAAGGAAATCGTGCTGACGGGCATCCATCTCGGTGCGTACGGCCGCGATTTGCCGGAACATGTCACGCTGGCTGATGCCTGCCGTGAAGTCCTTGCTGTACCTGGACTCAAGCGCCTGCGCCTGGGCTCTTTGGAATCCATCGAGCTCTCGCCGGACCTCTTCGAGCTGATTCGCGGGGACGACCGCTTCTGCGCGCATCTTCATCTGCCGCTGCAGGCCGGCTCCGACAAGGTCCTGCACGATATGAACCGCCATTACGATACGAAGGAATTCGCGCGGCTCATCGAGCATGTGGAAAAAGAAGTCCCTGGCGTCGCTGTTTCCACGGATATCATCGTTGGGTTCCCCGGCGAGACGGAAGAGGAGTTTCAGCAGGGGCTCGACTTTGTCGAGAAGATGAATTTTGCCCGCATGCACGTGTTCCCTTATTCGCGCCGCACGGGCACGCCGGCTGCTGCGCGCAAGGACCAGGTCGATGAGGCCGTCAAGAAAGAGCGCGTGCACCGCATGCAGGCACTCGCGGACCGCAAAGCCGAGGAATTCCACAAGAGCTTCATCGGCCGCAATATGCGCGTCCTGTTCGAGACGACGAAGGACGGCGTGACGGACGGCCTTACGGATAATTACATCCGCGTCTATACGGATGATGCGGTCAAATGCGGCGATATCTACGAAGTCCATATCGAAAAACTCTGGCGCGATGGCGTCTTCGCGCATTGCATCCGATAAATTCTTGAATTAGCGTTCTTTTTCTTTTTTTCTTTGCAGATAAAGAAGGTATTTTGCAGAACGTGGCGAATAATTACTTATAATAGGCTTGAAACGGCCTATGAACAGCCGAAGGAGGTGAAGAAGATGGCAGATTGTATCTTTTGCAAGATTGCACAGAAAGAGATTCCGTCGAATCTGGTCTATGAAGACGACATGGTCGTGGCGTTCCGTGACCTCGAGCCGCAGGCTCCGCAGCATGTGCTCGTGATTCCGAAGAAGCATATCGAGAGTCTGCTGGCCCTCAAGGAAGAGGACAAGGCACTCGTCTCGCATATCCTTGTCGATGTCATTCCGCAGCTCGCCAAAGAGCTCGGTGTGGCTGAGAAGGGCTTCCGCGTTGTGGCAAACACGGGTGAAGAAGGCGGACAGACCGTAAAGCATCTGCATTTCCACCTCCTGGGCGGCCGCTCTATGCAATGGCCTCCGGGCTGAGGAACTGCATGGAGTCAGTTCCCTAAAACTTTTGGGAAGTGTTGACAGTGGATTGCGCCCTGCTGTATAATGGTGTGGTGTAATTCTTAAGACACAAACTCCCATGTTAAGTGGAGGGGGGGAAAATAGATGGCAAACGAAATCAAAGTTGGTAAAAACGAATCGATCGATAGTGCTCTCCGCCGCTTCAAGCGTATGTCCCAGAAGGCTGGTACGCTTGCTGAAGTGAGAAAACGTGAACATTATGAGAAACCGAGCGTTCGCCGCAAGAAGAAGTCTGAGGCAGCTCGTAAACGCAAGTACAGAGGTTAATCCGTGATTTGCGACCGGCGCCTGCGAGCCTATGCTCCGCAGGTGCCTTTTTAATTCCCGCAGGTTGGGAATATCAAAAAGAGAGGAAGATCGTTATGTCCATCAAGGAACAGCTTACGGCCGATATGAAAGAGGCCATGAAGAACCATGAGAAGGACCGTCTGTCCGTCATCCGCCTTGTGCGCGGTGCTATCCGTCAGGCGGAAATCGATGGCGGTCATAAAGAGCTCAACGACGATGAGGTCATCGGCGTCATCAGCAAGGAAGTCAAGATGCGCAAGGACTCCATCGATGAGTTCAAGAAGGGCAACCGCGATGACCTCGTCGCCAAGACACAGGCGGAAATCGATGTGCTCATGCCGTATCTGCCGGCCCAGCTCTCGGAAGACGAAGTGCGTGCGCTCGTCAAGGAAGCTGTTGAGAAGACGGGAGCTAAGACGCCGAAGGATATGGGCAAGGTCATGGGCATGCTGATGCCAAAAGTCAAAGGCCGTGCCGATGGCAAGATGGTCAATACGCTCGTCCGCAGCATGCTGCAGGGCTGAGATAAAGTCAAAACCATATAAACGATACAAGAAGAAGCTGCCGCGCAGGCAGCTTTTTTCCATATGAAGGGATTTGTCTTCCTGTGTCGAATTCTAACAAGAGATATAAAGCCATTGCTTTTTCCGTGGCTTCAGCGGCTTTATCCATCCATTATCGCTGAAAGGAGGCATGGATCATGGATATCGTCAGTATGCCCATCCTGCAGGTTTTGCTGCTGTCTATCATGTTTCTGGCCGTTTTTGTGGAAGTCAAGACGGGCGGCACGGGGGCCGGCATCATGCTCGGCATTGTCGCGGCCGGTGTGTTCTGGGGCAGTCAGTACGTCAAGGGGACTGTGGACCTTTTCCAGATTGCCCTGTTCCTTGGCGGCATTCTCTGCATCATCATCGAGATGCTGCTGCCGACTATCGGGCTTTTGGCCGGCGTCGGCGTGGCGGCGATGCTCTACAGCGTTGTATTGGCTCTGGGCGGCAATATGGCGGCCGTCTCGGTGCTGGTCATTTCCCTCATGGCGGCGATTGCCATCTTCGCTTTGCTGGTCAATCAGCTGCCGTCGAGCCGTCTCTGGAAGAAATTCGTGCTCAAGGACCAGTCGACGTCGAAGCGCGGCTATATCAGTGCTGTCGAGGAAAGCCACCTTGTCGGACAGCAGGGCACGGTCCTCACCGAGCTGCGTCCGTCGGGCTCGGCGCTGATTGACGGTCATCCCGTCGATGTCGTTTCAGAGGGTGCGTTCATCCAGAAAGGCGAGAAAATCAAAGTCGTTTCGGTCAATGGCAGCCGCGTCGTCGTTCGCCGTCTGGAACTGCCGGAATAAAATTTGCGTATCGTATCAGGAGGCGTTTTTATGGCTTCATTAATCACATCCGCATTCATTCTTGTACTCATTGTGGCGGCCATCATGATTTTCCTTCATTTTGTGCCGCTGGGACTTTGGATTTCGGCGCTGGCTGCCGATGTCCACGTCAGCATCGTCACGCTCGTCGGCATGCGCATGCGCCGCGTGCCGCCGGCAAAAATCATTCTGCCGCTCATCAAGGCGAACAAGGCAGGGCTTAACGTGCAGGTCAATCAGCTGGAAGCCCATTATCTCGCGGGCGGCAATGTCGACAAAGTCGTCGATGCCCTGATTGCCGCGCACCGCGCGCAGATTCCTCTGCCGTTCGAGCGTTCGGCAGCCATCGACCTTGCCGGCCGTGATGTCCTCGAAGCCGTGCAGATGAGCGTCAATCCAAAGGTCATCGAGACGCCGGTCGTCTCGGCTGTCGCACGCAACGGCATCGAGCTCAAAATCAAGGCCCGTGTCACGGTGCGCGCCAACATCGACAGACTCGTCGGCGGTGCCGGCGAACCGACCATCATCGCGCGTGTCGGTGAAGGCATCGTCACGACGGTCGGTTCTTCGGAAAGCCATAACGACGTGCTGGCCAATCCGGATGACATCAGCAAGACGGTGCTCGGCAAAGGCCTTGATGCCGGCACGGCCTTTGAGATTCTCTCCATCGATATCGCTGACGTTGATGTCGGCCGCAACATCGGTGCAGAACTCCAGACCGACCAGGCTGAAGCCGATAAGCGCATCGCTCAGGCCAAGGCCGAGGAGCGCCGCGCGATGGCTGTCGCGAAGGAGCAGGAGATGAAGGCTTATACGCAGGAGATGGAGGCCAAGGTCGTCGAAGCACAGGCCGAAGTCCCGCATGCGATGGCCGAGGCCCTGCGCGAAGGCAGACTTGGGGTCATGGACTACTACAATCTCAACAACGTACAGGCCGACACCGACATGCGCAACGCCATCAGCACGGCCGGTGCCGATGACAAGATGCGTCCGACGCAGCCGGTCAAATGAGGTGCATGAAGTGCAGAAAGAGGGGGATTGACTGATGGATTCATCACTTCTCGCCATCCTGCTGTTTGCGCTCATGGCCATTCTCAGCGACAAGCTCGGCGGCAAAAAGAAGCCGCAGGGCCGGAAACCGCCGTTCCCATTTCCGGATATCCCGCAGCCGCGGAAAACGGAGACTCAGGAGCGCGGCACTCAGGCCGCAGACCAGCTGCCGCCGCCCATGCCGCAGCCATGGGAAACGCGGCCTGCTGCTGAACCCGAAGATAAAGCCGCAGGCTCGCAGAAAAAGACACTGCCGTTTGAGATTCCTGAGCTCAAGGGCGCACCGCTCCCTAAGGGCGAAACGGATGAGGGTGTTTACCGCGAGCCGGGTACGAAGATGCAGGATATGCTCGAGGAATACCGCGAAGAAATGGCCGACAAGGCCCGTCAGGCTGCCTATGAAGCCGAGCGCAGGACAGAAGAAGCTGCCATTCGCGCGAAAGAAGAGGCAGTCTATGAGCAGCAGGCCAAGATTCCCGGACTGCAAGCGAAAAAAAGAAAGCCCATCCTGCCCAAGCTCACGCCGGAAAACATCCAGCAGTCCATTGTCATGGCCGAACTTCTCGGCAAGCCCAAGGCCTACCGCCGGCAGAATCCGTACTGGCGCAAATAGCAGCGGCCCGTTCCATACAGATGAACAGAAGCTTCCTCGTTTTTGGGGAAGCTTTTCTATTGGTGTGAGTTTTTCCCATGACAAAACGGGAAATCTGTAGTAAAATTATAGAATGTATTGTGCGTCATAAATAGAAGTAAGATTTTGTAGGTGATGAATTTGTCAAACCAGATGTTTGATGTAATAAAAAGCGACCTCGAAGTTCTGGAACAGGGGCTGCAGGAAGCGGTGACTTCCACCAATGAGCTCGTGACAGAAGTCGGACTGCATATTGTCACATCCGGCGGCAAGCGCATCCGTCCAGCGCTCTGCCTGCTGTCTGCACATGGGGGCAGGTCTTTTGACCTCGCTCATGTCCTGCCGCTGGCCGAGGCCCTTGAACTCATCCATACGGCATCTCTGGTTCATGACGATGTCATCGATGAGGCGGATACACGCCGCGGCACGGCTACGGCCAATGCTCGCTGGAATAATCAGGTGGCCATCCTTTCGGGCGATTATATCTTTGCGCGCGCCTTCACGCTGATTGCCGAAGAAGGCTACGATGCTCACGTTTCAAAGCGCCTTGCAACGCTCGTCTGCAACCTGAGTGTCGGCGAAATCATTCAGGATAACGCCATTTATCAGGCTTCGCGCGGCATGGACGATTACTATGAGCGCATCCAGAAAAAGACAGCGGATTTCCTTGAAATCTGCTGTGAGCTCGGTGCGATGGTCGGCGGCATGGACAAAGAGGAAGTCGCGAAACTCGGTGAATACGGCCACTGCATCGGCATGGCGTTCCAGATTACGGATGACCTTCTCGACATTGAGCAGACGACGGAGAAAATCGGCAAGCCGGCAGGCAACGACATCCGTCAGGGCATCGTGACGCTGCCAGTTATCCGTGCCCTCGAGGTCAGCCCCGATGCCAAGGAGCTCGAGTCCATCGTCACGGACATGGATATGACCGATGAGATGGTCGAGCGTGCTCTTGCCATTGTCAAGGCGACCGACGGCGTAGATTTTGCTAAGGACAAGGCCGATGCCTATCTTGCACGCGCCAAGGCCGCTCTGCCGGAGAATTTGCCGGCCGACATCCGTGAGGCCTATGAGATGGTCGCTGACTTCATCGGCGACCGTGACTTCTGATTTTGCTCAGGCTGTCATGGATTTCATGGATTCAATGTTCAGCATAACGGAGGAACAATATGTTTGGAATTGGTGTACCAGAGCTCGTGCTCATCCTGATTATCGGGCTCATCGTATTTGGACCAGGCAAGCTGCCGGAGATGGGCCGCACTCTTGGCAAGGGCATCCGCGAATTCCGCAAAGCGTCGAATGCTTTATCACAGGCCATCAACGCACCGGAAAACCAGCCGCAGCAGCCGGCGGCGCCAGCACCACAGCCGCAGCAGCCGGCGGCGCCAGCACCGCAGCCGCAGCAGCCGGCAGCGGCCCCGCAGGAATCCGCCGCTCCCGCAGCTAAGCCAGCCGCGGAGGCAAAACCTTCAGCCCCGGCTTATCAGGCGCCGACGCAGGAAAGCGTGCGTCAGCAGATTGCCGAAGCGCAGGCAAAGAAAGAGCCAGCGGGCAAAGAGAACAAAGAAGCTTGAAGCAGGGCGCAGTTTTCTGCGCCCGTTTTTCTTTCCTATTTATAATGGTATAGATTTTGTTTATTTCGTGTTTTTGATTTAGGAGGAACAGATATGTTTGGATTAGGTGTACCGGAGCTCGTGCTCATCTTGATTATCGGTCTGGTGATTTTTGGACCGGGCAAGCTGCCCGATGTCGGCAAGGCTCTCGGCAAGAGCATCCGCGAATTCAAGTCGGCCAGCAACGAAGATGCGCCGAAAAAAGATGACAAGATGGTCAATGTGACGGCAGAGACGAAAGAACTGCCGCCGAAAAAGGATGAACAGAAGTAAGCAGGATAAGAGGTATTCATGGCAGAAATGGCAGAAGAAAGACAATATGAAGAAATAGAGGCCCCGCAGCCACAGGAGAGTGCTCAGGAGCAGCTGCCAGCCGCGGAGGAGGTCGACGATGACGGCACGATGTCGCTCGTTGCGCATCTGACGGAGCTGCGCAGCCGCCTGATTAAATGCCTCATCGCTGTCGGCCTCGGCAGCTGTGTCGGATATTACTTCATCGATGATATCATGCATTATCTGACGCTGCCCGCTGGCAAGCTCTACTACATGCAGCCGTCGGAGGCTTTCTTTACCTATTTGAAAGTCGCGGTAGTCGCTGGCTTTCTCATGGCCCTGCCCATCGTCTTCTATCAGGTCTGGCGCTTTTTCCTGCCGGCCCTGACGCGCAGGGAACGCATGGTACTCGGCATTGTCGTGCCGGTTTCGGTCGTCCTGTTCTTTGCAGGACTGTCGTTTTCGTTTTTCCTCGTGCTGCCCGCCGGCATCCGTTTTTTCATGGGATTCGGCAATTCGGAGCTCGAGGCACTGTTTTCGGTCAATAAGTATTTTGATTTTGTCATCACCTTTGTACTGCCGTTCGGTTTCGTCTTTGAGCTGCCGCTCATCATCACGATTCTCGGCAAGATGGGCATTCTGACCTCGGCCATCCTTAAGAAGTATCAGCGCATCGTCATTTTCCTGTCGTTTGTCGCTGGTGCCATCATCACGCCGACGCCGGATGTCTTTACGCAGTCGATGATTGCGCTGCCGATGATTATCCTTTACGAGGTAGGTTATTTCATCGTCCGCTATATCCTGCGGAACTGAGGCAGTATCAGGTGGAAATGGGAAATATATAAGGAGGAATTCTTTTGGCATATAAGGATTTGCGCGAATTCATGGCAGACCTTGAGAGCAAAGGTCTCTTGAAACGCATCAAGACAGAAGTGGACCCGGAGCTTGAAATCACGGAAATCACGGACCGCGTCTCGAAGATGAAGGGCGAGAAGAACGTGGCCCTGCTGTTTGAGAATGTCAAAGGTTCGAAAATGCCGGTGCTTATGAACGCGTTTGGCAGCTATGAACGCATGGCCATGGCCCTCGGCGTCGAAAAGCTCGACGATGTGGCCGATGAGCTGCGCGAGATGATGAAGCTGCCGTACGTTTCCCTGCAGAACAAGATGAGCGTCGTCACGATGATTCCGATGATTAAAAGGGCCATCAACTTCCCGAAGTACGTCAAGCATGCGCCGTGTCAGGAAGTCGTCGAAACGGAGAATCCGAGCCTCGATGATATTCCCATCCTCAAGTGCTGGCCGGACGATGGCGGCCCGTTCGTGACGCTGCCGCTCGTCTTCACGAAGAACCCGAAGACGGGCAAGCGCAATGTCGGTATGTACCGCCTGCAGAAATACGACAGCCGCACAACGGGGATGCACTGGCACATCCATAAGAACGGCGCCGAGAACTTCCGCGACATGAAGGCCGCGGGCGGCGACCGCATCGAGGCGGCCGTAGCCATTGGCACGGACCCCGTCGTGACGTATGCGGCGACGGCACCGCTGCCGCGCGACATTGACGAGATGGTATTTGCAGGCTTCCTGCGTCATAAATCCGTCGAGATGGTCAAGTGCAAGACCGTTGATATCGAAGTGCCGGCCACGGCCGAAATCATCCTCGAAGGCTATGTCAAGACGGATGAGATGCGCCGCGAGGGTCCTTTTGGCGACCACACGGGCTATTATTCGCTCGCTGACGATTATCCGGTCTTCCATATCACGGCCATCACGCACCGCAAAGACGCCATCTACTCGGCTACGGTCGTCGGCAAGCCGCCGATGGAGGACTGCTTCCTGGCGAAAGCGACGGAACGCATCTTCCTGCCGCTCCTGCAGCAGATGCAGCCGGAAATCATCGACATCAACATGCCGCTTGAGGGCGTCTTCCACGACTGCTGCATCGTTTCCATCAAAAAGTCGTACCCGATGCAGGCCAGAAAAGTCATGCATGCACTCTGGGGCATGGGCCAGATGATGAATGTCAAGATGATTATCGTCGTTGACTCTCATGTTGATGTGCAGGACATCAGCGAAGTCGCTTGGCGCGTATTCAATAATATCGATGCCAAGCATGATCTTGAAATCGTCGAAGGACCTCTTGATGTGCTCGACCATTCGTCGCCGATGGCTAAATGGGGCGCAAAGCTCGGCATTGACGCGACGAAGACATGGCCGGAAGAGGGGCACAGCCGCCAGTGGCCGGACGAAATCTCGATGTCCAAGGACATCAAGGCCAAAGTTGACGCGAAGTGGAAGGAGCTTGGACTCGATTGATTTCCATTAAGGCACATATCAACAACGTCGCTCTGCACCACACGATTTTTGACCTGCCGTTTGCCTTCATGGGGGCCGTGCTTGCGGCCAATGGCCATCCGCGTCTCATTGACCTGTTCTGGATTGCCATGGCCATCACGACGGGCCGCGCTGCCGCTATGGCCATTGACAATCTCGCGGACCTCAAGTACGACAGTCAGCAGCCGCGCATGGCCTACCGTGCGATGGTGGCTGGACGCATCTCGAAGCGCGAAGCCCTGGTGTTCATCCTCATCTGCCTTGTGCTCATGGTGCTCTCCGTCCTGCAGCTGCAGCCCGTCTGCATCTACCTGCTGCCGTTGGCCGCGATTCCGTTCATCATCTATCCGTTCATGAAGCGTGTGACCGGCTGGGTTCATCTGTTCTTAGGCCTGGCCATCGCCATGGCGCCGGCGGGCGGCTGGGTCGGTGTGAGCGGCACGATTTCTTTGCCGCTCATCGTGCTCTGCGTGGCTGTAGCCCTTTGGATTGGCGCGTTCGACGCGATGTACGGCGCACAGGATGAGGAGTTCGACCGTTCGCAGGGGCTTCATTCCCTCGCCGTGAGCTACGGAGCTAAAGGTGCTTTCCGCATCGCCGATGCGCTGCACGTCATCTGCCTGCTGTGCTTCTTCACCGTCGGCATCATGATGAACCTCGGCATCCTTTATTTTGTCGGCGTCGGCATTGCCGGCGGCACGCTCTACTATCAGCATCAGATTGTGAGCCCCACAGATTTTTCCTGCGTGACACAGCGGTACTTCATGCGCAATGGCATCGTTTCCGTTGCCATCTTCGTCTGTACCTGGCTGAGTTTCTATATCTGACATCCACTTTTGTTTTTGCTTTTTCAGAGATAGGAAAGGTGATTCTATGACAGCTCGTATATTGGAAGGAAAGGTCTTTGCCGAAGCATTCCGCGAAGATGCAAAGAAAAAAGCCGCGGCCCTGCACGAAAAATACGGCGTGCAGCCGGGCTTGGCCGTCATCATCGTCGGCTCGAATCCCGCATCGCAGGTCTATGTGCGCAATAAGCATAAATCCTGCGGGGCTCTCGGCATCTACTCCGAGGTCATCGAAATGCCGGAGACGGCGACAAAGGACGAGCTCCTGGCGAAAATCGATGCCCTGAACGAAGATAAGAAGATTCACGGCATCCTCGTGCAGCTGCCGCTGCCAAAGCAGATTGCCGCACATGAGTCCGAAATCCTCGAGCGCATCCGTCCGGAAAAAGATGTTGACGGTTTTCATCCCGTCAATGTCGGCCGCCTCGTGACGGGCGAGCCGGGCCTTGTACCGTGCACGCCGTATGGCTGCCTGCGCATGCTCGAGCTCGCGGACATCCCGATGGACGGCGCGCGCGCTGTCATCATCGGCCGCAGCAACATCGTCGGCAAGCCGATGCTGCATCTGCTGCTTGGCAAAAATGCAACCGTCACCATCTGCCACAGCCACACGAAGGACCTGCCTTCCGTCACGCGCGAGGCGGATATCCTCGTCGCGGCCGTCGGCCGTCCGCGCTTTGTCACGGCCGACATGGTCAAGAAAGGTGCGACGGTCATCGATGTCGGCATCAACCGCCTTGCCCCCGACGATGAGCATCCGCGCGGCAAACTCGTTGGCGATGTCGATTTTGAGCAGGTCAAAGAAGTCGCCGGTGCCATCACGCCGGTGCCGGGCGGTGTCGGCCTTTTGACCGTCGCCATGCTCATGGAAAATGTTGTCCGCGCTGCAGAAATGCAGCTGTCATAAATTTTATGTTGTTTCCCTTACAGAATGTGCAGGAGGTACAGAAATGAAAACCGATGTTGAAATCGCACAGGAAGCTGAGATGCGCCCGATTCAGGAAATCGCTGCCAAGCTTGGCATCACGGAAGATGAGCTTGAGCTCTACGGCAAGTACAAGGCCAAAGTCGCCCTGTCGGCCTGGGACCGCGTGAAAGACAACCCCAATGGCAAACTCATCCTCGTGACGGCCATCAACCCGACGCCGGCAGGCGAGGGCAAGACGACGACGAGTGTCGGCCTTGCCGATGCGTTCCACCGTCAGGGCAAGAAGACGGCCGTGGCCCTGCGCGAGCCTTCGCTTGGCCCGTGCTTCGGCCTCAAGGGCGGTGCTGCCGGCGGCGGCTACGCTCAGGTCGTGCCGATGGAAGATATCAACCTGCATTTCACGGGTGACTTCCATGCCATCACGACGGCCCACAACCTGCTCGCTGCGGTCATCGACAATCACATCCAGCAGGGCAATGCCCTCGATATCGACGTGCGCCGCATTACGTGGAAGCGCGTGCTCGACCTCAACGACCGCGCCCTGCGCCATGTCGTCATCGGTCTCGGCGGCAAAGCTCACGGCACGCCGCGTGAGACGGGCTTTGACATCACGGTAGCTTCCGAGATGATGGCCATCCTGTGTCTTGCCAAAGACCTCGAGGATATGAAACAGCGCCTTGGTGAAATCGTCATCGGCTACAGCCGTGCGGGCCGCGCCATCCGCGCTAAGGAGCTCAATGTCACGGGTGCTTTGACGCTGCTCTTCAAGGATGCCATCAAGCCGAACCTCGTCCAGACGCTCGAAGGTACGCCGGCGTTCATTCACGGCGGCCCGTTTGCGAACATCGCTCATGGCTGCAACAGCGTCATGGCCACGAAGTTCGCGCTTAAATTTGCCGACTACGTCATCACGGAGGCCGGCTTCGGTGCTGACCTCGGTGCCGAGAAATTCCTTGACATCAAGTGCCGTTTCGCCGGCCTCAAGCCGGATGCTGTCGTCATTGTCGCGACGGTCCGCGCCCTCAAGATGCACGGCGGCCTTGACAAGAAGGAACTCAACAAAGTCGATATGGCAGCGCTCGAGAAAGGCATTGCCAACCTCACGAAGCACATCGAGAACATCCAGAAGTTCGGCCTGCCGGCTGTCGTAGCCATCAACGCGTTCCCGACAGACACGAGGGAAGAGCTCGACTTTGTCGAGAAGAAATGCAACGAGCTCGGCGCTGAAGTCGCTCTGTCCGAAGTCTGGGCCAAAGGCGGCGAAGGCGGTCTTGCCCTTGCTGACAAGGTCGAAGCGGCGACGAAAAAGCCGAACAACTTCCATTACATCTATGATGTCAACGAGAGCATCCCAGAGAAAATCGAGAAAATTACGCGCGAGATTTACGGCGGCGACGGCGTCGATTTCACGCCGGCTGCCAAGAAACAGCTCAAGGAAATCGAAGAGCTCGGCCTCGACAAGATGCCGGTCTGCATGGCCAAGACGCAGTACTCGCTGTCGGATGACGCGACGAAGCTCGGCCGTCCGACGGGCTTCCGCATCACGGTCAAAGAGCTGCGCGTAAGCGCCGGTGCCGGCTTCATCGTCGCCTTGGCGGGCAACATCTTGACCATGCCGGGCCTGCCGAAGCATCCGGCCGCCGAGAACATGGACATCGACGTCAACGGCAAGATTACGGGCCTGTTCTAACCTGTGCCCTGCGCATTGAAGCGATAGATTTCCATATATAACACAAAAATCACTGTATTCGTTTGATACAGTGATTTTTTGTTACTGTATGCGTTTTTATAAGTATTCATGTATACATATTGACAACACATATCCTTTGCGCTATTATAGATATACACCTTAAGCATAGAAAATATAAATATACGATATAAGTGCAATGGCGCACATCATCGTGACTGAGACAGTCTGTCGGGAACGGACTGTCTTTTTTTATTTCTATGAAGCTTGGCATAATTTGTTTTGGGGAGGAATGTATCATGAAGAAAAATCTGGGCCGCATGGGCCTGCCCATCGGCATTATCGTACTCATCTTGCTGCTGCTGATTCCGACGCCGGCAGACCTTTCGACGGCGGGGCACAGGATGCTGGCCATCCTCGTGTTCTCGGTCATTATCTGGATGACCGAAGCCGTATCGTATCCGGTATCCTCTGGCATCATTATGTCGCTCATGGCCTTTTTGCTCGGCACGGCGCCGAATATGGCCAATCCTTCCAAGATGCTCGGCACGTCGGGAGCCCTCAAGATGGCCCTGACCGGCTTTTCGAGCACGGCGCTGGCCCTTGTCGGTGCGGCACTGCTGATTGCCGCGGCTATGATGAAAACGGGCCTCGATAAGCGCATTGCCCTGTTCGTCCTTTCGAAAATCGGCGCCAAGACGCATCATGTTCTCGCCGGCGTCATCTTCGTCGGCTTTGTGCTGAGCTTCTTCGTGCCGAGCACGACGGCGCGTGTTTCGTGTATGGTGCCAATTGTCATGGGCATCATCGCGGTCTTCGGCGTCTCGCGCAAGAGCAGGTTCGCTGCCATCATGCTGATTGCCGTCGCACAGGCCGACAGCATCTGGAACGTCGGCATCAAGACCGCTGCCGCGCAGAACATGGTCGCGCTCGGTTTCATCGAGAAACAGCTCGGCACGACCATCAGCTGGCTTGACTGGTTCATTGCTGCCGCGCCGTTTGCCATCATCATGAGTGTCATCCTGTATTTTGTCCTGCTCAAGATTATGCCGCCGGAGATGAAAGAAATCCCGGGCGGCAGAGAAAAAATTGAGCAGGAGCTCGCAGCCCTCGGCCCGATGAAGACAGACGAGAAAAAGCTCATGTTCATCTCCGTCGTGCTGCTGTTCTTCTGGGCCACGGAAAAAATCGTGCATCCTTTTGATACTTCTTCGACGACGATTGTCGCCGTCACGCTCATGATGATGCCGGGCATCGGCATCATGACGTGGAAGGAAGTGCAGGAACGCATTAACTGGGGCACGCTGCTGCTGTTTGGCGTCGGCATCAGCCTCGGCTCGGCCATCCTCTCGACCAAAGCCGGTGAATGGATTGCCCATGTCATCGTCAATTCGTTTGGCCTGTTCGACGCGACGGCGACGTTCATCATCGCGATTCTTGCCTTGTTCCTCATCCTCATTCATCTCGGCTTCGCGAGTGCTACGGCCCTTTCGTCTGCAATGATTCCAATCTGCATTTCCGTGCTGCAGGGCGCCGCTGAAAACACGACCCTCAACGTCGTCGGCATGGTCATGATTCTGCAGTACACCATCTGCTTTGGCTTCATCCTGCCCGTCAACGCCCCGCAGAACATGATTGCCTACAGTACAGATACGTTTGAAGTCAAAGACTTCATCAAGACGGGCATCCCCCTGACGATTTTTGCTTACCTGACCATCCTGCTGCTGACCAATACGTATTGGAAATGGCTCGGACTGGTCCTCTGATTCATCTATAAAGCACAAACCCACGGCGGGCTCAGCATTTTCCCTGAGCCCGTCGTATTTTTATGTTAAAGCAGGCGGATTATATCTTTGGCTTCATAGATAAAGCCGCAAGTGGGAGATGCAGGCGGCTACTTGCAAAATGTCAGGAAAGACTTTACAATATTAATGATATTTACGCATTTTTTGACCAATAATTTTCGGAGGGCTGCTATGAAGTGTATTTCTGTAGAACTCGTTCCACGTGACGAGGACTCTTTGCGGCAGGAACTTTCCTTGCTGGCGAAGTTCAAAGATAAAGTCGATGTTGTTAATATCCCCGACCTTTTGCGTTTTCCGATTCGCAGCTGGCAGGGGGCAGCGATTGCGCAGGAGTCTTTCCCCGCGTCGATGCCGCACATCCGCGCGATGGATGTTGACCTTGACAAAGAGCTCACGATGAAGGCTTACCTGCGTGAGCACAATATCCGCGAGGTACTCGTCATCGAGGGCGACCCGCCGCAGGATATGATGCATGAGGTTTATCCGACGAACAGCGTCGATGTCATCTGGAAGTTCCGCAAGGAAATGCCGGAAGTCAAGGTCTACGCGGGTATTGATCAGTACCGCGGCTCGATGGCACAGGAGCTTTACCGCATCAAGCGCAAGCTGCAGGCCGGTGCCGCTGGCTTCTTCACGCAGCCGTTCTTCGATATGCGTTATCTGGAAGTTTATGCTGACATGCTGCAGGGGCTTGAGGTCTATTGGGGCGTATCGCCTGTCATGAGCGCACGTTCGCAGAGCTATTGGGAGCGCAAGAACAACGTTGTTTTCCCGCATGCCTTTGAGCCGACGCTTGAATGGAGCGTGGATTTTGCGAAAAAGGTCATGGCCTATGCCGAACGCGAGAAGGCCAATGTGTATCTGATGCCGATCAAGACGAACCTCGAGGCCTATCTTGCAGGTGTTCTTGGCTGACAATATCATATATAGTAGGAGAGTGAACCATGTTTAAGATCCTGAAAAAAGAGGAATGGTCGCCGAATGTCTACGCGATGGACATCGAGGCACCGCGTGTCGCGAAAAAAGCGCAGGCCGGTCAGTTCATCGTGCTGCGCGTCAATGAGCAGGGCGAACGCATCCCTCTGACGATTGCCGATTATGACCGCGAGACGGGGCGCATCCTGATTGTCTTTCAGGCCATCGGGGCTTCGACGATGGAGCTGGCGGCCCTGAATGAAGGCGATTATATCCTCGACTTCGTCGGTCCTTTGGGGCGTCCTTCGGAAATCAAGAAGCTCGACGGCACGATGGTTGTCGTGGGCGGCGGCATCGGCGTTGCCCCGACGTATCCAATTGCGCGTGCTATGAAGGAAGCCGGCAATAAGGTCATTGCCATTATGGGGGCAAAGAATAAAGACATCCTTATTATGGAAGATGAGATGAAGGCCGTGACGGACGAAGTCCTCGTGACGACGGATGACGGTTCGTACGGCATCAAGGGCTTTGTCACGAATGCTGTACAGGCTCTCGTGGACCGCGGCGAGAAAATTGCGCAGATTACGGCGATTGGTCCGGTCATCATGATGAAGAGCGTGGCCGACGCGACGCGTGACCTCGGCATTCATACGGTCGTTTCCCTCAACCCGATTATGGTGGACGGCACGGGCATGTGCGGCGGCTGCCGCGTGACGATTGGCGATGAGACGAAATTCGCCTGCGTCGACGGTCCGGAATTTGATGGTCACCTCGTGGACTTTAAGGGCCTCATGAGCCGCCAGCGCATGTACCGCGACAAAGAAGCCATCGAGAAGGACCACGTCTGCCATATCGGTCTGGGAGGGGATAAATAATGGCCTTACAGCTCAAGAAACACGAAATGCCGGTGCAGGACCCGAAGATCCGCGCGCATAATTTTGATGAAGTCGCCCTTGGCTATGATGAAGATACGGCTGTGGCCGAGGCTGAGCGCTGCCTGCACTGCAAGGTGCCGCAGTGCCGCAAGGGCTGCCCTGTCGCCATTGATATCCCGACGTTCATCGGCAAAATCAAGGAACGCGACTTTGACGGCGCCATTGCGACGATTAAGGAGTCGAACGCGCTGCCGGCTATCTGCGGCCGCGTCTGCCCGCAGGAAAATCAGTGCGAAAAACACTGCATCCTTGCCAAACGCGGGGAATCCGTCGCTATCGGCCGACTCGAACGCTATGTGGCTGACCGCGAGCTTGCGGCCAATAAAGAGGTCAAGCCCGTGGAGCGTGCTGCTGATGCTCAGAAAGTCGCGGTCATCGGTGCCGGTCCTTCCGGCCTTTCGTGTGCCGGCGACCTGGCGAAGAAGGGCTACGACGTGACGATTTTCGAGGCCCTGCACAAGGCCGGCGGCGTGCTGTCCTATGGCATCCCGGAATTCCGTCTGCCGAAGGATACGGTTGTCAAGAAGGAAATCGAGAACATCGAGAAACTCGGCGTCAAGATTGAAGTTGACTCGGTGGCCGGCCGCCTTTACACGGTCGACGAGCTCATGCAGGAAGAAGGCTTCGATGCCGTGTTCATCGGCACGGGTGCTGGCCTGCCACGTTTCCAGGGCATTCCGGGCGAGAGTTTCAACGGCGTTTATTCGGCCAATGAGTTCCTCACGCGCTGCAATCTCATGAAAGCCTACAAATTCCCGGAATACGCGACGCCGATTCAGGTCGGAAAGCATGTCGCCGTCGTCGGCGGCGGCAATGTCGCGATGGATGCCGCCCGCACGGCCCTGCGCCTTGGTGCGGAGAAAGTTTCCATCATCTACCGCCGCAGCGAGGCGGAGATTCCGGCGCGCGCGGAAGAAGTCGGCCATGCTAAGGAAGAGGGCATCGACTTTCAGCTGCTGACAAATCCTATCGAAGTGCTTGGCGATGAGAACGGCTGGGTTAAAGGCCTCAAATGCATCCGTATGGAGCTTGGCGAACCCGATGCTTCGGGACGCCGCCGTCCAATTCCTATTGAAGGTTCGGAATTTGACATGGCGATGGACACGGTCATCATCGCCATCGGCACGGGCCCGAACCCGATTATCGCACACACGACGCCGGGGCTTGAGACGACGAAGCGCGGCAACATCGCAGCGGATGAAGAGACGTGTGCCACGTCGAAAGAGGGCGTCTTTGCGGGCGGCGATATTGTCACGGGCGCCGCGACGGTCATTCTCGCCATGGGCGCGGGCCGCAAAGCTGCTGTCGCGATTGACAAATATCTGAAGAGCAAGAAAAAATGATGGATTTTACGGCAATTGACTTTGAGACGGCCACCGGGGCGCGCAATTCTGCCTGCAGCGTGGCTGTCGTGACCATCCGTGACGGTCAGGTGGCCGACTCGTATTACACGCTGATTCAGCCGCCGGAAAACCGCTACAATTATTTCAATACGCAGATTCACGGGCTGACCAAAGAGGATACAAAGGACGCTGCCGACTTTGCCGGCATCTGGCCGGAGCTTGAAGAGCATCTGGCCGGACAGATTGTCGTCGCGCACAACGCGAAATTCGACATGGGCGTGCTGCGTGCGTGTCTTTCGCTCTACGGCCTTTCCGCACCGGAATTTTCCTACTGCGATACGCTCGCGATTGCGCGCCGGGCCTGGCCGAATCTGGCCAATCACAAACTCAGCACGGTCGGGGCATTTCTCAATCTGCATTTCCGCCATCACGATGCTCTCGAGGATGCGAAGGCCTGTGCGGCCATCCCAATTTACGCAGGACAGGAACTTTCTGATACGAGCCTTGAGGCCCTCGTGCATCATCTCGGCATCGATATCAAGCCGTTCGGTTTCCGCCGCAGCGGTTTGTTTGGCTGATTCTGCAGATAGGTAAGGAGTATGTGCTATGATTCTTGTCAGTGCCTGCCTGCTTGGGCAGAATGTCAAGTACAATGGCGGCAATAATGCCTGTGAGTTATTGCAGGTATATGAAGGACAGGGGCATTTTGTCCCCATCTGCCCCGAGGGCTTTGCCGCCCTGCCGATACCGCGTCCGCCGATGGAAATCCAGCAGGGCACAGGTGAGGACCTGCTCGCAGGCAGGGTTCGCGCCTTGGATAGGACGGGCAGGGACATGACAGAGTCGCTTCGCCTTGGTGCGCAGAAGGCATTGGCATTAGCGCAGAAATATCATGCCAAAACCGCCATACTCAAAGAAAGCAGCCCATCCTGCGGCGTGCATCGCATTTACGATGGCAGCTTTGCGGGACGAAAAATCCCCGGCAGCGGCGCCGCGGCGGCGCTGCTGCGTGAGCATGGCCTGACGCTCTATTCTGAAAAAGAATTGACGCCGGCCCTGCTGGCAAAGCTGGTGGCAGAGGATAAAGATTCGATGAAAAACGAATAATGCCGTGCATTTCCGGAAAACAAACAGGTTCACAAAACAGTGGGCCTGTTTTTTTTATTTCTATGTGATTTATTTGTATTACTAAACATATTCTAAAATAGAATAATAGAAAACGCTTGCAGAAACCGTTCCCCATATTATATAATAAAACCAGTTTCAATAAGAAACAGTCGAAGCATCGTTAGGGGAATATGAGGAAACTTGGACACTCATAAAAAGAAGCGATGCAAAACAATCATCTTTTAGGGGGAGTTCATAATGAAGAAAACTCTGGTATCTGCACTCACGACCGCTCTTGTTGTTGGCGCCGCATCGACGACGTTCGCAGCTGCAAATCCGTTCTCGGATGTACCGGCTGACCATTGGGCATACGATGCTGTATCGCAGCTCGCAGCTGATGGCGTCATTGAAGGCTATGGGGATACGACCTTCCGCGGCAATCAGAACATCACGCGTTATGAGATGGCTCAGATGATCGCTAAGGCAATGGCCAAGAGCGATGTCTCCGCTGCAGATAAGGCTCTCATCGACAAACTCGCTGCCGAGTTCTCCGATGAGCTCAGCAACCTCGGCGTCCGCGTCGCCAACCTCGAGCGCAATGCCGACAAGGTAAAATGGAACGGCCTCGTCGAGTACACGTATACGAGCACGCGTCATGACACGCAGAGCAATGCTACGAAGAGCAAGGTAAATGATGATGACCTCGTCTTCCGTCTCGAGCCGAAAGCTGAAGTCAACAAGAACTGGGATGTCCATGCACGTCTCGATGCTGATATGAAACTTGACAAAGATCAGGGAAGCGACGGTAAAGTAGACCTCAAGCGTGTCTGGGCAGAAGGCCACTATGACAACTTCAACGTCAAACTCGGTAAACTGCCGAATGCCATCAACCTGCTTTCGACGACGGATGACCCGTACTCCGGTGCTGCCGTAACGTTCGGCAAAGACCTCAAGGTCACGCTCGAAGCTGGCCGTATTGATGCTGGTTCTGACTTTGGCGATGTTGGCCGTAAGACGAGCGGTCTGCTCCCAGGCAGTGATGAGCATGTATTCAAGACAACGGATGATACGGTAAACTTCCAGGGCATCAACTTCGGCTATGCTAAGAGCAAATTCTATGGCAATGCTGGTTATGAGCATATGGATGGTGCAACGTTCAACCCAGGTTACACGCTGGCTAAAGCTTACAAGAACAGCGATAAAGCTGGTCAGGACAATGAGTTCAAGGCCAACATCTGGTTTGTTAATGCTGGCTACCGCTTTGACCACAACAATTTCTTCAAGGCAGAGTATGCACAGAACACGGAAGCTGACAACTATGACAATGCTTATAGCTTCGAATATGACTACAAGGGTGCTCAGCCGGAGAACCCGGGCACTTGGGGCATGTACCTTGCTTACCGCAACCTCGGTCAGTACGCTGCTCCGTGGTCCACGTACGGCGATGGTGTTGACGGCGGCCAGAAAGGCATCGAAGTCGGCACGACGTACACGGCATTCCGCAACATTCAGTTCATTGCCAAATACTTCAACGGCAAGGACATCGCTGCAGACAAAGATGCATCGAAGCTCTTCGGCCGTATCGATGTATTCTTCTGATTTCCTCAGTAAAAATACAACGTCACATGCAAAAAAAAGACAGCTCCTCGCGGGCTGTCTTTTTTGTATATGGATGATTTCCTGAATGATTCAATGGAAGACGTATTGGAGCAAAAGCATGTAAGCGATGGTGCCGCCGGCAATTGACAGCAGCATCTGGCGTTTCCATTGGTGCAGGGCCACGGTGATGATGATGCCGAGAATTTCGGGCAGGCCGTAATTGCCGGTTGTAAACGAAACATCCTTGAGGCAGTAGACGACGAGCATGGCAAAAATCGCGCAGGGCAGGGCTCTGCCGAGATACTGAATATAATCGGGCGTCGGCTTCTTGGAAGAGAAGACGAGGAACGGCAGGAAGCGCGTGAGCATCGTGCCGATGGAGCACATGGCAATGGTGATGATTTGTTCGGTCAGTGTCATTTAGATTCCCTTCCTTTCGAGCGGTCCGCGGATGAGTGTCAGCGTCACGAGAATGCAGATCATCGCGGGGATGATGAAGGCCTGACTGCCGAAGAAGTCAAGGCAGAGAAAAGAAGACGCAAGGCCGACCCAGGCCGTGATATGCGAATGTTCGCGCTGGTACTGCTCCATGAAGATGACGACGAACATCGCCGTCATGACAAAGCCGAGTCCCTGCGTATCAAAAGTCAGGTACGAGCCGACGATGCCGCCGATGGTCGCGCCGCTGACCCAGTAAAATTCGTTGAGCAGCGTGACAAAGACCATGAACCAGCCTTTGTCGATGCCCTCAGGGATCTTGGCTGTGAAATTTATCGAGAAGGTCTCATCGCACATGCCATAGATTAAATAGTATTTTTTCCAACCTGTCCCCTTGAACTTATCGAGCATGGCAATGCCGTAGAAGAGATGGCGTGCCTGAATCAGGATGGCCATGAGCAGGGCCTGCAGCGGCGCAAACGGAGAGAGCAGCATCGCGACGGTGACGAATTCGAGCGAGCCGCCGAAAATGACAATGCTCATGACCGTAGGGTAAATGAAGGAAAAGCCGGAGACATTGGCATAGATGCCATAGGCGAGTCCCAAAAACCAGAAGCCCGCAAATATCGGTATGGTGTAAGGGAACGCCGCTTTCAATGCTCGCATTTTCATCTTGCAGATTCCTTTCCTTGGTATTATAATTAACGATAGATTTTTATACTGAACAATGTAGCCTTATCTTATCGTTAGTTGTAGAAAAAGTCAAGGAAAAAGAGGAGTTATATGAATGTCAACGAAATCATCGCGGTCAATCTGCAGGACCTTCGCCTGAGCCAGAATAAGAGCCTTGGCCAGCTGGCAGAAGAAACGGGGCTTTCGAAGGCCGTATTGTCGAATATCGAAAAAGGCAAAGCAAATCCGACCATCAATACCATCTGGAAAATTGCCGAAGCACTGCATGTGCCGTATTCGGCCCTTTTGGAACTGCGTGAGACGGCTGTGCATAAAGTGGCAGAGTCAGACCTTGTCATGCAGTGTGATGAACAGGGCCATTACCGTATTGGCTGTTACTATTCGAGTACGCCGGAGCGGGATTTTGAATGTTTTCTGTTGGCCTTTGACCCCGGGGTCAAGCATGTGACGGAAGGCCATACGGAGCATTCGCATGAATACATCTTTGTTCGCAAAGGGAAATTAAAGATTGAAGTTGCGGGCAAGGTCTTTTTCCTGCAGACGGGGGATTCCCTGACCTTTGATGCGACACTGCGTCATACCTATGCCAATGAAGGCGAGGCGGTCTGTGAGGCCCTTTGCATCAATCATTATCCGCGGGGATAAACTCCTGAGCTTGATGGAATTGATAGGATAGAAGGAAGGATGATTTCTATGTTTTATGATGATGTCATGCAGTCCGTGGCATATATCCGCCAGCAGACGAAAGCGGAGCCTGTGCTCGGCATTGTCTTGGGCAGCGGGCTGGGCTCGCTGGTGGATGCGATGGAAGAACGCGAGTCGATTCCGTATAAGGATATCCCGTTCTTTCCCCAATCCAATCTGGCCGGCCATGCAGACCAGCTCGTGTTCGGACGCATCGCGGGGACAAAAGTCGTGGCCATGCAGGGACGCTTTCATTATTATGAAGGCTTTACCATGAAACAGGTTACCTATCCGATATTTGTGCTCAAACAGCTGGGGGTGAAAGACCTCATTGTCACCAATGCCTGCGGCGGCATTAACCCCTCGTTTGTACCGGGAGACCTCATGCTCATTGATGACTATATCAATACGCTCGGCAATAATCCGTTGATTGGCCCGAATGATGAGCGCTTCGGTCCGCGCTTCCCGGATATGTCTGACCCTTATGCCAAGGAATTGCGTGCTTTTGCCGCAGCGACAGCCAGACAGCAGGGGATTGAGCATCGTCATGGCGTTTATGCGATTTTCTCCGGTCCCTGCTTCGAATCCGCAGCAGAAATCCGCGCTCTGCATGTCATGGGGGCCGATGCTGTCGGCATGTCGACGGTACCGGAAACGATTGTCGCCAATTATCTCGGGATGCAGGTCCTCGGCATTGCCTGCATTACGAATATGGCTACAGGTATTGCCAAGACAAAACATTCTCATGAAGAAGTGCTGGCTATTGCCAACCGCAGCAGCAGGGCCCTCTGCCAATGGGTACAGACCATGATTGAGAAATGGCCGGCATAAATTTTTTTCTTATGGCAAAAAAACACTTGCATTCTGCCGCTATATCCTTTATAATAATACAAGTCGATACGCGAGTATCTGACTTCCCTATTCCTCGATAGCTCAGCCGGTAGAGCACCTGACTGTTAATCAGGCTGTCGCAGGTTCGAATCCTGCTCGAGGAGCCAATGGCGCCATCGTCAAGCGGTTAAGACACCGCCCTTTCACGGCGGGTTCATGGGTTCGAATCCCATTGGCGTCACCATTGGGCGATTAGCTCAGCTGGGAGAGCGCTTGCCTTACAAGCAAGATGTCAGCAGTTCGATCCTGTTATCGCCCACCATTTTAGAAGCATAGCTGCCGCAAGGCAGCTTTTTTTGTTAGCCTGAATTTTGTCAGGGGGCTTGCTCATGAATACGGAAAAAAGGCGTGCACATCTTTTGAAGCGTCTGCAGGAGGCATCGCTGCCGCAGACTGGGACGAAACTGGCACACGAGCTCGGCGTCAGCCGCCAAATTATTGTCGGCGATATCAGCATCCTGCGTGCCGAAGGCACACAGATTTTTGCGACGCCGCGCGGCTACATCATGCCAAAGGATGAACGGACGCAGGAAATCAAGGCCACGCTGGTCTGCCGTCATAGCGTCGAAGGCATGGAAAAAGAATTGGAAGCGGTCGTCGATAACGGCGGCTCCGTGCTCGATGTCATTGTCGAGCATCCTGTCTACGGCTCGATTCGCGGAGACCTCTTCATCGAGAGCCGCCGCGATATCAAAAGATTCCTGACGAAGATGAAAAAATGTCAGGCAAGTCCTTTGCTCGTCATGACGGGCGGCGTCCATATGCATACGGTCCGTGTGCCGGACGAGGAGGCACTGCAGGCCATCCGCACGGAACTGAAACATCTTGGTATTCTCGTGGAAGAATGATTACAATATATAATCAGAAAATACCCAATTGCATCATACTATACTTCTGTAGTATAATGTAGGCATTAATTCGAACAGTAAAATATTCCTGCGGTGTACAGTCATGCACGATATGTACACGGAGCAGACGTAAAGGAGATGAATGGTGCGTGAAGGAACTGCTTAAGGAAATGCACAGCTGGATGGATGCGTATATGAAATCGTTTCATACAGATGATGAAGAAGTCATGCAGGGCATCCGCATCAAGGAAGAACATACAGGCTATGTTACGGCCATCGCCATTCAGCTAGCCAAACATCTGCAGCTTGACGGGCACGATGTAGAGCTCGCAGAGATTATGGGGCTTTTCCATGATGTCGGACGCTTCCGCCAGTACAGCATCTATAAGACCTTCAACGATGCGGTGTCGGAAGACCATGCGGACCTTGGCCTCAAAGTTCTTTCGGAACTCGATTTCATCAAGAAACTCCGTCCGGAAGATGAAGCGCTTGTGCGTTTCGCCATTGGCCGTCACAATAAGAAGGAAATCGGACCCGCACCAAGCAAAAAGGCCCTGATGTTTGCCAAACTGCTGCGCGATGCCGATAAGCTTGATATCTACCGGGTGCTTTCGCCGTATCTCGGTCCTGAGAATGCGGATAAAGCGCCGAAGTTTATCGCGGCCGACGCCAGTGACCTTGTCAGCCTTGATTTCATCGAGGACTTCAAGGCAGGCAGGCAGGCCGACTACCGCAAACTGCGCACGCTGGGCGACCGCAAGCTCGTACGGCTTCTGTGGGTCTATGATATCAATTTCAGCTGGACGCTGCGGGAGATTGTCAAGCGCGGTTATGTCGACCGCATCATTCATTATCTGCCGGAGCAGCCGGGCATTGATGAGGGCGTGGCGAAACTGCGTGCTTATATCGAGAAGAAATGTGCCATGAAAGATACGGCAGACTGCTGACCGCAGAATATACAGGAATCTTCTATGGGACTTATGGGACTTATCTATTTTAATAGGATAGGAAGACAAGGAGAGGAATCAGATGGCAGAAAAAATCACAATGGCTTCGAATTTCATTCAGAACATGATTGAAGAAGACCTCAAGAACGGCAAGTACACGGACGGCATCCATACGCGCTTCCCACCGGAGCCGAATGGCTATCTGCACATTGGCCATGCGAAGTCGATCTGCCTGAACTTTGGTCTGGCCGAGTACAACCACGGCCTTTGCAATCTGCGCTTTGACGATACGAATCCGACGAAGGAAGACACGGAATACGTGGACTCCATCCAGCAGGACATCCGCTGGCTCGGTTTCAACTGGGGCAACCGCAAATTCTATGCGTCGGACTACTTCGATAAGCTCTATGATTTCGCGGTCACGCTGATTAAGAAAGGGCTTGCCTATGTCGATGACCTTTCGGCTGAGGAAATCAAGGCTTACCGCGGCACACTGACGGAACCGGGCAAGGAAAGCCCGTACCGCAATCGCAGCGTCGAGGAGAATCTCGACCTCTTTGCCCGCATGAAGGCCGGTGAGTTTGCCGACGGCGAGAAGGTGCTGCGCGCCAAGATTGACATGGCTTCGCCGAACCTTGTCATGCGCGATACGGTCATCTACCGCATTGCCCATGTCCGCCATCACCGCACGGGGGACAAATGGTGCATCTACCCGATGTATGATTTTGCTCATCCGCTTTCGGATGCCATCGAGGGCATCACGCATTCGGTCTGCACGCTCGAATTCGAGGAGCACCGCCCGTTCTATGACTGGCTGCTTGACTCGCTGGGCTTTGACCCGAACATGCGTCCGCGCCAGATTGAGTTTGCCCGCCTGAACCTCACGAATACGGTCACGAGCAAGCGCAAGCTGCGTCAGCTCGTCGAAGAGGGCTATGTGCGCGGCTGGGATGACCCGCGCATGCCGACCATTTCCGGTCTGCGCCGCCGCGGCTATACGCCGGCGTCCATCCGCAATTTCTGCAGGGAAATCGGTGTGGCTAAGGCCGACAGCATCGTCGATGTCTCGATGCTCGAGCATGAAGTCCGCGCTGACCTCAACGAGAATGCCGACCGCGTCATGGCTGTCCTGCATCCTCTGAAGGTCGTCATCACGAATTATCCGGAAGACAAGGAAGAATGGCTGCTCGCAGACAACAATCCGATTCATGGCGGCCACCGCTTCGTGCCATTCTCCCGCACGCTCTACATTGAGCAGGAAGATTTCATGGAAGAGCCGCCGAAGAAGTACTTCCGCCTCAAAACGGGCGGAGAGGTTCGTCTCAAACATGCGTATATCATCAAATGCGACGAAGTCATCAAGGATGAGCAGGGCAATGTCGTAGAGCTGCACTGCACGGCAGACCTCGATTCGAAGACGGGCGGCGCTACGGCCGGCCGTAAAGTCAAGGGCACGATTCACTGGGTCGCAGCCAAGACGGCGCTCAAGGCGGAAGTCCGCCTTTACGATTACCTCATCGAGACGGACGAGAACGGCAATGTGCCGAAGGATTTCATCGCTGCCCTCAACAAGAATTCGCTGGAGGTCATCGAGAACGCAGTCATCGAGCCTTCGGTGAAGCTCACGGCTGCGGGTACGCACTACCAGTTCCTGCGCGTCGGCTACTTTGTCGTCGACCCGGATACGACGCCGGACCATCTCGTGTTCAACCGCGTTGTCGGCCTGCGTGACAGCTGGGCAAAAGTCAATAAGTAATCTCTTTCATTATTGAAATACCGAATAACCATAGAAGGTGACGTTTATGTCTAAGATTCCTAAGAATCTGTCCGACAAGGATATGTTCAGGGATTATGTAGAAGATACATCCATAGAAGACCGCTTCATCGCGGCCGAGAAAAAAGCGAAGAAGAAACAGCAGGAAGTGCCTGAAGCACCTGCTGACTTCCTGCGCGCCGGCTTCACCCCGCAGCTTACCGAAGAACTCGCGAGAGCCCTCATGCAGCTGAAGATGGAACTTTTCCGCGCGGATATCAAGAATTATACCTTCAAGATCAAACGCGATGGCGAGAACATCGTGCTGATCCCGAAGTATAAGAAATAAATAGGGAAGTTTTTAGGGAAAGAAGTGGATTCTATTGGTTAGTACAACGACGATAGCGATCGTCATCTTCGTTGCTGCTTACGCACTGATCATCACCGAGAAGGTTCACAGGACTATCGTCGGTATCTTTGGTGCCATGCTCATGATCCTGTGCGGCGTCATTGACCAGGATACGGCTATCCGCCATATCGATTTCAATACGCTGGGGCTGCTCATGGGCATGATGATCATCGTCAACATCACAAGTGAGACGGGACTCTTCAACTTTCTGGCCATCTGGTCGGCGAAAAAAGTCAAGGCACGTCCTATTGCCCTGCTCGTTGCCCTGTCGGCCCTGACGATGGTCTGCTCGGCCTTCCTCGATAATGTCACGACCGTCCTTCTGACGGTGCCGATTACGTTCAGTATCACGGCACAGCTCAAGGTCGACGTCAAGCCGTATCTGATTTCACAGATTCTGGCTTCAAACATCGGCGGTACGGCGACGCTCATCGGCGACCCGCCGAATATCATGATTGGCAGTGCCGTCGGCCTGAACTTCATGGATTTCATGGCTAACCTCAGCGGTATCGCTATCCTGATTTTCATCGTGGTGGAACTTGTGCTCATCGCTGTTTACGGCAAAGAGCTCAAGACTCAGCCGGACCTTCAGGAAAAAGTCATGCGCCTCAATGCGCACAGCCAGATTGCGAATCCGAAGCTGCTGAAAAAATGCCTGTTTGTCATCGCTCTGACGATTGGCCTGTTTGTCGTCCATGGCTATCTCGGCCTGCAGACGGCTACGGCGGCTCTCTCTGGTGCAGGTCTGCTGCTGCTCATCACGTACACGCGCGATGAAGGCATGATTACCAAGGTCCTTTCCAAAATCGAGTGGACGGCAATCTTCTTCTTTGCCGGACTCTTCGTTCTCGTCGGTGCCCTCGTTGAGACGGGCGTCATCAAGTTCCTTGCAGCCGAGGCCATCAAGCTGACGAACGGCAGCGTCAATGCCACGGCCATGCTGATTCTCTGGATGAGTGCCTTTGCTTCGGCCTTCATCGATAATATCCCGTTTGTGGCGACGCTCATTCCGCTCATTCAGGATATGGGCCAGATGGGCCTTGCAAACCTCGACCCGATGTGGTGGTCGCTGGCCCTCGGTGCTTGCCTCGGCGGCAACGGTACGCTCATCGGCGCCAGCGCCAACGTCGTCGTTGCTTCCATGGCTGCACAGCGCGGCAAACAGATGTCGTTCATTGGCTTCATGAAGATTGCCTTCCCCATCATGATCATGACGATTGCCATCTCGAGCGTCTATGTATGGCTCCGCTATCTGCTCTGATGTACTGGCTTTTCGGATAAAATAAAAAGTCAGCCTGTGCATAACTTTTGCCGGCTGACTTATCAACAAGATCCCCATCATCTTCTGTGGATGATGGGGATCTTTATGTGTGGATATGCGGTTAAATCTTGCTCTGTCCGACCTTGTCGAATGTCTCAAGGATGGAGCGTTCCGGTACGCGGTCGAGCCAGCTGACAACCCAGATGGCGAGAGCGGAGAACAGGAAGCCCGGGACGATTTCGTAAAGTCCGAGGAAGGCGTACTGCTTCCAGACGAGAACAGTGACACCGCCGACGATGATGCCGGCGAGTACACCGTATTTCGTCGTGTGGCGCCAGAACAGGCTCATGAGCAGGGCGGGGCCAAAGGCCGCGCCAAAGCCGGCCCAGGCGTACGAGACCATGTCGAGGATGAAATTATTCGGATTGAGGCCGAGAAAAATCGCGAGGCTCGCGATGACGAGAACGCTCGCGCGTGAAATCCAGACAAGTTCTTTCTGTTCTGCATCTTTGCGCAGCAGTGTGCGGTAGAAATCCTGAGCAAAGGCCGAGGCAGCGACGAGCAGCTGCGAGGAAGCCGTGCTCATGATGGCAGCGAGGACGGCCGAGAGAATCAGGCCCGTGGCAATCGGCGGGAAGAGCTCGTTCGTCATGACGAGGAAGACGGTCTCAGAGGCCGTGCCCTCAAGCGGCGTCGAAAGGTAAACGCGGCCGACCATGCCGACGGCGACAGCGGCAGCCAGCGAGAGGACAACCCAAGTCATGGCGATGTGCGTGGCCTGCTTGACTTCCTTTGAGGTGCGGATGGCCATGAAGCGCACGAGGATGTGCGGCTGGCCGAAATAACCGATGCCCCAGGCTAAAAGCGAGATGAGTTCGATGAAGCTCATGGTCGAGCCGTCGGATTTTGTCAGAGGTTCGAGCATTGTGGCCTGGACATTCTGGATGGCCGAGACCGTTGCTTCAAAGCCGCCGCACTGCATGGCACCGCAGATTGGTACGACGAGGATGGCAAAGAACATCATGACGCCCTGGATGAAGTCCGTGCGCGAGACCGCGAGGAAGCCGCCGACGAGCGTGTAGAAGACGACGGAGCCAGCGCCGATGAAAATCGCGTACTGATACGGGATGCCGAAGACGGTCTCAAAGAGGCGGCCGGCCGAGACAAAGCCCGAAGATGTGTAGATGACGAAGAAAATCAGGATGAAGATGGCAGGCACAATGCGCAAAAGCCCCGACTTGTCGTGAAAGCGGTTCTGCAGGAATTCCGGCAGTGTCAGGGAGTTATTGGCAAGCTCCGTGTACTTTCTGAGGCGGGCGGCGACAAAATGCCAGTTGGCCCAGGTGCCGATGGCGATGCCGACGGCAATCCAGCCGGCATTGAGGCCGGAGAGATAGGCATAGCCCGGGACGCCCATGAGCATCCAGCCGCTCATATCCGAAGCTTCGGCAGAGAGCGAAGTGACCCAGGCACCGAGTTTGCGGTTGCCGAGGAAGTAATCGCTCATGTTGCGTGTGCGGCGGTAATAGTACACGCCGATGGCCATCATGAAACCGATGTAGAGCACAAAGGTATTGATGATGGTAAGATCATGAGTCAAAATGAATCCCCCATTTCTTTTCTTTCCATAATAAATATAAGTTTACAAGAATAGTTCAATTATATGGGAAAAACGAGGTAAAATGCAATACTTATTTATATAGAAGGTATAAAAATAAGATATTGTGTACATTTTTTTCGGAAAATCGATAAAAAATGCTTGCAATCGTAAGGTATTTCCCGTATAATACATAAGGTTTGAACGCAGGGGGCGGCCCGGACTCACGTATGGCAGGGCCAAATGACATCTGCGCTCTTTTGCTGTGTGCAGATTTAAGTATATGGGATTTTGCAATAGGAGGCTTTGCAATGAAAAAATACGATGTGGCGATTGTCGGCGGCGGTCCGGCTGGTGTCATGGCAGCTTATGAGCTCGTCGAGAAAAAACCGGGACTGCGCGTCATTGTCTTCGAAAGCGGCAAGGACATCTACCATCGCGTCTGCCCAATTTCCGCGGACAAGGTCAAGAGCTGCATTGGCTGCAAGCCCTGCAGCATCATGCGCGGCTTTGGCGGCGCGGGGGCTTTCTCCGATGGCAAATACAACTTCACGACGAAATTCGGCGGCTGGCTCAATGAATATCTGCCCGACGATGAAGTCATGGAGCTCATCGACTATGTCGACAAAATCAACATGAAGCATGGCGCGCCGTCGAAGGTCTTCTCGACGAAAGGCTCGGACATCGGCCGTCTGGCCCTGCAGCATGACCTGCACCTGCTCTCGGCGAGTGTGCGCCATCTTGGCACAGAAAACAATCTGCGTATGCTCGAGAAAACGTATGAATACCTCAAGACGAAAGTCGAATTCCGCTTTGAATGCCCGGTGGCCCATATCGAGTCGGACGGCCAGGGCAATAATCAGCTCGAGCTTGAGAACGGCGAAAAAGTCGAGGCCGACTTCCTCGTCATCGCGCCGGGCCGCGCCGGTGCCGAGTGGTTCTCGAATGAATGCAGCCGTCTGGGCATCGAACAGGAGAACAACCGCGTCGATGTCGGCGTGCGTGTCGAAGTGCCGGATGAGGTCTGGAACGATATCACGAGTCAGGTCTATGAGGCAAAACTCATTTACCGCACGAAGCAGTATGGCGATTTCGTGCGTACGTTCTGCATGAACCCGCACGGTCATGTCGTCATGGAGAATACAGATGGCATCGTGACGGTCAACGGCCATTCCTACAGCGACCCGAAACTTCAGAGCCACAACACGAACTTTGCGCTGCTCGTTTCGAATCACTTCACGGAGCCTTTCAAGGCCCCGCATCAGTACGGCAAACGCATCGCTTCGTTTTCGAACATGCTCGGCGGCGGCATCATCGTGCAGCGCTATGGCGACCTCATCAAGGGACGCCGCACGAATACGCACCGCATGAGCAAGAGCTTTACGAAGCCGACGCTGGCGGCCACGCCGGGCGATCTTTCGCTCGTGCTGCCAAAGCGTCATCTCGACAACATCATCGAGATGATTCAGGCGCTCAATTACATCGCGCCGGGCATGACAAATGATGATACGCTGCTTTACGGTGTTGAGGTCAAGTTCTACAGCTCGCGCGTCGTGCTCTCAAATCAGCTCGAGACAAAACTGCGCAACGTCTTTGCGACGGGCGACGGCGCCGGCGTCACGCGCGGCCTTTCGCAGGCCGGGGCCAGCGGCGTCTACGTAGCCCGTCAGATTCTTTCGCGCATGTAAATCATCATGTATTTTCCTTACGGAAAAAGCTGGCTGTCTTATGCCAGAAAGTACGCTTTACCGCACTTTCTGGCATAAATTTTTTGTTGCCAAGGGTCGACCGTTCGCGTTATATAAGATATAATAGTATACAATGTATAAAAGGAGGAAGGCGGATGAGTGAGAAGAGACCGGTTATCGTGAAAGTCAGGGGGTCCTGGCAGGATGCCGAGGGACAGAAGGACAGCATCCGCACGGTCGCAAAGGGACATCATTATTTCCATCGCGGCAAACACTATGTCATCTATGAGGATGAGAGTGTGGAGCAAGGAAAAAAGATTTCCACGGTGCTCAAGATTGATGATGGACATATGACGCTTTTGCGCAGGGGCGTCCTCGAACAGGAACAGCGCTTTGAGACAGGCCGGGAGCATACGAGCATTTACCGCACGCCGTATGGCAATATCGACCTTGCCGTGCGCACCGAGGAGCTTCAGGTGGATTACGGCGAAATCGCGGGCCGCGTCGATATCCGTTACGGCCTTTGGGTCAACGGCGCCTTCCAGAGTCAGAATCAGCTTCATATCGAAGTTGAAGAAGACATGCCTGAAGCATGAGACCATGAACACCACCATGAATATCATGGAAGGAAACATACAGTTCATCATAAATCCGGATAGGAGGAAATCTTTTGGAAATCAAAGACATATTGACAGAGGCCATTGAAAACGCTGCAAAAGCAGCGATCAGCGAGGGCGCACTGCCTGAGGGGACGCTGCCGCAGGTCGTCCTCGAAGTGCCGCCACAGAAGGAATTCGGTGATTTTGCGACGAATTTTGCCATGCAGTCGGCACGCGTCTTCCATAAGAACCCGCGCCAGATTGCTGAGGAAATCGCCAGCCGCATCAAGGGCGACTGGCTCGACCATACGCAGATTGCCGGACCGGGCTTCCTGAATTTCTACCTCAAGGGCAATGTGCTCTACGATTCGTTCCAGAAAATCCTGGAGGAAGGCGAAAGCTTCGGCAATCTGCCGAAGGTTGACCATCCGAAAATTCAGGTTGAGTACGTCAGTGCCAATCCGACGGGCCTGCTGCATGTTGGCCACGGCCGCGGTGCTGCTGCCGGCTCGGCTCTTGTCAACCTGCTGCGCGCTGCCGGCTACCCCGTCGAGAGCGAATACTACATCAACGATGCGGGCAACCAGATGAACAATCTCGCACGTTCCGTCAATGCACGCTATCTCGAGCTGCTCGGCAAAGAAGTGGAATTTCCGGCAGACGGCTACCATGGCCAGGACATCATTGATACGGCTCAGCGCATCATTGACCGCGATGGCGATAAATACCTTGCCATGAGCGAAGAAGAACGCCTTGCCATCTTCAAGGACCTCGCTTACCACGAGAAACTCGCCATCCTCAAGGAAGACCTCGAGAAGTTCCACGTCACGTTTGACCATTGGTTCAGCGAGCGTACGCTGCATCCGGACGCGGTGCGTCACGTCGTCGAAATCCTCAAGGACAAGGGCGATATTTACGAGAAGGACGGCGCTCTCTGGCTGAAATCCACGGCCTATGGTGATGACAAAGACCGCGTCGTCATCCGCGACAATGGCGAGCCGACGTATCTGGCTGCCGATATCGCTTATCATCATAATAAGTACGAACGCGGCTTTGACCGCCTCATCAATATCTGGGGCGCGGACCATCACGGCTATGTCTGCCGCGTCAAGGCAGCGATGCAGGCCCTCGGCCACGACCCGAAGAAACTCACGGTACTGCTCCTGCAGATGGTCAGTCTCTATCGCGGCGGCGAGCTCGTCAAGATGAGCAAGCGCACGGGCCAGAGCGTTACGCTCAACGAGCTCATGGAAGAAGTCGGTACGGATGCTGCCCGCTATTTCTTCCTCATGCGTTCGCTTGACAGTCAGCTCGACTTTGACCTCGACCTTGCGAAGAAAAAGTCGAATGACAATCCGGTCTACTACATCCAGTATGCACATGCGCGCATCTGCAGCATCTTCCGCCAGGCCGAAGAGACGCATCTCGTCCTCGGCAAAACGCCGAAGCTTGAGCTACTGACGGATGAGAGCGAAGTTGCCCTCATCAAGAAGATTGAGGAATATCCTGAGGAAGTCAAGAAAGCGGCTGACGATTACGCACCGCAGCGCATCGCGCGTTACAGCTACGACCTCGCGGCGCTGTTCCACAGCTTCTACAACAAATGCCGCATCATGGGCGTTGACCATGACCTCGCGGAGGCACGCCTGGCCCTCGTCACGGTCACGGCCCATGTCATCCGCCACAGCCTCGGCATCCTCGGGGTATCCGCGCCGGAGCATATGTAAGTCAAAGTCATAAAGTCATTTCGTAAGTTACGCAGAATCACGCAGATTGCGAAGGGAGATATATCAATGGATTTTCTGAAAAGCTCAGAAGTTGATGTCGCTTATTACATCCTGTCTCAGGCAGGCAAGACGATTTACTACAAGGATCTCGTCCTTGACGTCATCGAGAAAACGCATAAGCCGGTGCAGTCGCTGTCGGCAGCCATCTCGGAAGTCTACACGCTCATCAACATGGACAGCCGTTTCCATTATGAAGGCGAAGGCCAATGGGGCCTGACGGAGTGGAATCCGCCGGAGGTCAAGCGCACGCACACGAGCCGTTCGACGTCGGGTTCGAGCAAGGCTGCAGCAAAAGCCAGCAGCAACCGCAAGAAGAAGCTCGAGAGCATCCAGGAATAATAGCGTCTTGACACCCCGTGGGCATTGGGGGTAGAATAGTCAACATGTGTTTCAAAGAACAAGCAGGAGGCAGTTCCATGGCAAAGTATATTTTCGTTACCGGTGGCGTTGTTTCTTCCCTGGGCAAGGGCATCACGGCCGCATCGCTCGGCCGTCTCTTGAAGAGCCGGGGAATCAAGGTCACAATCCAGAAGTTCGACCCGTACATCAACATTGACCCGGGTACGATGAGCCCTTACCAGCATGGTGAGGTCTTTGTCACGGACGATGGTGCGGAGACGGATCTGGATCTCGGCCACTACGAGCGTTTCATCGACATCAACCTGACGAAGAACTCCAACATCACGACGGGCAAGGTCTACTGGTCGGTGCTCAACAAGGAGCGCAAGGGCGAATACCTCGGCTCGACGGTACAGGTCATCCCGCACATCACGAACGAAATCAAGCAGAAGGTCTACGATGTAGCCAAGGCCGATGGCGCTGATGTCGTCATTACGGAAATCGGCGGCACGGTCGGCGATATCGAGAGCCAGCCGTTCCTCGAGGCCATCCGTCAGGTCAAGAAGGAAGTCGGCCCGAACGACACGCTCTACATCCATGTCACGCTGCTGCCGTACATCTCGGCTGCCGGCGAGCTCAAGACGAAGCCGACACAGCACAGTGTCAAAGAGCTGCGTGCCATCGGCATTCAGCCGGATATCCTCGTCTGCCGCACGGAGAAGACCATCTCCAAGGAGATGAAGGACAAGATTGCCATGTTCTGCGACGTACAGCCGGAAGCTGTCATCGAGAACCGCACGGCTTCGACGATTTACGAGGTTCCTCTGATGATGCAGAAGGAAGGCCTTGACAAGATTGCACTCAAGAAGCTCAACATGGACTACGGTCCTGCTGACATGAGCGACTGGGAAAAGATGGTCTACAAGATCAATCATCCGCAGAAGCGCGTCAAGATTGCCGTTGTCGGCAAATACGTCGAACTGCCGGATGCCTATATTTCTGTTACGGAAGCCCTGCATCACGGTGGCATTGCCAACGATGCCCAGGTCAAGATCAACTGGGTTAACGCAGAAGAAATCGAGGAGAATCCGGATATGGACCTCGATGAAGTCTTTGTCGGCTGCAAGGGCATCCTCGTGCCGGGCGGCTTTGGCAACCGCGGCATCGAAGGCAAAATCAAGGCCATCGAATATGCCCGCGAGCATAAAATCCCATTCCTCGGCCTCTGCCTCGGCATGCAGTGCGCGGTCATCGAGTTTGCCCGCCACGTCTGCGGCATGACGGATGCCGATTCGACGGAATTTGACCCGGAGACGACGCATCCTGTCATCTCGCTGATGGAATCCCAGCAGGGCATTGTCAAGAAGGGCGGCACGATGCGCCTCGGTTCGTATCCGTGCAAGCTCGCGAACGGCACGCATGCGAAGGAAGCCTATGGCAAGAATCTCATCCATGAGCGCCATCGCCATCGCTTCGAGTTCAACAACGAATACCGCGAGGCCCTGCAGGAAAAAGGCCTGGTCATCGCTGGCACGCTGCCGGATGACAGCCTCGTCGAGATGATTGAGGTCAAGGACCATCCTTGGTTCGTTGCCACGCAGGCACATCCGGAACTCAAGTCGCGTCCGAACAATCCGCATCCGCTGTTTCGTGATTTTGTCAAGGCAGCACTTGCGCAGTAAAACAACACAGCATAGAGAAGACCCGGTTTTCCGGGTCTTTTTGACGTGAGGTATCTAGATATGAATGCATTATTTACCGCGATGCTGCAGGACGGCGCCCTGCAGCGTCTGCGGAATTATACACAGGGGGAGCCGGCGGAGGCCCTCGTCTACGGACTCGGCGGCTCGCAGAAGCACGCGGCCG
>OIYH01000312.1_pt1 | contig 39598 bp, 32 predicted proteins | sample 1587911 | NCBI WGS metagenome assembly OIYH01 (sample SAMN03283252) | human gut metagenome | biome: human-associated habitat; material: feces | host: Homo sapiens | place: USA | collected 2013
GGGCATAAAGTAGATTCATGCAATACCGATTTACACAAACTATTTTACACTCCCTCTAAAACAGATTATTCGACGCAAAATCAAAGACAAGGAAATGTTGGCCTTGCTCGATGATATAATCGACAGCACGCACACGGAACGGAATGTTCCTATTGGGAACTTCCTTTCGCAATGGTTCGGCAACGTTTTCATGAACGAGATGGATATGTATGTAAAACATGTTTTGCATGTGAAAGCTTATATCCGCTATTGCGACGATTTTATTCTGCTGGGCGATGATAAGCAACAGATGAACGAATGGGCAGAGAAAATCACAGCTTTCGTCAATGACCGTCTGGATATGAAACTGAGTAAGAACAATTTGTTCCATACGTATCAAGGGATTGATTTTCTTGGCTATCGACATTTTCATAATGGGAAACTTCTTGTGCGGAAGCGGACGGCAAAGCGAATCAAGCGGCGTATGCGCATTGTTGAGCGTAAGCTATCAAACGGCACAATGGATGTTGCTACAGCTCGTGGCAAGGTTGCTTCGGCTAATGGTTGGATGAAACACGCTCACACGCACCATTTAAAAGAGACACTTCATTTCGATAAATTAAAGGAGGCTGTGGGAATTGGAAAAAGAAGAAAGCGAAAAAGTTCATAGGTTTGCTGATTTTGCAGAAGAAACTGCATTGGACGGCGAGAAGAAGAAACTGTCTGAGATTTTGAATCAGGAAATCGTCGTTACAGGCCAGATGATTACGCACTCGACGAAAAACTCCGGAGAATGTCTTAAGCTACAATATCGAATGAACGGAACGGTATATGTCACATTTACTGGTAGTCAAGTTCTGATTAAGCAAATCAAGAAATACGCCGACCAAATCCCATTCGTCACAACGATTAAGCAAGTAGGTATGTATTACTCATTTACATAACGGAGGTATTTGCAATGGTAGGATATCCAAAGACGCTAAAAACAAGAGAAGATTATGAGTTTGTACGTCAGTACTTCCCAAAGGAGAAATGGCAGGAAGACTTTCAGGACCTGTTAGACAGCATGTACCAGTGGTACAACATGGGCGCGATTGCAGAGGCGGACGGCAAGACGGACGACACGCACAAGGTTGTTGTTGACGAGAGCCGCGGCGATGGCACGAAGACGTACTACCAGTACGAGAAGAAGATTGACGAGAACTGCAAGCTGTACCGCCTTGGGTACACCGAAGCACAGGTCAAGGGCTATCTGGGGGCGAGCGCATGAAAACGCTTGACGAGTGGAAACGCTGGTACGAGAAAGAAGCAGAGCCAGCCGACCCGATAGAGGGCGCATCCCTCTACTTCGAGCCGGAGCATGGCTTTTTTTATTACAAGATTTTCCCTGATATTCACGCGATGTACGTAGACCATTTTGCAACAGACAATTACCAGTACCTTTTCCGCAGGGCGCGTGAGATTGCACGGGCGGCAGGCTGCGGCGAAGTCATCACGCAGACATTCCATCTCGCGAAGGCTTATGCGAGATTGTCGAAAGCTCATCTTGACTTAGGGCACAGCACGCGGGGCGCGAATGGGAAATGGTATTGGGCATTTACGGAGGTGTTGAACAATGTGGAAAGTAATCGACCTTGATTGCTTCGGCGTACCAATGGAGCCAGCACTTAGACGGGAAGGACGTTGCAGATTCAAGAAGGGCGGGCACAGCTCGTCAACGACAACGCGAACCATTCCAGGGCAGACGCCGAACGAAGCACAGCTCGAAAATGGCTTGATGGGCTATGCAAGAAGCGGCCTCAATGCATCTAGCGGTATCATGAATCAGGCTATCCAGTCAATCAGCAGGCAGTACAATCCAAATTGGACGAGCCTTGCGGGCAACTACAATAACACGATGGGAACCGTAACGAACGGCTACAATAATCTGATGCAGGGCAATCTTCCTTCACAGTTTGCAGAAGCGCGCAGGAAGGCGCTGAACAATGATTTACAGCAGACCGTCGGCAGTGCCGTCAGCGGCCTTGCAGACCGCGGTATCATCAACAGCTCGGTAACGAACAAAGCACTTGACGATATCTCGGAAGACGCAAGTAGTCAGCTTGCAAAGTCGTATGCTTCGGATTTGAGCACGTATGCCGGACTTTTGAGCGGCGCTGCGTCGAATGCAAATCAGGTCCTTGCAGGCAATCAGCTCGCGCAGGATGCATCAGAGACGCCGACAGAAAGCCTTTTTCAGTACGCACAGGCGCTTGCCAACCCTGCAAGCAATATGTACAACACGATGTACAGCGGCCGCATGGGCACGGGCAGTACGACGACCACGACGAGTCAGCCGAACAACTCGGTATGGTCCACTATCGGTTCCCTCGGCACGGCATATATCTTGTGCTTTACGGGCGACACTCTTGTCACGACGCCGCAGGGGTACAAGCCTATCAAGGAAATAAAACGCGGCGACGAAGTACTTTCCCTTGATGAGCATAACAAACTGGTCACGAAGAAGGTCAGCGACGTTACAGGCGCACATGAGCGTGATATTGTAGACGTCTATTTCGGCGATGGTACGACATGGCATACGACGGCACGTCAGCGCTATTATGACGGCGTACACTTCGCCAGCATTGACAGTGACGAGCCCCCGCAGGCGTTCGTCTTTCAGGGCAGGCCTGTTGATGTGCTGCGCGTGAGTGAGACCGGACGCAAGGCGCTTGTCTATGACTTGACGCTTGAAGGACCGGCAGACCGCAATATTTTCTTTGCTAATGATGTAGCTGCAGAAGGGATGGGCGATTGAGTATGAATCCAATTTCGTTAGGCGTGAATCATCAGCTTCCGTCACTCTTGGAGATGGCGCAGAACTTTGCGAATCAGCGGACGCCGCAGGTACAGCAGAATCAGAATTCACAGTTTGACTGGGGCAAAATGCCGTACCTGATGGCGGAGCAGGGGCTTGCGCAGAATAACGGTTCGCCGCTTGGCGCACTTGCTCAGATGCTCGGTTCGTACTGGATGAAGGGAGGCTTGCAGAATGGCTAACAACGGCGATTATTGGAGTGGTGGCGGCTGGGCTGCGCCACAGAGCAACTATATGCAGGGCCTTCCGGGCACGGTCGGCGCACAGACAGCGAACGCGAACTACGGGCCATTGCAGGCACTCGCGGATATCGTCGGCGCATACTGGCAGAAGAAAGCGTATGAAGGCGCACTCGGCTATGCATCTTCGCCGGAGATGAAGAACGACCTCGACAAGCTGACACAGCCGGTCGCAGAGAAAGTAGACGTACCGCCAGAGCAGAACGGTGATAAGGCGATGCAGAACGCGGTACAGTCAATGCAGATTAGCGGACAGCTGCCGAACACGGACTGGCTGCACAAGAACACGCCAGCGTTTGAACTGACGCCAATTCAGAAGATGGCGCCGGGCAGTCAGTCGCTTATCAAGGCCGCGACGGATTTTGCGAACGTTGCACAGCAGCCGGGCAAGGACACGAAAGCGAAACTGCAGGCGCAGTACGACGAGTTTGCAAAGAACCAGAAAGAGCATCCCGAATGGTTCGCAGGGAACACGTACACGGGCGGCGACGAGAAAGCACGCGTCAAAGCAAACCTCGACTATGCGCAGGGCAAGGCCGTTGCAGACAACGCATACAGCGCGCGCACGGGCAAGTTTAAGAGCGGCTTAGAGCAGTACGGATATACTGGTAGGACGCGGGCGGCATCATGGCAGGAGGTCAAAGACCGCGCGGCTGACCTTAAATCGAAAGCAATGCAGATGGCTTACAAGCGCTACGGCATCCGCGGCGCACAGATGGCAGAGCCTATGATTGACCAAGCCATTCAGGACCGCTTGCAGGCGTTCAGCGGCGCGACGCTCCAGCAGGCACGTGCACCAATTGACAGCTTTATTGCACAGCATACAGACGACCTCAACGACCCGAAAACTTATTTCCAGCTCGGGCGCATGATGACGGACTACAACATAGCGGCAAAGCAGATGGGCCAGCCTGTGTTCGATACAAGCCTTGTCACACAGCTGCAGAAGATGGGCGAAGTATCTGTCACGAAGTCGAATCAGGGCGGCTACACAAGCTATATCGCCGTCAAGAAGAATGGCGGCAGCTTCGGCAAAGATAAAAACGGCAATCCTGTTTATGCCGTCAATATCATGAAAGAAGCAAAGACGCCAACGTGGAAAGAACAGCAGGACGTACAGCTGACAAAAGCAAAGATTGTCGAAACGAACCGTCACAACAACGCAAAAGAAAGCCTTGGCAGAGCTAAGCTTGCAGAGACGCACAGACACAACGTCGTGCAGGAGAGCAAGCCAACGAGAAGCGGCGGACGGTCTGGAAGCGGCACGTCGAAAGCAGAAGAAAATATAAAAGCAAATCTTAGTGAGCAGTTGAACCGTATGAAGATTGCCGTAGAGAATAACGACCATGACGGGGCAGACGCAGCACGCGCAGCTATACAGAAGATGTACGACCAAGGGAAGATTCCAGTCGATGTGTATCAGGCAGACGGTGGTGTTTATCAGACAATGGAAGACTTGCTTTCTAGATTGCCAGAAGAAGACGATGGCTAATGATAAAAGGAGAGTGGGCGCATGGCAATGTTAAGCTCGGACGATTGGGATAGTGTCAAACAGCAACGCTTCGGCAGTGACGATGAATATCAAGGCTATCTGTCAAAACTTGATGATGATCAGGCGGCGGCTAGCAGTTCAGATGATTCTTCGAGCGACGACGGAAGCAGCAGTAGTATCCTTGCTACACTCTCCGGCCTTGGCGACGACCTCAAGAACATCGTAACGAAGATTGGACAGGTACAGCAGGACCAAAGCCAGATGCAGATGGACTACGCGAAGGGCGAGACGCAGGCGGTCGAAGATATCGCACAAGACGTAGCAGATCATTACAACAAGACCAACTACAATATCATCTTGAACAGCGCGCGCGATGATGAAGGCAATGTTACGCCAGAGTCGGCGGCGCAGGCAGAGAACGGCGACAATGGCGGCTACGACCCCCTGACAACGGAGGAAGAACAGACACTTGCGCACGTCGGCGACCCGTCCTACGACCCGGCTAATCAGGATCAGAACACAGTGGCGGCACATATCCGCAGGGATACGGACGAATGGAGCAACAACCTCGTAAACGACGTGAAGGACCTTGCGGGCACGGTGTATAAAGAGCTGACGGCTACGAGCCTGCAACAGCTTCAAGACCTCGACTATCAGGCAGGGCAGAATTTGTGGGATGTGTACAGCGATGTTGCGCGGCCGGCTGGCATGATTGCCATGACGCCGGGAATGCCAGCACCGATTCGCGGCGCGGCGGGTATCCTCTACGCGCCGAAGTTCCTGTCTGATATCGGCGACATGTACAGCGGTACAGGCGAGGGCGGCGGTGAAGGCGGTATCAGTGGCGTCGTGCAGGGCCTTGTGGTGAATCCTCTCAACCAGATGATTGAAGATATCTCGAACCCTGAACAGCTTGTCGAGGATATCAAGGCGCATCCTGCGAACCTCTGGGATAGAGTGCTGATGCCAGCAACGATGGCAGAGGGCGGCTATCACGCAGTACGCAAGGGCGCTGACCTCGCGGGCACGGCAAAAGACAAGATTGCAAGTGCATTCAGTAAAGACGACAGCGCGGCAGACACGGCAGGCGGCGACGAATTCACGCCGCCACCAGTTGAATCCGCAGAAGATATCGTGCAGGAAGCAGACGACGCGGCAGGGCCTAGTACCGGCTATAGCGGCGGTGACGGTGTGGCTCACATCGACACGGGCCACGGCGATATCGACGTATGGATTAATGACGCGGCTGCGCAGAATGGTGTTGACCCTGTTATTCTGCATAAGATGGCACAGCAGGAAAGCGGACACGGCGAAGCAGATTCGAACGTTATGCAAGTGCTTGACAGCACGGGCGCGGCGATGGGATTTGATGATATGTCAGACCCGAAGCAGTCTATCTATGCAGGCGCGAAATACCTTGCTGAAATGCTCAAGCAGGACGGCGGTGATTATGACGCGGCTATTCGCGATTACAACGGCGGCGGCGACCCAAACTACCTGCAACATGTTATGGACCAGCCAGATTACGGCACGCCGGAGTATCAGGGCGGCGGTAGTTCTGGCGGCTATGATGTACCGGCAGAAGCAGAGTACACGTTGGAGCCTGGCGCCATTCACGACGGGTTCGACGAGGGCACGGAAGCAAAACTTCGTCTGCTCGATAAATGGTATGCAGACCATACGGGCGGCGAGCATCTCGATATTTCTTCCATGCGAGACGGTACACACAGTGACCCGAACCACGCTGCGGGAAGGGCGGCAGATATCGTCAACGACCGCTTGCAGGACCCTGAATTCCGCGCACAGTTCACGGAAACAGCGCACGAGCTCGGCTTCAAGACATACGATGAATTCGATAAATCGAACTGGACGGAGAACACGACGGGCTACAACTTCCATATCTCGGACGATGGCACGCCGCTTTCCAACCTGCGCTATAGAAGCAACGGCCCAACGGACGACGACCCATACGGCCTGAACAAAGACGATAACACGAGCACGTCAGCACCGGAGCCTGACGACGACGGACCGCTCAAAGACCTCAACGGCAAAGAGATTGACGAGGAAGAGGAGGGCACGCCGAAGGAAGGCAAGGCCGACAGTGCCGAGGAAGAAGCGCAGCAGGAAGCAGAAGACCTGCAGAAGGCCACGGAGCCTGCCAAAGTAAATTGGGGCGAAGGTGATACGGCGAACGATGCACGCGAGCTCGACAATTATATCGACTCGCTTGAGCAGGAACGTCAGCGCATGATTGACGAAGAAGTGCAGCTGATGAAAGACAATCCAGACGGCAAAGGCGTAGACGTAGGCTATACGACAGACGACCGCGGGCAGATTAACGGACGATGGGCACAGAGCAAAAATCCGCAGTGGTACCAGGACGCATACAAGCGACTTGGCAGAAAGCCGCGGCAGTCTGACTTGCCTATGCTTGCAAAGGAACGCTTGCAGAATATCGAGGACTTCGGCGTGCTGGAACGACAGCTGCGCGAAGCAAACCACGTCCGCGACTATATGCGGGAGCACCCGACCGAAACGTTTGAAGATGCTTTCAAGTACATCGATGAGAATCATCTGCTGATGGGCGATAAGAGCGGCGCGCCGAACTCTCGTATCGACCAGAGCAGCACGCCAAAGGTCAACAACCTTGCACGTGCTGATAATCCGATGATTCAAGCCGACTCGAACGCACCCGCGCCCATGAAACCGACACAGGCAGGACAGCCGGTACCAGACCGCGAGGGCAGAAAGCCTGTCTCTACGCTCGGTACAGCAAAGCCGAAGGGAAATTATCTGAGCGACAGTGTGACGCGCGAACAAATCTTTACGCGGGCACGTGACCTGTTCGGTACGATTCGCAACGGCAGGACGGGGCGCGGCTTCAACGGATGGTACAACCGCGGTACGGACGTAGCACGCACGGCAGAATTCGGAAATTGGGATACGATGTGGCACGAGATCGGGCACAAAGTAGACCAGTACTTAGACCTTCGCAATAAAGCAGGAGACGGATTCAATCAGGAATTCATGCACGTACTCGACCGCAAGTATCCTGACGGCTTCCTGCATCATTACCGACTCGACGAAGTGCCGTCCGAGGGCGCGGCGGAATTCATGAAAGAATACATGATGGACCGCGACAAAGCGAAAGCAGACTTTCCGAAGTACTACGACTTCTGGACAAAGGAAGTCGGCAAAGATAAAGACCTTGCCGCCCGCGTCGAAGAGATGCGGCAAATGATGGACACGTACCAGAAGCAGCCGCTTGGTCAGAAAATCCGCAGCACGATTCGTCATGAAGAAAAGCCAACAATCAGAGAGAAAATCAAGAAAGCTTATGATGATTTTGCCGTAAACTGGATTGATGATAAGTACGGTATCAAGAAAGCAGAAAAAGAAGTCGAACGAGTCATAGGCCGCAAGCTTGCGCCAGAAGAATCCGCTTATATCTACGCTCGTATCGCGAAGGACCGCGGCGCGAGTGCGGCTATGCAGATTCTCACGGGAACGGACGCGAAAGCCGTTACGAAGGCACTCAACAAGATTTACGGCGGCGTTATCAAGAAGGCCGTCACATTCCCGATGGTGCTTGAGAAGCTGAAAGAGCTTGATAAAAAAGGCAAAGACTTCCTCAAGAAGAACGGCCTAAAAGACTCGCAGGAAGCATTGAGCACCTACTTGATTGCCCGCCGCTTCATGGAAGTGCACGACCTCAAAGCAAAAGGACACAGGAATTACCAGATGCCGCGCAGCTATGACGAGTACAAAGACTTCGTTGACAGCGCACCGAAAGAGCTGAAAGAAGCAGCGCAGGATATCTACGATATCAACCGCAACATCCTTGCTATCATGCACCATGAAGGAATGCTGTCAGACAAGGCGTATGCGGCCCTCATCTCACAGCATAAACACTATGTCAGCTTGGCACGTGCTTTCGATGATGATGCAAATAAAGGCGGTAAACTCGGCTTTAGCGCATCAGAAAACTTTATCAACGTATCAAACAATATCAAGAAGCTGACGGACGATGGCTCTGTGCGCGATGTCAAGGACCCTTTGCAGACCATCCCGCAGAATATCGCGCGGTCGCTCATCGCGGTCGAGCGCAATAAAGTCGCGCAGAAATTTGTCGCTCATTCCGAACTGTACGGCACGGGCGGCGTCATTGAAAAGGTACACGGCACGGCAAAGACGGCAGATTCTACGTTCAAAGTATGGGAACACGGCAAGCAAGAAGTATACGCAACTACGCCAGAAATTTATCAGGCATTTCAAAGCCTGAATCCTGACGGCATGGATAACCTGACGTATCTGCTCTTAAAGATGCCGTCAAACATCATGCGCGCGGGCGCAGTCGTCTATAACCCTGCGTTCCTTGCAAAGAACCTCGGGCGTGACCAACTGACGGCTTTCCTCTACTCGAAGTACGGATACACGCCGTTTTACGATATGGCCAAAGGTATGTTTCATCTGCTCAAGAAAGACGACCTGTATCATGAGTACGTCACGTCTGGCGCGCTGATGTCGGCCATCACGCAGGACGCGAAAACGATGGTGCCGGAGCTCGCGAAGCAGTACGCAAACAAGAGCTTGCGCGGCAAGATTTTCAAAGCAATCAATCCTTTGACCAGTCTTCCTGCACTCTCGGAATTCATCGAGCAGTCAACGCGTATGGGCCTGTACAGCCGCGCACGCCGCCACGGTGCATCTATTACGGCGGCAACGATGGAAGCGCGAGAATCTACGTTGGACTTCGGACGCGCAGGCATCAAGGGCAGAAAGTGGAATCGTTACGTTCCATTCTTCAATGCCGTCATTCAGGATCCTGTTATTTTCATGGAGCGAGTGCGCGAAAATCCGGTACGTATGCTCAGACGTTCCGCGCCTATGATTATGATCTCGCTTGCTATCTATGCTCTTATCCAGTTGAACAGCCAGCGGGCGGACGAGTACGACGAGATGATGCCGTATGAGAAGAATATGTTCTGGAATATTCCGATGCCGAAATGGGTGTCCAAAACGGGATGGGTTCGCTATCCGAAGCCTTTCGGCCCCGGCTTCCTCTTCTGCTCTTTGCCGGAGCGCATTGCCGATATGGTCAAGGGAAAGGATAAGACGGGCAAAGGTATGAAGGAATGGGCCAAAGGATTCCTCGAGGGATTCAATCCAGTCTCCTTGCCACCGCTCATCCAAGCAGTCTACGAATGGCAGGCGAACTACAGCTTCTTCCGCGAGCGGTCTATCGTGCCGCAACGCGAAGCGAAGCTGCCAGAAGAACAGCAGTATGGGCCGACAACGTCGGAAGTGGCGAAGTTCATCGGCGAGCATTTCGGTCTGTCGCCGCGCAAAATCGACAACCTCGGCCAGAATCTCGCGGCTGGTGCCTGGACGCAGGGCAGCAACCTCATCGACACGCTGGCAGGCCGCAAAGGACGCGAGCTCAATCCGCTCAAGCCTTTGACTGTAGACCCGAACCGCGCGCCACAGTCGATTCAAGATTTTTACGATCATATGGATAAAGCCGAGTCCAACTACTACGGCGAAAAAAATACAAAGGGCCATCCAACAGCCAAAACCGAGTATAACTACAAGCTCATGTATAACGCGCAGAAGCAGATGAGCGACCTCAACAAGAAGGAGAGGGCAGCTTTACAAAAGGGCGACCAGAAGGCCATAGATGAAATCAACAAGAAGCAGTTGAAACTTGCGCGCGATGCCTTGAAGATGTACCGCGAGAAATAACGGAGGGTGTATGGATAGAGGACCGCCGGAGCAATCCAGCCGAACAACATTGAACGAAGGAGAAAACGATGCAGCTAGACGAACTCACAGTCATTATCGGGGTAGTCGGCGGCGGCGGTATCATTGGTATTCTCGCCGCCTGCTTTCGCGGAGTGACATATATATCAACCAATGTTGTATCACCAGTCAAGCAGACCGTAGGCCAGCTTGAAGAGGTCACGCGAGAATTGCGCAGCTGGATGGAAGAATTGCGGCGCGAGTCGCGAGACCAGGACAAGAGGCTCGCCATTGTTGAGAAAACGCTGGAAGCAGAGCACAGACGTATTGACGAGCTGGAAAAGGAAGTGATGAAGAGTGAAAGATAAGATTGTACGCTTCTCAAAGTGGGCGCAGAAGAACTGGCTGGCGCTGGTCATTTTCTTGTCGGTGCTCATGATGCTCTTTTTATGCTTGGTCATGGTCTCTTGGCTATTCGGCTATTGGAGCAACGCGCTCAAGGGCACACACTTTGAATTGCAGTCGTGCTGGACGGGCATTACCGTTGTCGGCACGGGCATCGCCGGTATCGTCGGCTTGGGTAAGGCGTGCTGGACGAAGTACGGCATGGACTCACGATATAACAGCGAACAGGGCAAACCATATGTAGGAAACACAGCAGTAAACGCAGAAAGGCAGGGTGCAGTAAGATGAGATACGGCATTGATGTAAGCGAGAACAACGGCGAGATTGATTGGGAAGATGTGCGTGAAAGCGGCATCGACTTTGCTATTGTGCGCTGCTCTTACGGGCAGAACGGACGCGACGATAACTTCCTTGCCAACGTCAACGGCGCGCACGCAGCAGGGCTTCAGGTGGGCGCATACCACTACGGCTACGGACTCACACCGGCACAGGCCGTCAAAGAAGCTGTGAATTGCCGTCAGGCCATCGACCAGGCGGGCGTTCTTCTGGAACTTCCTGTTTTCTACGACATGGAAGATGCGGACGGATACAAGGCACGCCACGGTTTCGACTTCTCGGCAGAGAATTGCACGGCCATCTGTCAGGAATTCCTCAACCATATCAGGCTCGATTGCGGCATCTATGCAAGCCGCTCTTGGCTCGACGATAGAATTGACTGGCGCTCTCTTGGCTGTGCCGTCTGGAACGCGGAGTGGATGAACGGCACGAATCCCGAACCTGACACGACACAGGACGGTATCGGCGGTATGATGTGGCAGTACACTGACAAGCGCCTTATCGCCGGTCAGTATTTCGACGGCGATATCATCTACTAAGAGAGAAGGTCGTTATCATGGAGAAAATAAAAACATGGGCATACGCTCACCGCCAGATCATCACGGCAATAGTCGCGGCCATTCTTCTTATCGTCGTCTGTGTGCTCGTCTTTCGCAGCTGTAGCAAGACGCCGGAGAAAGTGACGCAGGAGACGCAGACCGAAGCGCAGACGGAAAGCGGCGTCGAGAAAGCGGCAGACGCGGCAAAAGTGCCGATTGACCGGCAGCAGGCGCAGGACGCAGCAAAAGAGATACATTACATCTATCAGCACGATACACAGCCGGAGTACACGATTATCACGACGGGCGGCGACGCGGAGAAGCAGTCGCAGGCGGCGCAGGAGCGCGCAGGAGCGGACTTCTCTATCATTGCGGATAAGGATACCCCCGACAAGAAAGTATCGCTTGACGAGCTTCCCAAGGACTCTACTGTCAACATCAATCAGTACAATGTGCAGGCATACAAAAAGGTGCTGCACACTATCGACGTATCGCCAGACCTCGACAGCGGCAGAGGCGTCAGCGAAGTAGGCTACACAGTCTCGCGCAAGGTTACGAAGGACGGCAAGTACCTAGGCGCAGGAGCTTCCTACAACTTCGATGAGCATAAGGCAATGGTAAGAATCTCGTACACATGGTAACGGCACATGAAGAAAATATCGCTCAAATCAATGCGGCGCATGGAGCAGGACGCCGCACGCGGCAAATGGTACAACCTCGTCAGGCTCGACGATATACCGGAGTTCGCGGCATGGCTCACGAATGACTTCCACGAGTGGCAAGGGCAGTCTCCTGACGCAGGCGAAGTGCTCAAGATATTCAAGCACGGCATCACGCTGACAGTCTGGTACGACGGCAGGCGGACGATATGCGGCAGACACATGATGCTCTTGTGGCACACGTTCGAGTGCTTCCGCTACGACGATATACCGCAGCAACAGGTTTAAAAAAAATTTTTTGTTTTTGTGGTGCTCAAATCATCCTTTTGTGTCCATATATAAGTAGAGGGGTCTTATTGACTGAAAGGAGAACAAAATATGAAAAACATGATTCAAGACTTGATTGAGCACGCAAGATTCTACAGAGAAAAAGGTGCCGTGTATCTTTGCAAGGCAGAGATGTGCGATTCACATTCTAAGGAAAGGAAAGAGTACACGAGACGCGCAGCAAAAGCCTTGTCCATGGCAGAGCAGTATTACAGAACGGCATATCACTGTGCCGCTGATATCTACGGTACAGATGATGCAAGCGAAATGTTGCTTGATGATATTGGCAACAACAGCAAATTTATCGACCGTATGATTGAAGAAGACGATTGACAGAACACTATTCCCCCCTCAGATGTGTCTGCATGACTTCTGAATCGCAGACGTGCTATAATAGAAGCAAGGTAACCTACAAACTCTCCATAGGAAAACGGCGGCTCGCAAGGGCCGCTCTTTTCTTTTTGCCTACGATTTGCCAACGCTTTTGCTTTTTCTCTCCATTACTATCCATTTGCATCTATTTCAAAACGCGCCGTGAATTGCAGGCGTTTCAACGGCGCGCCAAACTTTCTATTTCTATCTATTTACATGTATTTTCCTCGATGCTATAATAAGGACATATGTAAACACAAAATCCCAAGAAGCAGAGTATTAGGCGATGGATGTCAAAAGAGAGCCGGCGGCAGGTGAGAGCCGGTGACAGAATGCGCTGAACTCACTGCCGAGGAGCAGCTGGGGAGCCGAAGGCAAAACAGCTGACGTCAGCCGCGTTAAGGCTCCGAGAGGATGCTTCGGCATCAATCAGGGTGGTACCGCGAATCATCGTCCCTGACTGTCAGAAATGACGGTCAGGGCTTTTTTATTTAGGAGGAAACAGCATGGAACGTTATTCGCCGCAGGACATTGAGTCAAAATGGCAGAAGAAATGGGAAGAAGGCAAGGTCTACAAGACGGAGGCCGACCCGAACCGTCCGAAGTATTACGCACTGGAGATGTTCCCGTATCCGTCGGGCAATCTGCACATGGGCCATGTGCGCAACTACGCCATTGGCGATGTCATGGCACGCTATAAGACGATGGAGGGCTTCAACGTCCTGCATCCGATGGGCTTTGACTCCTTCGGCATGCCGGCCGAGAATGCGGCCATCAAGCACGGTGTCAAGCCGGCCGACTGGACGTACAGCAACATCGAGAACATGGAGAAGCAGCAGAAGAAGCTCGGCCTTTCGTACGACTGGGACCGCGAGGTCAAGACCTGCGACCCGTCCTACTATAAATGGACGCAGTGGCTGTTTGAACTCTTCTACAAGCGCGGCCTTGCCTACAAGAAAAAGGCTTCGGTCAACTGGTGCGACACGTGCGGCACGGTCCTCGCGAACGAGCAGGTCATCGACGGCAAGTGCTGGCGCTGCGACCATGAGGTTCACAAGAAGGACCTCTCGCAGTGGTTCCTCAAGATTACGGATTACGCCGATGTACTGCTGAAGGACCTCGACAAACTCAAGGGGTGGCCGGAACGCGTCAAGACGATGCAGGATAACTGGATTGGCCGTAGCGAAGGCCTGGAGTTCAACCTCGAGGCACCGGAGCTCGGCGAGACCATCGCCGCGTATACGACGCGTCCGGATACGGTTTACGGCATCACGTTCCTCGCCCTCGCTGCCGAGCATCCGCTCGTCGGCAAAATCTGCGAGAACAACCCGAAGGCCGAGGAAATCAAGGCCTTTGTCAAGCGTACGCGCAACCAGAGCGAGATTGAACGCACGTCGAGTGAGTCCGAGAAGGAAGGTATCTTCACGGGCGCGTACTGCATCAACCCGTTCAACGGCAACAAAGTCCAAATCTGGGTCACGAATTACGTCCTCGCCGACTACGGCACGGGCGCGGTCATCGGTGTGCCGTCCGAGGATTCGCGTGACTGGATGTTTGCAACGAAGTACAATATCCCGAAAATCATCACGCTGCAGCCGCGTGACCATGAGCTCAAACTTGAGGAAATGACCGAGGCCTACACGGATAAAGACGGCGTGCTCGTCAACTCCGCTGAATTCACGGGCATGGACATCAAGGAAGCCATGAAGGGCATCATGGACAAGGCCGAAAAAGAGGGCTTTGGCAAACGCCGCGTCAACTTCCGCCTGCGCGACTGGCTGATTTCGCGCCAGCGCTACTGGGGCGCACCGATTCCGGTCATCAACTGTCCGCACTGCGGCGAAGTCCTCGTACCGGAAAAAGACCTGCCGGTCATGCTGCCGGAGGATGTCTCGTTTGAGCAGGGCTCGCTGTCGCCGCTGGCCTCGAGTGAGAGCTTCGTTCACTGCAAGTGCCCAAAGTGCGGCGCCGATGCGACGCGTGAGACGGATACGATGGATACGTTCATCTGCTCGTCGTGGTATTACCTGCGCTACACAGACCCGCACAACGACAAGGAGCCGTTTGCCAAGGACAAAGTCAATTACTGGGCTCCGGTGGACCAGTATATCGGCGGCATCGAGCATGCCATCCTGCATCTCCTGTACTCGCGCTTCTTCACGAAGGTCCTGCACGATGCCGGCCTCGTCGACTTCGATGAGCCGTTCACGAACCTTCTGACGCAGGGCATGGTCCTCAAAGACGGCTCGAAGATGTCGAAGTCGAAGGGTAATGTCGTCTCGCCGGAGGAAATTATCGCGAAGTACGGCGCCGATACGGCCCGCCTGTTCATCCTGTTTGCCGCACCGGTCGACCGCGACCTCGAGTGGAGCGACCAGGGCGTCGAGGGCTCGTACCGCTTCCTCAACCGCGTATGGCGCATTCTCGGCCATTTTGAAGAGGAAATCAAGAATGGTGCAGATGATTACGATGTCACGAAACTCACAAAGGAAGAGAAAGACCTGCGCCGCGTGCTGCATGTGACCATCCGCAAAGTCACGGAAGATGTACGCGACCGCTTTATGTTCAACACAGCAGTTTCGTCCATCATGGAGCTCGTCAACGCCTTCTACGGCTTCCAGGATAAGAAAATCAACGCCGGCCTTGCGCGCGAAGTTGCGAAGAACCTCATCAAGCTGCTCGCACCGTTCGCACCGCACATCACGGAAGAACTCTGGAGCCGCCTGTTTGCTGGTCAGGGCAGCGTCCATCAGCAGAAGTGGCCGACGTATGACGAAGCCGCTACGAAGCAGGACGAAATCGAAATCGTTCTGCAGATTAACGGCAAGGTCCGCGACAAGCTCACGATTCCGGCCGACACGGACCGCGACGGCATGAAAGAAATCGCCATGGAGCTGCCGCGCACGAAAGAGCTCACGGCAGGCAAGCAGATTGTCAAAGTCATCTGCGTGCCGAAGAAGCTCGTCAACATCGTCGTCAAGGGCTGATAAAGACCGTCTGGTGAAATAAAAGTATCTGGAAAATCCATCATGTCGCTTTACGTTTTTGTAAACGTTGCAGCGGCGTGATGGATTTTTTTCGTAAATCCATATATAATGGAAGGAGTGTATATTGATTTCGCTGGTTTCGCAGCAAAAGGGGGATTTTCATGATTGATTTCAATGCCAAGAAGGGCTTTATCAGTGATATGGATGGTGTCATCTATCATGGCAATCAGATTCTGCCGGGGGTTCGGGAGTTCGTGGACTGGCTGCAGAAGAACAAAAAGTCGTATCTGTTCCTGACGAACAACAGCAATCTGACGCCGTTGGAGCTCAGCCGCAAACTCGCGCGCATGGGGCTCGATGTCACGGAAGACCATTTTTATACGAGTGCCTTGGCTACGGCGGCTTTTCTCAAAGAGCAGGCACCGGGCTGTTCGGCCTATGTGATTGGCGAAGCGGGACTCCTCAATGCGCTTTATGACGCCGGTGTCTCGATGAATGATGTGGACCCTGACTACGTCATCATCGGCGAGAGCCATTCGTATTCCCTCGATACGCTGACGAAGGCGACGAACCTCGTGCTGCGCGGTGCAAAGCTTATCGGTGCCAATTCCGATGTCTCGGGTCCGATTGAAGGCGGCATCGCGCCGGCCTGCCGCGCCCTGACTGCGCCGATTGAGATGGCCAGCGGCACGGAGGCGTATTTCTGCGGCAAACCGAATCCTTTGATGATGCGCACGGGCCTGCGCATGCTGAACTGCCATTCGGGTGAGGCCGTCATGATTGGCGACCGCATGGACACGGACGTCATCTCGGGCATGGAGAGCGGCATGTCGACCGTCCTCGTTCTTTCCGGCATTTCCAAACCGGAAACGCTGAAGCGCTATGCTTACCGTCCTTCCGTCGTCTTTAACGGCGTCGGCGATATCGTCAAGGCGGCCGAGAGCCAGAAAAAAGCATAAACGCCCTTTTGTTCCACAGCAAATCATCGTCAAATCATCGTCGGGATTTGCTGTGGATTTTTTTTGACTGGACGTATATAATGGAGTTACGTCTGATATTGCTAATGGATAACATTTTTTGATTACGGGAGGGACAGCCATGGCGATGGTGCCAAAACTCAATACCATGCATTTTGATAAGGAGACGCCTTTCAAGGTTGTGGCGCCGTTTGAGCCGATGGGCGACCAGCCGCAGGCGATTGAGGAACTCGCGCAGGGCGTCGAGAACGGTCAGCAGGCACAGGTCCTGCTCGGCGCGACGGGCACGGGCAAGACGTATACGATTGCCAAAGTCATCGAGAAGGTCCAGAAGCCGACGCTCGTCATCGCGCACAACAAGACGCTGGCCGCGCAGCTCGCAAGTGAGTTCAAGGCGTTTTTCCCGAACAACTACGTCGGCTATTTTGTCAGCTATTACGATTTCTATCAGCCGGAGGCCTACATCGCTTCGACGGATACGTATATCGAGAAGGATGCTTCTATCAATGACGAGATTGATGAGCTGCGCCACAGTGCGACGTGTTCGCTTTTCGAACGGCGCGATGTCATCATTGTCGCCTCGGTCTCATGCATCTATGGTCTCGGCTCGCCGGAAAGCTACCATGAGATGGTGCTTTCCCTGCATAAAGGGCAGGAGGTCGAGCGCGACGCGATACTTCGGAAGCTCGTTTCCATCCGCTATGAGCGCAATGATGTGGCGTTCGAGCGCGGTCAGTTCCGCGTGCGCGGCGATGTCATCGAGGTATTCCCTGCAGGCTACAACAACCGTGCCGTGCGCATTGAGCTCTTTGGCGATGAGGTCGACCGCATCGTCGAATTCGATGTCGTGACGGGCGAAGTCTACGGCGAGCGCACGCATTCGATGATTTTCCCGGCCTCGCATTACGTCACGGAGGAAGAAGACCTCAAGATTGCGATGAAGGACATCGAGAAGGAGATGGAGGAACAGGTCAAAAAATTCAAGGCCGAGGGAAAGCTTCTTGAGGCCCAGCGCATTGAGCAGCGGACGCGCTATGACCTCGAGATGATGCAGGAGATGGGCTACTGCTCCGGCATCGAGAACTACTCGCGCCATCTGACGCACCGCAAGGCCGGCGAAGCGCCGTATACGCTGCTCGACTATTTCCCTGAGGATTTCCTCATTGTCATGGATGAGAGCCACGTGACGCTGCCGCAGCTGCACGCGATGTACGCGGGCGACCGCAGCCGCAAAGTCTCGCTCGTCGAGAACGGCTTCCGTCTGCCGTCGGCCTTTGACAACCGTCCGCTGACATTTGAGGAATTTGCCGCGCGTATCAATCAGATTATCTTTGTCTCGGCAACGCCGGGCAAATACGAACTTGAGCATGCGCAGCAGGTGGCGCAGCAGATTATCCGCCCGACGGGGCTTCTTGACCCAGAAATTGAAGTGCGGCCACTGGAAGGCCAGATTGATGACCTGCTCGCGGAGATTAAACTTCGCATTGAGCGCCATGAACGCGTGCTCGTCACGACACTGACAAAGAAGATGGCCGAGAACCTCACGGACTATTTCACGGAAGTCGGCGTCAAGGTCCGGTACCTTCATTCGGACATCGCGACGATTGAGCGCGCGGAAATCATCCACGACCTGCGTGCCGGTGAATTCGACGTGCTCGTCGGCATCAACCTGCTGCGCGAAGGCCTCGATATGCCGGAAGTTTCGCTCATCGCCATTCTCGATGCGGATAAAGAGGGTTTCCTGCGCAGTGATACTTCCCTGATTCAGATTATCGGCCGCGCCGCGCGCAACGCGAACGGCCATGTCATCATGTACGCGGACCGCATCACGGATTCGATGAAGCGCGCGATGGACGAGACGGCCCGCCGCCGCGAGATTCAGGATGCCTACAACAAGGCCCATGGCATTGTGCCAAAGACCATTGTCAAGCCCATTAAGCCGCTGATTGAAACGACTCTGGTTGCTGAGACCGGCGGCAAATACGAAGTCAAGAAAGGCAAAAAGAAACTTACGAAGAAGGATAAGGAAAAACTCATTAAGACTCTGACGTGCGAAATGCAGCAGGCCTCGCGGGCCCTTGAATTCGAGCGTGCGGCCGAGCTCCGCGATATGATTCTCGAGCTCGACGGCAGCCTGCCCACGGCGAAGAAGGGCTGATCCGGGCAGCTGCAGGCATATAAGATAACTATATAATAGGAAGGAAGATTCTTTTGACATTAAGTCCAAAGCAGAAATTATTTTTAACGGTATTCCTCGGCATCATGACGGCGATGGCGCCGCTCTCGACGGATATGTACCTGCCGGCTCTGCCGGAGTTCGTCGAGGCATTTGGCATCTCGGCTTCGCTCGCACAGCTGACCCTGACGATGACGATGCTCGGCATGGCCTTTGGCCAGATTTTCATGGGGCCGCTGTCGGACCGCTTCGGCCGCAGGAAGCCGCTGCTCTTAGGCATGGCTGTGTTTACGGCAGCCAGTCTGGGGGCGTATCTGTCGGCGGACATTTCCTCCTTCCTCGTCTTCCGCTTTCTGCAGGGCTTCAGCGGAGCGAGCGGCATCGTCATCGCGCGTGCGATTGCGCGCGATGTGGCAGAAGGGCCGGAGCTCACGCGTTTCTTTGCCATCCTGATGCTCGTCAACGGTCTCGCGCCGATTATCGCGCCGGTTATCGGCGGTCAGGTCCTGCGCTTCACAAGTTGGCGCGGTATCTTTGCGCTGCTCGTGCTCATCGGCATCGCCCAGTTCGTCTCGACGATACTTTACCGCGAGACGCTGAAGCCGGCCGAACGCCTTAAAAGCATCGGCCAGTCGTTTGCGAAATTCCCGAAACTCCTGCAGGACAAGTACTTTCTGGGCCACTGTCTGCTGCAGCTCTTTTTCTTTGGCTCGTTCTTTTCGTACATCGGCGGCAGCTCTTTTGTATTCCAGAATGTCTACCATGTCTCGGCGCAGACGTACAGCCTGATTTTTGGCGGCATCGGTGTCGGACTTTTCTTGGCCGGTACCGTGCCGGCGCGCTTTGCCGGACGTGTGCCGGATGAAGATTTGCTCAGGTATTCCCTGTTTGTGCCGCTTTTTGGTGCCATCCTGCTCGTCGCGGGGTTCTGGTTCGGCGCACCCATCTGGTATACGCTGCCTGTCCTGTTTGTCACCATCGTGCCGCTTTCCATCATGGGCACGGCGAGTTTCTCCCTCGCACTCTCGCGTCAGGGGAAGAACGCCGGCTCGGCCAGTGCACTTTTGGGCTTCAGCCAGATGATTCTCGGCGGCGCGATGATGCCGCTTGTCGGTATCGCTGGTGATGATAACCCGCTGCCCATGGGCATTTTGATGCTCAGCGGCTATCTCCTGAGCATTCTAGTTTATTACACGATGATTCACAAGAAAATGTGAGTTTATTATAATAGAAGGATTTTATCATGGAAAAATATATCAAGATTCGGGGGGCACGCGCCCATAATCTCAAGAACATCAACGTCGACATCCCGCGCGACAAGCTTGTTGTTATTACGGGACTTTCAGGCTCGGGCAAGTCGTCGCTGGCCTTTGATACAATTTATGCCGAAGGGCAGCGGCGTTATGTCGAGTCGCTCTCGTCGTACGCCCGCCAGTTCCTCGGCCAGATGGACAAGCCGGACGTCGACCAGATTGACGGCCTTTCGCCGGCCATTTCGATTGACCAGAAGACGACGAGCCACAATCCGCGTTCGACAGTCGGCACGGTCACGGAGATTTACGACTACCTGCGCCTGCTTTTTGCGCGCGCCGGCCATCCGCACTGCCCCAAATGCGGCCGTCCCATCACGCAGCAGACCGTCGACCAGATGATGGACCAGATTAAGGAACTGCCGGAGCGCACGAAGCTTCTCATCATGGCACAGGTCGTGCGCGGCAAGAAGGGTGAGCATAAGAAAATCCTCGCGCATATCCGTCATGAAGGTTATGTACGCGTGCGCGTCGACGGCGAGGTCATGGATGTCAGCGAGGACATCCAGCTCGAAAAGAATAAGAAACACACGATTGAGGTCGTCATTGACCGCCTCGTCGTGCGCGAAGGCATGGAGACGCGCCTCGCGGATTCCCTTGAAACGGCCCTGAAGCTCGGCGACGGCGTGGCTTATGTCCAGATTGTCGGGGGCGAGCTTTTGATGTTCAGCGAGAACTTCGCTTGCGTAGAATGCGGCATCAGCCTGCCGGAAATCACGCCGCGCATGTTTTCGTTCAACAATCCGTACGGCGCCTGCCCCGTCTGCACGGGCCTCGGCAGCCATATGGAATTTGATGAAGAACTCGTGCTGCCGGACCCTTCGCTTTCCGTCGGCGGCGGTGTTTTTGCGCCGCTCTCGAAGAATCTCCATTCGTACGCAATGTGCGTGATGAAAGCCATTCTCGAAAACCGCGGCTATACGCTTGAGACGCCGTGGCAGGACATCGACAAAAAGACGCAGCAGGTCCTGCTGCACGGCTCGGGCGAGGAAAAATTCAAATTCCGCTATACGAATATGTTCGGCGAGGACAAGGAATACTTCGTGCCGTTTGAAGGCGTCATGCCGCTTCTGTCGCGCCGCTATCACGAAACGGATAGCGACGAGATGCGCGAGTCGTACGAGAATTACATGACCGAGATTCCGTGCAAGGCCTGCCATGGGGCAAGGCTCAAGCCGGAGACTCTCGCTGTCACCGTCGGCGGCAAAAATATCGATGAAGTCACGCGCATGACTATCCGTCAGGCTGATGACTTCTTCCAGCAGCTGACGCTTTCGCCGCGTGAGCAGAAAATCGCCGCCCAGATTCTCAAAGAAATCCATGCCAGACTCAATTTCCTTTTAAATGTCGGTCTTGACTACCTGACGCTTGCACGTTCGGCAGGAACGCTGTCGGGCGGCGAGGCGCAGCGCATCCGCCTTGCAACGCAGATTGGCTCGGGTTTGCAGGGCGTGCTCTATGTTCTCGATGAGCCGAGCATCGGCCTGCATCAGCGCGACAACAACCGCTTGCTCGCAACGCTCAAGCATCTGCGCGACCTCGGCAATACTTTGATTGTTGTTGAGCACGATGAAGATACAATGTATGCGGCCGACCACATCATTGATATCGGTCCGGGGGCCGGCGCTCATGGCGGTCAGGTTGTCGCCGAGGGCACGGCTGAGGAAATAAAAAAGAATCCGAATTCCATCACCGGTGCATATCTTGCGCGCCGTAAATTCATCCCCGTGCCGGCCAAGCGCCGTCCGGGCAATGGCAAATTCCTCGAGGTCGTCGGTGCGGCCGAGAACAACCTCAAGAACATCAACGTGCGTTTCCCGCTCGGCACGCTGACGCTCGTTACGGGCGTTTCGGGCTCGGGCAAGTCGACGCTCGTCAATGAAATCCTTTATAAAGGCATTGCCTCGCGCCTTTACCATGCGAAGGGCAAGCCGGGCAAACACAAGAAAATCAAGGGTCTTGAGAACATCGATAAAATCATCGACATCGACCAGCAGCCGATTGGCCGCACGCCGCGTTCGAATCCGGCGACATACACAGGTGTTTTCGATGCCATCCGCGAACTGTTCAGCCAAACGAGCGAGGCGCGTATGCGCGGCTACAAGGCCGGCCGTTTCAGCTTCAATGTCAAGGGCGGCCGCTGCGAGGCCTGCAGGGGCGACGGCATCCTGAAAATCGAGATGCACTTCCTGCCGGACGTCTACGTACCGTGCGAAGTCTGCAAGGGCGCGCGCTACAACCGCGAGACGCTCGAAGTCCGCTATAAGGGCAAGAATATCTCCGAAGTCCTCGACATGACGATTGATGAAGCCGTGGAATTCTTTGCCAATGTGCCGCGCATCGCGCGCAAGCTCAAAATCATTCAGGATGTCGGCCTTGGCTACATCAAGCTCGGCCAGCCGGCCACGACGCTCTCGGGCGGCGAGGCGCAGCGCGTCAAGCTCGCGACGGAGCTCTCGCGCCGTTCGACGGGCAAGACGCTATACATTCTCGACGAACCGACGACGGGCCTGCATACGGCCGATATCCACAAACTGCTCGACATCCTGCAGCGCCTCGTCGATGGCGGGGATACGGTCGTGGTCATCGAGCATAATCTCGACGTCATCAAGACGGCCGATTATATCATCGACCTCGGTCCGGAGGGCGGCGATAAGGGCGGTACGATTGTCGCTGCCGGCCGTCCTGAAGATATCGTCAAGGTGCCGGCCTCATATACCGGGAAATTCCTCAAGCCGCTGCTCGACGAGAAGAACGAATAAAAGTTGAACGTGAAAAGTATCTTGCCATTTGCGGATATTCTCTTTATAATGAAGGCAGAAAACAGAATTCTCGAATGGAGGGATTTTTATGGATACACTCAAGGGCATCCTGACGGTACTGGCCGGTGTCGGCGTGGCCTTAGGCGGCACGCTGTTTGTCATCGTCGCCGCGGCCGTCATTCTCGGCCTGTTCCTCACAGGTATTTTTGCGATGATTGGCCTTTCCATCACAATGCTGGTCATTGCCATCGAAGTCGGCCTCGCTTATCTCGTCGGCTGTGTCATTCACTACTTTGCCCTGCGCCTGCTTGGCTGGCTCTATGACACGACCCATGTGAACTGGCTCGCCGATTACTACCACCGCAACATCGCGGCTGTCGTCATTGCCGCGGCTGGTGTGCTCTGGATTTGGTTCGGCTGAAATTCGGAATTAATAGATGATAAGTCCGTTAAATCTGTTGACAAAAAAATAGATGAGTGTAAGATATTTTTATAATATCTTGTGCGCCCCTGCTCTTGGAGCACGGGGCGCTTTTTCTTTGGGACTTATTCCATGCATCATTTATCAGGGGAAACAGGAACTTTATGGAAATTTCTCTTTTTCAGCTCGTCGTTATCTGCGCGACGATTGCCGTGGTCTTGGGCTTTGGCATCCGCGCGGCCAGCTCGGTTCATTCGACCAAGGGCTTCAGCGTCGGCGGACGCTCGGCCGGTGTGCCGCTCGTTGCGGGCGGCATTGCGGGGACATGCGTCGGCGGCGGCGCGACCGTCGGCACGGCGCAGCTTGCGGCCACGGCCGGTCTTTCGGCCTGGTGGTTCACGATTGGTTCGGGCGTCGGCCTCATCATCATGGGACTTTTTTACGCGAGACCGCTACGCCGGACGGCACTGGAGACCATCCCGCAGTTCCTCGCGCAGAATTTCGGCCTGACCTGCGGCGTGTTCTCGAGCATCGTTTCGTCCATCGGCATCCTGTTCAGCGCTGTCGCGAGCTGTCTGCCGGCCATCTACATTGTTTCGTCGATTTTTGGCATCCCGTTTTTTCCGTCGACGATTCTTTTGATTCTCGCGGTGGCGGCCTATGCTTTTTTTGGCGGCATGAAGAGTGCCGGCGTCGGCGGCATCCTCAAGATGATTGTCATCTGGGTAACGATGGCCATCGCCGGTGCAATGGCTGCCCATTCGCTTTTTGCCGACGCCAGTGTTGCCGCGGCTCTGCCCGAGGGCACATTCAATCTGCTGCATGGCGATACGGGCCATATCCTCGCGAATTTCTCGTCTGTCGTCATTGGCATGCTCTGCACGCAGTCGTACATTCAGGCGATTTTTTCGGCGTCGAACCCGCGTACGGCTTCGGTCGCCGCGTTTTTTGCCGCGCTCATCAGCCTGCCGGTCGGCCTGCCGTGTGCCCTTGTCGGCATCTACATGCATGCGGCTCATCCGGAAGTCACGCCGATTCTCTCGCTGCCTGTATACCTTCTGACGGAGCAGCCGTCCCTTTTAGGCGGCATCGCGATGGGCGGCATCATGCTGTCGCTGATTGGCTCGATTGCCGGCCTTTCGCTCGGCATCGGCACGATGCTCTCGCGCGATATCTTCCACCGTGCACGTGTGACGCTGCGTGCGCGCAAAATCCATAAACTTGCAGATAATCCGGAGCAGCAGGAAATCGACATCACGAAAATCCCGACCGTCAACCATCCGTATCATTTTTCTGAGCTCGCGGTCACGCGCGCGATTGTCCTCGCGACGATTGCCCTCGCTGCCTTTATCGCTTTGGCTAACGAGGGCTCGCAGGTCCTGTTCTGGAATTATCTTTCCATGGCTCTGCGCAGCGGCGGCATTTTCCTGCCGCTGAGCTTTGCCATCTTTGCGCCGAACACCGTGACAAATCTCGGCGCGACGCTCTCGATGGCTCTGTCGACGGCCGCGGCACTCATCGCTGTCTTCCTTGGCGCTGCCGGCAACCCGCTGTTCTTCGGCCTCGCGGTCAGCGCCCTGCTCATCGTGCCGAGTTATCTGCGCCATCGTCAGACAGATTAAGAAGAATTGTTATTTATTAAAAAGTATAGAACCATAATACAAAACGTGTTATCATAATTAAGAATAAGCTCGAATTCATCCATGTTCTACATTACCTATAAGATTCGGGGCGGGGGAATATGAAGGACGAGTTATGGGTGCCGGACTGTTATTATGACATTCCGGTCGCTTATGCTGTTTTTAATGTGATAGTTGCAGAAGACGGCCAGACGGTCAAAGATGCAAGATACGTTTTTGTCAATCATAAGTACTGTGAGCTGGTGGGGAAAAATCAGAAGGAACTGCTGGGGAAAATGTATTCTGTGGCATCCGTCCGGCCGGACCCTCGCTGGATGCAGTACTGCACACAGGCGCTGCAGGAAGGCAGGGCGATACGGGACAGCCTCTACAGTCAGGAAGTGGAGCATTGGCTCGACTTTACCGTCATGCCGATGCAGCGCGCCGGTTATGTCTTGGATACTTTCCTGAATGTCGACATGGATTGGGTGCAGCGAATCGATATGCAGCGCCACGGCATCATGAACGATACGATTCTCAAGATCTCGAAAATCCTCAATAATGAAGAGGATTACGAGACCTCGATGTTTGAAAACGTCTTCCTGCGTGCTGATTGAAGACATCGAAGTCCTCAAAGAGAATGACCCGATTGACTACTATAATCTCAAACGGCAGGGCGTCAAGCGCCTCCTTGATGTGCCGTTCTATCATGACGGTAAGCTCATCGGCTATCTCGGCGCGGATAATTATGAAGTCAATGACCTCATCAATACGAGGGGGATTCTTGAGACGATTTCGTACTTCATCGGTGCGAAAATCACCAATCACAATCTGCTGCGGAAATTGGAGCGGCTGAGCCGCTACGACGATTTGACCGGCCTGCACAACCGCAATGCCATGATTGAGAAAGTCGGCTGGATGAAAAAGAGCGCGGGACCTGTGGGCCTCATTTATGCCGACCTCAACGGTCTCAAAGAAATCAACGACAGCCTCGGCCATCAGGCTGGCGACGAAGCGCTGAGGCAGGTGGCAGAGCTGTTGATTCAGCGTTACGGCATCGAGAATTCTTACCGCATGGGCGGTGATGAATTCATGGTCCTGCTGCCGATGATTGCCGAGTGCGATTTCAGGAGCAGCGTGCGGCATCTGCGCGAAATCGTCATCAAGGATAAAAATATCTCGCTGGCCATCGGCAGTGAGTGGATTGACAATGCTGCCCAGCTCGACGAGGCCATCCGCATATCCGACCACCGCATGTACTGCGATAAGGTGGAATACTACAACCGGTGCGGCAAAGGCGAGAATGACCGTCAGGGCGTGCGGAACAAGGAAATCTTCGCGCCTTCAGGACAGGTTTCTCTGGCTTGACGATAGCGGAACGGCAGAACCAAAGCCTGCAGATATTGCAATTTCAGGCATCTTGTGATAAGATATCTTCCATATAATAAGATTTGCAAAAGACGATGACGAAGAGGAGTACGTGTTGTTCCTGGCAAAGAGACGGGGCGGGCGGTGTGAGCCCTGGCAGGATGATGCGGAAGGTAGCTTCGGAGTCTCTTTGCTGAAGATACGGGAGTATCTGTAGGCAAAGACGTGGGCGGCGTTAACGCGAGAGTCGGGCTGAGAGTTTGGCCTGAGAAAATTGGTGGTACCACGAAGGCAGGCGCTTTCGTCCTTTTGGACGGAAGCGCTTTATTTATTGAGGAGGATTTTTATGCCAGAGAAAGAAGAGCTCGGGAATAACATCCCGAAAGTCTATGACCCGCAGTCGTTTGAAAAGAAATGGTACGAGTTCTGGGAGAAGAACAAGTTCTTCCATGCCGAGGTCGATAAGAGCAAGAAGCCGTACAGCATGGTCATCCCGCCGCCAAATGTCACGGGCCAGCTGCACATGGGCCATGCCCTCGACAATACGCTGCAGGATATCCTGATTCGCTACCACCGCATGCAGGGCTACAACACGGTCTGGATTCCGGGCTGCGACCACGCCGGCATTGCGACGCAGGCTAAAGTAGAGGCCGCGCTGCGCAAGGAAGGCACGAACCGCTACGAGCTCGGCCGCGAGAAATTCCTCGAGCGCGTCTGGGACTGGAAGGAAAAATTTGGCAGCCGCATCATGTTCCAGCTGCGTTCCCTCGGCTCTTCGCTCGATTGGGACCGCGAACGCTTCACGATGGACGAGGGCTGCAGCCGTGCCGTGCGCGAGGTTTTTGTCAGCCTTTACGAGAAGGGTCTCATTTATCAGGGCACGCGCATCACGAACTGGTGCCCGTCCTGTAACACGGCCATCTCGGATATCGAGGTTGAGCACGAGACGGAGCAGGGCCATCTCTGGCATCTTCGTTACGAAGTCGAAGGCGAGCCGGGCAAATACGTTGAAATCGCTACGACGCGTCCGGAGACGATGTTCGGTGATACGGGCGTTGCCGTTCATCCGGACGATGAACGTTATAAGGACCTCGTCGGCAAGACTTTGATTCTGCCGATTGTCGGCCGCCGCATTCCGCTGTTTGCCGATGAATACGTCGACAAGAACTTCGGCACGGGCGCCGTCAAGGTCACGCCGGCCCATGACCCGAACGACTTTGAGATGGGCCAGCGCCATCATCTCGAGGAAATCAAGGTCATCGGCAACACGGGCAAGATGCTCGAAGGTGCGGGCAAGTACGCTGGCATGGACCGCTACGAATGCCGCAAGGCCCTCGTCAAGGAGCTCGAGGAGACGGGCGTGCTTGTTTCGGTAGAAGACCATGAGCATTCCGTCGGCCACTGCTCGCGCTGCCATTCGACGATTGAGCCGCTCGTTTCGAAGCAGTGGTTCGTCAAGATGGACAGCCTTGCCAAACCGGCAATTGAAGCTGTCAAAGACGGCCGCATCCAGTTTGTGCCGGAACGCTTCACGAAAATCTACATCAACTGGCTTGAGAATATCCGCGACTGGTGCATTTCGCGTCAGCTCTGGTGGGGCCACCGCATTCCTGCTTGGTACTGCGATGACTGCGGCGAGATGAGTGTTTCGCGTACGGACCTCACGGAGTGCCCGCACTGCCACAGCAAGCATATTCATCAGGATGAAGATGTACTCGACACGTGGTTCAGCTCGGGCCTCTGGCCGTTCGAGACGTTCGGCTGGCCGGACAAGACGCCGGAACTCGAGCAGTTCTACCCGACGTCGACACTTGTCACGGGGTATGACATCATCTTCTTCTGGGTCGCCCGCATGGTCATGATGGGCATGGAGTTCGGCAAGGACATCCCGTTCCGCCATGTCTTCATCCACGGCCTTGTACGCGACAGCCAGGGCCGCAAGATGAGCAAGTCCCTCGGCAACGGCATCGACCCGGTCGAAGTCATCGAGAAATACGGCGCCGATACGCTGCGCTTTATGCTGATTACGGGCAACACGCCGGGCAACGATATGCGCTTCTACTGGGAGCGCGTCGAGTCGGCCCGCAATTTTGCCAACAAGATTTGGAACGCTTCGCGCTACATGCTCATGAACTTCGAGGGCTTCGACAAGAGCTTTAAGCCGGAAGAGAGCGATTTCACGCTGGCCGACAAGTGGATTCTCTCGCGCTATGCGAAGACGGAGCGCGACGTCACGAAGAGCCTCGACAACTTCGAGCTCGGCGAGGCCGGCCGCATGATTTACGAGTTCATCTGGAACGAATTCTGCGACTGGTACATCGAGCTCACGAAGGCACGTCTCTACGACAAGGAAAACGAGCGCGCGAAGAACACGGCGCTCTACGTCCTCTCGTACGTCCTCGAGCATACGCTGCGCCTGCTGCATCCGTTCATGCCGTTCCTCACGGAAGAAATCTGGCAGAAAGTACCGCATGACGATAAATTCAAGAGCATCATGATTGCCGACTGGCCGGCAGGCGATGAGAAATTCATCGATGACGATGCCGAAGCCAAGATGACGGCTATCATGGAGACCATCAAGACGGTCCGCAACCTGCGTGCCGAAGTCGGCGCTGCGCCGGGCCATAAGAGCGAGGTCATGCTGCATTTCACGGAGAGCAGACTGCGTCCGGTCTTTGCCGAGAACGAAGGCTATCTCAAGGCACTCGCCGCAGCTGAGCCTGTCACGCTGCTCGCCGACGATGCCGAGAAGCCGGAGAACGCTATGGCCGGTGTCGTTGACGGCGTTGAAATCTATCTGCCGCTCAAGGGCCTCATCGATGTTGAGAAGGAGACGGCTCGTCTGCAGAAAGAGATGGACAAGCTCGAAAAAGAAATCAAGCGTCTGACGGGCAAGCTCAGCAATGAAGGCTTCCTCAAGAAAGCACCGGAAGCCGTCGTCGCCAAAGAGCGTGAGAAGCTGGCTGGCTATGAGGAAAAGAAGACTGCCGTGGCAGGCCGTATTGAGGACCTCGCTAAGCTTTGAGAAACGGAGCGACATGATATGAATTATCAGGAGTCCATTTCCTATCTGGAAGGGCTGAAGATTTTTGGCATCCGCCTCGGCCTCACGCGCATCGAGAGGCTCTTAGAGCTTCTCGGCCATCCGCAGGACCGCTATCGTACCATCCATGTGACGGGCACGAACGGCAAGGGCTCGGTCTCGGCCATGGTCGAGGGCGCGCTGCGCCGCAGCGGCATTCATACGGGCTTTTACAGCTCGCCGCATCTCGTCTCGTATACGGAGCGCGTCCGCGTGGACGGACAGAACATCAGCGAAGAGGACTTTGCCGAGGGCATCACGGTCATCCGCGAAAAGATTGACCAGATGCTCGCGGAAGGCGACGAATGCCCGACGCAGTTTGAGGTGCTCACAGCACTTGGCTTCTATTATTTTGCTAAATGTCAGGTCGAGTATGCCGTCATCGAGGTCGGCCTCGGCGGCACGCTCGATTCGACGAATGTCATCACGCCGGAAGTCTCGGTCATCACGAATGTCACGATGGAACACGCCGATAAGCTCGGTGGCACGCTGCGCAGCATCGCCGAAAACAAGGCGGGCATCATCAAAGACGGTGTACCCGTCGTGACGGCGGCCAAAGGCGAGCCGCTCAAAGTTATCCGCGAGACGGCTGAGGCGAAGAACGCCGACATTTTCGTGGAGGGCGAGGATTTTTCCTCGACGTTCCTTTCGTGCGATGGCCATACGCAGAAGCTTGAGTTCTCTTCTGAGCTGCTCGGCATCGAGAAAAAGCCGTATGAACTGCATCTGCTCGGCCGCCATCAGGTCGAGAACAGCGCCGTGGCCTTGATGACCATCCGTCTGCTGCACAATATTGATGAACGCATCACGATGCAGACGGTCACCGAGGCCCTGCGCCTCGTGAGTTGGCCGGCACGTTTCGAGCATCTTGAGCTCGGCGCGCAGCAGATTATCATCGACGGCGCACACAATCCTGCAGGCATGCAGGCCCTGCGCGGCAGCCTCGATGATATCTTCCCCGCGGAGGAGCGCGTACTGCTCCTCGGCATCCTCAAGGATAAGGACATCGACACAATGCTCGATATCCTGCTGCGCCCGAATGACACGGTCGTCGTGACGCGGCCGCAGTCGGAGCGCGCCGATTCGGCAGACGACCTGCTGCGCCGCGTGGCTCCGGCCGTTCAGCACGTAGAAGCATTCAGCGATAATGAAGAGGCTCTGGACCGCGCGCTGGAGCTGGCCAATGGGGAGAAGCTGCTCGTCATCGCGGGGTCGCTGTACCTCGTCGGCGGCGTGCGCCAGATGCTCTTGAAACGGAAGGAGTGAGGTCATGCTGGGCCGAAAGAATCATAATCCTACGACCGAACACATTCGCGAGAAACGTCAGGCCATCCGTCATGAGCGCTGGAAGAACCGCGCGCAGGCAGCCGCCTGGTACGGCCTTCTGGCCGAGGTGTTCCTGCTGCCGCTCTCGCCGGGGCTCGCTACGGCGGCCCTGCTCATCGGCATCGCGGGCACGGCACTGCGCTTTTATGTGGATGAGACCTTTCATTTCCGCCATCTGCGCTTTGATGTGCCGGCCGTGCTCTTCGTGGCCATCAGCGGTCTTTCTGTACTGGCTTCGCCGGACCGCGGCTTCAGTTTCTACAATTACTATAATCTCGTTGGCGTCTACGTGCTGACGTACCTGCTCGTCGGGCAGAACGTCCGCCGTCCGGCGCAGATGAAATCCATCCTGCGCCTGGCCGCGGCGTCTGCCGCCATCGTCATCATCTACGGCTATTATCAGTTCTTGTTTGGCATTGATATCAGCTCGATGAAATGGGTCGATGGCGATGCATTCCCTGAACTTCGCAAGCGCGTCTTCTCGACGTGGGAGAATCCGAACATCCTCGCCGGCTACCTTGACATCGTCATCTGCCTGGCGTTTGGCCTGTTCGTCTACTGCAAAAACCGCGAGCGCCGCATCATTTTGGGTGTGTTCATGCTCGCGGCCGCGGCGTGCCTCGCGATGACGTATGCGCGCGGCGCGTGCCTCGTCATTGCCGTCATCCTCGCGGGCTACGGCATTCTGAAAGACCGCCGCGTGTTCATCGCCTGCGTCGTGGTCGTCGCCATCCTGTTTATCGCTGACCCCGTGCTCTACGAGCGCATCACCTCGGTCTTCACAAAAGCTGATACGTCGACGGAGATGCGCCTGGCTTTTTGGGAGAGCACGATTGCGATGATTCAGGACCATCCGTTCCTCGGCATTGGCTGGGGCGCGTACTGGATGGTCTATCCGGAGTACGACTTTTACCTGCAGGGCGCGAATGTCCTGATTGTCCATGCCCATAATATCTACCTCAATTACATGGCAGAAATCGGCATCCCCGGTGCGGTCGCGTTCTTCTGGTTCTTCTTTGGCACGATGATTCTGGCCCTGCGCACGAATTTTCCCGCTGCACAGGCAGAGCAGGCGCCAAAGCGCGGCCTGCGGGCGGCGTTCCAGTGGAAGCGCCTCTGGCAGGACTGGAATGAAAATGAACTGCTCGAGGGCTTGGCCAAGGGCATTGGCCTTGCTGTGCTTTCCATCGCCCTCAACGGTCTGACCGACGATTTGCTGTTTAACATTCCGTCGTCCATGGTGCTCTGGATGCTCGCATCCCTCGCCGGTGTCCTTTCCCTGCTGAGTCCGCCGAAAACGGCCAAGGCAAAGGAGACGTCCGCATATGGGGAAGGGACGAAGAAGTTCCTGTCCGGCCTGACGTCTTCGGCTTGGCAGAATGCCAAAGAGGCCAAGGACAAGGTCAATGAGAAAGTCCAGTCGAAGGTCAATGGCGTGCTCTACCGCGAGGCGCCGGCAGAACCTGAGACTGAGACAAAGGAAACACCTGCGTCTGAAAAAGCAGGAGATGAGGCTAAGGCACAGAAGACTGCGGCCAAGACCGAATCTATTGCCAAAGCTTCGCCAGATGAGGCAGAGTCTGCCAAAAAAGAAACGGACGGAACTGCTGCACCTGTAGCAGAAAAGCCGTTGGACCCAATGGATGAACTTGCCGAAGAAGTCCGCAAGGCCCTGCTGCAGCGCAAGCAGGAAGAAGAAGCCGCCAAAGCTTCTGCCGAGGCAGAGAAAGAACCGGCTGCGGCACCAAAAGCGGCGGAGCCTGCAGGCAAAGAACCGCAGGACGCCGATGCAGCCGAGGAGAAAGCGGACAAACAAGAAACAAAAGTCAAAGAAGCCAAGGAAGATACTGGCGAAAAAAAGGAAAACGAGAAAATGCCGGTGAAGGCAGAATCAGCTGAAACAGAAACAGAGGCAAAGGAGGCAGAGGGGCATGAAGAAGACAAACGCAATATCAAAGGCGACGATTGACCGTCTGCCGCTGTACTTCCGCACGCTGCGTCTGTTGCAGGATGAGGGCCGCGACATCATCTCTTCCGATGAGCTCGGCCGCCGTCTCGGCATCACGCCGGAGCAGATCCGCAAGGACCTCGCGTCGTTCGGACAGTTTGGCAAGAAGGGCGTTGGCTATTATGTCAATGAACTCAAGCGCAATGTCGGGGGCATTCTCGGCCTCGACAATCACTGGAATATCGCGATTGTCGGCATCGGCCACCTCGGTGTCGCGCTGGCCAACTACCAGAACTTCGTGACGCTCGGCTTTAACCTCGTCGCTCTCTTTGACCAGGACCCGAATGTCATCGGCCGCACGGTCAATCACGTCAAGGTCGAAGACGTCCGTCGGCTCAAGGAAATCGTCAAGGAACGCAAAATACAGATTGGCATCATCGCGGTGCCGGCTGCCTTTGCGCAGGGTGTGGCTGACCAGCTCGTCGATGCCGGCGTCAAGGGCATCTGGAATTTTGCACCCATCAAGATGCGGGTTCCCGAGACGATGCACATCGTCAACGAAGACCTGTCCATCGGCCTCAGTACGCTTTCGTACCACATCACGAGAATGTAACCTGTATATTGAGACCATCGCAGCAGAGTGTTTGCCGCGGTGGTCTTTTGCTTTGCCTAAGCAGGAACTTAGAAGAAAAACGAGAATATAAGATAAAGGTCACTTGGTCAGTACGACAAATCATGATTTTCCCGCTGTTTATTTTGATAGAGCTGTCATTATGGGGATTTTTTAGGAGGTTTTTTTATGATAGATATTCTGGATCGCGTGCGCAATAAGGCACTGCAGGCAAAAATTGTAACGGCCGAAGAAGCCGCTGCCTTCATCAAGCCGGGCATGAACATCGCGACGAGCGGTTTTACGTCTTCGGCTTATCCAAAGGCCATGCCGCTGGCACTCGCGGACCGCATGAAGAAAGAGCCGTTTACGGTCAACATCATGACAGGCGCGTCGACGGGGCCGGAGTTTGACGAAGCGCTGGCCTCGGTTCACGGCATCAAGCAGCGCCTGCCGTTCCAGACGGACAGGACCCTGCGGGGCCAGATTAACGACGGCACGGTGGACTACATCGATATTCATCTGTCGGAAGTCGCGCAGCTCTCGCGCTGCGGCTATCTCGGGCATGTCGACGTGGCCATCATCGAGGCCTGTGCCATTACGGAAGAGGGCAACATCATCCCGACGACGGCCGTGGGCAACTCGGCTTCGTTCGTGCAGACGGCAGACACGGTCATCGTCGAGGTCAACAACGCGCAGCCGCTGGAATTTGAGGGTATGCACGATGTCTATCTGCCGCTCGACCCGCCAAACCGCCTGCCCATCCCGATTGTGCGCGTCGACGACCACATCGGCACGCCGTTTATCCCTTGCCCCATCGATAAAATCAAGTACATCGTGCCGTGCGACATCGCCGACCATACGCGCGCTCTCTCACCGGTCGACGAGACGTCCCAGAGAATGTCGGACCTGACCTTTGAATTCCTCAAGCAGGAAATCAAGGCCGGCCGTATGCCGAAGAATCTGCTGCCGTTCCAGTCGGGCGTCGGCAATGTCGCCAATGCTGTCACGGCGGGCCTCGTTCATTCGGATTTCCACGACCTCACGGTCTACACCGAGGTCATTCAGGACGGCATGCTCGACCTCATCGACGCGGGCAAGCTCAACTTTGCTTCGGGCACGGCCTTCTCGCCGTCGCCAGAGGGCATGGCACGTTTCTTCAAGGACATTGAAAAATACAAGAAATACATGATTCTGCGCCCGCAGGAAATCTCGAACAGCGCCGAAGTCATCCGCCGTCTCGGCGTCATTGCAATGAACACAGCCATTGAAGTCGATATCTACGGCAACGTCAATTCGACGCATATCACTGGCACACATATGATGAACGGCATCGGCGGCAGCGGCGATTTTGCGCGCAATGCCTATCTGACGATTTTCTACACACCGTCGGTGGCCAAGGGCGGGGCCGTTTCCGCGGTCGTGCCGTTCTGCTCGCACGTCGACCAGCCGGAACACGACGTCGACATCATCATCACGGAGCAGGGCGTCGCGGACCTGCGCAACAAATCACCGCGCCGCAGGGCTTTGGAAATCATCAACAACTGCGCACATCCGGACTACCGCCCGCTGCTTCTGGATTACTTCAAGCGCGCCGACGAAGCCACAGGGCACGCCCATACGCCGCATCTCCTCAACGAGGCCTTTTCGTTCCATCAGCGCTACCTTGAGACGGGCTCCATGAAAGCCTGAAACGAAGCCCGTAAAGAAAATGTGGGACCAGAATTTAGTATCAGCTTGCAATTTCTGGGGAAATAGTGCAAAATAAAAAGGCAGAACTATGCTCTTATAGGAGGTTTATAATGGCAAGCGTTCAGGAAAAAATCGCTCAGATGAACGCGAAGAAGGAGCACATCCGTCAGGGTGGCGGCCCCGCTCGCGTGGCAAAACAGCATGCACAGGGAAAATATACGGCGCGGGAGCGTCTCGAAAAACTTTTTGATGAGAATTCATTTGTCGAGCTCGACATGTTCGTCAAGCACCGCTGCACGAATTTTGGCATGGACAAGAAGGATATGCCGGGCGATGGCATCGTCACGGGCTACGGCACGGTCGACGGCCGCCTGATTTATGCGTACGCACAGGACTTTACGGTCTCGGGCGGCAGTCTCGGCGAGAAGCACGCACATAAAATCTGGAAGGTGCAGGACCTTGCCCTCAAGATGGGGGCACCGTGTATCGGCATCAACGACTCGGGCGGCGCGCGCATTCAGGAGGGCGTCGATGCCCTGTCGGGCTTTGGCGGCATCTTCTTCCGCAACACGGCTTCGTCGGGCGTCATCCCGCAGATTTCGGTCATCATGGGACCGTGCGCAGGCGGCGCGGTCTACAGCCCGGCTATCACGGACTTCATCTTCATGGTCAAGAACACGAGCCAGATGTTCATCACGGGTCCGGCCGTCATTAAATCCGTCACGGCGGAAGAAGTCACGCCGGAGGCTTTAGGCGGTGCGCTCACGCACAACACGCGTTCCGGCGTTGCGCATTTTGCCTGCGAGGATGAGGACGACTGCATCGCGAAAATCCGCGAGCTCCTGTCGTACCTGCCGAGCAACAACCTCGAGGATGCGCCGGCCATCGAGCCGACGGACGACCCGAACCGTCAGGATGAGAGCCTCAACTCCATTATCCCGGACAATCCGAACATGCCGTACGACATGAAAGAAGTCATCCGCTCGCTCGTCGACAATGGCGAATTCTTCGAAATCCAGAAGCTCTTTGCGACGAACATCATCATCGGCTATGCACGTCTCGACGGCAAAGTCGTCGGCATTGTCGCCAATCAGCCGAAGGTCATGGCCGGCTGCCTCGACGTCGATGCTTCGGACAAGGCGGCGCGCTTCGTGCGTTTCTGCGATGCATTCAACATTCCGCTGCTGACGCTCGTCGATGTGCCGGGCTTCCTGCCGGGCGTCAATCAGGAGCACACGGGCATCATCCGCCACGGCGCAAAGATGCTCTATGCGTATAGTGAAGCCACGGTGCCAAAAGTCACGGTCATCACGCGCAAGGCCTACGGCGGTGCCTACATCGCCATGTGCTGCCACGAGCTCGGCTCAGACCAGGTCATGGCCTGGCCGTCGGCAGAAATCGCCGTCATGGGCCCGTCGGGCGCCGCGAACATCATTTTCCGCCGCGACCCGGACAAGGAAGCCAAGACGCAGCAGTATATCGACGACTTCTCGAATCCGTACCTCGCAGCCGAGCGCGGCTACGTCGATATGGTCATTGAGCCGAAGGAAACGCGCCCGCTGCTCATCACGGCATTCAGCGCGCTCGCGAGCAAGCGCGAAGTCGGCCCTGCGAAAAAGCACGGCAATATTCCACTTTAATCGGGAGGACATAGCATGAGATTGGATGTAAGAGGTGTCAGCCCTGAAATCGTGGCTGTCATCGCCGCAGCCGTCCAGATGATGACGAAGCCGGAGCATAAAGTCATTGCCCTGCGCATCAAGCGCAGCGACGAATGGTCGCTTTCGGCACGCGGCGGCAGACGCTGATATCTGTATAGAAGGAAACTAAGAGTAAGGATAGAGAACGCCGGCTGCCGCTTCGCAGCTGGCAGCTGACAGTTGGAGGAAATTCGCATGAAAAAGTTCAATATCAAGGTCAATGGCATCTCGTATGAAGTCGAAGTCGAAGAGATTCAGGAGACGGCCGCAGCAGCTCCGCAGGCCGCTGCCCCGAAAGCCGCACCGAAAGTGGCTGCTCCCAAGGTAGAGGCACCGAAGAAGGAGAAGGCAGGCAAGACTAAGGCCAAAGAAGCCGTCGCTGCAGGTGCTGGTGAACATTCCATCGATGCACCGATGCCGGGCAAAATCGTCAAAGTCGTCGTCGAAGAAGGCCAGACGGTCAAAGCCGGCGATGTCCTGCTCGTGCTCGAGGCCATGAAGATGCAGAACGAGATTACGGCCGATGCTGACGGCACGGTCAAGGCAGTCAACGTCGAAGCCGGTCAGAACGTCAAAGTCAAGGAATCCCTCGTCATCATCGGCTGAGCTTGATTCCTGCAGAGCTGCTTTCGGGCGGCTCTATTTTTTTCTTGACAGAGGGCAGACTTTCTCTATATACTTGAGAAAATATTTCAAGAAGATAAGAAGGTAAGAAATAGGGAGGGACAATCCTTTTGAATCTGAAAAAAATCCTGATATTCATGATGCTCGCTATCTTTGCCATCACGGCGGCCGGCTGCGGCACGACACAGAGCAGCCATGACAAGAAATTCCGCATTGTCACGTCGTTCTACCCGATGTATATCGATGCCATCAACATCACGAAGGGCGTTGACGGCGTGGAAGTCGTCAATATGACGAAGCCGCAGACGGGCTGCCTGCACGATTACCAGCTGACGACGGAAGATATGAAGACGCTCGAAAAGGCTGATGCCTTTATCGTCAACGGCGCCGGTATGGAGAGTTTCCTCGACAAGGTCATCAAGCAGCAGAAGAACCTCAAGGTCATCGATGCCTCGAAGTCGGACGACATCAACTTCCTCAAGGACGGCGATGAAGTCAACCCGCATGTCTGGCTCAGCGTGACGTACAATATCGCGCAGGTCGAAGCCATCACGTCGCAGCTCTGCGAGGCCGACCCCGCACATGCCGATGCCTACCGCAAGAACGCACTCGACTACGTTACGAAGCTCACGGCCCTGCGCGAGGAGATGCATGAGAATCTCGACAATCTGCCGCATAAAGATATCGTGACGTTCCACGAGGCGTTCCCGTATCTCGCGAAGGAATTCAAGCTCAACATCATCAGCGTCATCGAACGCGAGCCGGGCACGGAACCGACCCCGCACGAACTCGAGGAGACCGTGGCCAAGGTCAACGCCCTGCCGGTCAAGGTTCTCTTCACCGAGCCGCAGTATTCGCCGGCTGCCGCCCAGACTATCGCTCAGGAGACGGGCGCGAAGATGTACGAGCTCGACCCTGTCGTCACGGGCGAGGCCAACGAAGATGCCATGGACGCCTATATCACGGCGATGAAAAAGAATATGGAAGTGCTGAAAGAGGCACTGCAGTAAGAAAGGCTCTCTAACATTTAGTTAGGGAGCCTAAATTTATTTATTCTTTAATAAGTTACTAACATTTTTATAATGAATTGTTGAAAATGAGTAAAACCTCATATATAATGATAAATAGCTTTTATTTTTTTCAAATGGGGAGAAAAAGGGAAGGATGATTTTCATGGATAACAAGATATTAAAGGCAATGGGAATGGCTGCAGTATTTGGGATAACGATGCAGTTCGTTCAGCCGACAAATCTCGTAAGTCAGAACGCATCAGTGATTGGCATGCAGAGTGCAGAAGCTGGCATATTTGATGGGGCAATAGGCGCTTTGCAGGGAAAAGCAAAGAAAGCGGCTAAAGACGCAGTTAATCATGCTCTTGACATCAATTATGACGGTTTGAACAGTCATCGCAATGACATGATTCATCATCTGGCGTTAGCAGCGGGAGCATATGCAACATCTGAATATAGAATATATGATGCTGTTGGTCAAGCGGATAATTCTAATGCGCAGAATTTTATTATGCTTGGCAATAGTTTGACTAGTGGAAGCAGAGATTGGGGAGAAATTTGCGAAACAACATCTGTTACACCGGTAGATAAAATAGCACTTAAGAACGCATTGAATAACATGATGAATTCTCAGGATAAGAATGCGATGGAACATGCTAAAAATCAGATGACCTGGTCCAAACAGGATAATGCCAAAGCAGCATTTCTTTGTGGACTTGCACTTCGGGATGCAGCATTTTTAACAAATGAAACAGCTAAAGGTTTAAAGCAGGCGAAAAATCTTGAAGATGTAAAGAGCCAGCTCAGAGAATATACCGATGCAGTCGAGCAGGTCAAACAGATTACGGCATTTATCAATAAGAATCAGCACTTTACAACTTTTGAAGCACAATAAAATCGCATAGCCTCCTTTGCGATGTATAATAAAGTCGCTAAACCAAAACACCAAAGAAGGGGCTATGCGATATGACTTCATTATACACCGAAACTTCTGTAATTGGTAGACTTCTTTCGATTTTCTCTACGCTTTTTCCATCGGCAA
>OIYH01000313.1_pt1 | contig 39587 bp, 32 predicted proteins | sample 1587911 | NCBI WGS metagenome assembly OIYH01 (sample SAMN03283252) | human gut metagenome | biome: human-associated habitat; material: feces | host: Homo sapiens | place: USA | collected 2013
TGCCCACTGGGCCTTTCTTTTTTGACTTTAATTATCCCACCCCCTGGTGGGGGTGGGGTGAATAAAGATTGTTTTTCTGCGGGGCTTTTCTTTTTTTGTGGCACCTCATCCGTCATGGCTAAAAACTTTTGCGAAAAAAGAGGATTTGAGGAAGTTTTTTGGTATAGTATATTGTCAGATTTATTTTGCACCGCGGTTCGGCGGGGGAAAGGAGGGCTTTTCGTGCATTTCAGCGACCAGTTTCTGGACGAAGTGGTGGCGCGGAACGACATTGCGGACGTGGTATCCAGCTACGTGACGCTGACACGCAAGGGCGGCAACCTGTTTGGCCTGTGCCCCTTCCACAACGAGAAAACGCCCTCATTTTCCGTAGCGCCGGACAAGCAGATCTACCACTGCTTCGGCTGCAAAAAGGGCGGCGGCGTCATCAATTTTATTATGGAGATCGAGGGCCTGTCGTTCCCGGAGGCGGTGGAGTTCCTGGCCAAGCGGGCCAACATCCCGCTGCCGGCGGAGGACGAGGCCCGCAGCAATGCTGACCGGCTGCGGCGGCGGGTGCTGGAGCTGAACCGCGCGGCGGCGCGGTGGTACTACGACCAGCTGCAGCTTCCGCAGGGTGCGGCGGTGCAGGCGTATCTGGACAAGCGGCAGATACGGCGCGGCATCGCGGTGCGCTTCGGCATGGGCGCGTCGCTGGACCAGTGGGACGCGCTGCTCCGCGCCATGACAGACAAGGGCTTCACCAAGCAGGAGCTGCTGGCCTCCGGGCTGGTGGTCAACGGGAAAAACGGCGGGCTGTACGATAAGTTCCGCAACCGGCTGATGCTGCCGGTCATCGACGTGCGGGGCGACGTGGTGGGCTTCGGCAGCCGCGTGATCGACAAGTCGGAGCCGAAATACATGAACACCACCGAAACGGTGGTGTACAGCAAACGCCGGGTGCTCTACGGCCTGAACCTGGCCAAAAAGACCAAGCGGCCCAACATGATCCTGTGCGAGGGCAACCTGGACGTGGTGACGCTGCATCAGGCGGGGTTCGACAACGCGGTGGCCTGCATGGGCACGGCGCTGACCCAGGAGCAGATACGTCTGCTGAGCCGCTTCACCAAGGAGCTGGTGCTGTGCTACGACAACGATGGCGCGGGCCAGATGGCCACGGACCGGGCGCTGGAGCTGCTGCAGAACAGCGAATTCACCGTGAAGGTCCTGCGTCTGCCGCAGCGATTGGTGGATGGACATTATGTAAAGCAGGATGCCGACGACTTTATCAAATACCAGGGTAGGGACGCGTTTGAGCAGCTGCTTTCCGGAAGTGCAAACGGCATTGAATTCACGATGTCTGAGATCGCGTCCAAGTATGATCTGAAGGACGACAAGGGCCGTATCGCCTACGCGGGGGAGATTGCCGAAACATTATGTAAATTAAATGATCCTGTGGAACGGGAGGTATATACCACCCGGGCCGCCGAGGCGGCATCCCTGCCGGTAGAGGCTATGCGGATGGAGGTCCAGCGGGCCGCCAAGCGGGTGCAGGCCAAGGCACGGAAGGCGCAGGAGCGTCAGGAGATGAATCCGATATCGGCTCTGCAGCCCGCGGATCGCAGCATCCGCTATCAGAATGTACGCAGCGCGCTGGCAGAGGAGGGTGTTATCCGTCTGCTGATGCAGGACGAGAGCCTGTTCCCGCCGGAAATGCCGGTGCAGCCGGAGGAATTCTCTTCGCCGCTGCTGGGCCGCATCTACGGCGAGCTGTGGCAGCGGCGGGGACACGCGAGCATGGCGGCGCTGGCCGCGGTGCTGACGCCGGAGGAGATGAACCACCTGACGGCGCTGCTGCAAAAACCGGAATCCGCCGCCAATGCGCCGCAGGCGCTGGCGGATTACATACGCATCATTCGGGAAGAACACACCAAGCGTACCGGCGGCACGGATCCGCTGGCGGCGGCGATGGAGACGTATAAAGATAAAAAAGGTTACGGAGGAAAGCGAACATGACCGAAGAAAAGTACACCGCGGAGCAGTTGGAGCAGATGGCGGACCAGCTTTTGCAGGAGGCCGCGCCGGCGCAGGAGAAGCCAGCCAAGGGCGGCCTGGACGAAAAGACCATCGCGTCCCTGCCGGCGGCCGCGCTGCTGAACGGCAACGAGAAGCTGCGCGACCTGTTTACCAAGGGTAAGAAGAAGGGCAAGCTGGATGCCGGCGAGTTGTCCGACGTGCTGGACGAGCTGGACCTGGAGAGCGAGCAGATGGACTCCATCTACGACTCTCTGGAGCAGTTGGGCATCGAGGTAGGCAGCGAGGATTTCCTGGCCGACCTGCCCGATGAGGATGGCGAGCCCGCTATGGATGAGATCGCCGAGATCGAGGAGGAGGAGCTGGTCGACCCCAACACGCTGGTGGACAGCTTCAACATTGACGATCCCGTGCGTATGTACCTGAAGGAGATCGGCAAGGTGCCCCTGCTGACCGCCGATCAGGAGGTGGAGCTGGCCACCGTTATGTCCGCCGGCCGCGAGGCCGAGGCGCGTGTGGCGCAGGCCGAGGCGGACGGCAAGACCATCCCTGAGGCGGAGATGGCCGAGCTGAAAAAGCAGATCAAGGCCGGCGAGAAGGCCAAGCAGCAGCTGGCCGAGGCCAATCTGCGTCTGGTGGTGTCCATCGCCAAGCGCTATGTGGGCCGCGGTATGCTGTTCCTGGACCTGATCCAGGAGGGCAATCTGGGCCTGATCAAGGCCGTGGAGAAGTTCGACTACACCAAGGGCTATAAGTTCTCCACCTACGCCACCTGGTGGATCCGTCAGGCCATCACCCGCGCCATCGCCGATCAGGCGCGTACCATCCGCATCCCCGTCCACATGGTGGAGACCATCAACAAGGTCATCCGTGTGTCCCGCCAGCTGCTGCAGGAGTTGGGCCACGACCCCAGCCCCGAGGAGATCAGCGCCGAGATGAATATGCCCGTGGACAAGGTCCGCGAGATATTGAAGATCGCCCAGGAGCCCGTGTCGTTGGAGACGCCCATCGGCGAGGAGGAGGACAGCCATCTGGGCGACTTCATCCCCGACGAGGCCGCATCCGAGCCCAGTGAGGCCGCCAGCTTCACACTGCTGAAGGAGCAGCTGGTGGACGTGCTGGGCACCCTGACGCCCCGGGAGGAGAAGGTGCTGAAGCTGCGCTTCGGTATCGAGGACGGCCGTACCCGCACGCTGGAAGAGGTAGGCAAGGAGTTCAACGTCACCCGTGAGCGTATCCGCCAGATCGAGGCCAAGGCCCTGCGTAAGCTGCGGCACCCCTCCCGCAGCAAGAAGCTCAAGGACTTCCTGAACTGAGGCGGACCATGAAGCGGGTAGTTCTGGCGCTGCTGGCGGTGCTGCTGCTGGCGCCGTCCCCGGCCTGGGGCGACGACAGCCGGCACTATGAATTCCGCCTTGCCGCCAACGGAGAGGCGACGTACCATGCCGCCGCCGGCGATACCGTAACGGTATCGCTTACCCTGTGCCGGACCACCGGCACAGGGCCGATGTTCGCCATGCAGGACGAGATATGCTTCGATCCTGCCTTCTTCGCCTATCAGCCTGATGGCACCCTGCTCCGCGAGGGCGTCAAGACGACGCTGGTCACGCTGCGTGATGGCCGTCAGGCGGTCTACATGAATTACGTAGACTTTGGCGGCGGCGCGGACTGGGCGGATGAGACGGTCGTCGGCTCCTTTCAGCTGAAGGTCCTGGCCGACGGCGGTGCGTCCGCCATAACCGGCAGCCATTACCTGGTGTCCACCGAGGACGGCATGGGCCGCTATACCGCCGCTGCCCGGGACGTGACGGTGGTGGTGTCAGAGCAGTGCCGCGTGACCTTCCAAAGTAACGGCGGCAGCGGCGTAGCGCCGACGGAGGTGCTCCGTGGAACGCCCCTGGCGCCGCCGCAGGCACCCACCCGCTCGGGCTATCGCTTCACCGCCTGGTACAGTGACTACGACCTGACCCGCCCCTGGGATTTCAATGTGCCGGTCACGGCGGATATGACATTGTATGCCGCCTGGCAGCCTCTGTCGGCCGCCGCGCCCTCCGCCGGTCCGTGGGCATGGCTTATTGTTGGTGCTTCCATTTCGGCACTGACCGTTTTAGCCCTCCGCCGCCGCAGTTAGATCGCAAAAAGGCAAAACAAAACCGCCCGTCCGGGCGGTTTTATTTTGCTCTGCGCGGGTCAGGGCCGTTCACCGACAGCGCACCCCGGCGCGCCGCCTGCAAAACAGGCGAAAAATTCGGCGTTTCAGAGGGAAGCCGTTGCAATACGGTATTAAGATGCTATAATAAGGCTGATATGATAGGGACGGAGGTCTCAGCCATGATCGAGAAGGAAGCCTTTATCGCGGCACTGCTACCGATCTGCGACACCGTATGTGAATATGACAGGGCCCGGGGAAAGCTGCGGGTTCGGAAAACCAGTCTGGCCAGTGGGCTGGAGGACAAATGGTACACCGTAGAGGAGCTGCGGGACATCTTCCGGGACAACGGCGGTGTGTCGGCGGAGAAAAGCGTGTGGATGCGCTATCTCAGCAGCGATAACCTGCGGAGCTTTTTCTACGAAAAGGAGCGAAACGAGAGCTTTCGCCTGCGGTTCCGGCAGGGCGGCGTAGGCTGCCGGCAGTATGACATCCGCATCGACCGGATCAACGACTATGTGCTGGTCATCTCCGGGCGGGATACACAGGCGCAGGAGATAGACGCGCTGACCGGCGCGCTGAGCCGCAACCATTACCAGCGGGAGATGAGCAATGAGATATACCGCGGCGGTGTAGCGCTCATCGATATGGACGATCTGAAGCTGTATAACGACATGAATGGCCATCAGGTGGGCGACAACGCGCTGCGGGCGCTGGCGGATACCATCTATGAGGTGGTTGGCCGCAGCGGCTCACTGGTGCGCTACGGCGGCGACGAGTTTTTGCTGCTGCTGCCGGGCGTGGAGCAGGCGGCCTTTGCCACCGTGCTGGGAGACATTCAGCGGCGGCTGCGGACAGTGAGCATACCGGGCTGCGAGGGCGGCCAGCATATCACCATCAGCGTGGGCTGCGTCATGGCGCAGCAGGAGACGATCGCCCAGGCGGTGCAGCGGGCGGACCGGCTGATGTACCGGGCCAAGCGGAGAAAGGACGCCGTGGTCACCGAGGATACCCCCGTGGAGGGGGAGGAGATCAAGCCGCATATTCTTGTGGTGGACGATGCGGCTATGAACCGCGCGATACTGCGGGAGATGCTGGCGGAGGATTTCAACGTGCTGGAGGCGAAGGATGGCCGGGAGTGCATGGCGCAGCTGGAGACCTACGGCGCGGATATCTCACTGGTGCTGCTGGACATGATCATGCCGGAAATGGACGGCCTGCAGGTGCTGGAGGAGATGAATAATCGGGGGTTTATCGAGGATATCCCGGTCATTATCATCACGGCGGACGGCTCAGAAGAAAAGGTGCGGCAGGCCTATGACATGGGCGTGTCGGACTACATAGAACGGCCCTTTGATATCCGTATCGTGCGGCAGCGGGTGATGAACACCGTGAAGCTGTACGCGCGGCAGCGGCGGCTGGCAGCGGTGATGACGCAGCAGCTGCGGCGGCAGGAGCATATGATGGGCATCGCGGCGGATATCCTGTCGCGGGTGATGGGCTACCGCAACGGCGAGGGCGCGGACCACGGGCGGCACGTGGAGCAGATCACGCAGCGGCTGCTGCAGAGAATGCTGGAACGCACGGATAAATACGGCCTGACCCTGCAGGACTGCCGGCGGGCCGCCGCCGCGGCTATGTTCCACGACATCGGAAAGATGGGCGTGCCGGATGCCCTGCTGCGAAAGCCTGGCCCCCTGACGCCGGAGGAGTTTGACGAGATCAAGAAGCATACCCTGATCGGCGAGGAACTGATGCGGGGCATGAAGGAGATGGAAAGCGAGCCGTTGGTGGAGGCTGCGGCGGAGATCTGCCGCTGGCATCACGAGCGGGTGGACGGCAGCGGCTATCCCGACGGGCTGAAGGGCGACGAGATACCGATGACCGTGCAGGCGGTGGGCCTGGCGGACGCCTATGACGCGCTGGTGAGCCAGCGGGTGTACAAGCCGGCGTATACCCATGCGGAGGCGTTGGCTATGATACGGGGCGGCGAGTGCGGCGCGTTCGATCCGCTGCTGGTGGACTGTCTGGAGGACATACAGAGTGCGTTGTGCCGTGAGGTATACGGCATGAGAGGTAAGGAATGAGCAGGACAAAAAGATTGCTGGCGGTGCTGCTGGCGCTGTGCGGCGCGTTGCTGTGCGGCTGCGGACAGCGGGAGACGGAAACGGAAGAACTGCCGGTGCTGGTCATTGGCAGCGACAACTATGAGCCGTATTTCTATCTGGATGAGAATGGCGCCTATGCGGGTATCGACGTGGAGATCGCAAAAGCAGCCTGTGAGCGATTGGGGTGGACGCCGGACTTCCGGCAGATATCCTGGCAGGAGAAGGACCAGCTGCTTGCGGACGGAGAGGTGGACTGCCTGTGGGGCAGCTTCTCCATGAACGGCAGAGAGGACTGCTACCGCTGGGCAGGGCCGTATATGTACAGCCGTCAGGTGGTCATAGTGCAGGCGTCCAGCGATATTTACGGTCTTGGCGACCTGAACGGCAAGCGCATCGCCGTGCAGACCTCCTCCAAGCCGGAGGAGCTGTTTCTGAAGCATCAGGTGCCCGGCGTGGAGCAGGTGGACAGCGTGTACTGCTTCGCCGACACGGTGGACGTGTTCGCCGCGCTGGACAAAAGCTACGTGGACGCCTGCGCCGGACACGAGACGGCGTACCTCACCTTCATCGCCGGGCGCGCCGGGGAATACCGGGTGCTGGAGCCGGGGCTGCTGCGGGCAGGTCTGGGCGCGGCGTTCTATAAGGACGACGGCAGCGGCAGAGCGGAGGCTCTGAACGAAATGCTGCACGAGCTGGTGGCGGACGGCACCGTGGCCGCCATTCTGGAGAGCTACGGCGTGGACGCACAGGCGGCTTTAGCGGGGTTGATCCATGGGCAATAAGTTTTCCAACAAATATATCTGGGTGCTCATGCTGGTGCTGGGCGTCTTTGTGATGGCGGTCACGGCTCTCATCGGCGGCAACAGCAGCATCCGCAACGCCCAGCAGACCGCCCAGCGGACGCTGCAATATCTGCAAAACCAGTGCATCAGCTACCGCGACATCGTCGCCGCCGACCGGCTAAAGAGCCTCGTGCGGCTGACGGAGCAGGCGCAGGAGGTGGCGGAGCGCGAGGGTATGGTGGGGCAGAACCGCTCCAACGAGGAGCTGGCGCGGTACGCCCAGCGTCAGCGCGTAACCTGCGTGCTGGTGCTGGACAAGGATCTGGAGATCGAGTTCAGCTCCGGTGCGGACATGGACTGGAGCGATTACTACACCAATGAGGCGATCCGCTCCATCATGGACTACCCGGAGAAGATCTTCGCCCGCCGCCTGACCCGTGACGGCGCGGTATACGACATAGCGGCCGTGGCGCGCGTCGAAAATCCCGGCGTCGTCTTCTGCGTCCGCCTCCAGTCGAACACGATCATCGCCTCCTACCGTGCGTCCATCGAGAGCCTGCTGGCGGGCTACGAGACGCTGCTCAATGACAGGGTCTACACCTACATCACCGACGGCGAGCGCGTGGTGGGCAGCAGCGCGGCGGAGCAGTGGAACCTGCCGGTGGACGAGGTGCCCCTCATCCGTGCGCTGGAGTCCTCCCCCTCCCCGGGCAGCAAGCTGACCCAGCTCCGCACGGACGGCACGTTCTTCGGTGCACGGGAGCGATACCAGCAGTACAGCCTGTATGTGTTCCTCCCCAATGAATACGTGTTCATCCTGGGCAAGAACATGGTGATCTCCGCCTTCGGCGTCTACGCGCTGGCGGCGGTCTTGGCGACGCTGCTGGTGCTCCGCACCACGCAGGAGCGCAAGCGTCGCGAGATGGACTACCAGCACCGTCTGGAGGAGGAGGTGCGCCGCGCCAGCGCGGCGGACCAGGCCAAGACGCACTTCCTTCGCAGCATGAGCCACGACATACGCACACCTATCAACATCATCATGGGTATGCTGGAGATCATCGGGCGGAACCCGGAGGATGTGACGCTGGTGCAGTCCTGCCGGGAGAAGGCGCAGACCGCGGCACGCTATTTGCTGGCATTGGTAAACGACGTACTGACACTGAATCGCCCGAAGCAGGAGGCGCTGGGAAAGACCCCCTATTGTTTGACAAGCGAGCTGCACGAGATGCTGGGTATTTCGCACGCCCAGGCGGAGAGCGCAGGCGTTACGCTGATGGTGATGGACCTGACGCTGGAGCATGAACAATTCACAGGCGACCCGCTGTATCTGCGGCAGATCTGCCAGAACATCATCGGCAACGCCATCAAATACAATCACCCCGGCGGATGGGTGCGCTGCAGCTTCCGCGAGTCCCGTTATGCGGACGGCGTGTGCCGGCTGGAGTTTATATGCGAGGATAACGGCGCAGGTATGAGCGAGACGTTCCAGCGCCATATGTTCGAGGCGTTTGCCCAGGAAAACAGCGATAGGGGCAGCCTTTCCGGCGGCGTGGGCCTGGGTCTGGCCGTGGTGAAAAAGCTGGTGGACGAAAGAGGCGGTACCATTCAGGTGGACAGTGCACTCGGACAGGGAACGCGCTTCCGCGTGGTGCTGCCCATGATGCCCAGTGAGGCCGAACCGGAAGCCGCGCTTCCCGACGCGGCGGCTTCCATCGCCGGACGTCGCTTGCTGGTGGCGGAGGACAACGAACTGAACCGGGAGATCGCGGTGTACCTGCTGCAGGAGGCCGGCGCCATGGTGGACCAGGCCGCCGACGGCAAGGAGGCGGTGGAGATGTTCACCGCGTCGGCGCCCGGTACCTACGACGCGGTGCTGATGGACGTGATGATGCCGGAGCTGGACGGCCTTTCCGCCACCCGCGCCATCCGCGGCATGGACAGGCCGGACGCCCGGCTGCCGATCATCGCCATGACCGCCAACCTCTTTGACGAGGACGTGGCGGCCTGCCTGGCAGCGGGCATGGACGCGCATATCCCCAAGCCGTTGGAGGCTGGGCAGATGATAAGAACGATCGCCGAGTGGCTGGAGAGGAAGAAACAATGAATTTAGAGAAGCTTTATCAAGAGACGGGCGGCGACATGGCGGACGCCGTGCGCCGGTTGGGCAGTATAGCTGCGGTGGAGCGTTTCCTGCGGATGTTCGCCGGAGACGACACCTTCGCCATGCTGCAGGCGGCCATGAGTGCCGGAGACGCCCGGCGGGCGTTCCGGGCGGCGCACACGCTGAAGGGCCTGGCAGCCAACCTGGGGCTGGTGCAGCTGGGGCAGGCAGCCTCCGCCCTGACGGAGGCCCTGCGCGGCAGCGATATGCAGCGCGCGTCGGCACTGTATCCGGAGACGGCCGCGGCATACCGTGAGGCGTGCGCGGCGATCGGAGATTTAGAGACGGACGCGTAGAAAACACGGATTTTTGCGAAAAAAGACTTGACGAAACGGAACGAAAGTGATATACTATGAATACAATAATGTTCTGTTGGCAAATCGGCTGAAAGGCCGAGACGCAAAGCTACGGTGTCTAAACGGCATTTGACCGCATGATCGACCGGCTGCAAGTGGGATGCGCTTCAAAGGTGCATACATTGCAGCCGGTTTTTTATTTGCCCTGCCCGGCAGGGCCCATATTGCAGTACGGGTCGCGGAGGTCTAACCCCTACCTCGGCGGCATCGAAACCCCCATCTGTCACATGGCAGATGGGGGTTTCGGCGTTGCGGAAGCGGTGCTCACGGCAAAAAAACACCCCCGGCACTGCCGGGGGTGTTCGCTTATGCCTTGCGGCCGTAGAGCGCGGTCATGCGGTCGATCCTGACAGAGAGCGCATCGCTCAGCTCGCCGGGCAGCAGCCGCCAGGTCCAGTTGCCGCCCTGGGTGCCGGGGATGTTCATGCGGTTTCCCTCGCCCAGGCCCAGATAGTCCTGCATCTGCGCCACGAACAGCTCCGCCACGCTGGACATACCGCCGCGGATAATACCCCAGTGGAAGCCCTCCTGCTCTGTCAGCGCCAGGTATTCCACCGCGTGGGCCACATCCTCCGGCGCGGCCTCCTGCCGCCACAGTGCCAGGGGGCTGTTGTCGTGGGTGCCGGTATAGCAGATGCAGTGCGGCGTATAGGCGTGGGGCAGATACCCGCTGGAATCCCGGGAGTCAAAGGCGAATTCCAGCACCTTCATACCGGGCCAGCCGGACTCGCGGAGCAGCTGCGCCACCTCCGGGGTGGGGTAGCCCAGATCCTCGGCGATGAACTCCAGCTGCGGGAACCAGCCGTTGAGCCGTTCGATCAGGTCCATGCCGGGACCGGCGATCCAGCGGCCGTTTTTGGCGGTGGGCTGACCGTAGGGCACGGCCCAGTAGTTGGCAAAGCCGCGGAAGTGGTCGATGCGGATCACATCATACAGCTTGCCGGCGCCGTCGATCCGGCGGATCCACCAGCCGAAGCCGTCGTCACGCATGGCGTCCCAGTCGTAGAGGGGGTTGCCCCACAGCTGGCCGTCGGCGGTAAAGTAATCCGGCGGGACGCCGGCCACAGCCTTGGGCACCAGATCGTCGTCCAGCTGGAAGAACTGCGGCTCAGCCCAGACGTCGGCGGAGTCCATGGCCACGTAGATGGGCAGATCGCCTATGATGCGGATGCCCTGCTGGTGGACGTAGTCGCGCAGAGCGGTCCACTGCCTGAAAAACAGAAATTGCAGATAGGTGAAGAACTGCACGTCCTCCCGCAGAAGTGTGCGGTACTTGTCCAGCACGGCCTCGTTCTTACGCAGGCGAAGGTCGTCGTCGGGCCACTCCGTCCATGCCTTCATGCCGAAGTGCCGCTTGCAGGCCATGTACAGGGCGTAGTCCGGCAGCCACCGCGCATTGTCCTGCGCAAAGGCCGCTACGGCCTCCGCGTCCCGCTCCCAGCCCCGTTTGTAGGCCTTGTGCAGCAGGGTAAAGCGGTTCTCGTAGATCTTTCCGTAGTCCACATGGCGCGGGTCGCTGCCCCAGTCGGGGGCGGCGCACTCGGCGTCCGTCAGCAGTCCGTCAGCCGCCAGCATATCCGGGTCGATAAAATAGGGGTTGCCGGCGTAGGCGGAAAAGCTCTGGTAGGGGGAGTCGCCATAGCTGGTGGGGCCCAGGGGGAGCATCTGCCAGTAGGACTGGCCGGCGTCTTTCAGGAAATCGGCGAAATCATAGGCCGCCTTGCCCAAGGTACCGATGCCATAGGGGGAGGGCAGGGAGGATACCGCCATTAAAATACCGCTGCTTCGTTTCATAACTCAACTTCTCTCTTGGATAGGATTTGACTTTCAGCCGGACGGTCCCGGCCAAAATATACGGGGGCGGGCGATCAGCCCGCCCCCGGCGTGTTGTAAGTTTAGCCCTTGACGGCGCCTGCCGCCACGCCCTTGATGATGTGCTTCTGGCCGAGAACGTAGATGATGATGATGGGCAGGATGGTCAGGACGATGCACGCCATCATGGGACCCATCTCCACGCGGCCGAAGCCGCCGCGGAAGTATTGGATCAGAATGGGGATGGTCATGTATTTTGTGCCGTCCAGCACCAGATACGGCAGCAGGTAGTCGTTCCACACCCACATGGTTTCCAGTATGCCGACGCTGACAAGTGTAGGCTTCAGCATGGGCATTACCACCAGAAAGAAGGTGCGGAGAGGGCCGCAGCCGTCGATCATGGCGGCCTCCTCGATCTCCAGAGGAATGGATTTGACGAAGCCGGTGAACATGAACACCGCCAGTCCTGCGCCGAAGCCAAGATAGATAATGCAGATGTTGAAGGGGGTGTTCAGCTTCGTTTTATCCGCCAGATTTGCCAGGGTGAACATGAGCATCTGGAAGGGCACCACCATGGAGAACACGAACAGGAAGTAGCAGAGCTTCGTGGCCCACGTCTTTACGCGGGTGATGAACCACGCGCACATGGAGCAGCAAACCAGGATCAGCACCACAGAGGTGACGGAGATAATAAAGCTGTTGAAGAAGGCGGCAAGAAAGCCCTTGGAATGGATTGCGTTGGCATAATTACCCAGCCCGGCAAAGCCGTCGGCGGGAGGCAGCTGAAAAGCGGTGTTGGTGGAAATGGCGGAGTCCTTTTTGAAGGAGTTGATGAGCACCACCACCACGGGGTAGACCCACGCAAGACTGAGGATCGTCAGGATCACCGTCCAGAGGGTGTTGATGGCTTGAGAGCGTTTTTTCATCACTGCTGTACCTCCTTAGAGCGGGTGAACTTCAGCTGCAGGCTGGAGATGGCGATGACCAGAATGCAGAACAGCACGGCCTTCGCCTGCCCGATTCCCTTCCACATGGGGCCGGAGCGGGCGTAGAACGTCTGGTAGATGTTCATTGCCAGCATTTCCGTAGAATGGGCGGGCTCACCGGCGGTAAGAGCAAGGTTCTGGTCGAACAGCTTAAAGGAGTTGGTCAGGGTCAGGAAAAGGCAGATCGTAATGCTGGGCATCAGATTGGGCAGCTTTACCCGCCAGAAGGCCTGCCACGGAGTGGCACCGTCGATATAGGCCGCCTCGATATAGTCATTGGGAATGGATTGCAGGCCGGCAATGTATATGATCATCATGTAGCCGATCTGCTGCCAGCACATCAGGATGATCAGGCCCCAATAGCCGGAGGTGGAGTCCAGAGTCAGCAGCGGCTTGCCCATCAGACTCAGTATGCAGTTCAGAAGGATCTGCCAGATATAGCCCAGCACGATGCCGCCGATGAGGTTGGGCATGAAGAACACCGTGCGGAATGGGGTGGTGCCCTTGATGCCGCGTGTCAGCAGAAGGGCAATGCCCAGCGCGATAACGTTGATGAGCACGGTGGACACCACGGTGAAGGAAGCGGTAAAGCCGAAGGCGTGTGCGAATTGCTCGTCCTGAAACGCCTTGACATAGTTGCTCAGACCCACGAACGTGGTTTTGTTGATGGTGGTGAACTTGCACAGGGACAGATACAGACCCTGAATAAACGGGATCACAAAGCCGATGAGAAAGGCAGCCAGCGTAGGCAGCAGGAAAATGGGCCAGTATCTGCGGATGTTCTTTTGCATAAGCGTGTACCTCCATATCGGTTTTGTTGAATTATCCGGCTGCCTGCGCGTCCTGTAAGCCGGGGCGCACAGGCAGCCGCTGCGCAGGAGCGCAGGGGCTGTGCGGCGGTCGGGTGAGCCTGTTTCAGCCCACCCGACCGGAAAATCACGGTGTAAAAAGGGATCAGCCGTTCAGAGCGGCTTCCTTGGCCCAGCCGTCCACGAAGGCGGTCTTGACGGCCTCCCAGTCGCCGGTACCGGCGGCATAGGCGGTCAGAGCGGAGCCAACGTCGTTCTTCCACTGCTCAGAGGGCATGGTGGTGAAGTTCCAGGACACGGGGGTCTTGCCCGCGGCGGTCAACTCCTTGTCCACCTTGACGAACAGGTTGGGGGACTCGGCGGCCTTCTTGAAGGGGATCACAAAGCCCATGTCGTTGGCAAGAGCCTGCGTGCCCTTGTCAGAGGTGACGCACCAGTACATGAAGTCCAGCGTGGCCTGGATGTCCTCAGGAGCGGCGTCCTTGTTCACGCACCAGTAGTTCTCGGTGCCGGTGCACAGACCCTGATTGGCCTCATCACCCACGCCGATGTAGATGGGGATCATGGTCATCTCGTCATCGGAGTACTTGGCGGACAGAGCGGAATACTCCCAGGAACCGTTCTGGAAGAACACGGCCTTGCCGTTCAGGAACTCGTTCTCGGAGTCGGTGCCGGTCTTGCCGGACAGATCAGCGGGAGCGCAGGTGCTGTTGTTGATGTACAGGTCAAAGATGGCCTTATAGTTGTCCAGATAGGTGCCCTTGATGGCATCGGTGCTGTTGATGCCGTCAGCCTGATACTCAAAGTAGATGGGCAGGTTGGCCAGATGGGTCTTGAAGCGCCAGTCGGAGCTGCCGTCCATACCGGCGGAGGTGAAAGCGGCGAAGCCCAGCTCGTCCTTGCGGGCGGTGATGTCCTCGGCGACCTTCTTCAGATCATCAAAGCTCTGGATGTCTTCAACGGTGTAGCCGGCCTTCTCCAGCAGAGTCTTGTTGGCGATCAGACCATAGGACTCGATCACGTAGCCGATGCCGGCAACGGCGTCGCCGTCCTTCAGGGCAAAGCTGTCGCTGGTCAGCTCGCCATAGATCTGAGAATCCTTCAGATCATAGCAGTAATCCTTCCAGCTGGCCAGACCCACGGGGCCGTTCACCTGGAACAGGGTGGGGGCGTCGGTCTTGGCGATCTCGGAGGTCAGCTTCTCCTCGTAGGTGCCAGAGGCGGCGGTCAGGACGGTGACGGGCACACCGGTTTCCTCGGTGTAGGCCTTGGCCAGATCCTGCCAGTCCTGATCCTGCTCAGGCTTGAAGTTCAGATAATAGACCTTGCCGGTGGCAGTGTCGCCGCCCTCGTTGGTGTCGTCCTTCTTCTCACCGCAGGCCACCAGAGACAGGGCCATCACGAGAGCAAGAAGCATTGCAAGAAACTTCTTCATGGTAATTACTCCTTTTTTGTTTTTATTTTCACATCACAAGGATGTAAAAAACAGATTATTAGGGTACAAAAAACAAATTATTGGGATGCAGGAAACGGATCCTTAGGATACACAGAATAAATCACAAAGATATACAAAAGTATCACCTGGGCGCGGCCACGCTGCGGCCCTGGCGCAGGGTGGTGGGAAGCAGCTCACAGGCGTGGGAGCCCTTGTGCCGCACCATGTCCAGCAAAATCTCGGCGCTGCGCCGGCCCATTTCCTCCATAGGCTGGCACAGGGTAGTAAGCGGCGGCTCAATATAGGCAGACAATTCTAACCCATCTATCGCTATAACGGAACAGTCCTCGGGGATACGCCTGCCGGCGTCCATCAAAGCCCGCATGGCACCAATGGCCATAGAGTCCGCGATGGCGAAAAGTGCTGTAAAATCAACGTTTTCGGCCATTTTTTCCTGCACGGCTCTGTAGGCGTCCTTCGCGCCGAATCCGCCGGTGGAGATTACCAGTTCCGGGTCCACAGGGATGCCGTGACTCTCCAGCGCCTGTATATATCCCTCGTACCGCAGCTGGCTGATAGACTGGTCATCGGGACGGGAGATCAGCGCGGCGATGCGCCGGTGCCCATGGCGGTACAACTCCTCCACCGCCTGCTGTGCGGTGTCACCATCGGCGATGGACACAGAGGAATACTCGCCCTCGATCAGCGTGCCATAGCGGTTGGAGTAGGAACAGCACACAAAGGGAACGTTCAGCATCGCCAGATCAGCGGGGGTGTAATCAAACCGACCGCCCAGGAACACGATGCCCTGCAGGCGCTTTTCGCGCTCCATGACCGCACCGCATTTGACCTCGTCGTCGCAAGTACCGATCTGCTGCATGACCATTGTAAAACCGGCATCGGTGATGGTGCGTTCAATGGCGCGGATAATGTCGGTGTAGAACGGATTGGACACACCGCGGACTACCAGACCGACAGCGTCGGACTTGGTGCGTACCAGATCGCGGGCACTGTTGTTGGGAATGTAGTTGCTATTCTTGATAGCGGAAAGCACCTTACGCCGGACATCCTCACTGACATCCGGCCGGTCGTTCAGCACACGGGAGACGGTACTGACGCTGACGCTGCACTGTTTGGCTATATCCTTGATCGTCATACCTGGGTGTGCCTCCTACTATACCAGATCGAAAGGAACGAAAATCGTCAGAGGAAAGCGAAAACATTACCGGTAACGTTTCCGTTCAGCATAGTTATCCTATCAGTGTTTGCCGCAATTGTCAATTGCTTCGCTGCATTTTTGCCGAAACGCACAGAAAAGACGGTGGTTTTCTTGTGAAAATCACAAGAAAACCACCGCCCGATTGAACGGGCGGCGACGAAGTATCGAATGTACAGCGCAAAATGGCGGAATTACCGGCGAAGGAGGGCGCGGCGCGCCCTCCAGTCGGGCAGATAGGCTTCCACCTCGCGGTAGAAGGCGGGGGAGTGGTCGTGGTGGCGAATGTGCGCCAGCTCATGGACCACCACGTATTCAATGGCGGTCTCGGGATAGGCCATCAGGTAGAGGGAGAAGCTGAGACGGTTTTTGCCGGAGCAGCTGCCGAAGCGGGTGCGGGCGGCGGTGACAGTGATGCCGGCGGGCTGCACGCCCATGCGCTGGGCCCAGTGGGCCACCAGGGGCGGCAGTGTCTCTTTTGCCTGCTGCCGCCATGCGTCCGTCTGTGCCGCAGACGGCTCCGGGTGGGCGGATAGATAGGCCTGCCGTGCTGCCAGATGTTTTTCCAGCCAGCCGCGGTGACTGTCCACAAAGCGGGTGATATCCGCATCGGAGGCCCGCAGGGGTGCCCGGACCAGGGCGGTGCCCTGCCGGGTGACCTCCAGCGCCAGGGTGCGCCGGCGGGAGCGTATCACGGTATAGTCGGTCATTGGCTGTCCTCCGGGATGAAACGCGGGCCGCGGTAACCGTCGCGGTCCACGATCTCGGACCACATGGCGGCGGGGCGCACCCACAGACCGCCATTATCATACAGGGCACGGTAGACCACCAGTTCCTCCAGTGTTTCAGAGTGGCGGGCGGTGCCAATGACCTCATATTCATTACCCTTAAAGTGGCGGTAGCGGCCTGGTTTTATAGTTGTCATACTATATACTCTCCTGACAGGTAACAGTTGTGTTGACGATACGAATAGTATATACTATTGGCAGTGATTTGTAAATCGGAGGTGCAAAGATGAAAAACACCACGCTGTGCTATATCGAAAACGAACGGGGCGAATACCTGATGCTGCATCGGGTGAAGAAGCAGAACGACCTGAACCACGACAAGTGGATCGGCGTGGGCGGCAAGTGCGAGGAGGGCGAGAGCCCGGAGGAGTGCGTTTGCCGCGAGACGCTGGAGGAGACGGGGTTGATGCTGACCGACTATCGGTACCGGGGGGTCATCACCTTTGTGTCGGATATCTGGGAGGGGGAATATATGCACCTGTTTACCGCCACCGGCTGGACGGGAACGCTGCGGGAGTGCAGCGAGGGCGTGCTGGAATGGCTGCACAAGGATGCGCTGGCGGCGCTGCCCCAATGGGAGGGGGACAAGCTGTTTCTGGCGCTGATCCACGAGCCGGACACGCCGTTTTTCTCCATGAAGCTGCAATACGCGGGCGATACGCTGGTGTATGCCGCTCTGAACGGAAAGGAGCTGGCGGTATGATCCTGGTGAGCGCGTGCCTGCTGGGCTGTGCCTGTCGCTACGACGGGCAGAGCAAGCCCAACCCGCTGGCACAGGAGCTGGCCCGGCGCGGACTGGCGGTGCCGGTGTGCCCGGAGCAGCTGGGCGGGCTGCCTACGCCCCGAAACCCCTCCGAGCGCCGGGGGGACCGGGTGGTGATGAACGATGGCCGTGACGTGACGGCGGAATACCACCGGGGCGCGGAGGAGACGCTGCGCCTGGCGCGGCTGTACGGCTGTACCGCCGCCGTGCTGAAGGAGCGAAGCCCCTCCTGCGGCTGCGGGCGCATCTATGACGGAACGTTCACCGGAACGCTGACGGACGGCGACGGCGTCACGGCGGCGCTGCTGAAGGAAAACGGCATCAAGGTCTATGGCGAGAGCGAATTGGAGAAGCTGCTGTGAGCCGTCCCTCTCATTTCCTTTTCCACCAAAGGTGCACAGATTTTGAATTTACATTTGGCAGAAAAGCAGGTATAATACAACCAGTAGCATTGATATGTGCGGCGACGGGAGCTCCCGTCATTCCGTGGGTACCCACGGAATGATGCCGCCTGTATGCTATGGGAGAATAAAAGGAGGAGTGTACAATGAAGAAGCGCGTAGTGGGTCTATTTTTTGCATTGGTGCTGTGTTTGGCGATGGTGCCCATTTCTGCTTTTGCGGCGGGAAAGACAGCCATTAGAACGGTTGATGATCTTTTGCAATTTGCAAAAGCTGTGGACAATGGCGAATATGACGATGAAACAGATGCTGTTGTATCGCTTGAAGAAGATTTGGATTTAACAGATATTGCGTGGACACCAATTGGCAGCGTATTTGCCGCCGATGGAACTCTGCTGCATTACTTCAGCGGCAAATTTTATGGAAACGGGCATACGATCTCCAATTTAGATTTTTCCGAAAACTATGGAAAGACAGAGTATCCGTCTTTCGGATTTTTCAGTGAGGTTTACGGCGCTGAAATTTCCGGTTTGACAATTCAAGGCAAGCTGGATGTGTCCAATTCAGGGTATGTCTATTTTGGAACGGTAGCGGGCGTTGCAGCAGGCAGTAAAATTACTGACTGCGTCTCAGATGTGTCGTTCACGGATACAGACAAATATATCAACGGCACTGCGGCCTTGTGCGGATATGCGATAGATAGCACAATTGAATACTGCCAAAACGAGGGGAATTTTTCAGTAATGAAGGACACCTCCCGATTTTGGATGGGCGGTATCGTGGGTCTTGCGGAAAACAGTACCGTACAGTATTGCGCCAATACGGGCGATATGACCTCTTGGACACCCCACACCGGAGGAATTGTTGGGGAGTTGTATCAAGACTCAAAGATCATCAATTGTTATTCCACAGGGAAAATGGTTCCTCTTGGCAATGGAACTACAGATTTCGGCGGCATTGCAGGTACTGTTTGGGCAGGCACAGAAATCAGACATTGTTATTTCGCTGGTGAAATGGCTCTATCTCAATATACTGCCACTACACCTTATAAGCGTTTAGGTGGTATTGCAGGCGGTGTTTCTTCTGATACACCTGCTTTTGAAAACAATTATTTCGTGGAAACTGAAAATGTCCCGGCTTGCTTTAAGTACCAGGATGCTGGAACAGAAAAGACCCTTGAATACATGAAAACGGAAGCTTTCTTTAATGAAATCACTACTGCCGGCGGCAAGTATCGATTTAACTCAAATGGCACACCGCTTCTGCCGGAGCACAAGTATCCGACAGTAGAGGAAACGCCGCGTTACTACTACAACTCTACGACTACCGTGAAGGACGAGGGCAAGACCGGCTCCCCCAAGACCATAGATGCGGGCGTGGGAATGTACGCCGTGAGTGCGGCGCTGTCTCTGACCGGGATGGTATATGTGAGTAAGAAGAAATCTTGAGAACGCAAAAAAGAAATCCCGAAAGGGATTTCTTTTTTGTCGGGGGACGAAGTCCCACGCCAGCGTGAGCGCTGGCTCGCAATGACAGGGGAGGGACGTCGTACCCCAAGGGCATTTGTTCCGCTGCGCTCCACGGCAGGACGCCGACCCCTACAAACAAAAGGACAGCGCCCCATGCGGGGCGCTGTCCTTCTATATGAGGGTGTTACCACTCCAGGTTCTTTTCCGTCTCCTTGCTGAACACGTGGGCCACATTGCCGCCGAAGATCATGTTGACCTCGCTGCCCATGGGGAAGTGGGCGGCGTTGCCGTTGGTGGGGACGATGACCACCACGTCATGGTCGTGGGTGGAGATATGCAGATGCACAGAGGAGCCCATCAGCTCACTGACATCCACGGTACCCTTGACGCCGTCGGCGCAGAGCATGATGTGATCGGGGCGAACGCCCAGCGTCACGTCCTGTTCCGGTACATTTTTAGCGCTGAGCCGGGCCTGCTTATCCTCGGCCAGTTCCACGTTGATGCCGTCGATAGCCACGGCGTATTTGCCGTCGCTGTTCTTCACCAGCTTCGCGTCAAAGAAGTTCATCTGGGGCGTGCCGATAAAGCCAGCCACGAACAGATTGGCCGGGTGGTCAAAGACCTCCTGGGGCGTGCCGATCTGCTGGATGAAGCCATCCTTCATGATGACGATGCGGTCGCCCAGGGTCATGGCCTCGGTCTGGTCATGGGTGACGTAGATAAACGTGGTGTTGATCCGCTGGCGCAGCTTGATGATCTCGGCGCGCATCTGGTTGCGGAGCTTGGCGTCCAGGTTGGACAGGGGCTCATCCATCAGGAACACGGCGGGGTCGCGGACAATGGCGCGGCCGATGGCCACGCGCTGGCGCTGGCCGCCGGACAGGGCCTTGGGCTTGCGGTCCAGATACTGGGTGATGTCCAGAATTTCTGCCGCCTGACGGACCTTCTTGTCGATCTCGTCCTTGGGGACCTTTTTCAGTTTTAGGGAGAAGGCCATGTTCTCATACACGGTCATGTGGGGGTACAGGGCGTAGTTCTGGAACACCATGGCGATGTCCCGGTCCTTGGGTTCCACGTCGTTCATCAGCTTGTCACCGATCCACAGCTCGCCGGAGGTGATGTCCTCCAAACCGGCGATCATACGCAGGGTGGTGGACTTGCCGCAGCCGGAGGGGCCCACCAGCACGATGAACTCCTTGTCGGCGATCTCCAGACTGAACTGCTGGACAGCCACAACGCCCTCATCGGTGATCTGAAGATTGCTCTTCTTTTCCTGGGGCTCCTCGCCCTTCTTGACCTTCTTTTTCTTCTCGGTGTTGGGGTAGACCTTCTTCAGGTCCTTCAGAATGACCTTTGCCATACATTTTTGACTGTAACCGTCCTGCCTCCGCAAAAGACGGCCTCGCACGGGCATTGCCCTCAGTGCCTTACGACAGGTCTCCACACTGCCGCACCGCCAGCCACAGCGGGTATTCCTCCTTATCTTTTGCCGTCCGGCGGCATGAAGTGGAGTGCCGCCTGACGGTGGGAATACGGTAAGTATAACCGAAAACGTTTCCGCGCGCAAGTGTTTTTTGTGACATATATGAAAAAATACTGCCTGCCGGGAAGGGCAGGCAGTATTTCTCACAAATCAACGATAACAGGCGTGTGGCCGGTGTGGGGCAGCAGCTTTTCCAGCACGTCGGCGGTCTTCAGCTTCAGTGTACTGGTGCAGATGCACGGGTGGCAGGAGAAAAAGGGCGCGTCATAGACCTCGCGGTCGATGAGCAGCCGGACCCGGTGCTCCGTATCGTTGGCCAGTCCCAGAATGGTGGCGGAGCCCGGGTGGCAGCGCAGCAGCTCCCACAGGCTCTCCTCCGGGGCGAAGCTCAGGCGGGAGGAGCCGATCTGCGCGCTGAGGTCCTTAGTGTGGAAGGGCTTGTCCGGCGGCATGCACAGCAGATAGAACGCGGTTTTCTGCCGGTTGCACAGGAACAGATTTTTGCACACGGACACGTCCAGTGCGCGGCTGACCTCGGCGCACAGCTCCATGTTGAAGGCGGCGTCATGGCTGACGCGGTCGTATTCGATACCCAGCTTGTCCAGCAGGTCGAAGGCTGCGGCCTCCTGTGGCAGCAGCTGGCTCTCCGGACGGGTGTTATGGGATACGGGGGAGATGGTCACTGTGCGTCACCTCGTTTCAGCAGCAGCTCTCCGGCGCGGTAGATGTCGCCTGCGCCCACGGTGATGATCATATCGCCGGGCTGGGCCAGCTTTTCCAGCTCGTCCGCCGTCTGCTCCAGCGTGGCGCAGTAGACGGCGCCGGGGATGCGGGCGGCCAGGTCCCGGGAGGAGATGCCGATGTCGTTCTTTTCCCGGGCGGCGTAGATCTCCGCCAGCACTACGCGGTCCGGCAGGCGCAGTACCTCCACAAAGTCGTCGAACAGCGCGGCGGTGCGGGTGTAGGTGTGGGGCTGGAAGGCCAGGATGAGCCGTTCGTGGGGCAGCGCCTGCGCGGCGCTCAGCAGCGCCCGCACCTCGTCGGGATGATGGGCATAGTCGTCATAGACCTCCGCGCCGCGGAAGGTGCCCTTGTGCTCGAAGCGCCGTCCTGCGCCGGTGAAGGACGCCAGGCCCGCCGTTACCGCCTCGCCGGGAAGGCCGAGAACATAGGCGGCACTGGCCGCCGCCAGGGCGTTGGAAATATTGTGTGCGCCGGGGACGTGCAGGGACACATGGGCGTAGGTCAGGCCGTTGATGACCACGTCGAAGTCGCCGTAGCCGTCAAAGAAGGAGACGTTATCGGCATAGCAGTCGGCGCTGCGATCCCTGACGCTGAAGGTGAACACCGGATGTGTCAGGCCCTTGACGGCCTCGCGGGCGCCCTCGTCATCGGCGTTGGCGATGATAAAGCCGCGCTCCGGCACCAGAGCGGCAAAGTCGTGGAAGGAGTGCTCGATATCGGCCAGGTCCTTGAAGAAGTCCAGATGATCGGCGTGGACGTTAAGGATCACCGCCACGGTGGGAAAGAAGTTCAGGAAGGAGTTGCAGTACTCACAGCTCTCCAGAATGATGGTGTCGCCCCTGCCCACCCGATAGCCGGAGTGCAGCAGCGGCAGCGTGCCGCCGATCATCACCGTGGGGTCTGCCTGGGCCGCCATGAAGATGTGGGTGGCCATGGAGGTGGTGGTGGTCTTCCCGTGGGTTCCGGAGACGCACAGGGCGTTGCGATAGCCCTGCATGATGGCGCCCCAGGCCTGGGCGCGCTCATAGACCGGGATGCCCCGGGCCACGGCGCCGGCGATCTCGGGATTGCTGTCGTGAATGGCGGCGGTACGGATGACCGCGTCGCAGTTTTTCAGGTTCTCCGCCGAGTGGCCGATGGCCACGGGGATCCCCACAGAGCGCAGGTGCTTCACGGTGTCGCTCTCGCTCATGTCCGAGCCCTGCACCGTCACGCCCATGCCCTGCAATACCTCCGCCAGCGCGCACATACTGACGCCGCCGATGCCGGCAAGGTGTACGCGCTTGCCGGGGTGGATATACTTGTGAAAGTCCTCAGTAGGATGAAACATATTTGCTGCCTCCTTGACAGGAACAGAAAAATTACTGTACTATTATAATACAACGTTTCCGCCCATGCAACCGGCTTTTTTGCCGGTATTTGGCGGCGGAGGATGAAAAAACGTGAGGGGAGGCGAAGCCATGCTGCCGCAGGCGGTGCAATATGTGCTGGAACGGCTGGAGGATGCGGGCTTCGCCGCCTATGCCGTGGGCGGCTGCGTGCGGGACACGCTGCTGGGCCGCACACCGGGAGATTGGGACGTGACCACCGCCGCGCGGCCGGAGCAGGTGCTTACACTGTTTGACGGCTATGCCATCCCAACCGGGCTGAAGCACGGGACGGTCACGGTCCGGGCGGGGGAGATGCACATTGAAGTGACCACCTTCCGGGCGGACGGGACCTATACGGACCATCGCCGGCCGGATCAGGTGTTTTTCTCCGACAGGCTGGAGGAGGATCTCTGCCGCCGTGACCTGACGGTGAACGCCATGGCGATGGACCTGCGCGGGCATATCACCGATCTGTATGGCGGGCGGGAGGACCTGGAGGCGGGTATCCTGCGGTGTGTAGGAGAGCCGGAACGACGCTTTGAGGAGGATGCGCTGCGTATCCTGCGGACGCTGCGCTTTGCCGCCGTACTGGGATTTTCGGTCGAGCCGCGGACCGATGCGGCGCTGCGGGTGAAGGCACCGCTGCTGCGCTGTATCGCGGCGGAGCGTATCCTGACAGAGATGGATAAACTGCTGTGCGGCAGTCACGTGCTGCCGGTGCTGTTGAACTGGCCGGACGTGCTGGCGATGTTCCTGCCGGAGATCGCGCCCTGCGTGGGCTTCGATCAGCACAATCGCCATCATATCTACGACGTGTGGGGGCACAGCGCCCACGCAGTGGCCGCCGTCCCGGCGGAGGTGGTCCTGCGCTGGACTATGCTGCTCCATGATATCGGCAAGCCGGCGTGCTTTACCCGGGATGAACAGGGCGTGGGGCATTTTTATGGTCACCCGGCCATCTCGGCGGACCTGGCGGCGGATATCTGCCGCCGCCTGCGGATGGACAACCGCACGGCCGAACGCATCGTGACACTGGTGCGCTGGCACGACCGGGATATTGCCCGGACGGAGAAGGCTATTGCCCGCGCCGTGTCGCAGCTGGGAGAGGAGACGTTTCGGCAGCTGCTGGAGGTGAAGCGGGCCGACAACGCCGCCCAAAGCCCGGAGGATCGCTGCCGTCTGGCGGATATACAGCAGGCGGAGGATCTTCTGAACACGCTGCTGGCGAAGCGGCAGTGCTTTTCACTGAAGGACCTGACGGTGAAGGGCGGCGACCTGATGGCGCTGGGGCTGCGGGGGCGAGAGGTCGGTGATGTGCTGCAGTATCTGCTGAACGCCGTGCTGGACGGAACGCCTAACGATAAAGAGACCCTGCTGAAGCTGGCGGCGGAGAGAAAATAGCCCCGCGGCGCTTTCTGCGGGAAGGAGGTATAAGCTTCGACTTCCCGGAGGCAAGACAGCAAAAGAGGAAGATACCAAAAGGTATCTTCCTATTTTGTGACTGCCCACAGGTTTTGTTCCCTCACCCCTGCCTATCGCAAGGAAGGGGGAGTGTGAGGGGGGGAACCTTAGCGGGTTCCCCCGCTCGCGTTCAGTCACCCGCCCGCAGGCGACCACTTTTGCGAAGCAAAAGTGCTGCACCAGAAACAAAGCCACCCCTTAGGGGTGGCTTTGTTTCTGGTGCCTCGTCGGGGATTTACCCCGCAAGGGGGTATAAACTTCGACTCCCCGGAGGCAAGACAGCAAAAGAGAAAGATACCAAAAGGTATCTTTCTCTTTTGGTGCCTCGTCGGGGATTCGAACCCCGGACACCCTGCTTAAAAGGCAGGTGCTCTACCTACTGAGCTAACGAAGCATATGCAGTTATCGTAAGGACGGTGTCGTCCGGAAAGAGCTGGCAGGGATGGCTGGACTCGAACCAGCGGATGAGGGAGTCAAAGTCCCTTGCCTTACCACTTGGCGACACCCCTGTGTGGAAAGGGATGAGGGACCGGGACACTCCCGATCCCTCATTTCTTTTTGTGGGGTGGGTAAAGGGACTCGAACCCTCGACACCCGGAACCACAATCCGGTGCTCTAACCAACTGAGCTACACCCACCATATACATCCGCACGGGAAGCGCTGACGCCCGTAAGGGGAAATGGCACGCCAGAAGGGACTCGAACCCCTGGCCTACTGCTTAGAAGGCAGTTGCTCTATCCAACTGAGCTACTGGCGCGTATCTGTCAAGTTGGAGCGGGTGACGGGAATCGAACCCGCATCCCCAGCTTGGAAGGCTGGTGCCCTGGCCATTGTGCTACACCCGCGTGCGCCCTCCACTCAAATCGTCAGCTTGTACATATTACCATAGGCCACCGTCCGTGTCAAGAAAAAAATCGGAGAACGGGGCACTTTTCCGTGGAAACAGCCTTGTCTACGCTCCGTAGACAAAGTCAGCGGGTGGGGGATGGACAAAAATCCGCTATATGCTATACTGGGAACAACAAGAAAAAAGGAGGCCGTGATCATGGATATGGAAAAGACAGGCACCTATCTGGCATCACTCCGCAGGGGGCGGGACATGACACAGCAGCAGGTGGCGGATATATTAGGGGTGTCCAACAAAACTGTCAGCAAATGGGAGTCCGGCGCGGGTCTGCCGGACATTGCCGCGCTGCCGGCGCTGGCGGCGCTGTACGGCGTGACGGCAGACGACATCCTGGCCGGTGAGACGCGCCCCCGGGCCTGTGCCGATACACCGGCGGAGGTGGAGGCCTATCTGGAGCGCCGGGGAAGCCTGCGCTTCCGCATCGGGTACAGCCTGGCAGTAATGGCGTTGGCAGTGTGGGTGGCATTCCCTTATAACAACTGGTCGTGGCTGTGCCTGCTGGCGTCGCCCCTGTGCCTGTGGCTGGGCTGGGGCGTGTGCCGCAGCCGAGAGACGCTGCGCCGCCGCATCCTGCTGCTGATACCGCTGTGCGCCCTGTGGCTGTTCGCGGCCATACAGCTGCTGGGGGTGTGGCGCCTACTGGTGTCCGCCTATGCGCTGCACGGCGGTGTGGTGCGGCAGTTTTCCTGGGCAGCGCTGACTGTGCGGCAGGAGGCGGTATGGCTGCTGCTGCCGCTGCTGCTGGCGGCGGCGCTTGTAGTCGGCGGCGCGGTGCTGAAAGAGCCGCTGGTGCGGGATAGGGGATTCCGTTTTGCACTGTATGGCGGCTGCGGACTGCTCTTTGCCGTGGAGATCGTGCGGATCCTGGTGTGCTGGAAGCCGGCCGCTGCCTATGCGGCCACGGTCAGTACGGCGGAAAGCGTTATGATCAGCCGCTATGCCGACCTGTCCGCGGTGGCCTGGCCCTTGGAGACGGTGCGTTGGATCGTCCTGGCGGCGGTGGTAGCGGCCTGGCTGGTGTGGGGCATGCAGGCATATCGACACGCAAAGAAAAATTAAACTTGCCTAACCTACGGGATTGGTGGTATACTATACACGGGTCATCTTATGGCCCGTGTATTTTCTGACAGGAGGAAGACCTATGATCTCCACGAAAGGTCGCTATTCCATCCGCGTTCTGCTGGATCTGGCGGAGCACCGCAGCGGGGACTTTATACCCATGAAGGAGGTGGCCGCCCGGCAGGACATCTCCCTGAAATACATCGAGCGGCTCATGCCCGCCCTGAAAGCCGCCGGCCTGGTGGAGAGCGTCCACGGCATCGGCGGCGGCTATCGCCTGACGCGGGAGCCGGAGGACTACACCCTCTGGGAGATACTGGAGCTGGCGGAGGGCGATTTGGCACCGGTCACCTGCCTGCAGCCGGACGCGCCGGTGTGCCAGCGGGCGGGGGAGTGCCGGACGCTGGGCGTGTGGCAGGGTTTTTACAAGCTGACGCAGGACTATTTCTCCCACATCACGCTGGCGGATCTGATGAACGCCCCGCAGGGGGACAATTATGTGATATAAGCGAAAAAGAACCGCCCGCGGGCGGTTCTTTTTTGCCTGTTCAGGGCTGATAGGTGAGGGTGAAAGTGTCGTCAGCGGCGCCATCGGTGTGCTGGTGCCCTTCTAACGTGACGGAGCTCACGGCGTCCACATCCACCAGACGGTCAAACACGTAGGTGTTGTCGGCGAAGGGGACGTCGTCGCCGCCGCGCATACAGCCCACCACCCAGTTCATCAGGCTGCGGCTGCTGCTCTCCACGGTGAACTCGCTGCCGTCCTGATAGCGGAGGGTCAGCTCGTCCACAAGGGGCTCACGGTCGGGATGGGCATTGCGGATGCTCATGCCCAGCGGGGAGAGGGTCAGGGTTTCGCTGCCGGAGGTCAGGGTGGCGACGGGTACGTAGGTGCGGGGCTGCACGGCGATGGAGTAGGGCTGCCCCAGTTCGTCCTGCATGGTGACGTACAGCAGGTCGCCCTGCCGGAAGGACGTGCCGGCGGCGAAGTACAGCACCACATTCAGGCAGGTGTCGGTGCTGGTCTCCTTGTCCACGTAGCACTTGGCGAACAGGGCATTGCCCTCGTCGGGGCTGCGGAAGTGCAGGGTGGGCTGGAGGGGCAGGTCGATGCCCTCGCCGTAGCCCACGTCTGTGTAGCCGACGCCGGAGGGATTCTCCACGGAGTAGGTCAGCAGGCCGAGGCCGTTCTCATCGATCAGGAAGGTGCCCAGTTTGATGGTATTGCTGTCCACGGTCATCTCTGCGTCCAGCTTGCTGAGGTACTGGCCCACCAGACGCTGGGTGGTCTGGACGTCACCGGGGATGCGCTCCATATCCGGGACAGGGACAAGGCCGCCCTTGCCGTCGTCCACCACAGGGGCGGCAGCGTCGATGTCATCGGTGAAGGCGCGGTGGGTGGCGTCGTCCACCTTGTCGGCGGGGGATACATCTGCCTTGATAAGGGTCACAATACCGCTGGCCACGGCGACGGTCAGCGTCAGCGCGGCGGCGATGGCGATCACGGCACCCTTGCCCAGCGCCCGGCGTGTTTTTTTCTCGTTTCGCATGGTCTTTCTAACCTCCGTCAGTGTGTCCGGGGAGGCGTGCAGCGGGGAAAAGGCTTTTTCAAATAATTCTCTGTCATGCATACTGCGGCACCTCCGATAAAATGTGTTTCAGCTTGTCTCTGGCGCGGGCGAGCCGGGTGCGCACCGTTTCCTCCGGTATGCCCAGCAGTCCGGCGATCTCCCTCTGGCGGTAGCCCTCGTAGTAGTACAGCAGCACCGGCAGGCGGTACCGCCTGTCCAGCGACATCACCGCGTCGAACAGCTCCCGGCACTCCGGGGCCTCGAAGGTGAGGGTGTTCTCATAGTCGGCGATGTCCTCCGCCTTGTGCCACGGGGCGCGGAGCACGTTCTTGCAGCGGTTGACCGTGACGCGAATGAGCCAATTCTTCACATGGGCGTCGCTTTCGAACGCCTTGTCCTCTTTGTACAGCTGTATCAGCACGTCCTGGGTCACATCGTCGGCGTCGTCCCGGCAGCGCAGATAACTGTATGCCACCCGGAACACCGTGTCCATATACCGCTCCGCCAGCGGGGTGAACTGTTCGTCCGTCATAGGGGTTCTCCTTTTGTTGAGGTGAAAGGCCTTTCATCTATCATACACCTGCGGAGCAAAAAACGTTTCAAAAAAGCAGAAAAAATGTAGAAAGAAAATAGAAGGAGAATAGAAAGAAAGTGGAAAGAAACAGAAGAAAAGACGAACGGACCTCGAAAGAGGTCCGTTCGTCATGTTTGTGAGGAGAAAATGGAAGGAAGAAAAACGCAGTATCAGTCCGCAAACAGCGGGGTGGAGAGATAGCGGTCGCCGGTGTCGGGCAGCAGGACCACGATGGTCTTGCCGGCGTTCTCCGGACGCTTGGCCAGCTCGATGGCGGCCCACAGTGCCGCGCCGGAGGAGATACCCACCAGCACGCCCTCGCGGTGACCCATTTCCTTGCCTACGGCAAAGGCGTCGTCGTTATCTACGGGGATGATCTCGTCATAGATCTTGGTGTCCAGCACATCGGGGACGAAGCCCGCGCCGATGCCTTGGATCTTGTGGGAGCCGGCGATGCCGGTGGACAGCACGGCGGAGGTCTTGGGCTCCACGGCGACTACCTTGACGGCGGGGTTCTTCTCCTTCAGGAACTTACCGGTGCCGGTGATGGTACCGCCGGTGCCCACGCCGGCCACGAAGAAGTCCACCTTGCCGTCGGTGTCGGCCCAGATCTCGGGGCCGGTGGTCTCATAGTGGGCCTTGGGGTTGGCGGGATTGACGAACTGGCCTGCCACGAAGCTGTTGGGGATCTCCTTGGCCAGCTCGTCGGCCTTGGCAATGGCGCCCTTCATGCCCTTGGCACCCTCGGTGAGCACCAGCTCGGCGCCGTAAGCCTTCATCAGCTGGCGGCGCTCCACGGACATGGTCTCGGGCATAACGATGATGATGCGGTAGCCCCGGGCGGCGGCCACGGAGGCCAGGCCGATGCCGGTGTTGCCGGAGGTGGGCTCAATGATGACGCTGCCGGCCTTCAGCAGCCCCTTGGCCTCAGCGTCGTCGATCATGGCCTTGGCAATACGGTCCTTGACGCTGCCGGCGGGGTTGAAGTACTCCAGCTTGGCGACGATCTTCGCCTTGAGGTCATGGGCTTTTTCGATATGGGTCAGCTCCAGCAGGGGAGTCTTGCCGATCAGCTGGTCAGCGGAAGTGTAGATGTTAGACATAGTGTTTATCTCCTTTATCGTTTATAGTCAGATGTTGTTGTGTGGAATGAAGGGAAAAGGAGTCAACATCGTCCGGTCAGGAGAACAAGAGTGCGGGTCATGTGATCGCCTCATTTCTGAAATACAACTACCAACTCGGTAGGTTGGTACAGTTATAACACGGCGGCGCGGATTTGTCAACCCTGTTTTAGAAAAAAATCCGGTAAGCGAATGTGACAATATTGAAAGAGTAAGAGGGCTTGCGGGACAGAGGCGAGGGAGGGTATAATGAAGAGCGTAAAGGATGTGAGCGTATGTACCGTATATTTATTGTGGAGGACGACAGGACCATCGCCCAGGCGGTGGCGCATCTGGCGGAGAGCTGGGGACTGGAGGTCCGGTGTGCACGGGACTTTCGGGCAGTGACGGCGGAGGCGGCGGAGTTTCAGCCGCACCTCATCATACTGGATATCGCCCTGCCGTGCTTTGACGGCTATCACTGGTGCCGGGAGCTGCGGAAGCAGACCAGTGCGCCCATCCTGTTTTTGTCCTCGGCCGGTGATAATATGAACGTCATCATGGCCATGAACTTCGGCGCGGACGATTTTATCGCCAAGCCCTTTGACGGCGGCGTGCTGATGGCCAAGGTACAGGCCATGCTGCGGCGCAGCTATGACATGGCGGCGCCGGCGGTGCTGCGGGAGAGACGGGGCGCACAGCTGTCCGCCGACGACCAGAAGCTGACCTATCAGGGGCAGACGGTGGAGCTGACCAAGAACGAGTACCGTATCCTGTCCTGCCTGATGGAGAGCGCCGGGAAGGTGGTCAGCCGGGAGAAGCTGATGCAGCGGCTATGGGAGACGGACAGCTTTGTGGATGAGAACACGCTGACCGTCAATGTGAACCGCCTGCGGCGGAAGCTGGCGGGCGTGGGGCTTGTGGACTTTATCGCCACCCGGCACGGGGTGGGGTACATCGTGGAGTGAGAGATATGGAGCTGTTCAAAGCATATCTGAAGGAGCGTCGGCTGACGCTGGCGGCATTTCTGCTGTTTGTCGGGGTGTTTGCTGTGTCCTTTGCCCTGTATGGCCTGCCGCTGGCGGCGGTGGGCTATCCGGCAGGGCTGTGCGTTCTGCTGGGGGCGTGCCTTGCGGCGTGGGATTACGGCCGCGCGGCACGGCGGCACAAGGCGCTGAAGCGTCTGCGGGAGGCGGGCGAGGCGGTGCTGCTGGATCTGCCGGCCATGACCACCGTGGAGGGGGCGGACTGCGCCGCCGTGGTGGAAACGCTGCGGCGGGAGCTGCGCCGGCAGGAGACGGCGCGCGCCGCCCGGTGGGAGGATATGACGGCCTATTACACCGCATGGGTGCACCAGATCAAGACGCCCATCGCCGCTATGCGCCTGACCCTGCAGGGGGAGGACACGCCGGCCGCCCGGCGGCTGATGACGGAGCTGGGCCGGGTGGAGCAGTATGTGGATATGGCACTGACCTATCTGCGGCTGGAGGAGGGCGGCAGCGACTACGTGATACGAACGTGCGCCGTGGATGATGTGGTGCGCGCCGCTGTGCGACGGTTTGCCGGGGAGTTCATTGACCGGCGCATCGCGCTGGATTACACGCCGGTGGAATGGGAGACGGTGACGGACGGCAAGTGGCTGACCTTTGTGGTGGAGCAGCTGCTGAGCAATGCCCTGAAGTACACCGGACAGGACGGGACCGTCCGGATCTACCGGGAGGGAGACGATCTGTGCATCCGGGACAGCGGCATGGGCATCGCGCCGGAGGACCTGCCCCGGGTGTTTGACATGGGCTATACCGGGCAGAACGGGCGGCTGGACCGGCGGTCCAGCGGCATCGGGCTGTACCTGTGCCGACGGATATGCCGCAATCTGCGGCACGAGATACGGATCGAGTCCGTGCCCGGCGTGGGCACCACGGTGAGGCTGACGCTGGGCCGCCCGGCGTTCGTGGCGGAGTGAGCTTTCCTCTGCGCGGCTACACCTCATCCGTCACGGCTGCGCCGTGCCACCTTCAGCTGTGCACACCCCAGTGTGAGCACTGGGGCACCCTCAAGGGGAAGGCTAACGCTGCGGCGGGGAGATGGTGACATTTCTGTTCGTTTTTGGTAAGGCAAAGCGATGGATTGGGGGAAGGACCCGGACTATAATGGCCTTGTAAGATAAAGGAGGTCATGCTATGAGCATTTTGGAAGTCAGTGGGCTGCGGAAGGTATACACCTCGCGGCTGGGCGGCAGCCGCGTAGAGGCGCTGCGGAACGTCAGCTTCACCGTGGAGCAGGGCGAGTATGTGGCCATCATGGGTGAGTCCGGCAGCGGCAAGACCACGCTGCTGAACATTCTGGCGGCGCTGGACGAGCCCACGGCGGGTACGGTGCGGCTGGACGGCCATGAGCTGGGCAAGATACGGGAGAAGGACGCGGCGGCCTTCCGCCGGGACAACCTGGGGTTCGTGTTCCAGGAGTTCAACCTGCTGGATACGTTCACGCTGGAGGACAACATCTATCTGCCGCTGGTGCTGATGGGAATGTCTTACGAGGATATGCGGGCGCGGCTGCTGCCTATTGCCCGGGAGCTGGGACTGACGGAACTTTTGAAGAAGTATCCCTATGAGGTCTCCGGCGGGCAGAAGCAGCGGGCGGCGGTGGCCCGGGCCATCATCACCGAGCCAAAGCTGCTGCTGGCGGATGAGCCCACCGGTGCGCTGGACAGCGGCTCCACCGACGAGCTGCTGCGGCTGTTCGCCGCCATCAACCGGGCAGGGCAGACCATACTGATGGTGACACACTCCGTGAAGGCCGCCAGCCGGGCGGGCCGGGTGCTGTTCATCAAGGACGGCCAGGTGTTCCACCAGCTGTACCGGGGCGAGGACGACGACACCCGGTTCTATCAGCGCATCTCCGACACGCTGACCATGCTGCAGTCGGGCGGTGAACCGGCATGAGGGAAAAGACATTATACGCCCGGCTGGCCTGGACGGGCATGAGAAAAAACAGGCGGCTGTACCTGCCGTATCTGCTCAGCTGCGCCGGGATGGTGCTGATGTTCTACATCCTGATGGGGCTGTCCGGCTCGGAGGTGCTGGGGCATATGTCCGGCGGGACCAGCAGCGCCATCATACTGCGGCTGGGCACGGTGGTCATCGCCGTGTTTGCGCTGATATTTCTGTTCTATACCCACTCGTTCCTCATTCGCCGCCGGGAGAGGGAGTTTGGCCTGTACAACGTGCTGGGTATGGGCAAGGGCAACATCGCCCGCATTCTGCTGTGGGAGACGGTCATCACCTATGGCCTGACCACGGGGACGGGACTGCTTCTGGGCGTGGTACTGTATAAGCTGGCGGAGTTGGGTATGGTGCGGCTTTTGCAGGTGCCCGTGACCTATACCCTGACGGTGTCCGTATCGTCTCTGCTGGCTGCGGCGGCGTTGTTTGCGGTCATCCACACGCTGATCCTGCTGAACAGCCTGCGGCAGCTGCACGGCGTCAGCGCGGTGGGGCTGCTGCGCAGCGAGAGCGTGGGCGAAAAGCCACCCCGTGCCCAGTGGGTGTTGACGGCGGCGGGCATGGTTCTGCTGGGTGCCGCTTACGCGCTGTCGTTGTCCATCAAGGAGCCGCTGGCGGCGCTGCTGTGGTTCTTTGCGGCGGTCATCATGGTGATACTGGCCACCTATCTGCTGTTTATCAGCGGCTCGGTGACGCTGTGCCGCGGCTTGCAAAGGAACAAAAAATACTACTACCGGCCCCAGCACTTCGTGTCCGTGTCCTCCATGGCCTACCGCATGAAGCGCAACGGCGCGGGACTGGCGTCGGTGTGCATCCTGGCCACTATGGTGCTGGTGATGATCTCGTCCACCACCTGCCTGTATGTGGGGCAGGAGGACGCGGTGAATGCCCGGTATCCCCGCGACATGGACGTGGCGGTATACGGCAGAAGCGATCATCCGCTGGACGAGGCGGAGGCGGAGCAGCTGCGTCAGGGTGTGGAGAGCACCGTTTTCAACTTCGGCGGGCAGACCAGTAATGTGGCGACATACCGTGAGATCAGCGTCAGCGGTCTGCCGGACGGCGGGGATCTGCGGTTGGGCAGCGCCGGTGCGTCCGCAGCGGACAGCACCCGTGTGACGCAGCTGCATTTCCTGCCGCTGGAGGACTACAACGCCGCCACGGGGCAGAGCCTGACGCTGAACGACGGGCAGGTGTATGTGGCCGCACTGCGGACGGATTTCCCTTACGACACCCTGACCGTCGACGGAGAATGGACGTTCCGGGTCATGGATCGGGACATTCCGCCGCTGAGCGGCCCCTTCACGGCGGATATCACCCCGACCCTGATGGTGGTCATGCCGCACTTCACACAGTTCGTGCAGGAGCTGGAGGACGGACTGAGCGAGAAATACGGGTGGTATCTCACGGCCACGTGGCACTACGCCTTCGACACCGATCTGCCGGAAAACCAGCAGGGGAACATCGATGGCACAACGCCCAATCTGGAGGACGCGCTGAACGGCTATCTGGCGGGCGTCAGCAGTGACTGGGGCGTGGGCGTCAGCGTGGAGTCCAAGGCCGCCAACCGGGCAGACTTCTACGGCATGTACGGCGGATTGTTCTTCCTGGGCATCATGCTGAGTATCGTGTTTATCTTCGCGGCGGTGGCTATCCTTTACTATAAGCAGCTTTCGGAGGGCTATGAGGATCAGAGCCGGTTCGACATCATGCAGAAGGTGGGCATGACCAAGGTGGACATCCGCCGCAGCATCAACAGCCAGCTGCTGACGGTGTTCTATCTGCCGCTGGTGCTGGCGGGCGTGCACCTGTGCTTCGCGTTCCCGTTCATCCACAAGCTGCTGATCCTGTTCAACCTGGACAACAGGGGGCTGCTGATCGGCACAACGGCGGTGAGCTTTGCGGTGTTCGCGGTGCTGTATGCCATCGTGTACAAGCTGACGGGGAATACCTACTACCGCATCGTGGCGGAGGATACAGAAAAAGAGTAGAACGAAAGAGACGGCGGGAGCCGTCTCTTTTCTGTATTTTTGGGCAAAAAACGGGTTTTGTGTGGACAAATCATGGCGGCTTTCTGTATAATACATACTGATACACTATTGTTAACGACAGCTTTATATACAGCGCGGCGTGCCGCGCGTAAGGAGGCAGTATGCGTAATATCTGGACGGTATTCAAAACCGATATACGGACGCTGAGCAAGTGCTTTTTCGCCTGCGTGGTGGTGGTCGCCATCGCCCTGCTGCCCAGCCTGTACGCCTGGCTGAATATCTACTCCAACTGGGACCCCTACGGCAACACCGGGGGGATATCCATCGCGGTGGCGTCGCTGGACGAGGGCTATACCGACGCGGACGGTACCTACGAGAACAAGGGCGACGACGTGGTGGCCGACCTGCGGGAGGCTACGTCCATCAACTGGGTCATCGTGGACACCGAGGAGGAGGCCAAGGGCGGCGTGGAGTCCGGCGACTACTACGCGGCGGTGGTCATCGACAAGCAGTTCAGCCGGAATATGTACCGGATGCTGACGGACTGGACCGGTAAGCCGGCCATCACCTACTACGAAAACGCCAAGAAGAACGCCGTGGCCACCAAGATCACCGACACGGCGGTGGAGACGCTGAAGCGCTCCATCAGTGAAAACTATCTGGAGGTGGTCATCGGCGGCATCATGGAGCAGAGCAATCTGCTGGCAGCGGACCTGACCGCCGACGATCCGGAGGCCGCTGTGAAGGGCGTGCTGTACCAGGCCCAGGACCTGCTGCACGCCTGCGGGCGGATGATGGATGCCTTTGAGGCGGCGGGCGGCAGCGGCGTGTCGGAGAGCAGCGCGGCGGCGCTGGAGGCGGCCGTGGCCAATATCAACAAGAACCTGCCGGACGGCGCACAGCTGCAGCAGACGGCGGCGGAGATACAGATGCAGCTGAACACGGCCCTGGCCCGGGTGGAACGGGCGCTGGACCGGCTGAGCAGCGCCATTGGGAACGCGCCGGAGTTGCCGTCGGCACAGCAGCAGCTGCGAGATGCGGCGGCGCAGCTGGAAAAGGCGGCGGACACGCTGGAAATGTGGGCGGCGGGACTGGAGGACTCCGGCACGGAGGCGGGCAAGACCCAGGCGGAGGCGGCGCGGCAGACGGCGGCGGAGTGCCGCAAAACGGCAAAGCAGCTGCGGGCACTGGCGGAGAGTCCGGATTCTGCCGACCTGCTGGCGGACTGCGACACGTTGGTGAAGTCCATCCGGACGATGGTGGATAAGATCCCCGTGACTTCAAAGGCGCTGCAAAAGGAACTGGACACCGTGGCCGGTCAGGTGGCGGACACCATGGAGGGCATGGCTGCGCTGGCTGGAGACGCCAAGGTCATGAAGACCGCGCTGGCGGAGACCGCTGACGCTGTGGGCGACACCATGGCGCTGCTGCGGCCGGCTACGGAGAAGCTGCTGACCTCGCTGGAGAGCACCATAGACGACCTGGAGGGGCTGACCACAGACGAATACATGGATACGCTGGTGGATATCCTGGGCGGCGACCCGGCGGTGTACGGCCAGTATTTCCCGGAAATGGTGCAGACCAGCGTGAATGCGGTGTATCCCATCGCCAACTACGGCTCAGCCATGACGCCGTTTTACACGGTGCTGGCCATCTGGGTGGGCGGCGTGATATTGTCATCCCTTATCAAGATACACGCCCGGACGGAGGGCCTGATCGACCCGAAGCCGGCGGAGCTGTACTTCGGGCGGTACTTGTTCTTTTTCGTGCTGAGCCAGATACAGGCGGCGGTCATCGTCACCGGCGACCTGTACATACTGAAGGTGCAGTGCCTGCACCCGGGGATGCTGTATCTCACGGGCGCGCTGACGGCCTTCACATTCAGCCTGCTGATCTATTCGCTGGCGCTGTCCTTCGGCGATGTGGGCAAGGCCATCGTGGTGGTCATCATGGTCATGCAGATCGCAGGCTCCTCCGGCACGTTCCCCATCGAGCTGCTGCCGGCCATTTACCAGAAGATCTATCGCTTCTTCCCCTTCCCCTACGCCATCGACGCTATGCGCGAGTGCATCTGCGGGATGTACGGGAATTACTACTGGCAGCAGATCGGCTTCCTGCTGCTGTTCGCCGCGGCGGCGCTGCTGATCGGCCTGCTGGTGCGGCGGCCCTTCATGGGACTGAACCACTTTATGGAGGAGAAGCTGGAGGAGACGGAGCTGCTGTGAAAGGAGGTGTTGACCGATGACAAAAGAACGGGACTATCAGGAGTTGTATGACCGCCTGCTGGAGGAGGTCAGCACCCTGCACCGGAACAACCGGCGGCGGATACGCGTCGGTATGCGGATGCTGCTGGCGGTGACGCTGGGATTGATGCTGCTGATGTTTCTGGCGGGGGGGAACAAGGTGTTCACCCTGATGCTGTGGATACTGTCCATGTTCGCAGTGGCGGCATATCTGATCGCCGTGGAGTACGCGGACTATGAGCTGCAAAAGAAGCTGGAGAACATCACCCAGATGGAGCAGGAGAGCCTGGGCACACTGCTGGAGCTGCCGGAGCTGCCCAAGGTGCCACGGATGGGTCTGCTGCTGCGCCACGGCGCCCGGGAGGAACAGGAGATGCCGGAGACGGAGCCTGTGCCGGAGGAGACGGCTGCGGCAGCGGAGGACATATCCGCGGAGCCTGTGCCGGAGACGCCGGTCACAAAGGCACCGGCAGCGCCGGAGCCGGAGGCATATTCCGTGGACGAGATACTGCGGGAAGTGCACGGCGGAGCGCCGCAGGCAGACAACGCCCCGACGCCTGCCGCGCCGGTATACAGCGGCGCGCGGGTGCTGGAACGGCTGCTGGACGACCCGGAGAAGCTGGCGTCCGATCTGGATGCGCTGACCCGGGCGATACAGGGGCTGTCCGACGATCTGCGGCGCGGTGCGGCGGAGAGCCGGGAAGGGCAGGTGGACCGATGAAGAACATCTGGAATATCTTTCGCGCCGACTGGCGGCGGCTGACGGCCAGTGTGGTGGCGGTGGTGGTGCTGCTGGGGTTGTGCCTGGTGCCGTGTCTGTATGCCTGGTTCAATATCCTGTCCAACTGGGATCCCTACGGCACGGCGTCCACCAGCCGTATCAGCGTGGCGGTGGCCAGCGAGGACGCGGGCTGCGAGGTGCTGGGTCTGGAGGTGAACATCGGCGCGCTGGTGCTCCAGGGGCTGGAGAGCAACGACCAGATGGGCTGGGTGTTCGTGGACAGCCGGGCGGAGGCCCTGGACGGGGTGGAGTCCGGCGACTACTACGCGGCGTTGATCGTGCCGGAGGAATTTACCGAGGATTTTGTGAGTATTCTGTCCGGCGATCTGCGCCACCCGCAGATACAGTATTACGAGAACGAGAAGAAGAACGCCATCGCCCCCAAGATCACCAGCAAGGCCAAGACCGCCGTGCAGGAGCAGATCAACACCACGGTCATTGGCAAGGCTGCTGAGGCGCTGACCACGGCGGGCTCCGTGTTCAAGGCCATGGGGCTGGACTCGGAGGCGCTGGCGGACGGCATTATGGATAAGCTGACCGGTGCGCGGCAGGAGATGGCGCAGCTGCAGAAGGTGCTGCTGTCGCTGAAGGACGTGATGAACGGGGCGGACGGGCTGCTGACCGCGGCGTCCGTGACCATCGCGGACGCACGGGGAACGGTGGAGGACGCTGATGCGGCGGCGGGCAGCACGGTGCAGCTTATCAGCACGGGCCTGAGCGCGGCGGACACGGCGTACAGTGACCTGCTGACGGTGCTGAACAACACGGATAAGGTACTGGGCGACATCGAGGATGCCCTGCGGAGTATGGATACCTCTGCCGCCGACGAAGCGCTGAAGGCGGACCTGCACCGGAAGATCCAGGCGGCCATCGCCGCGCTGGAGGACCAGCTGGCGGCCGCCGAGGACGAGGCCGTGAAGGCGCAGCTGGAGACGGCCATCGCCGATCTGGAGGCGCTGGACGCACTGGTGGATACGCTGGAGCCGTCGGCTCTGCAGGGACCGGTGCTGGATATGCTGCATCAGGTGCGGCAGGAGCTGCTGGCTGCGGCGGTGCAGACCAATAAGGAGGTCAACGAATATCTGCACACCACCGGGGCCCAGGCCCAGACCACGCTGCGGTCCGTCCAGCAGCTGCTGGGCGCCGTGGGCGGCAGCCTGGGGGAGGTGTCCGGCACGCTGGACAGCTACGCCGATGCCATGACCACCGTACAGCCTACGCTGGACGCGGGCATCACCCTGGCCAACACGGTGGAGACGTATCTGGCGGACATCGAGGACGATGTGCGCCGGGTGACGGAGAGCGAAGCCTTCAAGCGCTTTACGGAGCTGATGGAGAGCAGCGATGCCGAAAGCATGGCGGACTACCTCAGCTCGCCGGTGCAGCTGAACACGGAGATCATCTATGAGATCAAGGACTACGGCGCGGCCATGTCGCCCTACTACGTTATGCTGGCGCTGTTTGTGGGCAGCCTGCTGACCGCCGTGATGCTGAAGGTACCGGTGACCCAGCCGGAGTTTGCCGGGTGCCGGGCCGTGGAGCGGTATTTCGGGCGGTTCGCCACCTTCTTCCTGATGGCCATGGCCCAGGCGCTGGTGACGGCCTTTGGCTGCCTGTACTTCGTGGGGATGGAGACGGCGGAGCCGGCGCTGTTCGTGCTGGCCTGCTGCCTGTGCTCGCTGAACTTCGCCAGTATGAACTACGCGCTGGTGTACGCTCTGGACAACGTGGGTATGGCGCTGTCGGTCGTTATCATGGTCATTCAGGTGGCCGGGTCCGGCGGCTCATACCCGGTACACGTGCTGCCGCAGCTGTTCCAGACACTGTATCCCTTCATGCCCTTCCACTACGGCATGGATATGATCCGGGAGACGGTGGGCGGTATGTACGGCGACACATACCTGCGCTGCGCGCTGGTGCTGCTGGGCATGTGCGCGCTGTTCACGGTGTTCGGCCTGCTGGTATATTACCCGGCCCGAAGACTGAACGCGGCTATCGCTGCCAGCAAGGAAAAGTCCGGTATCATGTAAACAGAGAGTGCAGACGTGT
>OIYH01000314.1_pt1 | contig 39414 bp, 42 predicted proteins | sample 1587911 | NCBI WGS metagenome assembly OIYH01 (sample SAMN03283252) | human gut metagenome | biome: human-associated habitat; material: feces | host: Homo sapiens | place: USA | collected 2013
ATAACGCCGGACGGCTTCGCTGTCCCCAACATTTTTTGTCGTCCAAAACTTTTCTAAATCCCTCCTTCCTTATTGATGCGTGCCGTAAAAAAAAGCTCATAAACTCAGATGGGGCATGAAAGCTCAAAAAAAAGTCGGCAGAAAGAAAAGGCCATCCCAGAAAGGGGTTTTAAAAAAAGGTCTTTAAATCTAGCTGAAGCATAAAATTAGAAGTTTAACAAACTAATTAACAGAAGTATATGCAAATCATTCAATTTGTTTTTTCGGTCATCATCGCTCTTTGTGCAGTGGCTATGTTTGTCGGAGCGGTAATAACGCTAAGTCCGATAAAGGTTGTGTCGGTTACGTTGTTGGCTCTTATTTGCCTATTCTCCTTGTTTCTCGTGAAATTGGCTTATTGTGAAATGAAATCTAAAAATGATATACTATGAAAGTGTCAGAACAATTTAAAAGTACCATCAAGGCATACCTTGATAATATGGCAGCGGTGGATAGTCTGTTTGCTCCAGTCTATCAAAAACCTACAAAGAATATAGATAATTGCATTACCTATATTTTAAACCAAGTGAAGAAAAGCGGTTGCTGTGGTTTTAGTGATGATGAAATTTTTGGTATGGCGTTGCACTATTATCAGGAAGATAATATTGAGGTGGGTAGCCCATTGAAATGTAATGTAGTCGTAAATCATCATGTTGAATTGTCAGAGGAAGAAAAGAAAGCGGCTCGTGAGGCTGCTATCAAAAAATTGCAGGAGGAAGAATTGGCAAAGTTGAAGAAGCGTCAACAAGCCAAACGTGAGAACAACACCGAAGTACAAACCCAGTTAACTCTTTTTTGATATGAAACCCAAGACAAAATTACAAATGGAAATCGTGAATGGGAGCAGGAAGTTAGCTCCCGTTTCAGAGGCCCAAAAGCGTTATGCCTATAAACATTGCTTTGTGCATTATTTCAAGCGTGATGCAAAGGGGAATTGCTTTTGTTTGGATTGTGGGCATACATGGCGGGATAAGGAAGATAAGAAAAACTGTAAATGTCCTCATTGCGGTATGAATCTGAAATTGGAGAATAGCAGGAAAAGGACGGCTATATATAAAGAATATTTTTGTGTGATTACTACATACAAGCAATATCAAGTTATCCGTTTTTTTATGGTGGACTGCCGACTGAAAAAAGGGTCTCCGGCTAATTACTTTATAATTGAGGCGGTACAGTGTTGGATGAATAAAGAGGGCAAGACAGAAACGCTGTCTTTGCTGCGGGGCATGTCTATATTTTATTACGATGCATGGATATATGGAAGTTCTTTGGAATTGCGTAAGCGGAATGTGCATCATGACCGTATTTATGATATTTGTCCGGCAGTTATCTATCCGAGAATGAAAGTGATACCCGAACTTACGAGGAATGGATTTAAGGGTGTCTTTTATGATATTTGTCCGAGTTCCTTCTTTATGACATTATTAACTGATAATCGGATGGAGATATTATATAAGGCAGGGCAAATGAATTTGTTCTTGAGATTTTTAGAGAGAAAATACGGTATGGATAAGTATTGGACGTATGTAAAAATCTGTTTAAGACATGACTATGTGATACATGATGCGGACTTGTGGCTGGACTATGTGGATATGCTGATAGAAAATAAATTGGATGCGAGAAATCCTCATTATTTGTGTCCGTTGAATGTAGAAGAAGCGCATGATTGGGTGATGGGGAAATGTAAGAAGAAATATTCTGAAAAGGATGAAAAAGACTATATTGCTGCCAAATCACGTTTCTTTAATCTTTCGTTTGCGGATGGAAATATTATGGTTCGGGTATTGGAAAGCCTTTCGGACTTTTACAAAGAGGGAAAGTTGTTGCATCATTGTGTATTCAGCAACGCCTATTATAAGAGAGAAGATTCGTTGATAATGTCGGCAACGGTGGATGGAAGGCGCATGGAAACGGTGGAGTTTTCACTTAGCAGGATGGAGGTGTGCCAGTGTCGTGGAAAGTCTAACCAATTATCAGCCTATCATGACCGGATTCTGAATTTGGTACGGGATAATATACCATTGATAAGGGAAAGGATGGTAGTGTAATGAATAGCCCACACATCTAAATGTGTGGGAGTTCTTTTTTGGAATACGCCCAAAAAAGAACCCCAAAAAACGTTGTCGCTACACATCGTTACGCTCGGATTATTTGCTTGCCGGCTTTAGTTTGCCGATACATTTTTCCATGTCGGGAGACAATAGGAAAGAAGCCGTCTTTTTCTGCTGCACCCCTGAGTGTGGCTGGACGATGGCATACCTGCATTTTAATATCTTGCCGATAACTTCCGTACTGTCACGGTGCAGGTACATGGCTTTCATGGCATCCGTTGCTTTCAGGCTTTTTTCGGCTTCCATATAGGCGGAAAAGGACGGTTTGAATAAGGCACGGGGGCTTTCCGCTTTCTGTATGACAGCGGATAATTGTGCGCTTTTGTTGTTCAGGTAGCGCAGGCTGTCCGATACGGTGACGTCTTCTGTTTCCAACACTTCCAGTAGTTCGAACTTTAAATCCGTCCTGGTGCCGTGAGAATCTGTCTGAACCCATTCCGCAATGGCCTTCTCATAGCCGGGTTTGCTGCATGAGGAAAAGGTAATGAGCAGCATACAAAAAAATAAATGCTTGATATTCATATTGATCTGATTTTATAGGTTGTCGTATTATGTGATGGAGCAAATCTATGAGGTTACTGGCCGTCCTCCGTGGAGGAACAGATGCCACACGAGATTTTCAGATCATCGTTCCAATCCTTGTTTTCCGAAAGTTCGACGTTCTTCAGTTCCCGTACCTTGTTGCGGAGTTCATCGTTACTCAGGCTCTCGACATCAGTCGTATCGCCATGAAAGTAACGATGCAGCCATAGGGTGTACTTGTGCCCTTGTTTGTCGTTGTCAAAGATGCTCCGGAGCTCCTTTACCTGGTTCTTGTCAAGAATCAGGCGTAATAGCCTCATTTGTCCTTCCGTGAATGTCCCTTCCGTAGATACATATACAAGATTGAGGTCGCTCCCGGAATGGCGTAATTGATAGTGGGAGATACAGTCTATAAATGACTCCCCGATGTAGAGGATGTCTATCGGGCGGCTTTTGTCATGGTTGCTGGTTGCCAGACAGTCGAACTTGCCACCGATAATCCCTTTGAATGTTTCATTTCGTTGAGAAATGGCTTGCACACCGTTTTCATTGTACATCTTGATGCACACGTTGCGGTAAACACTCCCTTTGTTCTTTACCTCACGAATAAATAAAGTGTCTTTGAAGAACCGGCTTTCAATGCTTTCTTTCAGGATACCTCTTTTTTGGAGATAATTGCCCTTGTAGGGTTGTAGCTGGCTCAAGTAGAATTGAAGTTCGTCCGCTCTCATGCTTGTGTTACCTACTTCATATCGGCTTTTTTCGGGTGTCGTGATGCGGTTGGTGTTGATGTAGTTCTGAAGGATCTCCCCCACCTCGCGCAAGGTCGGCATTTTTCCGGTTGTTTCAAATAGATGTTCCTGCATCAGATCCATGATACTGCGGCCACGCACGCTGTCGCTATGCACGTCCCAATAAGTATATTGGTTCTGCGAGTTCCGCTTGATGACGATGGTATGCGTTCCGTTGCTCATTTTGGGACAGGAGTTGGAAGAGCCTTCCACGATTTTCCATCCCAGCTCCAGCAGGAAATCGGGCAGAGAAATGGTTGTTTTTATCTGATTGAAATCGACTTTCATACGATTGATGGTTAGATGGTTTCTATAATATCTTCTGGAAGAAAGTACCGGATTGATTCCTGATGTTCTGGTTCTTGCTTTAGAAAAAGGACGAGATGTACTTCTTGACCGTCTTTGATAAACGGAAGATGGGCAGCTTTTTCTGATAGAGTCCGGGCTAATCGTTGAGCATCTTCTTTGTTCGTCCATTTACATTCTCCAATGAGTATATGTTTCTTGTCGAATGATTCTGCAACAACATCCAATTCTATCATTGTCCCCTCTTTGTTGCCTTCAGGAAATATTTTTCCCCACCATCTGGAGGCGATATTATAGACAATACCGTCAATCTCGTTGCCACTTATATATTGTCGGCAAAGATGCTCCCAACAGTCACCTACATGTTGGGTAAATTGTGCGTTAATGAGGTGCATGACGGTATCGATACGCCTTAATTCCAAGATAGAACGGTGTGGAGCGATGAAACGATAATAGAACTGTAACATATTGTCATTGATGCGATAGATACCTTTTTTACTCTTTTTCTCACTTTCGCCGAAAGGTATCTCACGTCTTATATAACCTAATTCTCGTAGTTTACTCAGAGGCTCGGATATCTGAGTTGCTTCTTTTCCCGCTCTTGATGCAATTTCAGTTATGCGGTTGACCCCATTTCCGATGATGGAAAGGATGGTGGAGGTTTGTATTGTATCTCGTAAATCGTCCCGAAGAAGTCGTTGCGGTTCTTCGGCCAATATGCCTTTGGTATCTAAAGCCAATTCCCGTATGGCAGTGTCCATATCTGGATAATCTGCACGTAACTCCCAGTAACGAGGAATGCCACCCCAGATGGAATATTCTTCTACTGCGGCAATTGTGTTTACATTTAAAGCTTGGCCGATGTAGGACACAGGAATTGGAGGCAGTTTGATAATTTCATCTGCCAATCCGTATAGAGGCTCTCTTTTGTCCAATACATATCCTTGCATGAGTTGTTGCGATGATCCGCAAATAATCAGGTCATATTTGAGCGTCTTTCCATTAAGCAACTTCTGGATAACAGAAGGTAATGAAGCACAACTTTTAACCATATAAGGAAATTCGTCCAGACAAACGGTTATACGTTCAGATAGCCTGTCGTTTAGTTCCAATAGTAGTGTTTCCCAATCAGGATAAACGACCTTATCAAATCGAGGTATGCTGTAGGCGATAGCTTTGGCAAACAAGGCTCGTTGGTTGGCCTCATTCGTTTGGTCACTCAGAAAATATACATCCTTGTCTTGCATGATCTCTTTAATGAGCGTGGATTTACCGATACGTCTTCTGCCGTATATGACAAGAAACTGGGGTGTTGTTCTTAAAAGAGCATTGCGCAATCTCTTCAAAGAATCCTGTCTGTCTATAAATTGGTTGAACTTCATCTGTGTTAGTTTTATATTATAAGTGAGAAAGATTATCTTTCACAAAGATAATAAAATCCGTTCAAGTGTAAAAGAGAAAATACCTGATTTTTGAATATGGTTGCTTTTTATTTTATGGTACTGTAAACCAAATCAACAGTAGTGTCTATACCGGGAACGGCCTCTAACTGTTTACTCTGGTTGAACACGCTTTCACCGTCTTTCTTTATTTGCAGGGTGATGGTTGCGTTCTCTTTTGAATAGAGGATGCCTTGCACGGTAATTTGGCTGACCGGCTTTTCCGTACTGTATTCCACTTTATCGGTGAAGGTCTCATCTACGGAAAATGCGGAGGTGCCGGTGCGTTCGTTCCTGAATTTCACGCCGTCAAGATTATATATATGTACACTGCCTTTGGGTGAGGTGCCGGTTACGGCTACGGTGATGTGATACATACCGGCTTTGTCTGTTTCCGGTTGGATTTCCTCTCTGTTGCATGAAGCCGCCAATAAGCAGGCTGCCACTAATAATGAATGGATTTTTCTCATGGTAGGATTCTTTTGTTGAATGTTATCGGATGATTTTTTGTTCTGTCTTATGTGTCCCGGCTGCCGGAACTGCTGACTTTTCTTTTAATTTGTCCTCTATCTTTTTAAGGATAGCGTTGACATCTTCAATGATTTTAATGTAGTTCTGCTGGATAATCTCTTCCAGGATTTCCAGTTCCATCTCTTCTTTGCCGTTGCCTAGTCTGACCGGCAAGGAGAAACGGGGTATCTCCTTCTCTTCAAAACGGCACATATCCATCTGCACGTTGAAGAATGGCGGCTTGCCTCCGGCAATCTTGCCGATGAAGTGCCCGGCTGCTTGCCCGGCAATGTCCCTTGCCTTTAAGACCTTTTCTTTTTGCAGGCTTTCCGTTACGCTGCCGCTTCCACTTGTCTGGTGGGAATAGGATTCCTGTGCCTCTTTTTTCTCGCCAAGCAGGTTCTCAATGTCCTTGGCCGTCTTCTCGTTTCCGGTCATGCCGTAGGCTTGTGTTCCGCAAGAGGCTTTCAGGATGTTGGCACTCTTCTCTCCATAGTCCCTGACCGCTTGGTTGAAGTCCTGGACGGCAAGGATGGTGGCGACATTGTGTTTTCGGGCGGTACCGATGAAGGTGTCGATGCCTTGTAACAGGATGGTCGGAAATTCATCTACCATGAATACGCTGGTTGCTTTGCCGGGATTGTTCATCTGCGACATCAGTACGCTGCCGATGCAGGAAATGGCGGGAGATACGGCCTCCTTGATGGTGGGCGCATTGCCTACGCATAACAGCGTTGGGTGTTCCTTGTTGGTTATATCCAAAGAGAACTCTTCTTCGGGAAGTGGTGACAACACCCAGAAGATGTATTTGTTGTTCAGGAGTACCAGCGGAGTCTGTGCGGATGATACGGCTCCGGCTGTCTGCTGTTGTGCGCCCAACTTCCAGGCAGTCAGCATCGAGGACATGTTCAATGCGATTTCAGGATCTTCCGACAGCCAATGGAATACCAGGTTGCTGTCCGAAAGGGCAAGGGCTATCACATGGGGCAACGTACAGATGCCAAGCTCCCTCTCCTTGAAACATTTGTAGGCGATTGAATAGACGTAGTTAATGGCATTGTTGGCCCAAAAGTCTGTTTTTTCTTTCCAACTGGCTTCCAGATTTTTCATCAGCGTGATGATGATGTTACGGATGAATAGCGATTCGTTGCCCTTTGACATATATTTCGGAGAGAGTACGTTTACCCTGACCGTGCGTGACATATCCACGAAATTGATATAGGCGAAACGGGGTGTCTCCACTCCTTTAGCCCGGAAGTATTCAATGCTTCCGTAGGCGATACGTGAGAGGATGGGTGACTTGTCCTTGGTGGGATCACCCTCCCAGTCGTACACGAATCCGGCATAGTTGCGCTCGGCGCACTGGTAGATGATTCCCTTGATCCAGCTTTCCGATTTACCGCTTCCCGGACCGCCGTCAATATAGACATTCTGCTGCGGCTTATGGATGACCAACGGCCCGGAGGTGGTCTCAAAGCGGAAGTAGAAAGCTGATTCTTCCCGGCTTAACCCGAAAATGCTGTCATCGGATTGGGCATGGCGCCGGATGAAATAAGGCAGAGTCTTGATGACAAGCAGCGTGTACGCCACAAACACAGTAGGAAACACAAATAGGTTATACCACGCTGATAACCGGCTGAATCCGATAACCAGCATGGATGCCGAAACCAATGTCATACTGGTGTAAACCCATTTCTTGTTTTCGTCTTTCACCTTGCCTACCGGGAAGAGAAAAGCAAGACCGCCGATCAGGATGACGTAGAGAAACCGGAATAGGGCATCCTTTTCCATCAGCCTTTCCCACATGGCCGGATTACGTAGTGGAGCGTATAATCCCGTAACGATAGCCCACTGAAACAGTACGGCTGTCCCGATGAGCGTGGATAGCAGGATCAGGATGAATGACAGGTCTTTCTTTTCTCTTTCCATGGCCGTTGCAATTATTGGGGTTGTCCGGTTGCCGTTCCGTCACCGTTCTCTTTTTTCTCAGCCTTTCCCAGTAGCTCAATGCGTGAGACGGTCAGGCTGACGGATGGGATGTGGCTACCGTCATCCTTCTGGAATACATCGGCATACACATCGCCGCAGACATATACCTGTGTCCCTTTTTTCAGATACTCAAAGACCTTACTCTCGTAATTTACGAAGCAGCATACCCATAGGGTCTGTTCCTCGTTGTTCACGTTCTTGTACTTGGTGGATACATGGAAGTTGAATCCTTTTCCGTTCTTGTTCTGCCGGGCATCCGCACCGACATAACCGATAATTTGTCCTGTAAACATAATGATGGTTTTTAAAAGTTTATAATCCGAGCTGTGGCTCATTCGTATTTTTCATGGCCGGTTCCGCTTCCATGACAGGCAGCGAAATGCCGAAAGTGCCGTATAGTGTTTCAAGGTTGCTTGCCGTGGGATGGTTGGCGGCGAGGTTTTCCAATTGTCGGGATGAAGGAATAAAACCTTCATTCTTCATCTGCTCCAATACCGGACGGTTGTCTTGCAGGACGGCCAGCGTAAACCGTTCCTCCGGTGTGAGGTACTGTTCCATCCGTGAGGCGTGTTCCTGAATCATATTACTGGCTTTGCCTACATCGGCAAGGATGTTATAGATGAATTTGGGATCTTCTTTCAAGGCTCCCAGCCAGTTCTTTAGATACATGGCATTCTCTTCCCGGATATAGGTGGATATGCCCAGACTTTGCCCGACGGTAGCGGAGGTGAGTTCGGCAACCAGTTCCTCTTTGGCATATTGCTTGTCTCCGAAAATCACGCCTTTTTCCCGGTTCAGATGCTCAGGCTCCCCAGTCGAGTGCGCCATCTCATGAAGTAGTGTGGAGTAGAAATTCTCTCCGTCCTTAAACTGCCCCTTCAGGGGTACGACGATATGGTTATCTTCTCCCCTTGCATGGTAAGCACTATTTCCTTCCTTGGAATAAATGGGGCAGATCCATTGCTGTTCCCGTACCATCGCATCAATCAGAGGCACGGTGAGCATCCCTTGCTCGTCCTTGATGGCCGGTATCTTGAATTGCTCCTTCAATGCTTCCCATTTCTCCGGTTTCGTTTCCTGAAGATTGGTCTGCTGTACGTTGAACACATTGTATGTCTTCAGAAACGGCGTGACCTTATATTCCTGCTGCTCGTTTTTATCCAGGTTCTTATATACGTCGAAAGGTATTTTCTTTCCGTTCTTGTCTCTTACTGAGAAATTCCAGTAAATGACCGGGAATGACTTTTCTCCTTTCAGTATGTTAAGGCCGCTGTCTTTGGCTTGCATGAAGGTCATATAGACCGGCAGGCTGTACTGCTCTTTTTCCGAAAGTAGAAACAACATGAAGGAATTTACTCCGTTGTAGGTTCTTCCCTCGATATTTTGCGGAAGTCCCCCACCCTTTATCCCGAACCAAGGCTTCTGCCAGTTGTCTTCCACCTGCTTTATCTTTTCGATCATCAGTTCGGCGAAACGCTGTAATGCTTTGTCACTTGCTGTATCCATGATTTATTGGTATAGATTTCTGTTCTCGTAATCAAGCAGCCATTCTCTGGCCGTTTGGTTGTTTATCTCTTGCTGCTTGGCAGCCATCTCTTCTTGATAGGCTTGTGCAAGCTCTTCCTGTGCAAGTAGAAACTCTAAGTCACAGATTTCTCCTGCAATGTTTTTCTGTACTAATTCATCGTAATCCATAATTCCTGATTTTTTAGGTTATAAGTCATTGAAAGCCCGGTTGATGGTGCTGGCTATCGGACGGGCCATTTCCTTGCTGTTGTCGGGTTTGGGTGTGCTGGCCAGTTTGACATCTCCCAGTGTCTTTGTGCTGCCTTCCATCCCGAAAATCTTTTGTACGGCTATCAGCGTGTTGGCTTGCACACCCGTTTCACGCATCCGGGTAAGGTCTTGTTGGGTGAGCCGGTACCCTTCTTTCTGTATCTCTTGGATGACATGAAAGTTGTCGGTCTGTGCGGCATCCAACAGACGTGCGGCCTGCCTTTCATGTTCGCCCTGTTCTTCCGGCTTGGTGCCGAACAGCTGGATGACTTCATGGGTTTGCCTTTCATCCAGACCGTGTTCCTTACCGATTCCTTTGATAAACTCTTCACTGGGTTTATATCCTTCCTCTTTGAGCTTCCCGATTTTTTCAAAGTCATGTTTGCCCACCGCTTCCTTAAACTCGGCTTCCATATTGCGCCCCTCTTCGTGTTTTTGCTCTTTTGCAGCCTCTATGTTGGCCGCATGGGCTTCCAGTTTGGGGGTCATGGCCTTGATCAGCTCTTGTGCCTTGCCGGGAGTGATACTCTGTATGTTCTGTATCATGACTCCTTTCCTGTCATCCGTCAGTTGGATGTCGGCAATGAAGTAGCCTTCCGGACTGTGCAGCAGCTTGTTCTCCAGTGCATGGCCGTTGGCGAGCAGGTATTTGTCGGCTTTGGTTAACTTGTAGCCGCCATATTCGCTGGTCTGCCCGATGATATCGGGAATCTTGATTTCCTGGTTGGTGCGCAGGATGACGGAGTTCAGATCCCGGTCAACTTGCAGCAGGATGTCCTTCTTATTTACGGTGATGGGTACGATGTCACCGGCAAGCAGCTGTTCTTTCTCTTTCTTGCCCAACTTCTTTCCCAGCACCTTGTCCGGGATAACCAACGCCTCTTTGCGGTAGAATACGGAGATTCCGTCATCGTTTAAACGGAGCTTCCCCGGTTTGCCGTGTATCTCCATCAAATCAGACATGATACCCTTTTCCAGCTTGGTGCCTTTCCCGTCGAGGATGTTCCCTTGCTTGTAGGCGTATTCATAGAGCGACTGTCCGGTGTAGCATACCTTCAGGCGATGGTCGATGACGGTAAAGCCGTCCTTGTCATGTCCCTTCAGGTTCTCCCACCGCTTGATGCTGATGCCCTCCTTCTCCAGCTCGGCGACATATTTAGGATCATTGGCACGTTCCTTGTTAAAAAGGGCGGATACACGTTCTTTTGATTGGTCACGAAGGCTTTCATCGTACTTTGCTCCGGCTTTTTCCCTGATTTCGCTTACGCTCATGCTCAGCTCTTCCCCGTCTTTGCGGAACCGGAAATATCCGTCCCGGTATTCGGTCTGATAGCCCAGTGATTCGGCGATGCCGCCGAACTGTCCCACGTTGTCGAACATATAGGTGTCTAATGCTTCTCTCAGTTTCATGGCTGTGGCTTGTATAAGGGTTCTGCGGAAAGGATGTATTCGTTCAACACGGCCAGCTTGATGTGCCGCCCGCCGTTTCGCTCGTAAATCTCGATCTCGAATACCTTATCATCGGGTATCGTGAATTTGTCGAAACCAAGTATCAGCCGGTTCCGGCTCTTGCCCTTGATTTTCGTATCAAAATCTTTCTGATAAATAGGTTCGATGGTCGTTTCTTGCTGGATGGCGTTCTTGCTCTTCTTCTGGTCACGCTGGAAACATTTGACAAACTCGATGTCGTAGTCGATGTATGATTTGTTTTTCAGGTCAAAGATGAAAAACATGAAGTCCTCATGCACATACAGATTGGCCATTGACAACTCAAACTTGTTCTCGATGACCCCCAGGCTGTAGATGTTGCGCTTCTTGGTGCGCAGCTCTTGGATGCATCTTTCCATTTCCTCGCTGTTCACATCCACATGGGCGGTATATTTGCGCTGGTCATCGAAATTGTAGGTGAATACGGAGGTATTGCCCCGTTTGATGGTGATGTGGTAAGTGTTCATGGCCTTATCCACCACAAACAGGTTGGAATATGCCACGGCATCTTTGGCGGTTGATACTTTCAACTGGTTGTTGTAGGCGGCCAGAGTGAAGGACACCTCGTTGCCGGGCGTTCCGTAAGCGATGTCCTCCGGAAAGAAGAACTCGGCCAGATGGAGGTCGCTGACTTCTGCCTGATAGTCATGGTGCTGCCATTTCCCGTTGTCCTCGTAAATGTTCGGGTGCGAATCCGTGCCGCTTTCGGGAAGGTAGCGGATGTGATAGGTGTAAACGCTTCCGTCGATGCAGACTACGGTCAGGTTGGTCTCTTCGGTGAATCCTTCCGCTTGCGCCGAGAGCCTGACGATATGGGGCGCCTCTTCTACCCGGCTGGCCATGACAAGCTCCTGTTCGCCGATGGCGATATCAGATACTTGCACAGGGAATACCAGGTGTTTCACACAGTCGAAAGAGATAAAGATGTCTTTTTGGCTGATGGCTTGTTGCCGGGGAGTGCCGTTTTCCTGAGCGAAGAGCGGCAGACTGCACACAAAGCAGTAAAACAGTAGATAAATATATTTCTTCATGTTGTCGATATGTTAAACGGTTCTTGAAAAAAAGGCGGTGAATACGGTAATGCCCCATAGAAGAAGCAGGGTAATGCCGAAAGAAACGGTCAGCGGACGGATTTCTTTAAAGGCTCGTCCGTTCCGGCGTGATACGTAGATCCGATAGCCGAAAAAGACCGCTGACAGCGCAAGCAGGTAATTGAGAATGTCTATCATAATTTGTCTATCAATGTTTGAAGGGGATGATTTTTCTTGTTCGTTTTCTCTTGTTCCATTTGCTCATAGAGCTTCTGTAACTCCGCTTGCACGGCTTGCCTGCGCAACTTCGATTCCTGACTCTCTTCCTGGATATACATTTCGTAGTTGGACTTGAGATGTACCTTCACTTGTGAGAGGCTCATGTTCAAGATTTGCTTGGCTACCTGGGTGGTGGCGTTGACTACGCTGGTCACTTCGCTGGCCATCGTGCCGATGGAAGAGAGCGGCATGTCGATGTTCTGTACAAGACCTTGTTCCATACGCTTGGCTGCACTGGCTTTCAGGTTATTGGGCAGGTTCAAACCTTCCATGGCATCATTGTCGAAGACAACCACCGATACGGGATTGAGGTTGTCTCCTACCTTCAGGTTGCTGACCACCACATCGAGGCGGTTGGCTCCCAAAGTGGCGACACCGTAAAACAGCGTGTTGGCCGGTATCTTCATGCCGGATAGGGTTACGTCCTGAAGCAACCGCATCCGTACCGTACTGCCCGTGACTACGGTCTGGTCGCCGTGGATGCAAGCCCTGAAGAGGTTGCTGTTTCCCGGTGTGGAGGTCGGTTGGCGGCGTACCCGCTTGCCGTTTTCGGCACGGTAGATCGGGCCTTTTTGCATCAGGCTGTCGGCGGATGGATGGCCGGAAGGGTTGGCAGCGGCTTTCTCCGTTTTTCCCTCTTGGTCATAATTGACAATCCGTTCATACATGCGCTTGCGGTATTTGTCGGATTCTTCCAGTTCCTTGCGGATGCGTGAGTTCTTCTTGGCTTCCCGGATAATCTCGTTGAGCGCCTGCTCGTCCTCCAGTCCGTCCAGTTGGCTTTCCAGCTGATGAGAGAAGCGTCCGTTCCGGCCACCTCCGTATTCTGCCATGACTTCGCTGTACGGATCGTTCTGCATACGGCGGATGCGCTCCAGTGTGGCACGGTCATACCGTTCCTGCTGGTTTTGCAGCTCGAAGTAAAAATCAGATCCTTTGACTTGAGACTCTTTCAGGATGCGTGCCTTCTCCTGCTCTTCCAGTTTGTCCTGCTTATAGGCTTCCATCTTGTCGTTCACCTTGTCGGCCATTTCCGACTGTGGTTCCAGAAAGGCTTGCGAGGCGGTCTGTCTGTCACTCCCTGACGGCACGTTCCCGTCCTCACGGATGAAGAATACATAAAGGAAGAGGATGCCCAGGATTACCGGGATGGCCATCAACAGCTTGTTCTTGTCTTTGATAAGTTTATTCGGTTCCATGGTCGGTTGGTTTAGAGGTTTCTGACTGGTTTTCATTCTTGCCCGGAGAAGCTGCCTGCGATGTGTTGGCGCCGTTGCTTTCCACGGGTTCGGAATAGCGGACAATCCAATCTTCTATCTTGGCTCCGTGCGCATTTTCCTCGCTGCGGGACAGCATATCATAGATGGTGAACTCCGCTTCGATATTACGTGAGATGCTTCCCCGTGCCCGGTACCCGGTCTGCGTGAAGATTATCTTTCCGGAAACGGGTATCGTTTGGGTGTTAATCTCTACATCCTTGATGCGTACCCCGTAACGGATATTCTTTTGTATGAGTGAGTTCAGCATATTCACATCGTTGTACTCGTTCAACAGCTCCTTCCCCTTGTTGCCTATGAGGTTGAGCGCAAGCGAAATGTTCTTCTCGTAGCTGCTTTCGTCAAAGGCATACCAGTGGGTTACGAAGGTCTTTACATGGTTCATGTATTCGTATTGCCGCATATCGCTGGCAGACAGGCTGCTTGCCTCATAGACTTCTCCCTGCCTGTCGATGACGAGAGCCTGGCCGTATGCTTTTTCTATTTTGTTGATAAGGAAGATGATACTGCTGGCAAAAGCGATAGTCAGGATGATGCAGTACCCGGCTGAAAGCCGGATAGTCAGCTTGACCGCATCATCTGCTCCTTTGAATTTCATCAGATTCATAGTTCTATTTTTTATTGTTGTCGTTTATGAAACTTGCCCCGATAGAGGCGGCACCGCCTACGTTGGTCAGCTTGCCGCCTGCCGCTGCGCCTCCCATCAGGGCGATGGTGGCCGCCGTGGTGACGATTGACACGGTTTTCGAAATGATTTTCCCGGCATCGCTGTGTCCTACGATTTTGGAGGATAGCCAGAAACAGCTGCAATAAGCACCGATTAAGGCGAGATCCATTCCTAAATATTGTATCTGCTGCGTAGCTGCGTCTACCATGTCGGCACTTTCCGTATAGATGGCCTTGAAGGTCTGCCACATGATTTGATTCAGGATATTGATGACGGTGAATACCATACAGGCGGAGCAGAGCGTACCGAACCAGATACTCAACTGTTTCTGAAAGACCGGCAGCATGCTTACGGCAAAGACAAACGGGCCGAGAATGACCAATAGCTTGACAATGACCACGCCGATACCCAAGATGACTACTTGTATGATTCCTACCAATAGGGCGGAAATGCCATGAAGTACAAGGGTGGCGAGGTTGGCGGGGTTGAGCAGCTGCACAATCTTCTCCACGCTGGAGCGTACACCGGTCATTTCGTCCTCTTCCATCTTTTTATCCAGTTCGTGCTGCATGGCGCCGGTGTTGTCTTCTCCGGCTGCTACCTCCGACTGGAGGCTGTGTTTGTCGTATTCGACAATCATCTCTCCTTGTTCGGTGGCTGATTGTGCCATGAACTGGGCAAATTCCTGCGCACGCTCGGAGGTCAGCGAGGTGGCTTCGTTGATTACTTCCATCGTGCCTACGATGGTTTGGGCGATGGGGGTGTACATGCTTAGGCAGAAGAACAGTACCAGGCAACGGGCGATTTCCATCATGTCGGGAAATTTGTCCTCATTCGGGCTTAACAGCTGGCTGGCTCCGTGATAGAGATAGTTGTATGCCAGGTTGCAGATAAAGCAGATGACACCAACACCGAAGGCGATGACCGTCATTTGCGAAACGAGTTCCATCGTCAGACCGTCCGTGATCTGAAGTCCCCAGAGAAAATTATCTTGATTCATAACGTTTAATTGGTGTGTCGTGTGAAAGCGGCCAACCGTCCCTGGTAATAGGTCTTCCGGTTATGCCCCTTCATGGATTTGTAAATGACCGTGGAACGCACGGATTCGTTAAACTCACGCATCTCTTCGGCGGCTTTTTCCACCGATTCCTTCACCTGCTCGATAAAGGACATGCGCCCTTCCGAGTTCATTGAGAAGTAACTGGTCACGGTGGCCACCTTGAACAGCAGGTCGGTACTCAGGCTCAGATTGACGGTCACACGCTGAAAGTTGAGAAATTTCAGGCAGTGGTAATTCGATCCTACGTTCAGGTAAAAGCTGTAGTCGCTGCTCAGGCAGGCTACGTCGTCCAGCAGGTCGGCAAGCTCTTTCAGTGATTTGAGTTCCTTCAACTGGTCGATCTTTTGCAGGCCGAGCCGCAGTTCCTGGGCATCGATCATTTCATTGATTTGTGTAACCCATTTCTTGACATTGGCGATCCATTCCGTTGAGTTCAGCAGGGTGTGGCCGGGATCATGCACGACGAACTGGGCATGAACACTGCCGGTTCCCGTCAGCCCCATCGAGGCGGCAAGTCCGAGTATGAGAATGATTCTTTTCATGACGGTTATTTGTTGGTGATGAATAATAAGGTGAATATGGCACATACCAGCCAGGCTGTCAGATAGCTCTTGGCATTTTCCTTTTTCGTGGCGAGTGCCCATACCACGAAAATGAGCGCAACGCCCAAAAGTGCGGCGGCAATGCTTCCGGCAAGATTGTATGCACTGCCGTTGAAGTCGGTTGACCAGCTTAGAAGGGCGGTCAGCCCTTGGGTGGCGTCATCCATACTTTTTCCTCCTTTCCTCCAGATAGCGGTTGATGGCCGTATAGGTCGAGCCGCTTTCGTTGAACAACTGCTTCAGCCGTACTACCGTCGCCTGGCGCGAATCGAAGGCTACGGCGGCGAAGTCGGACACTTCGTTGCGGAAGATGAAGGCATCGTTCGACATCTTGATGAAAAACTCTCTCCAGCGTTCCGTGCGTTGCAACGACTCGATCATATAGGCCTCTTCGTCCGTGATGGAAAGCACGGCTTTCACTTCCGGCAGGTTCTGCCGGTGTTCCGAATGGTCGAGGATAATCTTGGTCGCGCAGTTGATGATGATGGAGTCCTTGATACTGGACGGCATGTTTTTCAAAAACAGGATGTTCTGTGCGGCCAGCGTGATGCTTCCCTCCTTTTTACGGAAGGTACGGTACAGGTAGGCGATGAAGTCTCCGAATTTCTCGTCTTGCAGGAAGTCGAGCGCTTCGTCGATGATCAGTTCTTTGGCAAATCCCTGGCGTTTCTTGATTTTATCCACGATCATTTGCAGGGTGATGATGGCAACGAGCGGAAAGTACTCTTTCTTAGAGGCATCTTCCATATCGAAGGCTATCAGCCGGTCATGCACGATATCCACGTTCTCGGTGGCGTTCAGCAGGAATGACAGCTCTCCGTCTGTATAGGGTTCCAGCAAAAGCAACAGCTCCTCTATCTCGAATTTCTGTTTCTCAAACTCGGTCATCCGTTTGCTGAACACTTCCTTCAGATAAGCCCGGTAAGTTATCAGCGTCGGGAAGATACGCTCATGCTTCTCTCCTATTGAAGAGTTGTTCACATAGTCATAAAATCCGATGACGGATTTCCTGAGAATGGCGTTCTCGGCAGGCAGCATGGGTTCACGTACCTTCCAAATGTAGCTGATAATGGCGACGATGGTTTTTATCTGGTCATCGGCGGACTCGGCATCCGTGGTGTCGATGTACAGGTATTTGCCGTTCTTGTCACGGTCACACAAGAAGGGGTTGAACGCAAATTTCTTCTGCTCGGTAGAGTCGAAGTATTTGCCCCGGTTCAAGGCTATCATCGAGCGGTAAGAGCCGCCGATGTCGATGATCATCATATCCCGGCCCAGCTCATAGCTTTGCAGGATGTAATTGTTCAGCCAGAAAGACTTACCGGAACCGGACGGGCCGATAACGATGCGGTTCTTGTTGTTCAGCGCCGGATAATCCCAGAGGTTTATCTTGGCGGGAGTACCGAAACGGTCATGGTAGATATGCCCTTTCTCGTCCGAAAGGTACATCCCCTCTTTTTGCAGATAGCAGATGGCCTGCTTGGTCGTGTTGACGAAGCCCCGGTAATTGGCCCTGGCATTGCCGGGTATGTTGCAGAAGAACAGGTTGCACAGCTCGGCGTTCTCCACATAGCACGAACTTTGGTTCATAAAGCTGAAGCCTTGCTGTACCAGTGCGGTTTTCCGCATGAGCGAGGTGCGGTCTGTATCGTTCAGCACGACATTGAAGGCGGTATAGGCGGTCTGGTAGTCGAACTGGGTAATCTCATCGCAGAAGGCTGCCTGCTCGCGTTGCTTCTCTGCCGCCGGAGGGTAGAAGTTGGTGATGTAGTTCAGCGCGTCTTTCTCCGCACCGATGGCCGTTACGGTGGCATCTGGATCGGTTATCTCTATCACGATGTTTACGATGTGGTTGAACGGCAGGCCAAGTCCTACGGGGTACAGCATCGAGCATTTGCTCCGTATGCTGTCCGGTATCTCTATGTTTCCCCCGTATGCCTTCGACTTGCCGGTGTGCGGCACGGCCAGTTCCTGAAGATGCTCGCCTTCGTTGGTCAGCGAAAGGATGGAAACGTGCTGCTGCCCTATTTTCATGCTTCCGCTTTCACTGACGGCCATAGGGTTGACGCTCTTCTGCGTGGCATCGTTTTCCGGTGTCTCGTAAGAGAGGTTGACGTAGTCGTAGATGGCGTTGTTCAGTTCCGTATCATCCATCTTGCGTATCTCAAACTGCTGGATGGACGACAAACCGTTCTCAAAGTTCATCAGAAAGGCTTCCATTTCTGTCAGCCGTTGCTGATATTCCTTATAAGGTTGCTTGAACGGGTAGTGCAGCTTTCGCATCAGCGAGGTGCCCGATGCGCTTTTGCGTATCTTACCGTTTCGGCTGCCGTTCGTGAACGTCACATACAGGTTGGTGTAGCTGTTCAGTATCTCCTTGCCGTTGAAATGACGGTTGTTCTCCGCTATCAGGGCATTGGAAGAGTATTCTGCATGATGGTATCGCCCCGTATAGTAGAAATTCTGCTGATGGATGACCGTGCCTGCCGGAAGCATCTTCAAAAGAGCCTCCAACCGCTCGTGGATGTATTGCGCCTCGCTTTCCGACAAGGTGAACACTTCGGGCAGAAGCAGCCGGTAGCCGACGGTGATGTCACCGTTCCCGTTGATGACGGCGTTCTCCGTGATGGTCTGGATAGGCAAGACACTTTCCAGATCCACGGATTTGTCCTTCACCTCTATCTCTGTCTGCCGGATATACAGCAGAGCAATCAGCAGGCACAGCGCACAGATTAGCAGTGATATGAGTATGATGATTCCTATCATGGTTGCTGTTTTAGGATGAATTTGAAAATCTGCCGTTTGTCCGTTATCTGCCGGGGGGTGGCGTTCTTGATCCGGAGGCCGGTCAGGTAGTCCGGGTTACCGGCCTTGTGTTCCTTTTTCAAGGTTTGGAACAGCAGACCGGATAGAAACAGAATGGCGGAAATGATTCCGATGATGAGTATCGGGTGCAGCTGCTTAAATATGCTCACGATGATGATGATGGCCGTCAGCAGCATGAAGATGGCGAACTGTCCCGATGACAGACCGAAGAACTTGATCGGCTTGTTGATTTTACGCATGGTTCTCATGGCTCTTCGTTTTTAGATAATCAGGAAGGCCACCATGATGACTACCACGGCGATGATCCAGCCGAGCAGGTATTCCTTGGCATGGGGATTGTTCGTGGCAAGCGAATAGATGACAAAGACCAGGGCGATGCCGAGTACCGCCGCCAAAATGTATTTGGCTACGTCCAGAATGGTGTCCGCACCCTCTTTGGCTTTGTCTGTCACTTCGGATAGGCTGTTAATCTTCAGGCCGCTTTGTGCCTCCGCCACTTGTGCCGTTCCCAACAGCGTGAAGAATATGAGAAAGGTGAAGATAACCTTTCCATAGCGGTTAATGACTTGGTTCGCTTTTTCTCTTACATTTTCGATTGCTTTCATTTTGTTCCTATTTTTTAATTAAACATGAATCGTTTTCAGTCTCTCCCATTGCACATCCTTATACTTGATGGATATGGGCTCTTCTTTCGGCTGTTCCGGCAGTGGTTTGCCTGAGTAGTAGTAGGCTCTTCCATGCAGGTACATATCGGCTATCTCGGCAGCCAATTCCTCTTCTTCCAGCTCAGGCTGAAATACCACGCAGATGACCGGACAGGCTCTCTCCTGCCCTTCCTTGCGCACCGCCTCCCTTATCGGCTTCTCTTTCTCCTTTCCGGAAGAAAGTGCTTTCTTCTTTTTCCGAAAGTAAAAGTGAAGCGTGACACAGGCGAGTATGGCAACCAGTATCAAATCCACTACGTTCATAAGAGTTGCCAGATAATGAGCCAAGTGACCAATGCCGTGATATAGGTGATGATGGCCTCTTTGGTGCGCTCGTGGTTGCTTATCAGCTTTTTAAGTACCGCTAGTCCGGCACATAGAAAGCCTACCCCTATCAGCATGGCGCCTATTTCACGGTATAAGGAGATCAGGCCGGATACATTTGTATCGGCTAACAATATGATAATAAGCATGGTGATATGATTTGTCGGTTAGTAGAGCAGTATCTTTATTCCTACGTTCCAGACAGTGTTCCACTTGTCAATGGATAGGGGATTCCAATGTTGTTGTATGCGGGCAAGCAATGCCGTTCGGGGCAGGATGAATACTTCCAGTTCCGTTTCCAGTTTCGGGCCGATGATGAAGTTGTATTCCTTATCGGGGTGGCGGACGTATTCTGTACCGATGAATCCTCCCAGGCCGATGCCCCAGTAAACGGATTTCAGGTTGCAGGCCAGGGTTCTGTAATAACCGCCGTCCACAAAAAAGTCCTTACCCTTGTCATGTATCGTTTCGGGAATCGTTTCTTCCGGGTTCAAGGTAGAGACTTGCGGTAGGTTGGCTGTGTATTCGTAAGGTTTCTCAAAATAGCTAAACCCGGCTTTCCAATAGCTTGTCCGGTTGATGTATCTGGAAAAGGACAGGTTGTAATAGTTGCCTGCATTGCCGAACAGGTTAGTGCCGTAGTTCAATTCAAGTGCCGGGATGTTCTCATAATGGCGTTGCGCAAAAGCGCTTACGGTGCATAACAGCAGGCTAAGGCTGATAGCAGTCAGTCTGATGTGTTCCATGGGAATTACTCTTTAGGTTATTAATGTTATATATTTTTCTATTTGTCTCATACGGTGTTTCCAATTTACGCGGATTCCTGTCGGCAGAACCGAATCAAGGTGCTTATCGCGTTGTTTTCGCTCCAAACATATAGATTATATACGGGAGGACAAATTTTATGAAGGGCTTTTAAAGGGCCTTTCGTGTTTATTTAATGTGCATTAAAAAATACATGTGCCGTAAACCGGCAGGTGTGGAATAATTCTACAGAAAAAAGCCGGATAGGATTAGTTGTGTAAAACTGTCCTGCCCGGCTTATAGGGTTTGGTTTATATGCGCTTTCGGATGTTGCTCAATGCTTGTGGCGTGATGCCGATATAACTTGCTATGTCTTTTAAGGGTATTGAACGTAACAGCCATTTTTCATTGGCCAAAAGCGCTTTGTAACGCGCTTCGGCATCCAGTGTGTAAAACTCCTCTTCCCTTATTATTTTGCGGTTGATGGATCTTACCAAATGTATTCTGGCCAGCTTGTTGAAATTGATGGATAACTCATATAGCTGATGAAGATCTTTTTTGGGCAATCTCCAGATCTTGCATGGCTCCAATGCCTTGATATTGTAGTGGGCATGGTGTTCTTCATGTGAAAGGAAAAAATTGATGAACTCTTTGGCTTGGATAAACCGTGCTGAAATCTCTCTATTCTCTTTGTCCGGAAACCATAACCGGACGATGCCGGATTCCAGATAATAGAGGTAGCATACTTCCTCGCCCCTGGTGACGAGGTGTTCTCCCTTTTTGATATGGATAAGCTCGAAATGAGCATCAAGATACGCCTTTTCTTCGTCTGTCATCCGCACGTGAAGATGGGCGCCCATTACCATGAGCGTCTCATCTATCAGGGTGGCAATTGTTTGAACCATTGAATTTGTTTTATGTTTATATAAGGGTACGGAAACGTACCCTCTAACATGGACGTGGCGTTCCAACAACAAAGGCACGCCCCGTACCAGTTTCATACTGGTACAGGCATGCGCCTGTTGTTGTTAATTCCTTAACGATAGATGCCACTCTTTTGTTAGACAGACGGACGTATGTAAAAAGCGGGCTGCCAATTTTCTGACAATCCGCTGCAAAGATACAACAAAAAACTGAGAAAGAGAGAAAAATGGTGAAGGAACATTGAAACAAAGCACCTTAGCGAATCTGGCGAACATTTCGGTAAAGCCACTGAATGCCATAAAAAAGCCGTTTGAAGCAAGAGTTACGTTACTATCCCGTTACTCTTTCCTTCGGGAGAACATCCTTCCGCGAATGGTGAAAAATGGACTGACAGACATTGAATTACGGCATTTGAGAATACGAAATTAAGGATTATTCCTGTGCCGTAAGGATGAAAGGCCGAAAAAAGATGATACACGGATGCGATTGCGCCGATGTGCCGCGATTTGCTTACTGCCTTATGATTCTACATTAACTAATTTTGCACTTAAAAAATGTAGCGTATGAGCAGAAGCACTTTCAAAGTATTGTTCTACCTGAAGCGCAATGCGCCGAAGAAGAATGGAATGATTCCCGTGATGTGCCGTATCACGGTGAACGGCAAGGTATCGCAGTTCAGCAGCAAGCTGGATGTGGAGGAAAAGATGTGGAACGTGGAAACCGGGCGTCTGTCCGGGCGCAGCCTCGTTGCGCAGGAAGGGAACCGTATGCTTGACAAGATACGTGTCGGCATCAACAAGGCATATCAGGAGGTATGTGATACGGACGGTTACGTCACGGCGGAAAAAGTACGCAACGCCTATCTTGGCTTGGGACAGAACCACAAGACTCTGCTTGCCGTGTTCAAGCAGCACAATGAAGACTATGCCAAGATGGTAGGCAAGATGAAGAGCGAGCGCAGCTACCTGAAATACCGCACCGTCTATAACCATCTGTCGGAATTCATCAGACAGCGTTATAAGATGAGCGACATCGCACTGCGCGAGCTTACTCCCGCATTCATCACAGACTTCGAGCTGTTTCTCCGAACAGAGAAGAACCATTGCACCAATACCGTCTGGTCGTATATGATGCCGTTCCGCAGCATCATCTATACGGCAATCAATAACGGGTGGCTGCCACGCGACCCCTTCTATGCCTACCACATCACCAAAGAGGAAACGAAACGCGGTTTTCTGACAAAAGAAGAAATAACGATGCTTATCAACGGGACATTCAAAAAGAAAAGCTATGAGCTGATCAGAGACCTTTTCATCTTCTGCACCTTCACTGGGTTGAGCTGGACGGATATGTATAACCTCACGGAAGACAACCTCCAAAATTCATTTGACGGACACCTGTGGATAAAAACCAACCGTCAGAAGACAGGTGTGGAATCCAATATCCGTCTGCTGGAAGTGCCGAGACACATCATAGAGAAGTACAGCGGCATGGCAGAAGACGGACGGCTTTTGCCCGTACCATGCTATCCTCATTGTCGATACGGCATTAAGGTCGTTGCCAAATTGTGCGGCATCACGAAAAATGTAACCTGGCACCAAAGCCGCCACAGCTATGCGACCACCATCTGCCTCTCCAACGGTGTGCCGATAGAAACCCTGTCCAAGATGATGGGACATACCAGCATCCGAAGCACGCAAATCTACGCCAAGATTACTGCGGAGAAGGTAAGCAACGATATGGAACGCCTCTCCAAACAGATAGAGTCAATGGAACAGTTCATTTGTCAGACGATATAGACACATAGCCATGAGAAGAATAATCAAGACAGACGAAAACGGGAATATCCACATCGCTGGTAATTCCCACACGGAGATATGGATGACCGCATGGGAAATGGCCGAACTTTTCAATGCCACCGTCTCGTCCATACAGAAAGAGATTAAGGCAGTACGGAAATCCGGCATATTTGCGGATTACGAAGTGTGTACACCTACAACAACGGGCATCTGGCGATGGCTGACCCGGTAGCCGCTGCACGCAACTTCCTGAATGCGCTGGAGAGGATTCCGTCCATCATCGACCAGTACAAGGCGAAGAACGAGGTGCTGGAAAAGGAGATTCCGCAGTTGCAGGAGATAGCGGGCAAGGTATGGAAGAAGGAGGACGAACTGAAACAGTTGAAGTCCGAACTTGCCGCGCTGGACCGCAAGATTCAGCTGAGACTTGCTCCGCATACGCCGGAGGTCGCCGAAAAGGAGAAGGATGGGCAGGAACAGATGTCGAATGTAAAGGAACTGAACCCCACACATTCGAAGCCACCGCACATACATAGTTCGATGGCAACAGACGCAGATACTCCACCACGCCCTCTCGCCGACCGTGTTATCATGGCGCGTCCGGGAATAGGGAGCGGTGTCGAATGGAAGACAAAGGGAATATAAGTAAGTCGAGAGAGTATGTTATTAAATACACTCTCTCGCTTTTTATAATTTATAGTTATCATCCTCTAAAGTAATCCGTTAAATTAGCCAATATCTCCTTATGATGTTCCATTTCTTATTTCCTGAATCGTGTATTTTTGCCTTCAAATTCAATGAATGGTAAAATGCGTAAAATAAGAATACTTTTTTTTTTCTCATGCTGTGTTGTCTATCTGTCAATACCAGTTTGCAAGCACAGCAATCTCGTAAGAAAGTTGGGCTTGTATTGGGTGGAGGTGGTGCCAAAGGTGCAGCCGAAGTTGGTGTGCTTAAAGTATTGGAAGAAGCAGGTATTCCGATAGATTATATTGCAGGGACCAGTATAGGTGCCATTGTAGGCGGACTATACGCCATAGGATATGATGCAGCCGACCTTGACAGCCTCTATCGCAACCAAGATTGGCTGTTCTTGCTAAGAGACCAAGTGAAACGGGAATCCGAGACTTTCCTTTCCAAAGAAGAAAAAGAAAAGTATTTGATTCACGTACCACTTTCCAAAGAAAGGAAAATTTCGTTACCAACAGGGTATGTGACAGGACAAAACATTATAAATCTTTTCTCCAAATTGACGGTAGGTTATCATCACGTGGATGATTTTTCTACTTTACCTATTCCATTTCGCTGTGTGGCAGTAGATTTGGTGGAAGGGCAGGAAGTGATACTTTCATCAGGTTCGTTGCCAATGGCGATGCGTGCCAGTATGTCCATACCCGGAGTGTTTGCTCCTGTAGAATGGAATGGTATGACACTGGTAGATGGTGGAGCATTAAATAACTTGCCCGTTGATGTGGTGCGGGAAATGGGAGCGGATATTGTTATCTGCGTTGATTTAAGCACCGGTTGGAAGAAAAAGGAAGAATTGAAATCTGCTACTGCTGTGGTTGATCAACTGATTGGTATTATGGGACAGAAAAAATACCGGAATAATAAGACGAGAGCTGATATTTATATCAACCCCCTATTAAAAGGATATACAGCTGCCAGTTTCCAACCGGAAGCAATAGACACCATGCTGGTACGTGGCGAAATGGCCGCCCGTAAGCAATGGAATGAATTGCAGTCACTGCGGAAGTACATTTATGCTGACGAGAATGATACCGTTACACAATTTCCCAGACCACAGAAGCCATCCTATGCCGTTACTTATCAAATAAGACATATTGAAATAGAAGGCATTACAGGAGAAGAAAAAGAATGGATAAGAAATAAGATTGTTTTACAGGAACAGTCAAGTATTCGTCCGGAGGAGATCGACCGCACGCTTGCCATGCTACAAGGATTAGATATCTTCTCGCGGGTAGAATACCGACTGACAAATACAAATCCTTACGATTTAGTATTCCTGCTGGAACCGAAAGAATATCGCCAAATTAACATTGGGGCACGTTTCGATACGAATGACTTAGCAAGCATCATTGCCAATATCTCCAATAATCAGCAGATTTCCACCCGCCACCACTATTCCCTGACAGGGCGAATCTCCCGTAATCCTTATTTAGAAACGGAATATGCCTACGGACACCTATTCGGAGCAAAAATAGGTTTATCGTATCGTATGGCTTATCATGATTTCGACCTTTATACCGGTAAGCACAAATTGGATGGTATGGAATTTTTGTCGCATTCATTGGCTGGCTATTATACCCGTGACATCAGGAACTTCCGGCTGAAAGCGGGTATGAGTTTTGAGTATTATGATTACCATTCAGATTTGTTTGGACAAAACGGGAACCGGTTATCTCCTTCGTCTGATCATTTCTTGAACTATTTTGTCTCTTGTACGATGGATACTTACGATCGACTTTATTATCCTACTCATGGAAGCCGGATACAGATACAAGGTATCGTGCATACGGATAACGGCATACAATATGATGACGATACCCCCTTCGGAGAAGTTGCCATCCATGCCGAAACAGCCTTGAAACTCAACCGTCGGTTCTATTTACTCCCTTCACTCAAAAGCCGTTTATTGTTTGGCAATTCCATACCTGCCATTTACCAGAATTGTGCCGGAGGATCTTCCGATGCTAACTACTTGCCTTGGCAGATGGCATGGGAAACCGTACAGCACGTACATTTACTGGAACGCAATGTTATAACGGGAAGACTCGCCTTTCGTTATCGGGTGAAAGGTAAATTTTATTTCACCGCTTCGGGTGAATATGGCAAAGAGGCACACAAAACTTCTTACATTTTCAGTGGCAATGACTTGTGGGGATGTGCTTTACGGGTTTCATACGATTTTGTTTTAGGTCCCATAGGCGTACAAACCAATTATTCCAACTTGGGGAAAAATGTTGGAATATATATCAATGCTGGATTCAAATTTTAGGATTATGGATATAAATCATACAGCTTTAGTGTTGGAAGGAGGCGGTATGCGCTGTGTCTTTACTGCAGGTGTACTTGATTGCTTCATGCAAGCAGGGATTATTTTTCCTTATACCATTGCCGTATCAGGCGGCAGTATCAACGGGCTTTCTTATATGTCAGGACAGCAAGGACGAAACCGAGACATCATGATAGAATATCTAAGACGAGAAAGGTATATTGGTCCGTTGAATTACCTGCACTGCGGGAGCTTTATAGATTTTCATGCCATATTTCAGAAATATGACAAAGTTGGTATTCCTTTCGATTTTGAGGCTTATCAGCATAATCATAATCGTTTTGTTATCGTTACGAGTAATTGCCTCACGGGAAAGGCTATGTACTTGGAAGAGAAACAGAACAAGCAACGTCTTTACCGTTTTTGTGAAGCATCGTCCAGCTTACCTGTCTTTTGTCCGTCCATAGAGGTGGACGAAACTCCGATGTATGATGGCGGTGTATGTGATGCCATTCCTTATCAGCGCCCTTTAGATGAAGGATTCAACAAACTGGTAGTTGTATTAACACGTAAAAGAGGATATAGAAAAAATGAGCAGAAGGAATACACACCACATTTGTTATTCAAGAACTTCCCTATGTTTAAGTTAGCCTTAGGAGATATGCATTATCGGTATAACCGTATGTTGGATAAAATCCAATTATTGGAAAAAATGGGACAGGCTATTGTTATTCGTCCGTCCGATGAAATGGGCATAGATACATTGACACGCAATACAGATGCTCTCGTCCGACTTTATGAAGAAGGATATCGTGAGGCTTATAAATCACTTGAAAGCATACGTAAAATATAGTCCTTAAAGACTTTTTTGATGGAATACTTGGTAGTTACCTCAATCTTGGCTTAGTAGCTACCTCAACAAATGTGTTATGTTGATTAATTTACCTTAATCCGTCAATTCAGCCAATTCCTCCTTTTTAATAACCTTTTCCCTTTATCCATTTATTCGGAACTTTGTATCGTTCAACGAATATACATATATTAAATAAAAAACTGGTAATATGATAGATGATACATTGTATTTAGATAAAATAAACGGAATTTCTTTCCGGCAACTATTGGAGTATTCCATGACCAACTGCGTGGAAAATAAGGTTGTGCTGATTGACGACCTATCTTTATTCCCCTTTGGCAAGTATATAGGATGAAACATCAAAACATACTATAATGAGTACAACAAACTTGCAGTCGGCACCGGTCTTTTCAAAAATCTGTTTTCGACAACTTGTCGAATACTCGTTTGCGAAAAATTTTGAAGATAAACTGGCACTAATCGACAATGAGGAACTAAACATCTGCAACAATATAGAAGTGGATTTTATCGCACTATTGTTTTGTACACATGGCAACATAGAGTTGGACATCAATAACGAACATTATTTCATGGGTACAAATGACATGTTCTATTGCAGCTACGGAACTTTGCTACACCATATTTCCTTCAGTACCGGTTGTAGGGTGAAAGCACTTTGCGTATCAGTTGAATATGCAAAAAGGCTGTTTATGCGCAGCAATTGTTGCTGGGAGAATGTTGTCTATGCCAAGCACTATCCTCTGATTTACTTGCGACCCAATGAACAGCAACTTGTCAGGGCTTACTACCAACTATTTACAGCGAAAGTTAACAGTTACGGTTTCGCTCCTTCAAAAAACGATATGGATTGTTTTTTCCAGAGTTTTTTCCAAGATTTCAATCAGTTATTGATACATTATACAAAAGATAAAAAACAGAACAAGAAAGATATATCCTATCGACAGGATGAACTATTCAAGCAATTCATGATATTATTGAAAGAGAACTTCAAACAGGAACATGCACTTTCATTCTATGCAGATAAACTCTGTGTATCTTCTAAATATTTGAGTACAATAGTGAAGATGGCAACTGGACAAAGTGTATTAAAATGGATTGATGTTTACTTAATTGATGAGATAAAGTCACTATTACGTAATTCCAATCTGAATATAAAAGAAATTGCATGCTTGTTGAATTTTACGAATCCTTCTTTTTTCGGGAAATATGTAAAAAGGCTGACTGGTAAATCGCCTGTAACTCTGAGGAAATCACTACTTTCAATTGAAGATGTTTGACTTTTCGTAACATTTTCGCCAGTCAGTTGTATTATTCTTATAGCGGGATGTTTCTGAACTCCCGTGGCCCTATGCCTACCTGTAGCTTGAAGTATTTTCCGAAAGACGACTGTGACGGGAATTTGAGTCGGTAGGCTATCTGCTGAATACTGATGTCAGAGTCTTTCAGCAAGATTTTTGCCTCCATTATTACATATTCGTTTACCCATTCAGTAGCCGATTTACCGGTATAATCTTTAATTGACCCAGAGAGATAATTAGGCGTAATGCAAAGTTTATCGGCATAGTATTTTACACCCCGTTGACAACCGCGAGACTGCTTCACTAATGCCATGAACTTGTTAAACAACTGTTTGTTCCTTGCCGTCTCGGACGTTTCCTCGTTATTGTCCTGTTTCTGGAAGAAACGCATCAGAGAAATGACGGTATAAGAAAAAGCCTGAACTATTCCTTTGATTATCGCCGGAGATTCTGCTTTTAGTTTTCCGATATTATTACACAAAAGAGTGTAATAGGGATTCAAGGCGGCAATTTCAGCATGAGGCAGTTGGCAAACGGCATTACGCCGGACATCAAGGTAGAAGTCAGACCGTTGTCTGAAGTCTATTTCAAGTTCTTTCAAAAAATCAGTGGAAATGAGTACAGCATATGCTTCAAGGTTCTCTGCGCTGTGTATTTGTATGATGTCATCGGGAAAATTGACCAGTATCATATTGCTGCCTATCGGATAATGTTTCAAATTGACACTGCAATTCACTTTGCCGCCCATACATATAAATATTGTGACGGCATCAATGCGGCATGGTGATTTTAAGCGTTCGATATCGTCTATATGATCTGTGACAAACAAATTGTTGCGGAAAAACAGCCCTGAATGCTGATTTCGCATCTGCAACTTTCCGATTGAAAGTGAATATAGTCCCATAATAGAATCTTTTACCTGCAAAGGTAGCGGATTTTGAACAAAGGAGATGATTTTTTTCGGGCTTTTTGCTCGATACAGGACTTTTTTACCTCAAACATCCTTTAATTTGACCAATTCCTCCTTTAAACCGAAGTAGCGTATTCTTCCTAAAGCCTCTAACTTTGCACCAAAATCACAGATGTAATATGAACAGATTATTTATTTCAACATTATCACTGGCAATTGCTGGTCTCATAAATGTGCAAGCACAAGAATGTGGACTTACGCTCGACAGTTGCCGGAGCCTTGCTATCAGCAATAACAAGGAGCTTCGGATGGCTGACAGTAAACAGCAGGCCGCGTACTATGAGCGTAAAGCAGCTTTTACAAAGTATTTACCACGAATTTCCGCTACCGGAGCCTATATACATAGTTCCAAAGAAATATCCTTGTTAAGTGATGAGCAAAAGGAACGATTAGGGCATCTTGGCTCATCGGTTTCTTCTTTGGCTCCTTCCCTACAAAATATGTCGGGGATGCTTGATGGTGTTGGCGGTTCATTAGTGGATGCCCTGCATACCGACACACGTAATATGGGTGCTGTAGGCATCATGCTGACACAACCCGTCTATATGGGCGGAAAAATAGCTACTTACAACCGTATTACACGATATGCCGAACAGATAGCGACTATGCAAAAAGACCTCACCCTGCAGGATGTTGTTGTGGAAGTGGATGAAGCATATTGGATGATAGTATCTCTGCAAAGCAAGAAACGGCTTGCGGAGGGTTATCTTGAATTGGTGCAAAAACTTGATAACGATGTGCAGCAGATGATAAATGAAGGTCTTGCGACAAAAGCAGACGGATTAAGTGTAAAGGTGAAAGTGAACGAGGCGCATGTGGCACTGATACAAGTGGACAACGGACTTTCGATTTCACGTATGCTTTTATGTCAGCTTTGCGGTTTGGATATGAACACGCATATAAGACTTGCTGATGAAGATAATGGTCAAGGACTTTCTGACCCTATACCGGCAACAGCAGATGTTCAAACTGCATTATCCCACCGTCCGGAATTGAATATGCTCTCTCTTTCAACAGATATACACAAAGAAAAAATTCGGCTTGCACGAGCAGAATATATGCCGACCGTTGCTTTGACCGGCGGTTATCTGGCAAGCAATCCTTCCGTATTCAACAGTTTTGAACGGAAAATGAAAGGAATGTGGAATGTAGGTGTTGTGGTGAATATCCCCATTGTTACATTCGGTGAACGCATATACAAGGTAAAAGCGGCTCGTGCGGAAGCGGCTACTGCTTTGTTTCAACTTGAAGAAACCCGCGAGAAAGTGGAACTACAAGTGAATCAAAACATGCAGAAAGTACAGGAAGCAAACGAACGTTTGCAAACTGCCCGTTGCAGTTGTGATGAAGCAGACGAAAATTTGCGCTACGCCACCCTCGGCTTACAGGAAGGTGTAATTCCTGTGAGCAACGTGTTGGAGGCACAAACAGCCTGGCTCAAAAGCCATTCCGAGCATATTTCATCGCAAATAGATCTGAAACTTGCTAACTTGTATTTGCTCAAATCGGCAGGTATCTTGAATGTAAGGAATAATTAAAAACAGTAAATAAAGTATCTCATTTTTATGAAAAAGAATAAGAATTTCACCGGAATCCTTGCCATAGCTCTTGTGTTGGTGGGAACTATTGTAGTTGTAATTATAGCCGGTTTAAGTATGCCAAAGCATCCGGACATTATCCAAGGTCAGGCAGAGACTACAGATTATCGTCTTTCCAGTAAAGTTCCGGCACGTGTGCTTGAATTCCGGGTACATGAAGGGGATTATGTACATCAGGGCGATACGCTTGTTATCCTTGAAGCCCCGGATATCCGCGCCAAACTGTCACAGGCTGAAGCTGCATACGCTGCTGCACAGGCTCAGGAACAGAAAGCCCAAAATGGGACTCGTCAGGAACAAGTACAACAGGCCTACGAAATGTGGCAGAGAGCCCGTGCAGGGATGGATGTGGCAGAGAAAACTTACCGCCGTATAAACCGTCTTTTTGAGAAAGGTGTAATGGCAGAGCAAAAGCGGGACGAGGCAAAAGCTAATTATGATGCCATGGTCGCTGCGGAACGTGCGGCCCATTCACAATATGACATGGCTGTAAACGGTGCTCTCATTGAGGACAAAGCAGCTGCCGGAGCACAGGTAAAACGTGCGCAAGGAGCCATCAGCGAAGTATCTTCTTATGTAAATGAAACCATACTGTTAGCTATGGCTGACGGTGTAGTGACCGAAGTGTTCCCCGAAATAGGAGAACTTGTCGGCACTGGTGCTCCTATAATGAATATATCCTGCACTGACAAAGTTTGGTTCACTTTCAATATACGTGAGGATTTGCTGCCCGGATTGAAAATCGGGACTGAAACAGAAGTTTATGTCCCTGCTATCGACAAAAATGTTAAAGTACGTATCACCAAGATGAAGGATGTCGGCTCGTTCGCTACATGGAAAGCCACAAAAGCACTCGATGGCTTTGATTTGAAAACATTTGAGGTAGAAGCTCATCCGTTGAGACCAGCAGATATCGAAGGGGTTCGTAGTGGAATGTCCGCAATTATTGAAAAGCGAAATACAGATAAATGAATATGAAAAAAACATGTGACAGACTTATCACAATATTCCGGCGGGAAATGCGCATATTTGCCCATCGGCCGCTCTTCCTTTTCACCATGATAGTGGCTCCGGTTCTGTGTGTAGTCTTCTTTACCACGCTGATGTCAGACGGGCTTCCCACGAAGTTGCCTGCCGGGCTGGTTGATGAGGACAACACGCACATAACCCACATTGTGACCCGCATACTTGGTTCGATGGAAGAAACCGACCTCGGGACACGCTATCCATCGTTTACCGAAGCCCGCAGCGCCATGCAGCGGGGAGAAATATACGGTTTTTTCTACATTCCCAAAGGACTGACGGAGGACGCAATTGCTAACCGTCAGCCGCGTCTTTCGTTCTATACCAACGAAACTTACTTTGTGCCTGGTACCCTGCTGATGAAAGACCTGCGTTATGTCTGCGAATTATCCGGTCTTGCTCTTACACGGGAGACCCTCTACGGCAAAGGACTTACTGAAAAACAAGCAATGGGGATATTGCAGGCAATAGTCATTGAAACACATCCGCTGAACAATCCTTATCTCGACTATTCGGTATATCTGAACAATATCCTTTTGCCGGGCATACTGATATTGCTCGTTATGCTTTGCACGACCTACACCATCGGACTGGAATGGAAGCGCGGCACACAGCGCGAATTGTATTCCCTGAGCGGATGTTCCTCTACGGTGGCACTTGTGGGTAAGCTCTTGCCACAGACGGTGCTGTTCTCGCTGATGTTCATCTTTTATGATGTGTACTTTTACAAGTTCCTAATGTTCCCTTGCAACTCCGGTATAGGAGCGATGATGCTACTGGGCGTAGTCACGGTGTTGGCGGCACAAGCCTTCGGCGTGTTCCTCTTTGGTGCGTTTATCGGTCAGATGCGTTTATCCATGTGTTTGTGCTCTCTATGGGGCATACTGTCGTTCTCACTGGCGGGCTTCACCTATCCTGTTCCGGCAATGGACGGCTTACTGCAAAAATTGTCATGGCTGTTCCCGCTCAGACATTACTATCTAATATATGTCAATCAGGCTTTGGATGGCTATTCAGTTTTATATGTCTGGCCATCTGTCGTGGCATTGCTCGTTTTTTTGCTGTTGCCATGTACGGTACTATGGCGATACAGAGCCGCATTTTTGAAATATGAATATAAGAGATAGGATATTATGAAATCAATAATGAATATATTGCAAATATGGTACAACGAGCTGACAACCGTCATGCGCGATAAGGGAATACTTATCTTTATTCTTTTTGTACCTTTGGCTTATCCGTTACTTTATTCATACGTATATACGAATGAAGTAGTGCGTGATGTACCAGCGGCTGTGGTGGATGAGTCAAATTCCGCCCTTAGCCGGGAATTTATCCGTAAAATGGATGCCTCGCCGGATGTTTCTATTCATTCCCGTTGCCAAAACATGAAGGAGGCTGAGGAATTGATAAAGCAGCAGGAAGTTTACGGTATTATCCGCATTCCATCCACTTTTGAGCGGGATATTTGGAAAGGGGAACAGACATCCATAGGGCTTTATTGCGACATGTGTTCGATGCTCTACTACAAAGCATTGATGCTCACCGCCACCAATGTCTCGCTGGATATGAACAAAGACATCAAAGTGGAACGCCACCTACACGCCACAACCAACCGTCAGGAGGAAATAACACGTATGCCAATTGAGTATGACTATGTGCCACTATTCAATCCGCAGAGTGGTTTTGCCGCATTCCTTATTCCACCGGTATTGATGCTGATTATCCAGCAGACACTGCTGCTCGGCATCGGTATGTCGGCTGGTAACACACGGGAAGAATGGTCCGGCAGTTTCATCCCTTTCCACCATGCCTATAAGAATCCGATACACATCGTCACAGGTAAGATGCTGTTCTATTTTCTGCTTTATTTCGTGCTGGGAATCTATATGTTTACGTTTGTCACCCGCAGTTTCTCCCTGCCCCAATTAGGCGATTACGGAACGTTTCTCGCTTTCCTCGTTCCTTTCCTGCTGGCATGTATCTTTCTTGCAATCGTGCTTTCGACTTTAGTCTATCGACGAGAGGATTGTATCATGATATTCGTATTCCTTTCTGTCCCCCTGCTGTTCCTTTCGGGAATTTCTTGGCCGAAGGCTTCGTTCCCTGTATTTTGGAAATACGTATCGTGGCTTTTCCCTTCCACTTTTGGCTTGAATGGTTATGTACGTATTCAAGGAATGGGAGCATCGTTGCATGACGTGGCTTTTGAATATTGTGGTTTATGGATCCAAGCAGGTGTATATTTCCTACTTGCCTGCCTACTTTATCGAAGACAAATTTTACATTTAACTATAAATAAATCATCAAAATAATATGGCAGACAACAATGAAAATATAGAGGCAAATGTTTCATCATGGATGCCCGATGTACTTGGCAACGGATTCCACATGTATTATGTTTCGCAAGGAATAGATTACAGTGGAAACGTGCGATGTACTATTATCCGTAAGAAAGCAAGACAGAATACCGAAAGGGGTGTATTATATATACACGGATTCAGCGACTATTTCTTTCAGGAAGAAATGGCAAATCGTTTTATTGAACAAGGCTATAATTTTTATGCCGTTGATCTCCGTAAATATGGTCGCTCTTTTACACAAGGACAAAAAATGTTTCAGGTAAGAAATTTGGAAGAATACTTTTTGGATATTCAGGCCGGAATAGATATGATGAAAAAAGACGGCAACTGCAACATTGTCCTTTTAGGACATTCTACTGGAGGATTAATTTCGTCGTTATATATGCAGTGTATGCCCGATCCAGCAATCAAAGTTCTTGTGCTTAATAGTCCTTTCTTGGCTTGGAATCTTCCTAAATGGATGGTACGCTTTGGCATCCCTCTTTTAAAACAGATTGCAGGACCGTTCCCGAATATGAAAATTAAAGGAGATCGGACTACTAATTATGCTTCTACGCTTGCAAAACATTTAGGCGGCGAATGGTCATATAATACAGCATGGAAACCAGATGTAATGCCGGATGTTGATGCAGCATGGATTCGTGCGATAGACAATGGGCAAAAACGACTGCGGCAAGGGGAGATAAATGTTCCCATATTGCTGCTTCATTCCGATAAATCTGCCAAACAAGGCGATACTATAGAAAAATTCAGAATGTCGGATGCCGTTCTAAATGTCGATAGTATTGCTGAAGCAGGTCGGTTCCTTGGTTCCAATGTCGAAGAAGCAACCATCAAGAATGGTCTGCATGATCTTGTTCTATCTCGTAAAAATGTACGGGATGAGGTTTATAATACGATTTTTCGTTGGCTGGAGAAGTTTATATAATCTACGTTGTTCAATAAATATATGAATATGGAGTATAACAAAATTGGTGAAAACGCAGGTATCGTCTGGCGTGCGTTAAACACCCAAAAGTATTCTTGGGAAGAACTTTTGAAGGTCACAGAATTGCACCCGTTGGAATTAGCTTGCGCCATCGGGTGGCTGGCAAGGGAAAATAAACTTAGTTTTTCTGTTAAAACCGGAATCGTCTATTTCGAGCTTTATCACGAAACCTATTTTTAAGAATCGCAGATATTCAAAATAGCGTTCTGTTGGTGTCGTCCAAATTGATTAGGGCAGCAGTAGAGCACGCGCGCAAAATCGACTACTGCAAATGCAGGTTTGAATCCTGTCGCCAACACAACTTTTAGTAAATAAGCACTATTTATAGAATAATGCGAACCAAACATTTAATGGCATTTTTACTCTTAGTAGTCATCTGCCGGATTAGGGCATATTCAGAGCCTAACGATTCAGCAACCGTAGCTCTAATCCCCTCATCTGACAGCATTACAATATTGCCTGAGCAAACAGTCCCCATATCACCTTATAAATTACCATATTCGGTGACTGGAAATTCGTATGATTGGCACAGATTATGGATAAATACGGCTACATTGAGCAGTGCTTTTGTCGGGACTTTGCTTGTGTTGGAATGTTTGCCTGAAGATGCCACATCATGGAACCGAGCTGAACTACAGGATGTGCCGCTGTTTAAGAGATGGCACAATCATGTTATTAAAAAAGGACCGGAATGGGATCACGATAAGTTCTATTTCAATTATATCCTGCACCCATACGCCGGAGCTGCATACTTCATGGTGGCACGGTCGTGTGGTTTTAACTTCTGGAAATCCACGCTATATAGCTCTATAGTCTCGACAGTCGGCTGGGAATTCGGCATAGAGGCTTTTATGGAACGTCCGTCAATACAGGATATATTTGTTACGCCAATCGTTGGCAGTTGTATCGGGGAGGGATTCTATCATGTCAAGCGTTGGCTGGTTGATAATGACTACCGATTATTGGGGTCTCCTTTTTGGGGTGGAATACTTGCTTTTCTTGTTGATCCGGTAAACGAATTTACCGGTCTTTTTCTGGGAAATCCGGCACGAATAACAGCTCATGAGAAAGCGTCCTTGAAGTCCGGGAGGAGTCTATCAATAGTCCCATCCATTACTCCAAGATATAAAGGCTTATCGTTAATCGGTTATTTATAACATGATTGAAAAACAAAAAGAATTACATATGAAAACCAATCATCGTAAATGGATAGATTTAGGCTATCTAATAATTTTTATGCTGATTGGTATAATTGGATATAGCTGGTATTGTGAATGGGATGAAGTAGAGAAACTTGAAGTCCAAAACCGACAAATAGATGAGTTTAGAAAAAAGATAAACAAGATCTATATCCAATTTACAGAGTTATCTTTATCCAGTGAAACGATTTTGGATTGGGATGACGAAGATTTAGAACATTACCATACTCAGCGTATGGCGATGGACAGTATGCTGTGTCGGTTCAAAGCGTTTTATCCGACAGGGCGCATAGACAGCGTGTGTCATCTTCTCGAAGACAAGGAACAGCAGATGCGCGGCATCGTCAAACTGCTCGATGAGCAGCAGACCCTCAACGAGAAGATGGCACGGCAGGTACCTGTAATCGTACAGAAAAGTGTGCAGGAACAACCCAAGAAACCAAAGCGGAAAGGATTTCTCGGAATCTTCGGCAAAAGGGAAAAGCCGGAGCCAACCACAACCATCACGATGCTCCGTTCCATCAACCGGAACATGATAGCCGAACAACGGGTGCAAAGCCGTCGCCTGTCAGAACACGCCGACAGTCTTGCGGCACGGAACGCGGAACTTAACCGGCAGTTGCAAGGCTTGATCCGCCAGATGGATGAGAAGGTGCAAAGCGACCTGCAAGAACGGGAAGCCGAAATAGCCGCCATGCGCGAACAGTCATTCATACAAATCGGCGGTCTGACTGCTATTGTCCTTCTGCTGCTGGTCATTTCCTATATCATCATACACCGGAATACCAACCGCATCAAACGGTACAAAATGGAAACGGCAGACTTAATCGGACGGCTGCAACAATCCGTAGAGAAGAACGAGGCGTTGATTCTCTCCCGAAAGAAAGCCGTCCATACCATCACCCATGAACTGCGCACACCGCTGACGGCAATAACAGGCTATGCCGGATTGATGGACAAGGAACATGATGCTGATAAAACCGGGATGTATATCCAGAACATACGGCAATCCTCCGACCGTATGCGCAAGATGCTCAACACACTGCTGGACTTCTTCCGTCTGGACAACGGCAAGGAACAGCCCAATGTTTCCCCGTGCAGGATTTCCGCAATCGCACACATTCTTGAAACAGAGTTCATGCCCATTGCCATGAACAAGGGATTGTCCCTTACCGTGGACAACAACGCAGAGGCGGTTGTCCTGACCGATAAGGAACGTGTCCTGCAAATCGGCAACAACCTTCTTTCCAATGCCATCAAGTTCACGGAGAACGGCGGTGTATCCTTGACAATGGACTACGAGAACGGTGTGCTGAAACTTATTGTCGAAGATACCGGTACGGGTATGACCGAAGAGGAACAGCAACGGGTATTCGGTGCGTTTGAACGCCTTTCAAATGCCGCCACGAAAGACGGCTTCGGGCTGGGACTGTCCATAGTGCAGCGCATCGTGGCGATGCTCGGCGGCACAATCCGGTTGGGAAGCGAGAAAGGCAAAGGAAGCCGTTTCACGGTGGAAATCCCCATGAAGACAGCCGAAGAACCGTCGGAACAGATAAGCCCGGCACAAAATCATCGTAGCCATAAATTTTATGATGTGATTGCCATCGACAATGACGAGGTACTGCTACAGATGTTGAAAGAGATGTATGCCCATGAGGGTCTGCACTGCGACACCTGCACCAATGTTGCGGAACTGATGGAGATGATACGGAACAAAGAATACAGTTTACTCCTGACTGATCTGAATATGCCGGAGATAAACGGTTTTGAGTTGCTGGAGCTGCTGCGCTCATCCAATGTGGGCAATTCAAAGGGCATTTCGGTTGTCGTGACAACCGCATCGGGCAGTTGCAGCAAGGAGGAACTGATGGAACGGGGATTTGCCGGATGCCTGTTCAAACCGTTCTCCATGTCCGAACTGATGGAAATTACCGACAACTGTGCGACAAAAGAAAAACAAGACGGGAAGCCGGACTTTTCCACTTTGTTGTCATACGGCAATGAAGCCGTCATGCTGGAGAAACTCATAACGGAAACCGACAAGGAAATGCAGGTGGTCAGAGAGGCGGAACAAAACAAAGACTTTCAAGGGTTGGATGCCCTTATACATCATCTACGCAGTTCATGGCAGATACTCCATGCAGATCAAGCGTTGAGAGAACTTTACATGCTGCTTCATGCCGAGAGTACACCCGATTGGGAAGCGATACACCATTATGTAGAAGATGTACTCAAAACGGGTACTGCAATTATCCAACGGGCAAAAGAAGAAAGGAGAAAATATGAAAATGGATAAGACAAGAATCATCATGGTGGAAGACAACATCGTGTATTGCCAGTTTGTCTGTAACCTGCTGGAACGGGAAGGGTTCCGTACCGTGCAGGCTTACCACCTTTCGAGAGCGAAGAAACTGTTGCAACAGGCGACAGAAGATGACATAGTGGTTTCAGACCTGCGTCTGCCGGACGGTGACGGTATCGACCTCTTGCGCTGGATGCGCAAGGAAGGCATGATGCAGCCGTTCATCATCATGACCGACTACGACGAAGTGCATACGGCGGTGGAAAGCATGAAACTCGGCTCGTTGGACTATATACCCAAGCAACTGTTAAAGGACAAACTCGTGCCATTGCTTCACAATATTCTAAAAGAACGGAGTATCGGGAGAAACCGTATGCCCGTGTTCTCCCGTAACGGATCGGCATTTCAAGCCATCATACCATATCCGTTTTGTTTTTGATTTTTATTTCTAATGCGGATTCAAGAGCTGAGGGAGTTGAGTTTCAAACTATCTTATCTGCCTCTCGTTTATCCGACATTTTTTTAATGCGTCTTTCTGTCGCATCGGTCGTTTTCGTTTCGGGTGCTTAAAA
>OIYH01000327.1_pt1 | contig 37974 bp, 32 predicted proteins | sample 1587911 | NCBI WGS metagenome assembly OIYH01 (sample SAMN03283252) | human gut metagenome | biome: human-associated habitat; material: feces | host: Homo sapiens | place: USA | collected 2013
ACAATCTTGCCATTATCTGCAATGTCCGGCATGATACGCAGATTTACGAGCTGCCTGCCGCAAAAACTGGTCCCGGCCGTCCGCGAAAATATGGCAGACGGCTGACGCTGGATGATTTGTACGGGAATATCTGGAAGAAGACTTACAAAATGGACCAGCTTCTGATAACACACAAGGTGGTAAAAGCCAAGATTTTTGGCGATTGTCAAGTCCATGCCTATGTGACGCTGAGCAAAAGCGGTTCACGCCGGCTCTTTCTCAGCACAGTTGAGCCAATGGCTCTGCATATGAGCATTGCCTGGCAAAGCAGCAGAATGCTGCGTGATGCCGGCTCCAGGGAAATGGAATTCTACCCGCTTCGTCTTTACAAACTCCGTTGGGGCATTGAGACGAACTATTACGAGCAGAAGATGTTTTGGCAGCTGAGCCATTACATGGTCCGCAAACAGACAAGCATTGAGCATCTGATGAATCTCACGAATGCTGAGCATGCCGTAGTGAAAATGCTGCCGTATCTTGACGAGACCTTTCAGTCTCACCAAGATGACAGCCCACAAGAGCTGCGGCACTTCCTGAGCTGGCAGATCCAGCGTGAAATAATTTTTGCCACTTTGGCCCAAAAGGCCCAAAATAGCAAAAATCCAGATGCCTTGCTCAAAGCCTTGCAGGACGTAATTCGGTCTGATGAAGAGGCCGCTTAAAGTTGTAAACTACTGTATTTATTATTATGTATGCTTGAAATATTCTTTGCAATGATATCCCATTTTTTTGAAATTTTGAACAAGCGCCTAAAAAGACGTTCAGAAATCCAAATTTCTGGATGTCCTAGTTTAGCTTTAATATTATTTTTCAAACTACGATTAATTCTTAATGATTTATATTCATTTTTTCGTTTAAATAACCATTTTTGACACTCAGTGAGCATATCTGTTTTAGCTAAAATATCCGCTACAGCGTAATCAGATTGCATCATCTTCAATACGTCCGCTGAGAAATTCCCTCCATGCTCTATATGATAATAAATTGGCTCGTTCATATATTCAATACTGCACTTTTTTCTAAACATCATGAGCCAAAGTAAAAAATCATCAGAGCCGTTTTGCGGTAAAATATTTTCACACCATTCTTGGGGAATTGCTTTTCTTCTAATAATTACCTGTCCTGGTGAAATAATTTGATTACCTACCACTAATTGTGTATATAAAGAAATTACCAATCTTTTAGGGAAACTCATTGGAATATTCAATTCATCTGTATAGGTGGTGCCTTTATATCTTCGATGGTAGGCATTAAATGCATACATATCACATTGCTTTTTTTTCAATTCCTGTACAATATGCTTTAGTGCCGTGTCTGTCAGCAAATCATCTTGATCGATCATTAAAACATATTGACCTTGGGCTGCTTTTAATCCTTCTACACGACTTTTGTGAATGCCAGTATTTTGAATATTATTCAATATTTTTATTTGTAAATTTCCTTTATAACACTCATTTATTAAAACTTTTTCACTTGGTGAATCATTGACAATAATTATTTCCAAGAATTCTCTTTGTGCATTATCTTGATTTTTCTTTAAACATTCCAATAAATGATTTATATGAGAATTCCCCTTATAAAAGGGGATGATCACAGATAAATCAATTGTATTCATAGGGCACCTCATTATTATATTTAATATATCGTTCTAATTAAACCACTGCTCTATAGAGATTGATATCTAATAGAACAATATCATTTTATATCCATGATACAATTTTCTTTCTTATAACGTATCCCGCAAATCCCAACATTCTAAAAAACGAATATTTTTTTAAATCTGTCCGTTCCATAATATCTTTCATTAAGTGAATTATATCTGGTTTGGCTTTGGGAAGCAGTCTGAAGATAACTTGTATTTGAAAGTTTTTCATTGCTTTTGAATTCATTGATGTAGATGAAACATTGTTGTCATTCAAATACTCTTTATTTAATGTTGCTGAATGAGTATACCACCCTTGATGCCGAGCTATATAGGCCCCACCAGTTCGGATCCCATCATAAAAATTATTTTCTTTTATTTCTCCCGGCCTATATAGAGCGAATGTTGTATCAATAGGGGCATCGTAGATTGTAAAGTTATATGGTAATTTTCTTTCCCAATGGAATGATTCAAAAGGTATAATATCGTATTTATACGGATAATCCTCTGGCAAATCATCTATTTTCAACGAAAATCCTACCTTCGTTTTTTTAGGATATTGTTTCAAAATATCATAAAATACCTCGATATAATTCTTAGGGCACCCCTCTATTGGAAAGACATCAGGATCTGTTAAAACATAATATTGATTTTGGATGATATCATCAAAAAAATGCGAATCCCATAAGACACGATGTCCATAGTTTTTTTGCAATCTTTTTATTGTTACCCTAGAATCATCAACAGCTTTTAAATAATTTAATAGCTGAGGATTCGATGACGCATTATCGATTATAATCAGATTCTTATAACCATCATACAATAAATTACTGACCATTCGCTTTAAGTCATCTAATCTGTTGTATGAAATAATAAAAATAGGAGTATCAAAAAAATCTACTGCTACTGTCATATAGCTCCCTCATATATATTAACACTATATTTATGAACACAACATCTTAAGATTTCAGATATATTCCGTTATATTATTTCATCTTTCCCCATTTCCCCATATATAACGAAGTTGCCACAAGATAAAGCTATAATACTTCTTCTGAAACAGACATTTCTTAGACATAAACCGATTTTCTCTTGCCGTTTTCGGCGCCTGCAATGGAATATTCTTCCATTGTGAATCCTGTCTTACCTTCTCAAATGGCGATACATCTGCCTGCGAGAAATAAAATTCTGTCCACGGTTTCGGCGAGCCGCTATAATGAACCAATTTCACATGTTCATCGTAACTGTCCGCAAAAGTCGCTCTATAATTATATCCATCATCCAGCCAATATACCTGGCCGGCTGTCAGTACATTCAATACATCCTGGTCCTGTGCTATCTTCCATCGCTCAGGTTCTTCCGTCAGCAACTGAATAGCCTTATTAGAAATATCTTCTTCATGCCATCGCTCCAGGTCAATTAAGATTATGCCAGCATTGAAATAGTCTATGCCTTTACTTCCGATACGCTGCATGTGCTTCTTTTTATCGACCAGATCAGCAAATGACGGATCCGATACAGCAGCAATGGCATTGCCTTCCATATCAAAAGAAAACAACGGCGAGATATCTCCGGTACACAATACATCCGCATCCACATACAATAATCGCGCATATTTTCCATACAATGCTTCAGCCGTAAAGAAACGAAAATATACGGCCACCGACCAAGTTCCACGAACCGGAAACGCTTTGAGTATACGTGGATCTACATAGTACAACGTACAACTAGTCTGATACTTTTCTACGGTTTTTCTAATACGCTCTCTATCTGCATCCGAAATATTATCGAGAAATACATGAAATTGCGCATCTGGATTATATTCAAGAATTGATGTCATAGATATCCCCATGGGGCGTATAAAATTACGATCTACCCCATAAGCTATCTGCATCTTGCTCTCTAAATCATTGCCAAAATGCTCTATACCCCTTATTGCACCTCTCAAGTCCATATTCTGCCCCCATCAATTGACGTCTTACTCTCCCAATTGCTATAATCTAATTATCATAATCTAATTCGACAGCAAGTAAAGGAGTCCCTCCTATGATTTCGCTCAATAATCATCGTATTCTTATTCTAGGCTGGCCCTTGCGGCCGCAGCAGGCATGGTTAGCTCATTATCCGACTGTCACCGCCGACCGTATCTATCAGGAAGACCTTCCCCGTTCGCAAAAGCGCTTGAAGGATCTTTCTTTTCATATGCCGCGCGGCTTACAGTTCTGCGACAGTGTGACGCCCAGCCACTGGTATGGCAACTGGAAAAATCATATTGCCGAATACGATACTGTCATCCTCATCGATGAAGTTCGTGGACGCGACGTATTTGATTATATTCTCTCACACAATCCGCACTGCCACCTTTGCGCTTTTTATGACTCCCCTGTTCGCCCGGGCACGCCAAAGGAACCATCGCGCTACCGTGATATGCCTGTGCATTTTTACACCTGCGACCGTATGATCGCAAAAAAATATGAGGCAAAATTTGCTCCATATTTCTATATTTTCTCGCCTTATGATTTCGATGAATATGCAAAAATGCCTGAACTAAAATGTCAGCGTGATGTTTTCTTCATCGGAGAAGAAAAAGGCGACCGTCGTGAACGCATTGAAGAAATCGCAAAGATACTCGATCAGGCAGGGCTTACGCATGAATTGAACTTAGTGCCGCAAAATCGCCACCGCAGTCTGCTGCATCGTCATAAGGCGGCAAATGGCCGCGCTTATATGCCATATTCTGTTGTTCAGAAAAGAGTTCGCACCAGCAAAGCCGTGCTTGAACTGATTTCTGACGGACAAACCGGCATCACGCAGCGTCCCTTTGAAACGCTTTTCCTGCGCAAAAAGCTCATTACGACCAGCTCGGAAGTCAAGTCTTATGATTTTTACTGCCCGGAAAATATTTTTATCCTTGGTGAACGCGATATACAGGAACTGCCTGATTTCCTGAAGACACCGTTTAAACCAGTCGCCGAAGAAATCCTGCAGGAATACACCCTGACCGGCTGGCTGCAGAACTTCTTAGCACCTTAAATTCCCGATACTCTTGGCAATACTCGCATCAATTTCATCCAAAAGAGCAAACCGCCTCCGGTAGTTTGCTCTTTTTCTTGTGGGAATTTCCTCCATGGTCTTGCGGTATTCTGTCATGGGAAGTTCATAGAAGCGCTGGTCTGCGCAGGGTCTGCCGCCGGATTCTTTCCAAAAGTCACTGAAACTCGTCTTAAGCTTGCGGTCGCGGCGAATGTGGTTGTTGGCATAGTACCCATAGTTCGTGACCGCATAGATATGCTGCAAGCCTAATGCCTTAGCCACTTCCTGTGCAGCATGCAGGATTAAATTTTTTGTGCGGTAAGCATGACAGCGTTTTGTGACTTTCTTGATGATTTCACGGGAGTTCTCCGCATTAGGGCCCTGCATAGCGCCGATGTACAAAGACCATATCCCCGCTTTATTTTTGGCAATCCAGAACATCATCTGATAGAGAGCTTCCCCTTCATAATCCAGCCAGACTGACATCAAGCCTTCCTTGCGCTGTCCCGGATGATACGTAAGCTTTAAGAGCAACGGGTCTTCTTCATCATCCTGCGACTGCCATAGCTTGATGGATTGATTACGATAGAGATCTACTGCCGTATCGCCTTTTAAATGCTCCGTCAAGTACGTCATATGCTCTTCAACCAGCTTAATCCGCTCATCAAAGGTAGATTTATTATAGAAGAATGCTCGCGTTGGCTGCTCATAGACAAAACCGTATTCATCTGCTATACGCGACAGTTTTTCATTGCTGGTGAAAAAACGTTGCAAACGTTTCATTTTCTGAGGATGCAGCAAACAGCGAATAACGAATACGACACAGCGACGCGCCTCACTCGAGTTCTCCATATTGTAAATCTTCTTGCCTACGTGAATCGCATCAAACATATTTTATCCATACTCCCAATCTATCAAAATATCGAAAATAATTTCTGCCAGAATTCTGCCAATTGGAGCCGTCTGAGTTGACGGGCAATCGATCTCCCCTTTCTGCGGGGATCCGGCTGTGGCATCACTTCGTTGCGAAACTCTGTCTGGTGCAGGTATTCGTAATATTTGGCATTAAATGACTCATACTTTGCATATTCCCAAGGCTTATAGCCGCCGGCATAATGAAGGATGCTGATATGCCGTCTTGCTTCAATCGCCATATGACGGAATTTGCGCCGTCTCAGTATTTTAAGGAACAAGTACCAGACCGGCGGTATAATATTCCAGTTCAATGGCAATGGCTGCCAATTCTTATAAAAGAGCTGGTTAAGAGCATCCTGATCATGATGGCGGTACGCATTTTTTTCGGCCAACTGCTCTGCCTGCCTGCCATAATCATGCTCACGCCATGCTTTCAGATCAACCATAAGTACACCGGAATTAAAATATATGTCATCCTGCTGAAAGCCCAATTGCTGCTGCTTGCCGCGCCAGTCTTTGCCAGAGGCCATGATTCCCAAATCCATGACAGCCGCCAGAGGATGGTTATGCATATCGGAAGCCCACATTTTGGCGATATCATCTAAGACCAGTAAATCGCAGTCGAGATATATGACCTTTTCCACCGAATCTGGCAGCAGATGCCCCATTTCCAAGCGAAAATAAGCAGCCCTGCTTAACTGACCGCTTACAAAGAAATCGTTAAAGCGTCCTGCCTCGACCTCGCAGAAGTGAATCTCAGACTTTGCAAGTTCTATCGAAGCCTTCATCTTCTTTTTGACCGCTTCATCAATCTGATCATCCAAAAGATAAAACACGATACGAGTAGGGGCTGTCGTGTTTTTCAAGATAGACATCATGGCCACTGTCGCATGCTGTGCATAATTGCTGTCACAAGCAAAGACAATGTTTATTTTCTCGTTCACTTGTTACTCCTGTCCTGCTCCTGCAATCGATACAAATTCATCAATTTCAGGTACTTTGTGAAAGTATAGCCTGTGGCCATCACCGACATGGTTAAGCCCATAAAACCGTCAAGAAAACCTTTTCGCAAGAAGTAATCGCGAATAAAGGTAAACGCCGTATGCCCAAGTACACCGCCCTTGCCCACACGCTTTCCACGTTCAAACATAGCTTGGGCTGCTAAAGTGGTATATTGATTGAATTTAGTAAAATACTGCTTCCATGTCGTATAGGTATAATGAAGCAGTACATTTTTCAGAGTCTTTTTCGGCAGATTGGTCTCGACGCCTTCATGTACCTTTCCCTGCCAATGAATTTCCGCACGAGGGTACAACCGGCATACAAAATCCGGACGATGGCCTCCATAATGCATCATCTTGCCAAAGACAACATTTTTTCGTTCTACCTGATAAGCTGCCGGAACATTCGCTTCTACAATCTTCTGAACGGCCGGAACCGCCTCCTTGGTAATTCTCTCATCCGCATCCAGATAAAATACCCAATCGGCATCCGTCTGCGTCAAGGCGAAATTCCGTTGTCCTGCAAAGCCATCCTCGCCCATTGGATGCGTGATGAACTTTGCTCCCATTGCCGTTGCTTTTTCCTGCGTCCGATCTGTACTGCCTGAATCGATGATAACAATTTCATCAGCAAAGGAAGCGCTTTTGATGCACGCCTCAATATGGGCTTCTTCATTTCTTGTCAATATCAATACTGCCAAACTGGGCATGCAAACACTCCTTAGTCATTGAACGCCATCCATTCACACTGTTATTTCTCATTATATCATAAAAAATGTTTTCAAACAGACAAAAGGTTATTGCCCATTTCTAAAAATCAACAAGCCCAATCTTACGAAAGGGCTTGTAAAAAACATGTTCATTTATGAGCATACAGTTCTTCAGGATGACGAACAATCCATGAAGTAATCGCATCCCAGCCGGCGATTTCTGCGGCATAACGGACTTTCCCCGATGCTTCTTCCTGATAAGGCAGATCCTGATCCGTAACCTGCAGAGATTGATATATTGGCTTGTCCGCTGCCCCAATCTGCTCCCTTGTGAGCCAATGATAAGGCGTTACGACCTGCTCAATCGGCTCCGTAAGCGAAGGTACCAGCGAATAATACTGGAAGCCCTTTGGTGCAATCAGCTCGAAGATAGTCGGCATGATGTTCATATGTCCGCCGATCGTGTTGCCAGCTAAAATGTCCTGCGTGATTTCAGGATGATGCATGGCAAAAGATGTGCAGAACTGTTCACGCAAAGTGACTTCCTGACGCGCCAACGTGTCATTTGGCTGAATTGGCACATGAGCATGATCGCCCGTTACGATGAATAAGGCATCGGGATATGTCTCCTGCATGGATTTGACAAAATTCGAGATTGCCTTATCGCTGTACCAGTAGGTGCCGAGGACCTTCTGCTTCTTGTGATTATGACGCACGGACTCCGGCAAATCCTTCAGGACGGCATCGGCATCAAAGCCAAGGTCCTTCAGTGGCATCTTATAGGGGCCATGATTCGAGGTCGTGTATATATAATGGAAGGTAGGTGTATCGTCATCCATTTCGCGGATGAGGTCGGCTGCATGCTCTAAGAAAATATGGTCATAAACGCCGACCCAGGTCTTTGGTGAATCCGGCGGACAGAATTCCGTCGCTCCCATGACTTTGTCGAAGCCGACGGCTGGACCATATTTGTCAAAGTTGCCGTAAGTCGGGTTGCCGCCATACCAATAAATGGACCGATAGCCCAATTTACGAAGCTGATTCGGCAGAGTCGTTGCCAAGGTGCCATGCCAGAAATCTTCTCGTTCGTTGAGTTCCAGTTTGGCATCGAAAATCCCTGTCATCAGGCTGACAATGGCCGGACGGGAAATCATGCCGGCCGGCAGGAAATTATTTAAAGAAGCCGTATGCGGATCCTTACGGAAGGCCTTGGCCCCGTCCATGATGTGATAGTCGCTGTAGATATCATCAAGCGGCATCTGAGCATAGCTTTCTCCGACAATCAGGAAAATATGCTTTGGCTTCTTAATATGAGGACCCTTGGCCGTGCGCTGAAAGGCTTCGGCCGGATTCTTGAGGGTTCTCCATTTTTCCTGCTTCATATTTTCCGGCATGATGGCATCGATGACGGGTGCATCCTGCTCATCTGTGTGCTTGAGACCTTCCTGCAGAGGATGTTTAAGGACATTTTCCAAGGCCACCAGATCGTCCACGGTCGCACGGGCCATAAAGATATCCTCTTTGACGATGCTCGGAATCGTATCCCACTCCGGCTTATTATCGTGAATCAGCGTGCCGCCATAGCGGAAATAGTAAAACACGAGCCCCACGCAAAGGACAATGCCAACGTTGATGGCCATCTGCAAGGCCCCCGACGGTACGAGATAATACGTAATCTGAGGAATGGCCAGAAAAGCCTTGCACGCCCACCAGCAAAACACCGTATAAGGGATATAGCTGAGCATCAACAGCGCGCCGTGGTTCTGATGGAAGAAGATATCGAGCAAATTGTGCTTCTCTGCCTTCTTCCCAAGCCACAAGGTACTGTTGTAGATGTCATGATAATGGTAATAAAAAATCATCTTGCCGAGAAAAGCTGTATAGAGCACCACAGCATAAACTGTAACGGCAAATTGCCTGACCGTATCGCCAATGGCAAAATAGGATGGCAGAAACGCTCCCGGTATGCTGACAAAAACAACCAGCAGCAGGAAAACATAGGCATTAAAGTCCATCCCCCACCAGAAGCCGTAACGGAAGCAGGCGAGCCATTTTCGCCACTCTCCAAAGGGATTTTTCTTTGGACGATAAACTTCTATAAATATCAGTCGGAACAACGCACACAGCACAGGCGGCAAAATTGCGATCTGCAAATCCTGCTGTATGCCATCAAAAAATAACGAGAACATATCGATCCACCTTTATACCTTATCTGATTGCTATGAGCAACTACTCTATAGTTTACCTGATGTAATTTATTTCTGCAATAAAAAAGAACCATGCTGAACATGATTCTTTTCATATGGAAGATTATATATGCTGTTCGACGAGTTCCCGCAGGCTCCCGCCCTCGTAGCGCAGGCCCTTGAGCCCGGCGTTTTTCGCACAGAGCATGTCGGCTTCGCTGTCGCCGACAAAGTAGGACTTTGTGCGGTCGATGCCGAAACGCGCGCAGGCCTTGTCGATGAGGCCGGTCGCGGGTTTGCGGCAGGTGCAGATTTTGCGGTATGCGGGCAGCTTAGCTTCGGGATGATGCGGGCAGTAGTAGAGGGCATCGAGGTGGGCACCGATTTTTCCGAGTTCCGCGTTCATCCAGTCGTAGACGCGTTTGACATCGCTCTCGGGGTAAAAGCCGCGGGCAACGCCACTCTGGTTTGTCACGAGGATGGCGAGATAGCCTTGGTCGTTGACGTATTTGATGGCTTCCTTGGCTCCTTCTATCCAGATGAAGTCCTCGGGGCGGTGCAGGTAGTGGATGTCGACATTCAAGGTACCGTCGCGGTCGAAGAAGACGGCCTTATTTTCCATATTCGTAGTAACCGCCGTTATCGAGAAACGTGACATATTCCTTGACGGCTTCGTCCATATCCGTGAAGCCCTGGTCGTAGCCGGCAGCTAAGAGATGCGTCGGGTCGGACTCGGTGAAGTTCTGGTATTTGCCTTTGAGGACCTCTGGGAAGTCGCGGAAGGCGATTTCGCCCTTGCCCATGGCCTTGATGACGGCCTGTGCCACTTCGATGTAGCTGTGGGCATGGCCCGTGCCGCAGTTGTAGATGCCCGAAGGACCGTGGTTCTCCCAGAACCAGAGATTGACCTTGACGACGTCCTTGACGTAGACGAAGTCACGGCACTGTTCGCCGTCTTTGACCGGCGTGCCATTGATGTCGCCCCAGCCGCGGAACAGATGGGCCTTGCCCGTCTCGTTAATCTGGTTGTAGAGCTGATAGAAGATGGATGCCATCTTGCCCTTGTGGTGTTCCTGCGGACCGTAGACGTTGAAGTATTTGAGACCGACAATCTGGCTGTGAGCTTCGGGCATGACCTGACGCACATAGCGGTCGAAGGCAAGCTTCGAGAAAGCGTATGGATTCAGGGCATCTTCGCACGCATCGCCCTCACGGAAGCCGTGTTTGCCGCTGCCGTACGTCGAAGCGGACGAAGCGTACATGAACGGGATGCGGTGCTGCAGGCAAAAATGAAGCAGCGACTTCGAATACTCATAGTTCGTGCGCATCATGAAATTGACATCGTACTCCATCGTGTCGGAGCAGGCGCCTTCATGGAAAACGGCGTCGATGTCCGTGCCGTCGAAGTCATCGTCCTCAATAGTCTGAAGGAAATCATCCTTGTACTGGTAGTCGATGAACTGCAGGCCGCGCAGGTTCTTGTAGTTCGAACCGTCCTTGAGGTCGTCAACAATGAGGATGTCTGTGCGACCGCGGCGGTTGAGTTCTTTGACGATGTTGCTGCCGATAAAGCCGGCACCACCTGTTACGATAATCATGAGAAATTCCTCCCTGTATATAGCAAAATCTGTAGCTTGACTTAGTCTCTCTTTTCCCCGCGGAGCACGGCCATGAGCTCTTCGCGGCTGACGGCGTACGTGCCGAGCTTGGCGACGACGACGCTCGCGGCGAGGTTGGCCATGTAGGCGCTGTCGGCAGGGCTCATGCCGCCGGCAAGGCCCATGGCGAAAACAGCGATGACCGTATCGCCGGCACCGGAAACATCGAAGACTTCCTGTGCCTTCGTCGGGATATGAACAATCTCGTTCTCGCGCACGAGGGAAAGGCCTTCCTCGGAACGCGTGACGATGATGTTGCGAATCTTGAACTTGCGCATGACGTAATGCGCAGCTTTCTCGACGGCCTTGTCCTCGTTGCGGATAGGCTCTAAAAGCACCTGATTGATTTCCTTGAGGTTCGGCGTAATGTAGTCCGCATGGGCATATTTCGTCCAGTTGGCGCCTTTCGGGTCGACGACGACGGGCACGCCGTGGGCATGGCAGGCTTCGATGATTTTGCGGCAGTTCTCCTCGGTGCACGAGCCTTTGCCGTAATCGGAGATAATCACGCAGTCGAGGCTTTCATTGAGCTTCTGATGGATGTAGTTGAGAAAGCGTTCGGCGTACGGCCCTGTGATGGGTGCGGATTCCTCAAAGTCGAGGCGCATCATCTGCTGATGGCCGCCGATGACGCGCAGTTTCGTCGTGGTCGGACGGTCGGTCGTGATGAGGCCGTGGTAGTCGATGCCTCTGGCCGTGAATTTGTCGAGCAGGCTCTGGCAGTGATAGTCATCGCCAACAAAGCCCGTGATGCTCGTCTCGCAGCCTAAAAGCGCGAGGTTGTGCGCGACGTTGGCCGCGCCGCCTAAGGTCTCCTTCTCGGAAAGCACGTGCGTGATGGGCACCGGCGCCTCCGGCGAGATGCGCGTGACTTCGCCGTAGTAGTATTTATCGAGCATAACATCGCCGACGACGAGGATTTTGCAGCGCGATGTGCGCTGAGCGACAAAATCGTAAAGCTGTTCTCTATCCATTCTACACCTCTCAAAATCTTTAAAGCGCAATGACGCGGCACTTGTAGTCGCCCGGATGCGCGGGCAGCTTGCAGGCTGGCTCTGCATGATAGGCCGTAAGAAGTTCCCCCGCATACTTCATGACGACATCTACGGGGATATTCTTCATGCAAGCCATATTTTCCTTCCCCGTGCGCGGACATTCATGGATGCCGCACGGATGACATTTCTCCGGCGTCTTGATGAGAACATCCTTGCCATCATAGGGATAGAAGGTCGGCACGGGGCTCGCGCCGAACATCGTGACAATCGGGACGTTCATGGCGACGCCGACGTGCATGGGGCCGGAATCCGTCGTGAGGAACAGGCAGCAGCGCCGCAGGAGCCCCGCAAGAATAATCAGGCTGACTTTACCCGTGAAGACATGAACCTGCGGGCTGTCCTTTTCCTGCATCTTGGCGAGGCATTTTTCGACAATCGGCACATCGGTCGGGCCGCCGAAAAAGGCGACATCATAGCCTTCGCGGATAAAACGGTCGGCGCACTCAGCAAAATACGTGTCAAGCCAGCGTTTCGTGAGCCAGCTCGCGCCGATATTGAACGCGATGACCTTGGCGTCCGGCGAAAATTCCTGCTGCCAGATGTTCGCGGCCTTCTCCTCTTCTTCCGGCGGCAGCCACATCTCAAGGCCGCGGTCGTCGATTTTCGTACAGCCCGCAGCTTCCCGCAGGACCTCAAGATGGCAGGTCACCTGATGCTCGACAAGCTCTTTCGGCGTGTCGGCCATGGCGCGGTTCGGCATGACCTTGTCAAAGAAGCGCTTGAAGCCGGGCTGTGAATAGCCGACGATGCGTTTGCCGCCCGAAAAGGCCGCGATGGCCGAGGCCCTCTCATTGCGGTGGAAGTTGATGACGAGGTCAAAATGACGGCTGCGGATTTTTCGGATGAAGCGCAGGAGCGCCAAAAATCCCTTGTCTTTGCCGTGCTTATCGATGAGGATGCATTCGTCGATGTTCTTGTTGCAGCGCACGAGGTCGCCAAGCGGCTTGTCTGTGAGCAATGCAATATGGGCCTCAGGATAATTCGTGCGCAGGGTCCTTAAGGCCGGCGTCACGAGCATGAGGTCGCCGATATGCATCGTGTTGATGACGAGGATGTTCTGATACATGGATTTTCCTTCTTATATATGGGAGAGCAGTGTGCTGAGCTTCTGCTCGACGGCTTCCGGCTGGATGATGGCCATGCAGTCGTGGCCGAGCGGGCAGGCGCGTTTCATGCATTCGCGACAGTCGCGGTCGACGACGAGCAGGTTGTCCATCTGGCCATAGGGGCCTGTGCGTCTCGGGTACGTCGGTCCCATGAGCATGGCCGTCGGGGCCTTAAGGCCAACGGCGAGATGCGTCGGACCCGTATCGCCGCCGACAACAGCCGCCGACTGTTGAAAAAGATACGCGAGCTGCTTGAAATTGAGCTTACCGACGAGGTTGATGGGCGGCACGTCCATCTTTGCCGCGATTTCAGCGGCTTTCTGCATCTCGACAGGTCCGCTGCCAACGAGTACTGGAATGATTTTCCTGTTGTAGAGCCAGTCGCCCAGCGCGGCGAAGTGACCATCGGGCCAGCATTTGGTCGGCCAGCTCGCACCGACGACCAGTACGACATAAGGATTATCCATATTGGCACCGGCCTGCTGGAAAATCTGGCGCGTGAGGCTCTGCTCCTTTGCCGGCACTTCAAGGGGCAGGCGTACCTCCTTGACTTGGCAGCCGATGGCACGCGCCGTGTCAAGATAGCGTTCAATGACGTGGTCATGCACGTGCTCGCCGACAACAGGCTGCGAGACGTATTTGCTGCCCTCGCGCATATTCCACATGCCAAATTTCATGCCTTTCGGGGCTTTGGCAAGGGCCGCAACGGCGGCGGACTTAAAGAGGCCCTGCAGGTCGAGTACGGCATCGTAATCGCGCGCCTGTATTTTTTCACGCAGCGGGCCGAAGTTCTTGAGGAAGCCGCCGAAGCTGCGGAATTCCTTTTTATGGAAGATAATGATTTCGTCGATGCACTTGTCCATGGCGACAATGTCATAGGCCGGTGGTTCGACGACCCACGTCAGATGGGCATCTGGGTACGTCTCCTTGATGGCCCAGCTCACGGGCAGTGCATGAATGACGTCGCCGATGGAACTCATCTTGACGACAAGGAGATTTTTCATGCCGAATCATCCCTCCTGCTTGATTTTCTCGATGATGTTCGTCGTGGAACGGCCCTCGACCATATTGACGAATTCGACGCGGCCGCCATAACTCTGGACAATCTTGGCCTCAGGCAGCGTGTCGAGCGTGTAATCGCCGCCCTTGACGTAGACGTCAGGACGGACTTTGGCGATGATGGTCTCGGCCGTCTTCTCGCCGAACAGAACGACATAGTCCACGGCCTTCAGCGCGCCGACGACCTCGGTGCGGTCGAGCTCGCTGTTGATGGGACGCGTCAGGCCCTTATTCTCGCGCACGGACGCATCCGTATTGAGGCCAAGCACGAGGCAGTCGCCAAAGGAACGCGCCTTATTTAGATAGCGCACATGACCCGCATGCAGGATGTCAAAGCAGCCGTTCGTAAAAACAATCTTCTGCCCTGCACGGTGCAGGATTTCGCAGAGCTTTTCGATATCATTTGGTGCAATCAGCATGGTATTTTCTCTTCCCTCACTTTGACGATTCAAGTTGATGCATGGTCCGGCGCAGCTCGTCTGCCGAGACGGTGCTCGTGCCGAGCTTGCGCACGGCGATGCCGCTGGCGATGTTGCTGAGACGTGCGGCGTCAGCTGGCTTTGCGTCGGACGCCAGCGCGAGGATGACAGCCGCAACGCACGTATCACCGGCACCGGAGGCATCAAAAACCTCACTCTTATCCGACACGGGGATGTTGTGAATGCTGCCGTCCCGTTCGACAAGGGTCATGCCGAGTTCGCCGCGCGTGACAAGCACGCCGTCAGCATCGAGCTCCCGGCGGAGTTCTTCGCCGGCCTCGCAGATTTCCTCGGTCGAATGCAGTTTGCGGCCGACAGCGGCAGCAAGCTCCGCATCATTCTGCTTGACATAGCCGATGCCGTGAAAACGGCGGATATCGTAGCGCGAATCGACGATGCTCGGCAAATCATGTTCCTGACAGTAGGAAATCAAAAGCTGCTGCAGGCCCTCGGTAATTGTGCCTGAGCCGTAGTCGCTGAGGACAACGCCCTCGATTTCCGGCAGGATGGACTCGATGTACTGATGCAGTTTTTCCTCAAAGGTCAGGCCCATCGGCTCCTTGCTTTCCGCATCAATGCGCACAATCTGCTGACTGACCGTCGCGCGGCCGCCCGCGACGACACGCGTCTTGGAAATCGTCGGCCGCTTGGCGTCGCTCAGCAGGCCTTCGATATGCACCCCATTGTCAGCAAGGACCTTTTTGAGACCGCGGGCTGCCGCATCGGCACCGAGCAGACCGACAGCGTAGACGTCGCCGCCCAGCGTCGCGATGTTGTTGACGACATTGGCCGCGCCGCCCGCGACGATTTTTTCACCGGCCTTCTCCAAAACGAGCACCGGTGCCTCACGCGAAATGCGCGAGATGCGTCCATCGAGATAGATATCGGCCACCATATCACCGATGACGAGGATTTTCTTGCCCTGCATTCCTGTCAATACCGAATCAAGCTCCTGCTGCAACATTTTCATCCTTTCCTCTCGTTCCGTCGATTACATCGGCAGGAAACGCCATTTGACCTTCCATGTATTGTCATGGCCTTCATAGTGCAGAATGAGCTGCGAGCAATGCATATCATGGAACCAGTAATAATCGAATTTCTTCCACGTCTGGTCATCGACATCATATTTCGTGCCAAAAGCCACACGATTATTGTCATCGATGCGATAGCTGAAGCCTGCCTCAATCTTGCGTGAGTAGCTGTCGTTATCGAAGTCAAACGGCGAATTCTCTCTATTATTCTTCTGATAACGGTACGCACCGTAGCCCGACCAGCGGTCATCGAAATCCTTTGTAAAGGTCGCATCGTAGTTGAAGCCATTATAATGGGCATCGTTGTACGATTCGCGCGTGATTTCGTAGCTTGTACTGAGATGAAGCTTCCAGCCGCCCACGATAATGGGGTCGTACCCTAGACCGAGGGAATACATCTTATGATTACTCTTAACTGTTCCCTGCTTCCAACGGCCGTATTCACCGTTGATGCCGTAGTGAAAATGCGTATTACCAAGGCGTGTATTGTACCCCCAAAGCAGCGACGGCTCCTTCTTGATCCAGTTATCATCGCTGTCATCAAAATAACCGTAGGTTACACGCGCATAGCTGCCCGCATTGGCCCAGCCGGCGTTAAATTCATTGCGCCAATCCTTTTTCGTCGTATAGACGATTTTAGCATTGGCATCAACATTTTTAGCAATGGGCTGTTTGAGGTTCTGACGAATCCAAAGGCCATTCGTCTTATCATAGCCAATACGTGGGAACCAGTCGGATACGGTTGTATCTTTTTTGAGGTCAACCGTATAGCTTTCCTTAGACAGAAAGGTTGCTCCCTTGATTTTGAACTTAACATTGTGCATGACCATCTTGTCATTCGGGTAAATCTCAATCTTACGCGCAAAAAGGTTGTAATCCGGATGGATGGCACTGCACTTCGTCTTCGTGCCGTCGTAAATGACAATCTTGTCGGGATAGAACTCGAACTTCTTGCCCGTCATGTAGTTATCGGCGACCTTGCCCTTGGCATTTTCCATCGAACCGGTCTTCATCTTGTAGTTGTAGTTCGTCTCAAAGCCATCGAGCATGACCTCAGTCTGGCCCGGCGTAAACTGCAGCACATGGCCTTTGCCCGGGATATGGATGCGTTCCTCGATGGTGTTGCCGTCGATGTTCTCGCCCTCGAAGCGGTGCTGGTCGAGCTGTGTAACCTTGACCTTGCCCTTGGCCGTGAAGTCGCCTGTGGCCTGATTCCATGTGAGGTCATCGCCCTCAAAGGACACCGGTGCGGCTTTTGTCGGGTCAATCGGATAGCGCAGGTGCTTCGCCATCTCAGCCGTATCAGCGGCGAGCTGCTGCTTCTCTGGATTCGGTTTATTCGCCCTTGCCGCACGGTGCTCGTTTTCAAGGTAATCGAGCAGGCCGAGGCTTGTATCAGAATCGGAATGATACGTCGCGGCGCTGGCAGTGCCTGCCACAGGCAGAATTAAGGCCGTGACTATCAGACCTGATAAAATCTTCTTCGTTGATTTCATCCAAAAATATCTCCATTCTATGCATCTATGCGGATTGAAAGACTGCTACCCTTTATAGTACATCATCCCCGCCATGAGCGCAAATCCTGCGCGGGGCAGCGTCTCACTGTTTTGGGGCGATGGTCTCATTGAGGCTGCCCGTACGGTAGCCCAGAAGGTCGAGGGCTGTATAGGCAAAGCCGAGCTTGCGGAAATATGCAGCCGTCTTCTCGCGCAGGCTCTCATCGAGCATGCGCGGAATATCTGAGGGCAGGAGCTCGATGCGCGCGATATTTCCATGGGCGCGCACGCGCAGCTGACGGAAGCCCCTGTCCATGAGGAATTCTTCCGCGAGGTTCACGCGGTCAAGCCCCTCTGGCGTCAGCTCCGTGCCATACGGGAAACGCGAAGCGAGGCAGGCAAAGGATGGCTTATCCCAGGTCGGCAAGCCAAGGGCCTTGGAAAGGTCGCGGATATCCTGCTTATAGAGGCCCGCCTCATGCAGAGGACTCACGATGCCGAGTTCCCTGAGGGCGCGGTGCCCTGGGCGGTAATCGCCGTCATCATCGAGATTCGAGCCATCGACAACACAGGCAAGACCCTTCTCGGCCGCGATTTCCTTCATATGAGAGAAAAGTGCGTGCTTGCAGTAGTAGCAGCGGTTCTCGGGGTTCTCCTTAACGTGCGGCACCGTGAGAATGGGGAACGGCACGACGTGGTGCTCGATGCCCTCTTTGGCGCAGAAGGCTTTTGCCTCATCAACATCGCGCTGCGGCACAAAGTCCGACGCCGCCGTGAAAGCCACGGCCTTGGCACCGAGCGTGTCATGCGCCGCTTTGACAAGGAATGTCGAGTCGACGCCGCTCGAAAACGCGACAGCGACACTGCCGAGTTTTTGCAGGATGCCCTGCAGTTTTTCGTATTTGGCCATAAGCGGGGCAGGAATAGAAGCTTGCTTCATCATGGGAGTCACCTTTCAAAATTGGATATGCAGATTATTAATGTAAGGAAATTTCAGGCCTGCGGTTTCAGGAGACCGTTCTGATAGGCCAGCAGCAGATTGTAGAGGTCCGTAATCTCGTCCTGAATCTCGCGGCCCTGGTCGGTATCGCCGACGGTATTATGGCACGACTGCAGCTCGATGGTCTCGGATACGGACTCGATATCGTGATTGGCCTTGAGGGCCTCGCGGACATCGGCAATGCGCTGATGCTGCAAGAGGCGCAGGCCGCGGGAATTGGAAATCAGTGTGTAGCCTGAAATGCCGGTCTTCTTATGATAGGCACGGCAGAAGCCGCCGTCGATGATGATGGCCTTGCCGTCGGCCTTGACCGGCGTCTCGCCCTTTTTAACTTTGACCGGTACATGGCCGTTGATAATGTGGCCGCGCTTCGGGTCAAGCCCGAATTCCGCGAGGATGCGCTCGCAGCAGGATACATCATCGATATAGCGGTAATACGGGTCGGACGGCTCCTTCCACGTGCTCTCGTCAGGAATCAGCGCGCGTTCAAACGTCTTGAACTCACGGCCCGACGTCGGCGACAGCCGGCCGCACCAGAGGAAATACATGAAGTCAAGGGCCTGCGGCGTGCCGTGCAGCCATGCCTCCCGCGCTTTTCGCTCGCAGAAGTCAAACCATCTGCGGCCGCGGTACTCCTTGCCGTCAAAGCGAATGGTGCGGAAGCTGCCGTCCTCGTTCAAGGGCACGCAGCCATGGAACAGCAGATTGCCGTTGAAGCACGTGTAGAGATTGCCCTTTTGGTAGAGGTAGTCGACATGGCGGTGCAGCACGGTGCTCTCGAGGAAATACGAGCGCAGGTCGTCGATGATTTCCTGCTCGGCGGCCGTCAGTTCATAGACGTCCTCGCTCGACTCATCGATGGTCGGGAAATACGCGCTTTCAAGTTCGTAGCGTTTGCCGTCGCCGAGTGTCGCGTACGACGAACGGAAGTCGATATGGTCGAGCAGACGGCGGCTCTGCATCTGAAATTCCGGATTGCGCGCGATGAGCTGGCCTTCGAGCTTAAACATCATCATCGTGATGGCGCGTTCCGCGGCCTTTAAAGGCGCTTCGTCCGGATAGATATGCGAGGCAAACGTCGTAAGCGGCCGCAGGCTGATGCCATAACCGCGTTCAAGCACGTCCGTATTGTGATAGCGCAGGGAGTTGCGCACGACCGTGGCAATGCAGGCCTCGCTGCCGAGAGCCGCGCCCATCCAGAGGACATCGTGATTGCCCCACTGGATGTCGACCGACGGGTGCTTCATGAGCAGATGGAGGATAGCGTCAGGGCGGTTGCCGCGGTCAAAAAAGTCACCGACGATGTGCAGCCGGTCGACGGCCAGCCGTTTGACGAGGACCGTGAAGGCCTCGATAAAATCAGCGCCGCTGTCAATCTGCACGATGGTATTGAGGAGTTTCTTGAGGTAGATAAACTGGGCCTGGTCGGCTTCCGGCCGCGTATTCATGAGCTCGACGATGATGGAAGTATAGCGGTCAGGGATGAAGCCGCTGACTTTTGAAGCCGGATACTTGTAGCTCATGAGTTTGACGAGCTCTAAAAGGCGTGAGAGATTTTCGCGGTACCAGGCCGGCGTCGCGCGGCGTTCCTCGCGCATCTGGTCGATTTTTTCTTTGGGGTAATAAATCAGCGTACAGAACTCGGCCTTTTCTTCCTCGGTCAGCCGTGCGCCGAAGACATAGTCAACTTTCTCGCGGATGACGCCGGAGCAGTTATTGAGAATATGAAAAAACGAGGCGTATTCGCCGTGCAGGTCGCTCATGAAATGCTCGATGCCTTTTGGCAGCGAAAGATACGACTGCAGATAAATGAGTTTTTCGTAAACGGATTCCTTTGTCGGGTACTTTTCTGCCATGAGGCGCAGAATCTTGCTGGTCTTTTTCGTGCTGCTGTAAGACGTCATCTAAACTTCCCCTTCCCAGATACATAAATCCCCAGATTTCTCAACTATATTCTACTGCAAAAAAGAAAAATGCGTGCGCAGGCCGTAGCAGAGCAGCACGGCCGCAATTGTAAAGAGGTACTCCGTGACAGAACCGACTTTGAAAAGCCGGATGCCGACTTTATGATAAGGTGTCAAAAACGGCACCTTGCCGCAGACAGCATCTTCGGCGATGTGCAGCAGCGCCCCGATGCAGATATACGTGCCAATGGTCACGAGGTCCGCCGTGGGCAGCGAAGTCAGCTGCATTTCTTCCAGATGGCTCAGAAAAAAAATGATGCCAAGATAAAGCACGGGCCAGTGCGACCAGCCGCGGTGACGGCTGCGCCAGCTCCAGTAATTCCCCGCTCTCGGACTGCCCTCGACTTTATCCGGGAATATCGCTCCGGCCATACTGTAAACGGTCAGCAGCAAATCATCCGTCGCTGCATAGACAATGACCCCTGTCAGGACCTGATGGTCGACCCATTTCATAAAAAGAGATTCCCCCAACACACACAAACACACGCTCCTACCTTCTATTTTAACAGATATCTTGTGGAAAACATATGAGGCGCCGTGATTTTTTGGACGAGTGCGGCCGACTATAGTATAATGAAAGAAATACCTTACTTCGTCAGAAAAGGATGTACATACATGGATGACTATACTTGGGAAAAAAATATACGCAGACGCCGCATCAGGAGACGGCGGCAGGCCCTGATGTTTATCATCGTACTGATTATCGTCAGTGCCGCCGGGCTCTTCTGGCATCACTACACCGAGCAGCGTTCACCGGAATACGCGCTTGAACAGGCTGTCGACGCCGTGAATAAGAAAGATGCCGACATGTTCCGCCGCTATGTCAATCTCGACCTCGTGACCTCGCGTGCCTACGACGACCTCACGGCCGACCTCTTTGCCTACGACGCAACGCTGACCGCCACGAGCAAATCGGCGTACGAAAAATTCTACATCACCATCAAGCCGCAGCTCACGAGCGGCACGCAGGATACGATTCTCAGACGCGTGAGCTCCGGCGAATGGAGCCTGCCCGACGGCACGGACATCCTCAAGGGCCGCCAGCTCGGCATCGACTACGAACGTTTTCTCGCGCGCAGCCAGATGCGCAATACTTCATTCGTCAGCATCGGCAAAATCTCGCGCGACGGCACGACAGCCACGGCCGAAATCAACATCAAGGACGACTGGACCCAGACGCCCTTCACGCTTGAAGTGGCTATGGAACAGGCCAACGACGGCCATTGGCAGGTCACCTACCTCAAGAATTACCGCGCCTACCTCGATGCCATCACGCCGCTGCACAATGAGGACATCGCCAAATACATCGATGCCACCAAGAATATTGTCGCTGCTTACAATCAAAAACTCGATGCCTGCAAGCTGCGCTTTGGCAGCCTGACAAAGTCGGGCACGGGGAATCTTTCCGCCGAGCAGAAAGCGGGGCTCAAAGCGCTGATTGAGCAGGAAGTCATCCCCGACCTGCAGGCACGCCAGAAAGAACTCGATGCCGTCGAGGTCCCTGCCGGCGCCCGCTACCTTGCCGACCAGCGCGAGCAGGCCACAAATCTGACGCTGGAATCCTGGAATCACTTCCTCAAAGGACTCGAGACCGACGACCCCGATGAATTCTCACAGGCGGAGACTCTCAACAAACAGGAGCTCGCCGTCGACCTGCGCGTCGACGACATCATCCGCCACACCGCCGTCAGCCGCAGCATCCCCAATCTCCCTTAAAATTAATCTATTATACCGTCTTACCTATTATAGACATAAGAAACGACCATCGCTCATCGAACGATGGTCGTTTCTTATTGCGATTGCAACATCCTTATCCGAAAGAATGAGTCCTGCGGACGTACCTGAGGCCGAAATATATCCCCCCGGCCCCTTGCAAAACCTAACTCTAGGTCCTCATTCTTTATGGATTTTGTACATGGCAACGTACATCGTTGGCAGAACCAACAAAGTCAGAACCGTTGCTACAAGAAGTCCGCTGGCGATGGCCACGGCCATTGGCCCCCAGAAGGTGCTCTTCATCAAGGGCAGCATGCCGAGGATGGCGGCAGCGGCAGTCAGCATAATCGGACGGAAGCGCAGTACGGCGGAATCGACGACGGCATCCCATGGTTTTTCGCCTTCGGCCAGATGTTTTTGAATCTGGTCGATGAGGATGACCGAGTTGCGGATAATCATGCCGGAGAGCGCGAGCACGCCGAGGATGGCGACAAAGCCCATGGCCTTATCGAGCAGCAGCATGCCGGCCGTCACGCCGATAATGCCGAGCGGCGCCGTGAGAATGGTCAGTACCATATCCTTGAAGCTGCGCAGCTGGAACATCAGAAGCGTCATGATGAGGAAAATCATCACTGGAATCGGCTTGACGAGGAAGCCGACGGACTTGTTGCTGTCCTCGAGCGTGCCGGCTTCTTCAATCGAGCAGCCAAGCGGCAGATTGTCGCGAATCTCTTTTGTCGCTGCATAGGCTTTGCTCGTCGCATCGTTGGCCGTGCCCGAATGGACATCGGCGCTGACGGTCACGGTCGGCATAAGGTCATAGCGTTTGATGAGGCCGTCTTCGGCGTCATAGGAAATCTTGGCAATCTGGCCGAGTGTCACGTAGCCGGCCGAGCCGAGGTAAATCGGCAGATTCTCGAGTTCCGCGAGATTCTGGCGGTCGGCAGAGGCCAGGCGCAGGTCGATGTCGATTGTGCGGTCGCCCGTATAAAACTCCGCGGCCTTGGCACCGGTGATTTCTGTATAGAGCGTCTGCGAAACAGCCTGACTCGTCACGCCCATGGAACGCAGCTTATCCTGGTCGAGTTCAAGGTGTACGACCTTGCTCTTTTCGCCCCAGTCATACTGGATATTGTAATTATTCGGGTCCGCAGCGAGGATATCCGCAACTTGTGCCGCGGTCTTCTTCGCCTGCTCGACGGTATAACCGGAAACGCGCAGCATGACGGGATGGTCCGCCGGCGGGCCCGTCTGGATGAATTGGATATTGCCGCTGACATCGGAAAATTCCCCGTCAAAGGCATCCTGCAGGTCTTTTGCCAGAGCTTCGCGCGAAGCCGTATCTTTCGCGACGATGACAAACTGCGAGCAGTTGTCAGCCGAGGCCTTCGGGTCAACGGTCAGCACAAAACGCGGTGCGTACTGGCCGACGTAATAGGAATAGTTCGTGAGTTTATCCTGACGTTCCTGCAAAAATGACGACATTCGGTCGCAGACTTCCTGCGAAGCTGCCATCGAGGAGCCTTCCGGAAGTTTGAGCTCAACGAGAATTTCCGGCCTCAAGGATGGTGGGAAGAATTCCTGCTTGATGAATTTCATCATGAAAAGCGAGACGGCAAAGACGCAGGCCGTCGCAATAAGTACCACTTTGCGGTGCGTCAGGAAGAGATTGAGCACTTTGCGGAAGTACGTGTAAAAACGGCTCTGGTACGGGTCAATCTTGCCCTCGGCATCTTTCTTGACTTCGACGCGGATGAGATAATAGCCGTAAAGCGGCGCGACCATGACCGAGACAATCCACGACAGCAGCAGGGCCGTCGCGATGACCGGGAACAAGGCGCTGCAGAATTCGCTGGCCATGCCTTTAGCAAAAGCAACAGGGATAAAGCCGCAGCACGTAATCAATGTACCCGTGAGCATCGGCTTGGCCGTGGCCCTGAAGGCATAGCAGGCTGCGTCGAAGCGATTGAGTCCCATCTCGAGCTTAACGCTCATCATCTCAACGGCGATGATGGCATCATCGACAAGCAGGCCCAATGCGATAATCAAAGAGCCTAATGAGACTTTGTGCAGGTCGATGCCAGCTGCGTACATGACGACAAAGACGCCGCAGAGTACGAGCGGGATGCAGCCCGCGACAACGAGGCCCGTACGAAAACCGAGGGACAGGAAGCTCACAGCCAGGACAATGACGATAGCTTCAAACAGCGTCTTGACGAAGTCATGGATGGATTCGTTGACAACGCTCGGCTGGTCGGAGACCTGATGAATCTCAAGGCCTACTGGCATATCTTGCTGAATCTTGCCCATCAGGGATTTGAGGTCGTCGCCGAGCTTCAGGATATTGCCGCCGTCTTCCATCGATACGGCAATGCCGATAGCCGGTTCGCCGTTAAAGTACATCTTCGGCGCGGCCGGTTCCTCGTAGCGGCGTTCGACCTTGGCGATATCGCCGAGACGCAGGACCTTGCCGCCCGCGTTGATTGGCATCTGGCGGATGGCGTCAATATCATCGAACTGGCCCGAAACGCGCACATAGACATTATCCGTCTGCGTCTCGACCATGCCTGTGGCCGTCATGTCGTTCTGCTGTGCCAGCGCATTCGTGATGGTCTGCGGGCTGATGCCAAGCTCCGCGAGCTTCGCGCGGTCCATCTCGATGTAGACCTTCTCTTCCTGCTCGCCAATGAGTTCGACCTTCTGGACACTCGGGACATTGAGGAGCAGCCGTCTCGTCTTTTCGGCCTGCTGGCGCATCTCTTCATACGAGTAGCCATCGCCCGTCACAGCATAGACAGAGCCGTAGACATCATCAAAGCGGTCGTTGTAATACGGGCCGTAGACGCCCTGCGGCAGGTCGACTTTTTCATCTTCGCAGAGATTGCGCACGTCCTTCCAAGTCTCGCGGACCTGGCTCTTGTCGACTTCATCACTGAGCTCGACATAGATGACTGTCTGGCCGTCGCGCGTCTCACTCTTGATATTATCGAGTCCGCGCGTGTCCTGCAGCTTTTTCTCGAGCTTATCCGTGACCTGCTCCTGCATTTCCTGTGCCGTGGCTCCCGGCCAGGCGGCAGAAATGACCATCTGGCGAATCGTGAACTGCGGGTCTTCCATGCGTCCTAATTTATTGTAGGCAAAAATACCGCCAATCGCCGTGACGATGATGAAATACCAGACGAGCACGCGGTTCTTCAGCGAGATTTCGGTTAAATTCCTCATGAATCCGCCTCCGTTCTCACGGCTTCTCCTTCATGAAGTTTATGGACGCCGGCGGTCACGACCGTATCTGTGGGGTCAAGACCATGCACGAGCACCGTGTTGTCCCCAAAGTTCTCAACCGTGACGGGGCGAAGTTCAACCGTGTTGTCTTTCGTGACAATCCAGACTTCGGGAGTATCGCCCGTCTGGTAGATGGCCGAAAGCGGCAGTACCGCCCCCGAAGATGATGCTTTATCGTTCTGGGCCACGGTCACGCTGGCCGTCATGCCCAGCTGCATGCCCTCGGGCGGATTTGGGATGGATACGCGCACCTTATAGGTTCGCGACGTACTGTCGGCCATCGGCGAGACCTCGCGTACCGTGCCATCGACATCCTGTGAAAGGGCCCAGAACGAAACTTTGACCGGCGTACCGACTGCCACATCCTGAATGCGGTTTTCCGGCACGGCAATCTCGACTTCGAGCTCATCCGTCTGCACGAGAGTCATGACGGTCTGACCGGCCGAAACGACCTGCCCTTCCTCGGCATTGATTTTTGAAATGACGCCATCAGCACCGGCTGTGAGGTTCGTATAGCCGAGGGCATTGTGGCCCTGTGCGGCCTGTGCCAGTGCCTGCTGATACGTCGCGAAGGCCGCGTCATAATTGGCCTGATACTGGTCGAGCACCGAGGCTGCCACGGCATCCTGATTGTATAGTTCGCTGTAGCGTGCGAGATTGCGCTGGGCAAGGTCCATCTGGGCTCTGGCCTGTGCGACCTGTGCATCGCCGGCATTGGCTTGCTGCACGACATCTTTCGCATTGATGACCATCAGCGTGTCGCCCGCCTTGACGCGGCTGCCCTCCTGCACATTGCGCGAAAGAATCTGGCCGCCGACCTGGAACGAGAGGTTCGTCTCATAGCGGCCGCGCACCGTACCGGAGTACGTACCCGTATCCGTCTCCGAGCCGCTGCCCGCCTGCTGCGTCTTGACAAGCGGCGCTTTGTCTGCCGTCTGAGCTTTCTGTCCGCAGCCGGCTGCCGAGAACGTCACGAGCAGCAGGACCATCGCCAGAGCTAGTCCTTTATTTCTTCTCATCGAGTTCCCCTCCTGCAGGTATGTCCTCCGGAATATTCTTGGCCAGTTTGTAGATATCGGCCTGGCAGGCACGTTCAACGAGGTGGTCGATGCCTTTGACAATGATATCTACCTCCTTCGGCTCCATGTCTTCGACGAGATAATCGACCCAGCGCTGAATGACATTGCGCAGATAAGCATGCTGCTCCTTGCCGAAGTCCGTCAGATAGACATGTTTCGCGCGCTTATCGCGTGCGTCCTGCTCGCGGTAAACGAGGCCTTTCTTCTCAAGCATATTCATCGTGCGCGTCACGACGGCCTTATCGAGATAAAGCATAGCCGCGAGCTCGTCCTGTCTTGCCCCTTCATGGTCGTAAATGCGCAGCAGCATGACGTACTCCGAATACGTCAGATGCAGCTTCTCGCAGGCCTCCACAACAAAAATCTGTGAACGGCGGTACAAGACCGAAAACCAGCGGCCAATGTTAATGTATTCATCCATAATGGTATCCCCTCCAAATGATGAAGAATGTTCTAAACGATAAAATGACTCGAATATACGATTTGAATCATGTGTTTGTTGACATCACGTAAACAAGTTGATTCCATCAAATAAAATTTTACCATATCCGTTCAAAAAGTCAATTATCCGGTGTTATTTTAGAACAAATACCATAAATTAACGCCAATATACGGTATACATGAGAAAGCTCATGTATTTTCGGGCATTCAGCGTGTATAATGATAGAGACGAATGAATGAAAAAGGGGGATACCTTATGACCTGTCCAAGAGTCGGACATATCAATTTCCTGAACGTACTGCCGCTCACCTGGGGCTATGCGCACGGGGCCGCCGAAGGGCTGCAGCTGACGCGCGGCGTACCGGCGGAGCTCAACAGCGATATTGTCAACCACCGCCTTGACGTCAGCAACGTCTCGTCCATCATCTACGCGCGCCACAGCGAAGAACTCGTCGTGCTGCCCGATGTCTGCGTTTCGACGGACGGCGATGTCGAAAGCATCCTGCTCGTCTCGCGCAAGCCCATCGAGTCGCTCAAGGATGACAAAATCATCCTGACAGCCAAGTCCGCGACCTCGCACTGCCTGCTCAAAATCATCCTGCGCCTTGCCTACGGTGCCATCCCGAACTACTACATCCGTCACATCACACCGGAAGACCCGATTCCTGAAGATGCCACGGCTTCCCTGCTCATCGGCGATGACGCCCTCTGGCTCTACCATCATCCGCTCGAAGGCTTCTATTATTATGACCTCGGCCTCGAATGGAAGAAAATGACCGGCAAAAAGATGGTCTATGCCCTCTGGGTCGCGAGCCGCCGCTTTGCTGAAACGCGGCCGGAGCTCCTGCAGCTCGTCTACGACCGCATCCATCATGCGTTCCTGACAGCCGGTGAACACAAGGATGCGGCCATCCGCGAAATCCTGCCGAAGAAACCGACGTTCACCTATGAACAGCTCGACGAATACCTCGGCCCGATTATCCGCTGGAACCTCACCGAAGAATACATCGACGGCCTCAAGACATTCTACTCGCTGGCCCATAAGATGAATCTCATCGACCATGTGCCCGAGATTGAATTTGCCAAAGTCCGGCGCAGCTGACCTCAGCCTGGACCGGCGCGCAAAAAAAGAAAGGATAGCGAGCCAATGAAACCATGGAAAAAAGGCCTTGCCCTGCTGCTCATGGGCATGAGCCTGCTGTCACTTGGCTGCGGCAATGCCCAGCAGTCGGCAGCACCAAAGGAAAAAACACTGGACGAACAGGTCGACGATATCGTCAGTTCCATGACGACGACCGAAAAAGTCGGCCAGATGGTCATGATTGGCGTGCAGGGCACCGAAGTCTCGGACGACAGCCGCTACATGCTGCATCAGTACCATATGGGCGGCGTCATCCTGTTCGACCGCAATATGGAATCGGCGGAGCAGACGCAGAAACTCATCGCGGACCTGCAGGACAATGCCGAAGAAAAAGTACCGCTGTTCATCGGTGTCGATGAGGAAGGCGGCGCTGTCGTGCGCGGCAAATCGTTCATCACGCCGCCGGAGTCGCAGCAGGCCATCGGCCGCACAGGCAAAGTCCCCGCAGCTGAGGAATCTGCCCGCAGGACCGGCGAACAGCTCAAAAAGCTCGGCTTCAACGTCAACTTCGCCCCTGTTGCCGATGTCGGCAACTATGAACGGGCTTTCAGTGCCGATGCAAAGCAGGCGGCCAAGTTTGTCGAAGCTGCCACGCAGGGCTATGAGGAAGCGCGCATGATGTACGCCCTCAAGCATTTTCCAGGCATCGGCCGCGGCACGGTCGACTCGCACCAGGACATTTCTTCCATCACGGCCTCCAAAGATGAGCTCATGGAAAAAGACCTCGTGCCTTTTAAGACCATCATCGATGAACGCCAGCCGGAAGATTACTTCATCCTCGTATCGCATCTGAAATACCCTGCCCTCGACCCTGACCATCCTGCCAGCCTTTCGAAAAATATCCAGACGGGGCTCCTGCGCGATGAACTCGGCTACCGCGGCCTCATTATCACCGACGATGTCGAGATGGGCGCACTTGCCAAGCATTACAGCTTCCGCGAACTCGGCGTGCGTGCCGTCGAGGCCGGCTCCGACATCGTGCTTGTCTGCCACGAATATCCGCACGAGACCGATGTCTACCTCGGCCTGCTCGATGCCGTGAACGACGGCACCATCCCGATGGAACGCATCGATGAATCCGTGCACCGCATCGTCAAAGCCAAACTGCTGCACAGGCAGTCATAGACCTGACAACATATATATAAGAACACAAAAAGACCGGACCCTTTTATGAGGTCCGGTCTTTTTTATGGCTGTAAATCCATTATTTAAAGAACATCGCGTAATAACCCGCCGCGAAGATGTAAAGTACGATGAGCGGCAGAATCCACGTTGCGTAGAAGCGAATCCACTTTGGGAAGGCGATGCCTTTGCCCGTATCGGCTTCTTTGATGAAATTATTCCAGCCCCAGCCGTAGCGGCTCGTGCAGAAGGCCAGATAGACGAGGCTGCCGAGCGGCAGCAGGTTGTTGCTGACGATGAAGTCTTCAAGGCTCAGGACGTTCGAGCCCTTGCCAAGCGGCATGAAGCCGCTCCAGACGTTGAAGCCGAGCACGCACGGCATGGAAAGCAGGATGATAAGAGGAATGCCCCAGCGAATGATGGTTCTGCGGTCTTTGTGCAGCAGCTCAAAGAAGCAGGCGATGAGGTTCTCGAAGACGGCGATGACCGTCGACATCGAGGCAAACGCCATGAACAGGAAGAACATCGCGCCCCAGAAATGACCGAACGGCATGTGGTTAAAGACGTTCGGCAGCGTGACGAACAAGAGGTTCGGGCCGCTGCCCGGATTGACGCCGTAGCTGAAGCAGGCCGGGAAGATGATCAGGCCGGCCATGATGGCAACGAACGTATCGAGTACGATAACCCAGATGGCCTCGCCCGTCAGGCGCTTCGACTTGCCGATATAGCTGCCGAAGATAGCGAGAGCACCAATGCCAAGGCTCAGCGTAAAGAAGGCCTGGCCCATGGCAGCGAAGACGACTTCCTGTACGCCGTATTCCACGACTTTGCTGAAATCCGGATAGAGATAATACTTAAGACCAATTTCGCTGTTCGGCAGCATGATGGAGTTGATGGCCAGCACAATCATCAGGAGCATTAGTGCGACCATCATCCATTTCGTGATGCGTTCGACACCGGCTTCAACACCGAGGTAGCAGACACCGCCGCAGAGCACGACGACGAGAATCATGCAGCCGGCCATCGTCACAGGGTCGGCGAGCAGGCCGCCAAAGACGCCGCCGACAGCCGCCGCATCCATGCCGTCAAAGGCACCTGTGGCCATTTTGTAAAGGTAATAGAACATCCAGCCCGAGACCGTCGTGTAGAACATCATGAGCAGGAAATTGCCCGCAATGGCCCCGTACTTATACAGATGCCACTTTGTTCCTTTCGGCTCGAGCACGTCAAATGACATCGCCGCACTGCGGACACTGCCGCGGCCGACAGCAAACTCAGCCACCATGATGGGCAGACCGAGGATGGCGAGGAACACGAGATAGATGAGTACAAAAGATGCGCCGCCGTACTGGCCCGTGATGTACGGGAAACGCCAGACATTGCCGAGGCCGATGGCACAGCCCGCCGAGACCAGGATGAATCCCAGACGCGTCGAGAAACTTCCTCTCTTTTCCAAATAAATCCCTCCTAATCGTCTTTACAGAGATACGATTTTTATAGTATATACCCATATAGTTTACTCTACCAGACGAGTCTTGTCCAGTCGCAGGCGTCAACTGCCTATGGACATAAAAAAGCCTCCCCGAAGGGAGACTCATGATGAAATCCTTAGGCTTAAGGATTAAAGAACTTTCTGCAGGTAAGCCTTGATTTCGTCGCCGTCTTCCATAGCCATGACGTCAGCGAGGACTTCCTTGGCCTTGACGGAGCTGATGGAGCGGATCTTCTCCTTGACGCGCGGAATGGACGGAGCACTCATCGAAAGCTCGTTGATTCCCATAGCCATGAGCAGGACAGCAGCGTTCGGGTCCGAAGCCATCTCACCGCACATGCCGGCCCAGATGCCGTTCTCGCGGGCACTCGTAATCGTGCGCTGTACGAGGCGCAGGACAGCCGGGTTGAAGTGGTTGTAGAGGTACGAGATGTTCGCATTGCCGCGGTCAACAGCCAGCGTGTACTGAACGAGGTCGTTCGTGCCAATCGAGAAGAAGTCAACGTATTTGGCGAGAACCGGCGTCATGACAGCAGCTGCCGGCGTCTCAACCATGATGCCGACCTGGACATCATCGGAGTACTTCTTGCCCTCGTGCGTGAGTTCGAGTTTTGCCTCTTCGATGAACTCTTTGACCTTCTTGAATTCCGAGACGTTGATGATCATCGGAATCATGATGGCTGCTTTGCCGTAAACACCGGCGCGCAGGATAGCCTTAAGCTGCGGCAGGAAGAGGTCGCGGCGCTGCAAGCTGATGCGGACGGCGCGGTAGCCGAGGAACGGGTTTTCCTCTTCCGGAATATTGAGGTACGGCAGCGGCTTATCACCGCCGATATCCATCGTGCGGATGACGCAAAGCTTGCCCTTGCACTTCTCAACAGCTTCTCTATAGGCCTTGAACTGGTCTTCCTCCGTCGGGATTTCCTGACGGCCCATGAAGACGAATTCCGAACGAAACAGGCCGACGCCTTCAGCGCCATAGTTCAGCGCGTTGTCGACGTCCATATGTGTGCCGATGTTGGCCATGAGGTCAACTTTGACACCGTCCGTCGTAACGGCCGGCAGGTTTTTGAGTGCTGCATAGTGAGCAGCGAGCTCTTTCTGCTTCTTGATTTTGTCATCGTAGCTGGCGATATCTTCAGCCGTCGGGTTGATGACGATGACGCCGCGCTCGCCGTCCATGATGACACGGTCGCCATCAGAGATCTTGTCGATGCGGTCCTCTTTGTTGAGGCCGACAATCGTCGGGATAGCACGGGCTTTGGCGATGATGACAGCATGCGCCGTCGTGCTGCCCGAACCGAGCAGGACACCGGCGATCTTCTCCGTCTCCATACCGGCGATGACCGAAGGCTCGATTTCACGGCCGCAGAGGATAACTTTCTCGTCACCGATTTCCGGCTCTTTGACACCGAGGATGTATTTAGCGACGCGCTTGCCGACATCGCGCAGATCGACGGCACGGGCAGCGAAGTACTCGTCTTCCATCTGCTCGAACATGACCGCCTGCTCCTCCGCTGCCTTGAGGACAGCCTGCGGTGCATTGCCGAGTTCGTCTATCTTAGCCATGATATTGTCGGACATCATCGGGTCCTGTACCATCATGCGGTGTGCTTCCATGATAGCGGCCTGTTCCTTCATATCCTTGCTCTTGAGCTTTTCGATGCTCTCGCGCAGGATTTCAGCCACAGCCGTCAGTGCGTCCTGTGCCTTTTTCTTCTCCGTCTCTTTGTCTTCCGGTTCATAGTTGACCAGATAGCCGTCGAGGTTCTGGCCTGCGAGCATGATTTTGCCCATGGCGATACCGGAGATAACGCCTTTACCACGAATGATTTCTGCCATTTTGATTTCCCCCTGAAAAATTCCCTGCATTCGCGTGCACCAACACGTCCATGTGCACTTACGAAAATGACCTTCCTCCCGCCGAAGCCGGAGGAAGGTCATTTCACATATCTACTTCCAAACGAAAGATTATTCCTCGCCGAACTTGGAGGCGATGAGGTCTTTCAGAGCTTTGACAGCCTCAGCTTCATCCGGGCCGTCAGCGATGATCGTGACTTCCGTGCCTTTGACAAGACCCATGCTCATGATCATGAGAATGCTCTTAGCGTCAATCGTCTTGCCCTTTGCCTGCAGCTGAATCTTGGATTTGAACTTCGTAGCCGTCTGAACAAAGATGGAAGCTGGACGAGCGTGGATACCAGTCTTGTTTTCAATCGTAATCGTTTCCTGAGTCATTTGAACCTCTCCATTCTGAAAATCATTAATGTTACTTCTCCTGCCATTGCAGGAACATAATCAGCACTTATTAATTATGCAAGATGCGTGCCAACTTTTCCCGCCATGCAGAAAATTTTATTTTGACCTGCAAAGCCTTATGGTAAGGGCCCTGCCGGCAGCTATCTCATTCGTTTTAGGATTGTTCATTTCTTTTGGGAATTCATCTAAGCGAAGTTTTGGTAAAATTTACCAAAAGCGCGCCGCTCGCTTGGTAAATTTTACCAAGCATTGGTAAATTATACCAAGCCGTACTTCCTCGCCTTGGCAGCTACGGTCTTATGGCTGATGCGCAGAAGTTTTGCCGCACCGTTGAAGCTCGTCCCCTGACGCAGGGCATTGGCGATAATCTGCTTCTCGTATTCTTCCCACGGCAGCACCGTATCGTCGGCCTGACCGCGGACCTCACGGCCGGCGATATCCCCCTTAATATAAGAAGGAAGCAGCTCTTCGGTGATGAGGTCGCTGTCCATCAGCGTGATGACGCGTTCGATGACATTCTCGAGCTCACGGACATTGCCCGGCCAGCGGTAATGCATGAACATCTGCATGGCCTCAGGGGTGATGCCGCGTACGTCCTTCTTATTCTCCTTGCTGATTTTCTCGATGAAATGCTCGACGAGCAGCGGGATATCATCGGGACGGTCGCGCAGCGGCGGCAGAATAATCGGGATGACGTTGAGACGGTAGTAAAGGTCATCGCGGAACGTGCCTTCATGGACCATTTCCTCAAGGTTGCGGTTCGTCGCCGCAATGATGCGCACATCGACATGAATCGTCTCTTCGCCGCCCACGCGGTCAAATTCTTTCTGCTGCAGCACGCGCAGCAGCTTGACCTGCAGGTTTTTATCGAGTTCGCCAATCTCATCGAGGAAAATCGTGCCGTGGTTGGCAAGCTCAAACTTGCCGAGCTTGCGGCGCACCGCACCGGTGAACGCACCCTTCTCATGCCCAAAGAGCTCAGACTCGAGCAGTGCCCCGGGGATAGCCCCGCAGTTGACGCGGATAAACGGACCGCGGCGCCGGCCGCTCGCATAGTGGATGCCCTCAGCGATGACCTCTTTGCCCGTGCCGCTTTCGCCGCGAATGAGGACATTCGCCGAAGAAGCCGCGGCCTTGGACGCGAGGGCCAGTACGTCGACGACTTTGCCGCTTTTGCCGATATAATTGGCAAAAGCCTGAGCCGTCTTTTTCGTGCGCAGCAGCTCCTGCTCGAGGTATTCTGCCTTAGCCGAAACCTGCGACAGGCGCTCCATAAGCGTCTGGATTTCCGTAATATCCTTGATGACCGAAACAACGCCGGCGATTTCACCGTCGACAAAAATCGGATTGACATTCGCAACAATCGTCGTGCCGTCTTTCTTATGACGGATGCTGCCGATGCGGGCAATGCCCGAACGCAGCACGGCACAGCGGTTGCCGTCCGCGGCCTTCTCGAATACATTCTGTCCGACGACCATCTCCGGTGTCTTGTGGACAATGCGCAGATAGGAAGGATTGACGTACGTGACTTCGCCGCTGCGGTCGACGACGCAGATGCCATCCTGCACAGATTCTAAAATCATCTGCAAGCGTTCCTGCATCAGGGCATTCTCATGCAGCAGCTTATCGACGCCATGAATTTCCTCGGCCTCATTCATAATGAAGTCACTTTCAAGGAAGCGGACCATCTCGAGGACAGCCTGACGGCCATTATCCCCTTCCGAAGAGACAAAGACCGAATCCCCCTGATTGACCTTCAGCGCCACGAGTTTCATGAGGCTGTGCATCTCACAGCGCTCACTGCGCTCGCTGCGCAGATAGAGGTGGCATTCATAGCGCTTGCAGAGCTCCTGCGCACGCTGCACAATCATCGCCGCGACGCGGGCGTGGATGCCGCCTTCATCATGAATGACGGCTTCCTTTTCAAAAATCATTTCCATCGTTCCTTTCTACTTGTTCTTATTATACTATATCTTCGGGGCAAAATCCTCTCCCAGCACGAAAAAACCGAACTTTTCACGCAAAGATTTTTATTCCCGAGCAAAACTGCCCAAAAGAGGCTCAAAATTTTTTCAAAAAAAGCGTTGACAAGGTTACACTGCAGCGTTATGATAGTACACGTAATCAAAACAACAGTTCACATAACGAACATAGCTGAAGACAGGAAAGAGTACGTTTCCACTGCTGATGCATAGCGAGCCGGGTATGGTGAAAGCCGGTGATGAGCAGGAAGCCGAAAATCATCCTCGAGGCATGGCGCTGAATCCAGAGTAAGTGGCCACGACCGCTCCCCGTTACAGGAGCCGCGTATGATGGTACGTAGTACATTACGAATACCTGAGTACGTCAGAGCGTCGTGCTTTTGCACGGAACTTGGGTGGTAACGCGGAAATCAAATCCGTCCCTTTCAGAGGGACGGATTTTTTATTTTCAGCAAACAGCTTTTATTTTTCATTTCATCTTGGAGGTATCATTATGGAACATGTAGCAAACGTCGATTTTGCCCGTCTAAAACGAGTACGCGACTGGCGCATCATTCTGCCGGTCTTCCTCGTCTCAATCATCGCCTGCATTGACCGCGTCAACATCGCTTATGCAAAACTCACGATGACCGCGGATCTCCCGTGGATCACGCCGGAGGTCTTCGGTATGGGCGCTGGCATCTTCTTCGTCGGCTATCTGATTTTCGAGATTCCGGGCTCGCTCGTCGCTTCTCATTTTTCTGCGACGAAATGGATTGCCCGCATCATGTTCACGTGGGGCCTTGTCTGCGTGTTCATGGCCTTCGTCACAACGGAGTTTCAGTTCTTCCTTTGCCGCTTCCTCTTGGGCGCATCGGAAGCCAGCCTTTATCCTGTCATCTACTCCGTCCTGTTCCCGCGCTGGTTCACGGCTGGTGAGCGTTCCCGCGCTACAAGCCTCATGCTGACGTCGCTGCTGCTTTCCAATATCATCGGTGCCCCGCTTGCCGGCGTTCTTCTTGAAACTTCGTTCTTCGGCATGCACGGCTGGCAGGAACTCTTCATCCTCGAAGCTATCCCGGCCCTTGCCTTCGCTGCTTTCTTCTTCTTCTGCGTCAAAGACCGTCCGGACCAGGTAAACTGGCTCACGGATGATGAAAAACAGTATCTGACGGAAAACTTCAACCGCGAACAGGCTGCTATGCAGTCCCGTAAAAAATACACGGTTCTCCAGGCTTTCCGTGACCCGAAAGTCCTCAAGCTCTGCCTCATCTATTTCCTCTGGGTCGTTGGTTTCTGGGGCTTCTACTTCTGGATGCCGACCGTCCTCAAAGAACTTTCCGGTCTTTCCACTTCGCTGCTCGGCGGTGCTATCGCCATCCCGATGAGTGCTGCTCTCGTCGTCCAGCTCATCATCAGCAAAACGTCGACGAAAACAGGCGATAAAGTCTGGCATGTAGCCATCACGTTGTTCGTCGGTGCTCTTGGTCTCGGTCTTTCCCCGTTTGCTCACAGCCTGCCGGTTGCTCTTGCGCTTGTCTGCCTCTCCGCTATCGGCATCCATGCAGCCATGGGTGTTTGGTGGACGATCCCGACGACATTCCTCACGGGTCCGGCAGCGGCTGGTTCCGTCGCTCTCATCAACTCCTGCGGCAACCTCGGCGGCTGGGTCGGCCCGAACATGATGGCTTGGGTCAAAGTCACGACGGGTTCCTTCGATTTCGGCTACTACATCATGGGGGCATTCATGCTGCTCTCCGGCCTGCTCGTCCTGACCATCCAGTACAAACTCAATGGCGAACGCAAGAACGTCTTTGTTGCGGCTAAAGCAGAAGACGCCAAGCTGGAAGAAGCTGAAGCATAATTCTCCAAGACAGCAAAACCTACTATAATATATAGCGTAAAAAATGGCTTCCCGATGAAACTGTCGGGAAGCCATTTTTATTACCGAAATTCTCAAAGGGACGCTGCAAAATCGGCGCCGAGTTTTTCGCAGGCAGCCAGTGCCTCATCGTCCGGCGCATTCTCGACGGCAAGGCCATCACCGAAGAGTTTGGCGCCGTCGCCGCGCGTACGCTCGGCCCACGACTCCATCCAGGCACCGCCGCCCCAGCCGTACGAACCGAACAAAGCAACGGGCTTATCTGCGAGCTGGCCTTCCGCCTCGGCAAAGAACGGTTCAAACGCGCCTTCCTCAAGGACCTCATCGCCCATGGCCGGACAGCCGAACATCAGGCCATCGTAGTCCTTGAGCTTTGCGGCGCCGCCGAACGATTCCACCTCAAAGACCTCGACATCGGCCCCAGCGCCCTTGACGCCCTTTTCGATAGCCTTGGCCATTTCCAGCGTATTGCCCGTGCCGGTCCAATAAATAATTGCAATCCTGCTCATAAAAATCCTCCGTTTCCTTCTATATATATAGATACGTATTTCCTATTTCTCATTGCCTCAAACAGCCTTGACAAGTTCAGGGAACGAACAGCCCGCTTCCAGCTGCGAACAAAATTTCTCCGTGCAGTGCGCAAAGCGGTCAAAGAGAGCACGTATCTCTTCTTCATTGGCATATACCTTCCAATACCCACTATAGCAGAAATCCTGTCCCTTGTGCGTGATAAATCCTACAACATCCTCGACAGGATAGCCAAGAAACAGGCCAATCTCATGCGGAAATGACTTTTGCAGCCGCATGCGCAGCTGCAGGTAATGAAGACAGGCGGAAAGCCCTTCCGCACAGGGATAGCCATAGTGCTGCAGGATTTCCGCGCGGTAGAAAAGCAGCAGAACATACGCTTCGCCCTCAGCCACGCGAAAGATCTCAATCCCCTTGCACGAGAAACAAGGTCGATAAGAGTCGAGCAATGCTTCAAAATCCGCGAAATGATCCTTGCGGAAAGACAGCAGGCTCGCAGGGCGCAGTCCGACAAGCAGCGGCACTGCATGAAAGTCCATGAGCTGTTCAAATCCCTCTCGTCCGCTACGATAAATCTGTAAATATCTATTTTATATTACACAAATCTATACTGTAGATGCCCTCACGAACATCTTTCCTGATTCATTGCGTCCGATTTTGCCCTGCCGAAGCAGGCAGCTACTTTCGTTTGATATAA